>Ga0116151_10001352_pt1 | contig 22869 bp, 18 predicted proteins | sample AD_UKC117_MetaG_FD_89893 | JGI IMG/M metagenome (GOLD analysis project Ga0116151, IMG submission 89893) | Active sludge microbial communities of municipal wastewater-treating anaerobic digesters from Hong Kong - AD_UKC117_MetaG | ecosystem: Engineered > Bioreactor > Anaerobic > Digestate... | reverse complement strand
TCCGCGCCAAAACCAATGCCGGCAGATTCGGTGCTGCGCTGCTGGATGATCTTCTCGAGGCCGGCGAATGCGCCACCGCAGATGAACAGGATGTTCTTGGTATCGACCTGCAGGAATTCCTGCTGCGGGTGCTTGCGGCCACCCTGCGGCGGCACGCTGGCCAACGTGCCTTCGATCAGCTTCAGCAGCGCCTGCTGCACGCCTTCGCCGGACACGTCTCGGGTGATCGACGGGTTTTCCGACTTGCGGCTGATCTTGTCGATTTCATCGATGTAGACGATGCCATGCTGCGCCTTCTCGACCTCGTAGTCGCACTTCTGCAGCAGCTTCTGGATGATGTTCTCGACATCCTCGCCGACATAGCCGGCTTCGGTCAGCGTGGTGGCATCCGCGATGGTGAACGGCACGTTGAGCAGGCGCGCCAGCGTTTCCGCCAGCAGCGTCTTGCCCGACCCGGTCGGCCCGATCAGCAGGATGTTCGACTTGGCGAGCTCGACCTCTTCGTTCTTCTGCTGGGTCTCGACGCGCTTGTAATGGTTGTACACCGCCACCGACAGCGTCTTCTTGGCGCGCTGCTGACCAATGACATACTGGTCCAGCGCCTCCATGATTTCCCGCGGCTTGGGCAGGTGGCTGCGTGAGGTCGAGGCCTTTTCCTCAAGCTCCTCGCGAATGATGTCGTTGCAGAGCTCCACGCATTCATCGCAGATGAACACGCTGGGGCCGGCGATCAGCTTGCGGACTTCGTGCTGGCTCTTCCCGCAGAAAGAGCAGTAGAGAATCTTGCCGCCTTCGCCTGATCGTCCCTGCCGTTCGTCTGTCATGCCCTGCGCCCTGCGTCCTACACGGTTACGACCGCAGAATAGCACAGCCCAAGGTACTGAAAACCCTGAGAGACTCGGCAATTCCGCGTGAAAATGGATGAATTCTCAGCAGTGCTGAGACGCCGCGACAAAAGTCGCGGCGATTCTGTCGCCTGCCAGGCTGCTCAGCCTGGCTGCACGCTTTCGTCGGGCCGGCGTTCCAGCACGGCATCGACGAGGCCATAGGCACGTGCTTCCTCGGCGCTCTTGAAGTTGTCCCGGTCGGTGTCCTTGGCGATCTGTTCGATCGGCTGGCCCGTATGCATGGCGAGGATTTCGTTCAGGCGCTCCCGCATCTTCAGGATTTCACGCGCCTGGATATCGATGTCACTGGCCTGGCCCTGCGCGCCACCATGCGGCTGATGGATCATCACTCGCGAACTCGGCAGCGCATAGCGCTTGCCCTTCGCACCCGCGGCCAGCAGCAGCGAACCCATGCTGGCGGCCTGGCCCACGCAGATGGTGCTGACGTCGGGCTTGATGAACTGCATGGTGTCGTAGATGGCCATGCCAGCCGTCACCACGCCACCCGGGCTGTTGATGTACAGGTTGATGTCCTTGTCCGGATTGTCAGCTTCCAGGAACAGCAGCTGCGCGACCACGACATTGGCCATGTAGTCGTCGATCGGACCGACCAGGAAAATCACCCGCTCCTTCAGCAGGCGCGAGTAGATGTCATAGGCGCGTTCGCCACGGCTGGTCTGCTCGACCACCATGGGCACCAGGTTCAATCCCTTGATCGGTTCCATCATTCAGCTCCAGAAAGCGCGTTCATGGCCCCAGTATCGGGCCGATCCCGGCAGAATCAAGTGGCACGTGGAAATACGTCGGAATAACAGGGGCCAGGAAACGAAAAAGCCGCCCGGAGGCGGCTTTTCCACAGCCAACTGCGGCGAATCTTACGCCGGCATGATCGGCTGCATCAGCTCCGAGAAGCTGACCGTCTTTTCCTCGAGCTTGCCGTGCTCGGCGATCCAGTCGATCACCTGGTCTTCCAGCACGCGCGACTGCAGGCCGGACATCAGCTCCTCGTCCTGGCGATACAGCTCGATGACCTGCTCCGGCTCCTCGTAGGTCGAGGCGATGGTAGCCAGCATCTCGTTGACGCGCTTCGGGTCCAGACGCAGGTCGTTCTGGCGGGCGATTTCGCCCAGCAGGACCGCCGCCATCACGCGCTTGCGCGCCGGCTCGCGGAAATCCTCGGCAGACTTGTCCATGGGCATGCCGCGCTGCTGTGCCTGCTGCTGCGCCTGCGCCATCAGGCCCTGCGTTTCCGCGTCGATCATGCGCGACGGGAATTCCAGCTCGTTATGCGCTTCGACCAGCTTCTCGACCACTTCATTCTTCAGGCGCATCATCAGCGCGCCCTTCATCTCACGCTCCAGGTTGGCGCGAACCTCGTCACGGAAGCGGTCGATGCCACCATCACGCACGCCGAAGCTGGCCATGAACTCCTGGTCCACTTCCGGGATCTTCGACTCGGAAACGCGGATAGCCTTGACGCTGACCTTGGCTTCCTTGCCGGCGAGATCCTTGACCCGGTAGTCCTCCGGGAAGCTGATCTCGAAGCTCTTCTCGGCGTCCTTCTTCAGGCCAACCAGCTTGTCCTCGAAACCCTCGAACAGGGCATTCGAACCGATGATGGTGCCGGCGCGGTCCATGCCTTCTGCCGGCACGCGACCATCCGCCGTTTCCGCGAAGGATTCGAACAGGATCATGTCGCCCTTGCGCGCCTTGCGCTCCACCGTTTCCCAACCGCGACGCTGCATGCGCAGGGTCTCGATCATGCGGTCCACGTCCTCGGCCGCCACGCTCGACACCGGCTTCTGCACTTCCAGCGACGACACGTCGATGTCGCCGATTTCCGGCATCACTTCGAAGGTGGCGATGTAGCGGATCTCGCCGTCTTCCGGCTGGCCGGTGGTATCGATCGACGGGGACACGGCCGGACGCAGGTTCTCCTTGCGCACGGCTTCGTTGAAGGATTCACGGATCAGGTCGCCCATGGCCTCGGAACGCACCTGCGCGCCGAAGCGCTGCGCGATGACCTTGGCCGGCACCTTGCCCGGGCGGAAGCCCTTCAGGCGAACCGTGCGGGACAGCTCCTGCAGGCGCTTGCTGATGGAGGTTTCCAGACGGTCGGCGGGAACGCTGACGGTGAGCTTGCGCTCCAGGTTGCTGGTGTTTTCGACCGAAACTTGCATTTCAACTCCTGACCCGCCGCCCCAGGCGGCCACGTGATCGTTAAGCGGTTAGCCGCCCCAAGGGGCAGCCCATTCATGTGAACTGGCCATTATAGCGACGAAATGGCGTCGCGTCCGCACTCCGGGCGCGACAGGATGGTGCGAAAGGAGAGACTCGAACTCTCACGGGTTGCCCCACTGGAACCTAAATCCAGCGCGTCTACCAATTCCGCCACTCTCGCACAGGGAATCCCATAGGGATCGGGACGGACCAACTACGGACAATTGTAGAAAGCCATCCCCGGCAATGCCAATGTCGCCAACACGACAAAGGCGGCCGAAGCCGCCTTGTCTGAAATTGGTGGGCCGTCAGGGACTCGAACCCCGAACCTACTGATTAAGAGTCAGCTGCTCTACCATTGAGCTAACGGCCCGCATTTTGTGATCCGCTACAGCGCGCTGCGCCTTTGCGGTCGTGCATCATCGCACATTCGTGCGATTTCGGTGCGTCCAGCTGCACCGCCAAACTGGGGTGGAAGACGGGATTTGAACCCGCGACCCCCGGAATCACAATCCGGTGCTCTAACCAACTGAGCTACATCCACCGTTGTATTGAGCTCCGAGGGCACCGCTTCGATTCATCCCTGAAGCGTTCGCCGTTCGGCATCCCTGCCTCACCCTCACCATCCGCAGATCGGCTGTCGCCGACCAGAACGCGAATGGCTCGACCAACTGAGCTACATCCACCGTCGATTGTGGGCCACCACCTGTCTGGAGTGGCGCGCCCGGCAGGACTCGAACCTGCAACCACCGGCTTAGAAGGCCGGTGCTCTATCCGGTTGAGCTACGGGCGCTCGTTTCGGATTTTGCACCCACCATCCAGAGTGCGCCCGATGGCGCGGCGCCGGCTGGTCGGGGTAGAGGGATTCGAACCCCCGACCCTCTGCTCCCAAAGCAGATGCGCTACCAGACTGCGCTATACCCCGATGGATCAGAGCCGGCTGGGTCGATCTTCCACCGCGACCGAGGCCGCGAGAAGGCGCGGAATAGTATAGCCAGCGGCAGCGGACGTCAACGCCGGACATGCCATCCGGCATTGGGGCCTTGGTGTCCGCATCGCGTATCTTAGTCGGATTGAGCCTATCGAGGAGGAAGCCGTGCCGAGTCGGCGTCCCGCATTCCCGCTTTCCGCCTGCCTTCCAAACACCCCGTTGAATCGCCGCATCGCCGCGCTGTTGCTGCTGCCTGCCCTGCTGTCGGCCTGCGACAAGGAATCGGCGGCACCCGAACGACGCGCCACTGTGACCGCGGTAACGACCACCCATATCGAACCCACGCCCTGGAGCGACACGATCGAGGCACTGGGCACGGCACGCGCGAAGGAATCGCTGACGCTCACCGCCAAGGTGACCGAAACCGTCGACCGCGTGAATTTCGCCGATGGCGACATGGTGTCAGCGGGTGATGTTCTGGTCGATCTGTCGGGCCGCGCCGAAGTGGCCCAGCTGGAAGAGGCGCAGGCCTCGTACAAGGAAGCCCGGCAGCAATACGAGCGCCAGTCCGACCTGGTGAAACAGGGCACCATCGCGCGCAGCCAGCTGGACAGCCAGATCGCCACCCGTGACGCCGCCAAGGCACGCGTGGACGCCATCCGCGCACGACTGGCCGATCGCGTGATCACCGCGCCGTTTGATGGCGTCCTCGGTTTTCGTCAGGTCAGCCCGGGCACGCTGGTCAGTCCCGGCACGGCGATCGCCACACTGGACGACATTTCCACCATCAAACTGGACTTCTCGGTGCCCGAGCGGTTTCTCTCGCAGATCCAGCCCGGCCAGCGCATCGAGGCGAAGAGTGCCGCCTGGCCAGACCAGCAGTTCGACGGAACGGTGACCACGCTCGGTTCGCGGGTCGATCCGGTGACGCGCTCGATCACCGTGCGCGCGGACATCCCCAACCCCGAGGCAAGACTGCGCCCGGGCATGCTGCTGACCGTGCAGTTGTATGAGCCATCCCGCCAGGCGCTGGCTATCCCGGAGATCGCGCTGGTGCAGATCGGCGGCAACGGCTACGTGTTCCGTGTTGGCGACGACAGCACGGTGCAGCAGGTGGAGGTCCAGGCAGGTGCACGCCAGCGCGGCCTGATCGAGATCACTGGTGGGCTGAGCGCTGGCGACCGCATCGTCGTCGATGGCGTGGTCAAGATGCGCAGCGGCAGCCGGATCAAGGAGGCGCCAACCGCCGCCAGTAATCGCTCCGCCGACAGCGGCCAAGGAAACTGATCCGCCATGCGTCTTTCCGATGTCTCGGTAAAACGTCCGGTCTTCGCTACCGTGCTGAGCCTGCTGCTGGTGGTGCTCGGCGCCATTGCCTTCACCCGCCTGCCGCTGCGAGAACTACCGGACATCGATCCGCCCATCGTTTCGGTGCAGGTGAACTATCGCGGCGCCTCGTCGGCGGTGGTCGAAACCCGCATTACGCAGGTGCTGGAAGACGCCGTCGCCGGCATCGAGGGCATCCGCAGCATCGAGTCGCAGAGCCGTGATGGGCGCAGCGAGATCACCCTGGAATTCAGCCTCAACCGCGATATCGAAAGCGCCACCAACGACGTGCGTAGTGCGGTCAGCCGCGTGCTGGACCGACTGCCCGAGGAAGCCGATCCACCGGAAGTCGAGAAGGTCGCATCCAATGCCGAAGTGGTGATGTGGCTGGGCCTCAGTTCCGACAGCATGGACAGCCTGGCACTGGCCGATTACGCCGAGCGTTTCCTGGTGGATCGCCTGTCGGCGCTGGACGGCGTCGCCAACGTGCGCATGGGCGGCAGCGAGCGCTACGCCATGCGCATCTGGCTGGATCGCGAGGCGCTGGCGGCGCGCGGCCTCACCGTCAGCGACATCGAAAACGCGCTGCGCCGCGAAAACGTGGAACTGCCGGCCGGTCGAATCGAATCCGACACGCGCGACTACACGCTGCGCGTCGAGCGCGGGTACGCCGCCGCCAACGACTTCGCCGCCCTGCCCGTTGGCAAGGGCAGCGACGGGCATGTGATCCGGCTTGGCGAAGTCGCCAAGGTTGAACTGGGCGCGGAAGACCGCCGCGCCTACTACCGTGGCAACGGCAAGCCGCGCGTCGGCCTCGGTGTGATCAAGACCTCCACTGCCAACAGCCTCGACGTGGCGCAGCGCGTGCGTGAGGAAATGACGCGCATCCAGGCCGGCCTGCCCGACGACATCCAGCTCGAAGTCTCGTACGACGCGACGGTCTTCATCGAAGCCTCGGTCGAGCGCGTCTATCACACGCTGATCGAAGCCATCGCACTGGTGCTGGTGGTGATCTTCCTGTTCCTCGGTTCCGCGCGCGCCGCCATCGTGCCGGCGGTGACAGTGCCGGTGTGCGTGATCGCCGCCTTCCTCGGCCTGTACCTGTTCGGCTTCTCGATCAACCTGCTGACCCTGCTTGCGCTGGTGCTGTGCATTGGCCTGGTCGTCGACGACGCCATCGTGGTGCTGGAGAACTGCCAGCGTCGCGTCGATCTCGGCGAACCGCCGCTGCTGGCGGCGGTGCGCGGCACGCGACAGGTCGGCTTCGCAGTGATCGCAACGACCGCCGTACTGGTCGCCGTGTTCATTCCGGTGGCCTTCATGGAAGGCAACAACGGGCGCCTGTTCCGCGAACTGGCCGTCGCACTGGCCGGCGCCGTGGCGATTTCCGCCTTCGTGGCGCTGAGCCTGACGCCGATGATGTGCTCGCGGCTGCTGAAGCCGCATACCGAACCGCGCGGCCTCAGCGGCTGGACGCATCGACAGCTCAATCGCGTCACGGCCGGCTACCGCGGATTGATCGAGCGCAGCGTCGGCCATCCGTGGATCTTCGCGCTGGTGATGCTGGGTGCTTTCGCCGCCACCGCCGCCCTGCTCCAGGTGGTGCCGCGCGAGCTGGCGCCGGCGGAAGACCGCGGCAGTTTCTTCGTGATGGTGCGTGGCCCCGAAGGCGCGGGCTTCGACTACACCGTCAAGCAGATGCAAGACATCGATCAGCGGCTGGAAAAGCTGCGCGAAGAAGGCCACCCCATCGACAGCGTGATCACGCGCGCGCCAGCCGGTTTCGGCGGCGGCGAGGACATGCACACCGGCCGCGCCATCGTGATCCTGAAGCCGTGGAGCGAACGCACCGAGACCACGCAGGAAACCGTCGACGCCGCACGCGCTTCGCTGGATGAGATTCCCGGCGTACGCGCCATGCCATCGATCCGGCAAGGGCTGGTGCGCAGCCAGGGTTCGCCGCTGCAAGTGGTGCTGGGCGGTCCCGACTACGACACGCTGATGGACTGGCGCGACCGCATGGTCGAGCAGATGGAACAGAACCCGGGCTTGAACTCGGTGGATTCCGACTTCCAGGAAACCCGGCCACAGATGCGCATCGACGTGGATCGCGCCCGCGCCGCCGATCTTGGCGTTTCCGTACAGGAGATCGGTCGCACCCTGGAAACCATGATGGGCTCGCGCCGGGTAACGACCTTCGTCAGCCAGGGCGAAGAGTACGACGTCGTTCTGCAGGCCGCCGACGCCGATCGCCGCAGCCCGGCCGACCTGCAGAACCTCTACGTTCGCTCGCAGGAAACCGGCCAACTGGTGCCTCTGTCCAATCTGGTCGAACTGCATAGCCTCGCCGCCGCCGGCAGCCTCAGCCGCTTCAACCGCCTGCGCGCCATCACCCTGTCGGCCAACCTGGCGCCAGGCTACAGCCTCGGCGAAGCGCTGAGCTGGGTGCAGCACACCGCCGATGAGGTGCTGCCGCAGACCGCGCAGCTCGACTACAAGGGCGAATCGCGCGAGTACTTCGAGGCTGGCGGCGCGGTCTATTTCACCTTCGCCATGGCGCTTCTGGTGGTGTTCCTGGTGCTGGCCGCGCAGTTCGAAAGTTTCCTGCACCCAACCGTCATCATGCTCACCGTGCCGCTGGCCGTGCTTGGCGCGCTGATCGGGCTCTACCTGTTCGGCTCCTCACTCAACCTGTTCAGCCAGATCGGCATCATCATGCTGGTCGGGCTTGCCGCGAAGAACGGCATCCTGATCGTCGAATTCGCCAACCAGCTGCGCGACGAAGGTCGCAGCGTGCGCGAGGCTGTTGTCGAATCTGCGGCGACGCGCCTGCGGCCGATCCTGATGACCTCCATCGCCACCATGATGGGTGCGGTGCCATTGATCGTCGCCGGTGGCGCGGGTGCGGCCAGCCGCCAGACCATCGGTATCGTGGTGCTCGCCGGCGTCGCCTTCTCCACCTTGCTGTCGCTGTTCGTGGTGCCGGCCTTCTACGCACTGGTTGCGCCGCACACGCGCTCACCGGATGCACTCGCACAGAAGCTGCAGCGCATGGAACTGGAACAGCCAACGACAACGGCGGCAGAAAGCAGCCACGCCGCGCAATGATCCGGACACGGCCAAGCCAACTCGACGACGCGCAAAGCAAAACAATTGTTACGGTCCGTACGTCATCGTATTGAACCCGGATAAGCTCCCCTGCTTCCAACGATCAGGGGAGATGCATGCGAGGTTTGATCCGTTGTTTTGCATGGCTGACGCTGTGCTGCTTCCAGGCCAGCGCACTGGCTTCCGCTCCGGCATTGACTAAGGTTTCGGGTTTCCAGCCTAACGTCGGCCAGCTCGACGCCCGCGTCGCCTACTGGGCCAAGCGCGACGGTGTGTCGCTGTTCATCACCCGCAAGGGCGAGCTGGTCCACCGATTCGCGGGCAATAACGGACGCGACTGGGTTCTGGTCGAGCGGATGAATGGCCCGAACGCCCTGCAGCCATCGGGCATCGATACCGGCAGCGCCCGCATCACGCAAATCGCAACGGATGGAACGCGCAGCGCGTCCATGACCAACCGGATCGCTCTCGGCGAACCCTGGCCAGGCATCCAGGCGGAGCTGTGGCTCGGAGACAACGGTTTCGAGAAGCGCTTCGAACTGGCGCCGGGCACGGATGCCGGAAGCATTCGTATGGCACTGGACGGCGTGGAAACGCTGCGCGTTGCCGATGATGGCGAACTGTTTCTGGCGACCGGCCTCGGCGACGTTGTCCTGAGTGCGCCGGTTGCCTGGCAGAACATCAATGGTCAGCGCCACATGGTTGATGTCCGCTACACGGTCGCCAGCGACAGCGGTTACGGCTTCGCGCTGGGAGAACATGACCCACGCTACTCCGTCACCATCGACCCGATCATCCGCTCGACGTTTTCCGGCGGCAACAGCGACGAGAGCATCGACAGCCTGAAAGTGGCTTCAGACAGCGTGTACGTCACCGGGTACACCAAGTCCGCCAACTTCCCCGGCACGACCGGTGGCTACCAGTCCAGCATCGACCGCAATACCACGCTGGGCGGCAACCTGTTCATCGCGCGCTACAGCCTCGACCTGACCACGCTCATCCAGGCCACCTACTTCGGCAGCTATGGTCCCAGCAGCAGCGGCCAGAGCAGCGGCCTCGACGTGCGCACGCTGGTGGTGGCCGACGACAGCATCTACATCACCGGTTCCGCACCCGGCGAAGGGACGCACCTGCCCACCACCGCCGGCGCACTGCAGACCACGCCCGGTGGCGGTACCAGCGATGCCTATGTTGCACGACTGTCACTGGACCTGACTCAGCTGCAGCAGGCCACTTACTATGGCGGTGCCGCCCAGGACATCGCCTGGCCCATGCAAGTCTCCAACGACGGCGTGTTCATTGCCGGGTTCACCAACGACTCGACACTGCCCGGCTTCAGTAACGGGGCGGAAAACGGCGCGCTGGGATCCAACGGGTCATACGTCGCCAAACTTTCCCTGGACCTCAGCACCGCACTAGCCGCTACCTGGGTCAGCGGCAGCAATGGTGGCAGCCCCTATGCCATGACGCTGGGCACCGATGGTTCTGTCTATGTGGGCGGAAACGGCAACGCCAGCCTGTATGAAACTACCGGTGCTTTCCAGCCTAATCTCGCCTCGGTTCCGCCACGCACCGATGGCTATATCGTGCGACTGTCGTCCGATCTCGGCACCATCCATCGATCCACGTATCTAGGCGGCAGCGACTACGAACGTATCGACAGCCTTGCCTTCGGCGAAGACACCGTCTTCGTGGGCGGCAGCACTGACTCGCACGTCAACTTCCCCTTCCCGCCAACGGCGGCAGACACCACGCACAGCAAGGGCAGCTCGTTCGTCGCCGCGCTGTCAGCCGACCTGTCGACGCTTAACGGCGCCAGTTCATACAGTGGTGACGATGTACTGAACAGCACCAGCACCGCGGGAATCGCCTTCTATGACGGCAAGCTGTTCCTGGCGGGGACGACGCGATCAGGCACCCTGCCCGGCAGCATTGGTGGTGCCGAACCGAGTAATACGATCAACGCAATCTGCGGTTTTGCCGCCGTGTTCAATCCGGCGCTCACCACCATTCATCAGGGAAGTTTCCTTGGCTGCGGCGACAACCGCCTTCAGGTTTTCGCCATGGATGTCGGCAACGACCTGCTTTACGTCGCCGGGTGGACGCGTCGCAATCAGTTGCCGAACGGCGAGGATTCAGCACAGCCGAACAAGGGCGGCGGTGTCGAGGAGGCATACATCATCGCCGCTACCACCGACCTAGCCGGCCCCAAGCCCAACGCCGATATCGCCGTCGAGAAAACCGGCAGCGACGAGCGCATCGCCAACCGCTACATCCGCTACGAAGTGGTGGTTCGCAACCTCGGCCCCGATGACGCCGTCGACGTGCTGGTTCAGGACATTCTGCCGGCAGAGCTCGATGCCGCGACCTGGCAGTGCAACGGTTTCGATGGCGCCAGCTGCGTGGCCGGCAGCGGCAGCGGTGACCTCAGCGAAACAGTATCGATTCCGAACGGCGGTCGGCTGGAGTACTCGATCTGCGGTCGCGCCGACAGCCTGCCATCGCTGGTGGTGAACACGGCACAAGCGGACGTCGCCAGCCACACGCTCGACCCGGTCGCCGGCAACAACAGCGATTCGACGACCATGATCGATCCGCGCCTTTTCGCCGACGGCTTCGAAGACGCCGACCTGCCGCCTTGGTGCCCGCCAACCAACTGAACTCAACAGGCGCACTGGCAAAGAGCTCCAGTGAGTGGAGCGGGAACAGCAGTCACCATCGAATTGCCGCCGCAGCGATTACTGCGGCGGCAATACTCAAAACCCGAGAAGGCTGGAGCAACCCCATTCGTGGCAGAAGATGCGGCCCACAAGCCAATTGAATGCCAGAATTCCCAATACGGGAAAAACCATCCACCAGACGATTCGCAACAAGCTGCGAACACCCACGGGCATGGGACGCCCCGACACTATTGCCAAATAGCCGAGCAATGCGAAGGCAAACGCCCAGGCCACGCCTGCGATGCGATAGGACCCGGCGCTTTTCACATGTCCTAGCTCAGCCAACAGCGTGGACATCTTCCAGGCAGCGACAGCAAATACGCATGCGCAAAGGAGCGCAAGCGCACCCATCAATCCACCGATCGCCCGATTCGCGACCGCATTTCCCTTTGCCTTGTCCATAGCAACTCGAGCTCAAATCGCTCCAGAAGTTCAGTGATCAGCAGACCCTGCCGTCGGTTCCAGCTTCTCGAAATCGATGCTCGGGTGCGCGAAGGAAATGTCAGCCGTCTTTTCGACGCCATCAACATGCCGATCAGCCGCGTGCTGCCAGAACAGCCAGTTCTCCCAGCCGAATGGCACCTTGGGCATCTTCACGCCGTACTCGACCATCCATAGCGGGTAAGCGGAAAAATCCGGGCGATAGTATTTGTCCCAGAACGTCGCGTCGGTGTAGATCATCGGCTTGACGCCAAGCTCAGCCTCCAGCGTTTTCAGGAATAGCAGCAGCTCGTCGGTCATGTCACCGTGAGTGTTGTGGCCGAGCAGCTCGACGTCCACCGCCGGCGGCAACGTGCCCGGATCATCCTTGATGCGTGAGGCGAAGAACTTCGCCTGCTGCACCGGATCGTCCTCGGTGACGTAGAAGTGATAGGCGCCTCGCGCCAGCCCGGCCGCCTTGAGGCCCGCCCAGTGGTGCTCGAACATCGCGTCCGGATTGTCCACGCCCTCGCTGGCTTTCACGTACGCGAACCGATAACCCTGCGCCTTCACCTTCGGCCAATCCACGTCACCGGAATGATGCGACACGTCCAGGCCCAGCACCGCCCGATCCGACGGTTTGTAGTGCGTGTTGATCCGCGTCAGCGTCACCTCGAAGGCCGGCGTTGACTGTGCCTTCTGGAAGAAGCGCGCTTTCATCGAATCATCGGACAACAGCACGGCTTCGATGCGACTGCCGCGCCCATCTTCATTGAGTATGACGTGCTGGCGATCACGCGCGATGCTGCCGCTGAAGGAATCGAAATGCTCGGCCTGCTTACCGAGACTGGAACCACCAAAGGTCTCGGCCTCCGGCTCGGCCAGCACGTGCCAGCGGTTGTGCCCGCGCACGTCCCATCCATCCTCGCTGAGCTGCCAGTACACGCCCATCCACATTTCCACCGGCGCAGGATCGGCGTCACTGCTGTCGTCATAGGTGCCATACCAGACACCGAGCAGGCTTGGCGGCTGGATATTGTCATCTGCAGCCACAACAAATGACGGCGTTAATGCCAACAAGAGCAGCGCTGTCTTTTTCAGTCGCACATGGCGAAACATGCTGATTCCCTCAGCGAGTGAACCGAACTTCAGTTACATGCAACACAAGCTCAGTCGCAGCGTATCCGCTCCAACAGTGAACTTGTTACCGCATCGTCAACGCCGGCCATTGATTCGCCTCGCAACGCCGGTTCCAGTCTGGTCGCGACCTTCTTGCCCAGCTCGACACCCCACTGATCGAAGGCGTTCAGGCCCCAGAGGTGGCCGAGCACGGAGGTTGAGTGTTCGTAGAGCGCCAGCAATGCGCCAAGGGCTTCCGGGGTCAGCTGATCAAGCAACAGCATGGATGACGGCGTGCCGCCGGGATAGCGACGCTGTGGATCATCGCTGTCCTGGCCATTGGCCAGCGCTTCCGCCTGGGCCAGCAGGTTGGCGAGCAGCGTGGCGTGTTGCGTCCGATGGGAGTGGTCGGGACGGCGGACGCCGATGAACTCCAGTGGCAGGCGCTCGCTGCCCTGATGCAGCGCCTGGAAGAAGCTGTGCTGGGTGCTGGAACCGACACCGCCCCAGGTTGCCGGCGCGGTCGCGTGAAGCAATGACTGCCCCGCACTACCAACCGACTTGCCGAGGCTCTCCATTCGTAGCTGCTGCAGGTACGCCGGCAACTGCAGTAGGCGCTGGTCGTAGGCGATTACGGATTCAGACGCCATGCCCCGCGCATTGCGGTTCCACAGCGCGAACAGCGCATGCAGCACCGCCATGTTGGCGCTGTTTTCGGTGCTGACGACATGGCGATCCATCAGCGCGGCGCCTGCGAGCAGTTGGTCGAAAGCCTCCTCGCCCAAAGCCAGCAATGCGGAGAATCCCACGGCCGACCACAGCGAAAAACGTCCACCGACCCAGTCCCACATCGGCAGCACGCGATCCGCGGGAATGCCGAAATCGGCCACGCGATCAAGATTGGCGCTGACGGCATAGAGCCGCGAGGCGTCGCCCAGCCAGTCGCGTAGCAGCGCGCCGTTGAGCAGCGTCTCGCGCGTTCCGAAACTCTTGGACACCAGCACGCCAGCGGTATGTGCGGGATCGAGCCCGGCCAACACGCGCTGCGCCTCGTGGGCGTCGACATTGGCGATGAAATGCACGCGAAAACGTGCATCCGGCCGCTGCAGTGCATCCATCAGCAGGCGCGGACCGAGGTCGGAGCCGCCAATGCCGACATGAACGATATCGCTGATGTCCGAAGCAGCCAGATCCGTCGCCAGTTCGCGCATGCGCGCCTGCGCGTCGATGGCCTGCGAACGGGCCGCGCGGGCGGAAGCACCCTCGCCCACGTCGGAGCGCAGGGCGGTATGCAGGACAGCGCGACCCTCGCTGACGTTGACGATTTCACCGTCGAACTGGCGCTTCAGCGCAGTCCCGACATCGCTCGCCTCAGCCAGCGACAGCAATTCGCCCAGCGCTACTTCATCCAAGTGCTGGCGAGCGTAGTTGAGATAGAGCGGCCCGACCTCCAGTGACCAGTCGCGCGCACGCGCGGCGTCGGCACACAGCTCGCGCAGTGGGCGCGTGCGCAGCCGGTCAGCCTGTTGCTGGAGGCGCTGCAGCCGCTCGGGGCTCAGCATGACCTGGCCTCAGGCCGCCTGCGCCGGGATGGAATCGTTGGTGTGGGTCAGCTTGTTGTCGCCATCCACATAAATCAGGTTCGGCTTGAACGTCGCCATTCTGGCCTCCTCAAGCTGTCCGTAGGCACAGATGATGACCAGGTCACCAACACCAGCGCGGTGCGCGGCGGCGCCATTCACCGAAATGATGCCGCTGCCCTCTTCGGCGCGGATCGCATAGGTGACGAAGCGCTGGCCATTGTTGATGTTGAACACATGCACCTGCTCGTATTCGCGGATACCCGAGATATCCAACAAGCGACCATCAATGGCGCAGCTGCCCTCGTAGTGCAGTTCGGCGTGGGTAACGGTGGCGCGATGGATCTTGGCCTTGAGGACGTTCAGCAGCATGGCGGGATTCCCGGGTTGTCGACAGCGAGCGGCCGTGTTGCAAAAACACAACAGCGCCTTTCCCGGCGCCCATCAATTGTATCAAGGCGATCGATACGAAGATGCGACAGCGGATACCTGTTATCGCATATGACTTTTAAATCAATGCATTACAGGTGCTTTTCGCGATCTGCAGGCAAAAAAAACCCTCGCACCAGAGGTGCGAGGGGCTAATCGGAGTGACGATTACCTTGAACAATGCGCCCTGCTAGCTGTCGGGACAGCGCCAAAATCTGTCGCAGAACCCGACTGCGGTTGCAAGCTTACAACAGTCGTTGGGGAAAAGCTACTACCCAGACAACCTGTCGTGACGGCGGTCACAGGGCGGGCACGAAGACCAGATTGTCGATGAGGCGGGTATTGCCCAGTTTCGCCGCCGCCAGCGCGACGCGCTCTTCGGGCACGCCCTCGGTGGCAGGCGCGAGGTCGGCACGACGCACCGCCACGTAGTCGACCTCGAACCCGGCATCAGCCAGACGCGCACGCGCGGCCTGCAATGTGGCGACGATGCCCTCGCCCGCCGCTACCCGGCCCGCCAGCCAATGCAGGGTCTGCTGGATCAGCGGGGCAACGGCACGCTGTTCGGGCGTGAGGTACTGGTTGCGGGAGCTCATCGCCAGGCCGTCGGCCTCGCGACTCGTCGGTGCTCCCTGGACGTCAATGGGAAAGGCCAGGTCACGCACCATATGGCGGAGGATCGCCAGTTGCTGGTAGTCCTTCTGCCCGAAAACGGCGACATCCGGCTGCACCTGGTTGAACAGCCGGGACACCACGGTACAGACGCCGTCGAAATGCCCGGGACGACTGGCGCCGCAGAGAATCCCGGTCAAGGACGGCACATCCATGCGCACACGGCTCCCCACGCCCAGCGGGTACATCTCGTCCACCGACGGAAGGAACAGCAGATCGCAGCCCTCGCGATCCAGCCTTTCGGCGTCGGCGTCCGGGGTGCGCGGATAGCGGTCGAAGTCCTCGTTGGGCCCGAACTGGCTGGGATTCACGAAGATGCTGGCAACCACCTTGTCGGCGGACTCGCGCGCCTGGCGGATCAGCGAGAAATGCCCGGCGTGAAGATTGCCCATGGTCGGCACGAAGCCGATGCGCTTTCCGGCGCCACGCCATTCGCCGATCTGCGCCCGAAGCTCGGCAACCGTCCTGGCGGTCTTCATGACTCGTAGCTGTGTTCGGCGTCGGGAAAGCTCCCGTCACGCACGGCGTCGATGTAAGCGCGGATGGCGCCGCGGATCGAGCCGCCCTCGCCGAGGAAGTCCTTCACGAAGCGCGGGCGCCGACCCATGGCGACGCCCAGCATGTCGTGCATCACCAACACCTGACCGTCGCAGGCCACGCCGGCGCCGATACCGATCACCGGAATCTGCAGCTCGGCGGTGATCGCGGCAGCCACGGCATTCGGCACACATTCCAGCACCAGCAACTCGGCGCCCGCATCCTGTATGGCCAGCGCGTCGGCGCGCAGCCTGGCCGCGGCTTCATCACCACGACCCTGGACCCGATAGCCACCCATCTTGCGCACCGACTGCGGCGTCAAACCAAGATGCGCGCAGACCGGAATATCCCGACGGGTGAGGAATTCGATGCACTCCAGCAGCGGTCCGGCGCCCTCCAGCTTGACCATCGCGGCGCCACCCTCGGCCATCAGCCGATGCGAGGAATCCAGCGCACGATCCGGCGTGGCATAACTCTGGAACGGCAGGTCGCCGACCAGCAGCGCCGCCTTCAGGCCGCGCGACACCGCGGCACAGTGATAGACCATGTCATCGACGGTGACCGGCAGGGTCGTGCGGCGGCCCTGCACCACGTTGCCCAGTGAGTCTCCCACCAGCACGGCGTCGATGCCCGCCTCGTCCATGGCGGCAGCGAAACTGGCGTCATAGGCGGTCAGCATGGTGATGCGCTGCCGGTCGCGCTTGAACTCGCGAAGCATGGGAACGGTTACAGGTTTGCGCGGCGGCGCGGCGTCTCCGGCGTACATGGCGTCGGCTTCCGGTGTGGGTCGATGCTGCTGCGCAGCAAGCTGTCTAGCGTATCGCTTCGATACCGCTTCGATCTACCTCGGCCAGCAGATCAGTGGCGCGTCCACGGGCTGGGATGATGATATCCGCTGCGATGTCGAGCAATGGCACCAGTACGAAAGCGCGCTCGTGCATGCGTGGATGCGGCAGCTGCAGGCGCTCCGTATCGAGGCATTCATCGCCATACAGGAGCAGGTCAAGATCGAGACTGCGCGGCCCCCAGCGCAGCGTCCGCTGCCGGCCGGCGGCCTGCTCGACGGAAACCAGCACGTCGAGCAGGGACTCCGGCGAGAGCGACGTTTCCAATCGCGCCGCCGCATTGACGAACGGCGGCTGCTCGACAACGCCCCAGGGCGGCGTGCGGTAGAGCCGCGACACGGCAACCACGCGGATGGCGTCGTGAGCATCCAGCGTGGCCAACGCACGGTCAATCTGGACGACAGGTTCGTCCTGGTTGCTTCCCAGTGCGATGTAGATCGTCGGGCGCGTCGACCCGGATGTGCTCATTCGCTGCTTTCGCTGGCGGGCTTGCGACGACGACGACGGCGACGCTTGCGCGAAGGCTGCGGGTCACCACCGCCGGAACGCGGCGGACCCAGCCGGGCGGAAAGCTGATCACCGCTCAGTTCCTGCGCGTCACGCCAGAAGGCCACTTCGTCGGCCAGCTCCGGTTCCGCCTGCTGGCGCAGCTCCAGAAAATCATAGGCCGCGCGAAAACGCGGATGCGACAGCAACCGGAACACCCGCTTGCGCCGGCGATCCGGGAAGCGCGCCTGCAGCATCCAGATTTCCTGCATCGGAATGGAAAACCGCCGCGGCAACGCAATGCGCTGGACCTGATGCATCACCACGCGATCCGCCGCGCGTTGCTGGGCCAGATGCACTTCGAGGCCGCCCGCTTCAAGCGATGCCAGTTCCGCGGCGTAGGCAGGCCACAACAGCGCAGCAAACAGGAATGCCGGCGTCACCGGGCGATCTTCGCGAATCCGCGCATCAGTGTTGCGCAGGGCCGTCAGCAAAAGACGACGCAGCCCACCGGTTTCATCCGCCCTCAACGCCGCCGAACTGTCGGGGAACAGCGCCGGCAACAAGCCATGAGTCTCCAGTCCCAGCCAGCTGGCCTCGGCGTGGCCGGCCATGAACAGTTTCAGCGATTCATCGAACAGTCTCGCCGACGACGACTCGTTGAGCAGTCCGGCAAGGCGAGGAATCGGCTCGGCGGCGGCGACATCGATGCGGAAGTCCAGCTTGGACGCCAACCGCACCGCTCGCAGCATGCGCACTGGATCCTCGCGATAGCGGTCTTCCGGCTCACCGATCAGCCGCAGCACGCGATGCCGGACATCCTCGTAGCCACCGACGAAATCGCGGACGCTGAAGTCCTCGATGTTGTAGTACAGCGCATTGGCGGTGAAGTCGCGGCGCACCGCATCTTCCTCGATGCTGCCGTAGACGTTGTCACGAACCAGCCGCCCACCTTCCATTTCGCGATCGCCGCTGCCGTCATCGCTGTTGGCGCGGAATGTCGCCACCTCGATGATCTCGCGCCCGAACATGACGTGCGCCAAGCGGAAGCGGCGACCGATCAGGCGGCAGTTGCGGAACAGGTGCTTGACCTCTTCCGGCGTGGCGTTGGTGGCCACGTCAAAGTCCTTGGGGGCACCGCCGATCAGCAGGTCGCGCACGGCGCCGCCGACCAGGTAGGCGTCGAAACCGCCATCCTTCAGTCGATAGAGGACGCGCAGCGCGTTCGGGCTGATCTGCTTGCGCGAGATGCCGTGGTCGCCCCGTTCGATGACGTCGTGCTTCACGGATGGAAGCGGCCGGTCGGAATGATGGCTCATGCGTCGCGGCCACTGCCGCAGTGGTTGCTCATGGATCAGGCGTGCCTGTTGCTGTGGGATCGGCGCGCTGCGTCGCACCCGGTGTTTCGGACCAACGGTGACCGCCCCGGGAAGGACGTTTTGACCGTCGAAAAGTGATTGCCAGAAAATGTTGCACTGCTATACTAGCCGTTCATGTTCGCGCTTCTCAATGCGCTCCCTTCGTCTAGCGGTCTAGGACGCGGCCCTCTCAAGGCTGAAACACGGGTTCGAGTCCCGTAGGGAGCGCCAGCGAACCTCCTTCTCCTCACGTTCTGGCGAGCCGATGCCTTTCGTCGTTACCGAGAACTGCATCAAATGCAAGTACACCGACTGCGTCGAAGTCTGTCCGGTGGACTGCTTCCATGAAGGCCCGAATTTCCTGGTGATCGATCCGGACGAGTGCATCGACTGCACCCTCTGCGAGCCCGAATGCCCGGCGAATGCGATCTATCCGGAGGACGATGTCCCGGCCGGCCAGGAACACTTCATCGCGCTCAATGCCGAGCTGTCGCCGCAGTGGCCGGTAATCACCGTGCGCAAGGACCCGCCGGCCGACGCCGCCGACTGGGACGGCAAACCGGACAAGTTGCCGTTGCTGGAACGCTGACCCAGCAGCTGATCCAGCAGTCGATTCACGACGGAATGCCGACAAGAAAAAGCCGGAGCGCGAAACGCCCCGGCTTTTTTCATGCGCCCGTGGGCAGCGCTCAGCCGGTCAGGCGTGCACGAAGCGCGTCGAGCAGCTGGCGGGCAAAGCCGGTGTTGAGCTGTTGGCCATCCTGGCCCACCGCGGTGATGCGGCTGCCCTGCCCCTCGGCACGGATACGCAGCAGGAATTCCTGGCCCTGGAACTGCACGGTGTAGACCGACAGCAGCTTGGAGCGCTCCTTGACCTGCACGCCGTCCATCGCGTCGAGCTCGGTGCCAAGGCGGTCCCAGGCGGTATCGACGTTGTCGAACAGCTGCACGAACTGGCCGGCACGCTGCGACGCCAGGTTGGTATCCGGGATCGCCATGCTGGTATCGACGGCCGGGCTGTCCAGGTCCGGCGGGACTTCCAGCGGTCGGTTCTCGGGACTCTGCTCATAACCGCTACCGCGCTTGAGCCAGCTGCAGCCACCCACCGACAGCAGGGCGACCAGCGCGGTGGCGATGGCGGTACGGGAAACGAAACGGTTCACGGTCATGCAGGTTCTCCAGAATTCGACGGGCGATCAGGCGACCCGTCAGGCAAAGGTCGATTCAAGTTGGGCGACGCGGGCAGCCATTTCGGCCAGCGCACCATCGTATTTCCCCGACAAGGGCTGCAGCGGCAGGCGCAATTCATCGGCGCACAGTGACATCGCAGACAGCAGCGCCTTCGCCGGAATGGGGTTCGGTTCGACACCCAGGAACGCATAGAGTGCCGCAAGCTCGCCGTCGATGGAATTGGCAAGCTCTGATTCACCTGTCGCCGCAGCTGCACAAAGGCGCGAAAACGTGCCAGGCACGATGTTGGAAGCCACGGAAATGCAGCCATCCGCGCCGTCAATGATGCTGCGGCAAGCCGTCGGGTCATCCCCACTGAGCAGGGAAAAACCATCACCCGGCAGCTGGTACAACGCTGCCCAGCGATCCGGATCTCCCACTGCTTCCTTGAGGCCAACGATGCGCGGATGGGCAATCAGCTCGGCAACGGTGCCCGGCTTCATGTCGATGCCGGTGCGTCCCGGCACGTTGTAGAGCACCAGCGGGACATAACATTGCTCGGCCACGGCGTGGAAATGCGCGACCAGGCCGGACTGCGTCGGCCGGACATAGGGCGGCGTCACAACCAGCGCCGCGTCGATGCCCTGCTCGGTCGCCAGTTGCGTCAGGCGGATCGTGGCCGCCGTACCGGAGGCACCGGAACCCGCCAAGACCGGAACCCGGCCATTCACGACGGTCACCGCTTCACGAATCAGCGTGGCGTATTCATCGGCGTCCAGCATGGCCGCCTCGCCGGTAGAGCCCGCCACCACGAGTGCGCTGGTACCGCCGGCGATCTGGCGTTCGAGCAGGCGGTGCCAGGTGTCGATGTCCAGACGCCCATCCGGCGTGAAGGGCGTGACCAGGGCGGTGATGCTGCCAGACAGGTGCAAGAGTCGGAAACCGTGTGCTGTCGCGCCGAATTGCGCCGGCGCATGGTACTGGGGATGCTCGGCGCGACTCAACCACGCCGCCGCCGCGATTCAGCAGCCAGCGGGTTCCCGCGGGTCGGCCTTGCGAGCCTCGCCGGGCGAACAGTATGCTGCGGGCAACGACGCGCGCCGTCCGCGGCGCCAAGGAAGACCAACTGCCCGTGCCGAACAACGAATCAGCCGACGCCAGCGCCCGACCGCCCGGCAACGAAAACCACCTGCTGATCAGCGCGTTCACCACGCATCCAGCCTCTCCGTTACTGGCCGTGACCCGTCGCATCGCCGAAGCCGGCTGCAACCTGGCCGACTCGCGGCTGTCGACGGTGGGACGCGACGTTTCGGTTCTTGCCTTGGCCGTCGGCCCGTGGGATGCCATCGCCAAGCTGGAGTCGGCGCTGGGGCGTCTGGATCGAAAGGACGGCCTCCGCATCAACTGGTACCGCACCGGCGCGCGCGAGCTGCAGAGCACGCTGCTGCCCTACATCGTGGAAGTCGTAGCGGCCGACAAGCCCGGGATCCTGTTCCAACTGGCCGAGTTCTTCGACAGTCAGGGCATCACCATCGAAAGCCTGCACAGCACCCGTTATCGCGCCATGCAGACTGGCGCCGAGATGTTCTCCGCACAGCTGACCATCGGCGTGCCGTCGAGCATGCATATCGCCGGCCTGCGCGATGACTTCCTCGACTTCTGCGACCACCTGAACCTGGATGCCATCATGGATCCGGTGAAGTTCTGACGCCCGACAAGGAGCCAAGCACAGCACCATGAGCCCAGCCGCCAGGAAAGTCCCCGACCTCGCCATCTCCCTCGCACAGGCTGGCGACGGCCGGTTATCCGACTTCCGCGGCCAATGGCTGGTGCTGTACTTCTATCCCAAGGACCACACGCCGGGCTGCACCACCGAAGGCCTCGACTTCAATCGACTGCTGCCGAAGTTCAGGAAGCTCGGCGCCACTGTCGTTGGTGTATCCCGCGACTCGGTGAAGACCCACCAGAACTTCTGCGAGAAGCAGGGCTTCAAATTCGACCTGATCAGCGACACCGACGAAAAGCTCTGCAAGGCCTTCGACGTGATCAGGGAAAAGAACATGTATGGCCGCAAGGTGCTGGGCATCGAGCGCAGCACCTTCCTGATCGATCCGGACGGCCGCATCATGCAGGAATGGCGCAAGGTGAAGGTCAAGGAACATGCCGACGCCGTTCTGGCCGCCCTGAAAGAAGCGCAAACCGCCTAGTGCCGACCACCCAATCCAACGCCACCCGTTGCTCCGATAGTCGGAGCGACGCTCATCCGCGTGCCCGACTTTCCTTCTCCCGCCTGGACTGACGACATGATGACCAGCAGCAAGCGCATCTACGTACTCGACACCAATGTCCTGATGCATGACCCGACCGCACTGTTCCGCTTCGAGGAACACGACGTCTATCTGCCGATGATGGTCCTGGAGGAGCTGGACAACGGCAAGAAAGGCATGTCGGAAGTGGCACGCAACGTGCGCCAGGTCAGCCGCTTCATCAACGAGCTGATCGAGGTCAACGGCCCCGACAAGGTCAGCGAAGGCCTGCAACTGAAGCGACCCGGCGAGCTGGACCTTGGTGTCGCCGAAAGTACGGGCCGCCTGCGCTTCCAGACGGAAAGCACCGACGGCAACGGCCGTTTCGGCACGGTGCTACCGGACAACAAGATCCTCGCGGCGGTCATGGCGCTGCACAAGTCCGATCCGGGCACGCCGGCCATCCTGGTTTCCAAGGACATCAACCTGCGCATCAAGGCATCGATCGTCGGCATTCCCGCCGAAGACTATGAGAATGATCGTGCGCTGGATGATTTCAACCTGCTCTACACCGGTTCCACGCAACTGCCCGAGGATTTCTGGGAGAAGCACAACGACAGCCTCAAGTCCTGGAACGAACGCGGCGGCACCTTCTACGAGATCAAGGCCACCGAGGAGGAAACCTGGCGTCCCAACCAGTACCTCTACCTGCCCGGCGAGGAAAGCGTCGAGCTGCGCGTGCTCAAGCGCGAACAGGACAAGGTCACGCTGCGCATGGCCGAGGACTACCGCGCCTCGCAGCACGCAGTCTGGGG
>Ga0116151_10001346_pt1 | contig 22906 bp, 18 predicted proteins | sample AD_UKC117_MetaG_FD_89893 | JGI IMG/M metagenome (GOLD analysis project Ga0116151, IMG submission 89893) | Active sludge microbial communities of municipal wastewater-treating anaerobic digesters from Hong Kong - AD_UKC117_MetaG | ecosystem: Engineered > Bioreactor > Anaerobic > Digestate... | reverse complement strand
CGTGCCAGCCTATGCGCGACTTGGAGCCAGCTCCCGTTGCGAACTCGAATGCGACGTATTCGATCTCCGGGTGGGTCTTTAGAAAGTTGATCCAATGATCCCAGTCCCGATCTGTCCGTGCGTTCAAGTGCAGCGCGCCAGCCAAGCCTGCCTGCTGAATCTCCGACCATGCCAACGCGATCCGCTTCATGTTGTATAGATTGTCGTGTCGGGGAACATCATCAAAAAGACTAAAGTTCGGCGTAGTAATGAGCCGCACGCCGAGTTGACGGAGCGCGCTGAGCAGAGCTTTTCGATGCTCCAGCCTCCACCAACGTTCAAGCGCCCGATCATCATCCGTGCCGCTCAGAATAATCGTCGCGTCATCGTCAAGCTTGTAGCGATCAAGAAGGGCTTGTCGTGTAGAAAAACGAACGGCCCCGTCTTTCTTGCTGAACATCTCGTACAACGACAGACAGACAGTTGAGGCCGCGGGCGCCCTTCTGCGAGCAGACCTGTGAAATATCATCGGCACGACGGTCGGAAGGGCTAGGGAGGATGTAGCAGGGGCATCGGGAACATTACTCAAATCGAATCCCCGGACCTCCATCGAGCGCGCGACCATGTGCTCCGGGTTATTGGGACACACGTTGTCGCATGTCGCGGGGTCTGCGCAGCGGCAGTAGGTGCGGCAGTCAAAGACTCCCGAACCGACATTTAGCCCACCGCACGATCCAAGATATGGGCATTGCTGACAGCCTAGCGAGCGAGGCCGCGCGGCACTGTCATGCCAAAGCGTATGCGAATTGGGGAAGTGAAACTTTTCGACCGGCGCTCGACTATTCGACTTCGACATCGGCCGTCCCACTGATTGCGTTGATGCGTGCTACGCGGCCTAGGACATAACCGCCGTCCTCATGAATCGCGTTGAGAAGGTCAGATGGAGGGTTCGTGGCAGCCCCGAGCTGCGTCGTCCCTGAGACGACGAGCAACTCCGATCCGCGGGAGCACACCACGACGTTTGCTCCCTGCGACAACCCCGCATCAACAGATAGATCGGCGATAAAGGACCGTGAGCGGCACTCTGGATACCGCGTGAAGAGAGTTGGCTGAGCCAAGTCAGTTCTATTTCTGTTCCACGCCTTCGTGAACGTCTTGGCCCGGCGTCTGATGAAATCAAGCCCCATAGCGCAGACCCTCCAAGACGGGACGATAAAGTTTGTTTCTTCCGCTACTGACTTCCATAAGGATGCCCTTGACGGCCAGCGCGCCGAGGCGGTTGTTCCATGCCGTTGCCGCCACGTCTTCTCCTACGTGTTGTCGTAGACGGGGAGCATCGCTTTCACCGAGATCAAGCACACCCCGCAATGCAATGCCCTGCTTTCCATCAATTTGCCCGATGAGTTCGGCATTGCTGACACGTCCGTCGGTGTCTCTCTCGCAGACTACGAAGGCATCGCTACGCGACTTCAGAAAGGAATCGAGTTCTTCTTTCACGTTCGCAGTTACGTTCGCACAAACCGGATAGATCAGCGGCCAAGTCGAACGGGCGTGGTTTCGATAGGCGATGACGCTATCGCGAAGAAAGCTTGTCGTTGCGACCTGGACGCCTGCGAAGTCTAGAAAGCACACCTCTGGTGTGCTGGGGATCGACGTTTTTCGCAGCAGGTCCACGAAAGCTTTCTGTCCATCTATGGCCCCGGCGAGCACTTCGTTCTGGGCGTAGATATTTAGCGGCAGATGCATTTACAATCCTCATGTGAACAATGTGAGCATTGTGACTAACCTGCGTCTGTGGGTCAACAGGACGATATTCCTATGGGCTCAACAGCCACGGAACGCGCCGCCCTTCGAGTGCGTTCGCCTCTATTGTTCCTGATTGTTCCAAAATCGGCTTGACGAACGACTGCTCCAGGGCTAAAAGGGGACTCATGGAACAACTGGGAACAATCAAATGAGCACGCGATATACAGCCTCGAAAAGCGCCACCAAAGACGGCACGGCCTGGGTCATGAGCTTTCGGCATCCGCTTCGTAAGGATGCCCGCGGCAAGCAAGGCCGGAAGGTCCGGCGCGGCCTGAGCGCCGACAACGCGGAGCGCGCACAGCGCCTTGTCGATCAAATGAACGAACTTCTCAGCGATGTGACTTGGCACAACGCCGCGAAACGCGCCGAGGCTGAACGCCGCTTCGACCCGATTGTCGTACGCGCCTTCTACGACGACATCGAAGCGCCTACCACCAACTCGTGGGGGGTCAGGAACGATGCGCTCGCGTTGCCGACCGCGGCGGACGGCTATGCGCAAGTCTTGTTGCTCGGGACGACCGGGGCCGGTAAGACTTCGCTTCTCCGGCAATTGATCGGTTCGCATCCCGATAGTGACCGTTTCCCTTCCACGTCGGCGTCGCGTACCACGATCTCCGATATCGAAGTGATCGCGTCGGACGACCCCGAGTTCAGTGCCGTTGTCACGTTTTTCCCGGAGGCGGCCGTTCACACCAACATCCACGAGTGCGTCGCTGATGCGTGTGCAGCCTTATGGGAGTCCCTGCCGGATGACAAGCTTGCTGAGCGTCTGCTGACGCACCGCGACCTCCGGTTCCGGCTTGGCTACATCATTGGTTCATGGAAACAGTCTTCATCTACACAGCCGTCGGACGATGCCTGGGACTACGACGCACCCGATGAGATCGCCCCGACGCCTGATCCGGAAGCGGACGGCGCCTTGCCAACGCAAGTCGAGACGGCAGCCATGCAGTCCTTTCTTGATGCTTGTCTCGCGCGGATCAAGGCGCTGGCGGGCGAAGCCAAAGAACAGTTGCTCAGAACGCTCGAAGTCGATCTGCCAACCCTGAGCGGACCTGAGAAGGAAGCGGCGCAGGATTTGTTCGAGGACTTCGTGCAATCGCTTCCCGACTTCGACGACCTCGTGAACGACATCATGGATGAAGTCCGGCAGCGTTTTGAGCAAATCGGCCCCGGTGAACTACGGACGTACCCGAACGGATGGCCGCTCTCGTGGACGTTAACTGGCGACGATCGCGCGTCTTTCATCCGGGCGGTACGCCGTTTTTCCTCCAACTATGCGCCAGCCTTCGGCACATTGCTGACGCCGCTTGTGGATGGCATCCGTATCCGCGGCCCGTTCTTCCCGGTCTTCACTGACAAGCGTGCGCGTCTCGTGCTGCTGGACGGTGAGGGTCTCGGTCACGTCGGCGATGCTGCCGCCGGTCTCGCGTCGCGCATTACCCGGCGCTTTGCCGACGTGGATGTCATCCTGCTGGTCGATTCCGCTAAGTCGCCGATGCTGGATGCGCCCGCGTCGGTCCTGCGCGCCGTGGCTGCCAGCGGCTACCAGAAAAAACTTGCTTTCGCCTTCACGCATTTCGATCTCATCAAGGGGCAGGCCAATCTTCTGACGTTTGCCGCACAACGCGCGCATGTTCTTTCTGCCGTAAATCAGAAGCTTGCAAGCCTGCGAGACATCGTAGGCCAACCGGCGGTCCGCGCGATCGAGCGCGAACTGGACGAACGCTGCTTTATGCTCGGATTCCTCGACCGTGTGCTCACGGAAAAGCAACGCGGGCCGGTCAGCGAAATCATGAAACTGGTTAATTTCTGCGAAGCAGCGATCGCTCCAGACGAAGTCGCGGAAGTCCGCCCTGTCTATGACACAGCCAGACTCGTTCTCGCGATTCAGGAAGCGGCCACAGAATTCCACGCTCGCTGGAAGGCGATCCTGTTTACCGGTTCCGCGACGGTCCGCAAGGCGCACTGGGCTGAAGTGAAGGCAATGAACCGTCGTATTGTGCAGGACTTCAACGATGGCGAATACAAGGACCTCAAGCCTGTCGCTGATCTGGTGGCTCGACTTTCGGAGTCGATCACCAAGTTTCTCGATACACCGATCCGATGGGACCCGCGGGTGCCAGATGATACCGAATCGGAAACCGCGCTCTCACAGGTGCAACGTGCCGTATTCTCTCGCTTGCACGAGTTTGTCGACCGCAAGCTCCTGCGCGTGCCGCGTCGGGACTGGATCCGTGCCTTCGACTACAGCGGTCGCGGCTCGACCTACGACCGGGCCAGCGTCATCCGCATGATCTACGAAAGCTCCGCGCCGATACCGGGACCGGCCCTCGACGCGCACTCCGAAGAATTTCTCCGCGAGGTCCGTGTGCTGTTGCATGAGGCAATTTGCGAGGGTGGCGGTGAGCTGGTCAGCGATGTTCTCGGCGCGACGCTTAAGCAGGCAAATGATCGCCGTTGACTCATCGGAACCAAGGATGCCATGACAGCAGAGAGGTAATCGAGCTTATGAGCAAACACGTTCTCGAAAAGTGGACGCAATACCGCGTTACAGCGGGCCGTGAACCGGCTGCGCAGACCGTGGACGACTTCGACCGTGTTCTCGGAGACGCGACGGATGAACGACCGCTGCAAACCTTGCTGGCGTCTTTCCCTGTATTGCTCGGCCCTCTTGCACAACCGGGCGGAACGTTCTGGTGCCTCGATCGCCCTCGCCTCGGCTCCGAGTTCGTCCCTGATTTCCTGCTGGCGTCGATCACGTCGGTCGGATTCCAGTGGACGATGATCGAACTGGAGAGCCCGATCGAAAAGGCACTAACGAAATCGGGCGTGCCCGCCAAGAAACTCGCGGAAGCCCTCAAGCAGATTCGAGACTGGCGTACCTGGCTGACTGACAACGTGGCTTACGCACGCGGTGAAATTGGACTCAAGGATATCGACGCCAATTGCGCAGCCTTCGTCATCATTGGGCGGCGTGGAAGCCTCGATCCCAAGCAGGTCAAGACATACCGCGCGCTATCCGCAGACGGGATCACCATTATGACTTATGACCGTCTCCTCGAACACATGAACCGCGCCGCGCGGGGAAGGCAGGTTCAGCATGGATAACACCGAAATCGAACAGTTCTTTCGGGACACGAAGACAAGCATCTGGCAGAACGCATCGCTGCGCGAACCACAGATCGAGGGATACTTCGCGATCCGATCGCACTTCGCGAAGAGCAACGAGCCTTGCTATGTGCAGCTTCCCGTCGGCTGCGGCAAAACGGGACTTATGGGCCTGACGCCCTTCGGCATCGCGAAAGGCCGTGTCCTCATCATCGCCCCGAACCTGACGATTCGGGAGAACATCCGACGCGAACTTAACGTCAGCACCCCGAACTGCTTCTACAGTAAGCGCGGCGTCTTCGTTCCGAAGAACGGACCCTATCTGTCGGAACTTAAGACCGGCGCGAATATTCACGACTGCGACGCCGCGCACATCGTGGTGGCCAACATTCAGCAGTTCTCAGGGGCGCGCAATAAGTGGTACGAGGCGCTGCCCAACGACTATTTCGCCATGATCCTGGTTGATGAAGGCCACCACAACGTGGCCGAAACATGGACGCGCCTGTTCGAGTACTTCGCCGGCGCGAAAGTCGTTTCCTTCACGGCGACGCCCATGCGGTCCGACGGACAGGTCGTCTCCGGTGAACGGGTCTACAGGTTCGGTTACGCACGCTCAATGATTATGGGCTTCATCTCCCAGATCGACGCCCTGTTCGTCAAACCGACGGAATTGACTTTCACCGTCGAGGGTGAGACCAAGACGCTCGGCATCGACGAGATCATGAAGATGCGGGATAAGGACTGGTTCAGCCGCGGCGTCGCTACGTCTGAGGAATGCAACCGCAGCATCGTCAACGCCTCCGTCCAGCAGCTCCATCATGTGCGGACGCTCGGCTCACCGCGCCAACTGATTGCGGTCGCGTGCTCCATTCGTCATGCAACGCAGGTCGCTGCGCTTTATCGCGAACACGGCCTAAAAGTCGAGGTTCTGCACAGCCAGCTCAAGGATGAAGAGCGCGATCGAATTGAGGCGACCCTCCGCAGCGGTGTGACCGACGTGGTTGTCCAGGTGAACATTCTCGGGGAGGGATATGACCTCCCAACGCTGTCGGTTGCGGCGGTTTTCCGACCCTATCGAAGCCTCTCGCCCTACGTGCAGTTTGTCGGCCGCATCCTTCGGCTGGCGCAACCGGACGTTCCGTATTCGCCTGCGAACCACGTCTATCTCGTGTCCCATGTCGGCCTCAATGACGAGCGTTGGTGGAGCGATTTCACGAACTTCGACAAGGACGATCAGGAGTTTTTCCACGAGTTCCTGCAAGGGGAAATGGAAGTCGATGCGGAGGGGGAGCATTCCCCGCGCATGACGCTTCGCCCATTCATGCGCGTTCTGAATGAAGTTGTCGAAAGCTATCACCGCCAGGGATACCTCAAGAAGATAGACGATGTGATGATCGGCGACCTGTTCGCGACGATCCGCGAAAAGGGTTTCGAACCCACCGAGTTCGGCCTAAACGAGGAAATTGTCAGGAACCGTCTCGCGGCTGCTCAGGCCGAAGGCCAAGTCTCTGCTTTCAACCCCGTCATTCAGCCGCAGGAACGGCGCGAAGCGCTTAAGGGGCGGCTACAACAAGAGGCGCGATCCATCGCCGACACGGTGTTGAACAGGCTCGGCCTTCAACACCGCGGGCGCGATCTCCTCCGGTGTTTCTCGGGCAGCCACAACTCCGAAATTCTCATCCGGCTCGCAAGCTCAGAGCAGAACAAGGTCATGGGTGTTGAATCCGGTCAACGCCAGTCCGCCGACATCAGTCAGCTTGAAGGCGCGATCAACGCGTCGCCGGATATTGCCGACAGATTATCCAGCCTTGTGAGGGAGAAGCTAAAGGATGCCACGTCCAAAACAGATGGTTAAACGAGCAGAGGTCGAGGTCGCAAAGGCTAAGCGAACCTGCAAGTTCACGAGCCAGGCCATTACTAAAGGGGCAATATGCCTCGTGATCTACGATGGCCCGCGTGATCGGTCCTGTTACTCGAAAGCCGTCGCGCTCGAAATGGTTAAGCTGGCACGCGAGCGCCTCGATGAGCTGGAAAGCCAGCTCACTCAGTCTCAGCCGTCCTGACGATGAGAGCAATGCGCGGGACGAAGAAACAGGCAGAATGGATTTCCACCCTCAAGAGGGTTGTGGAACGGAAGCCTATCGTCCTGCTTCGCTTCAATGAGGATGAGTGGAGCAGCTTACAAGACTCCAGAGGCGGAACGAGTCAGTTTACGATTGCGCGCCGACACGCGGCCCGCAATGCCGTTCGTGTTCCTGCGATCTGCCTTCTGGTCGGTAGTAACTACGCTGGCGGAACCGAAATCCACTTTGGGTTACTCCAATCTAGAACTCCGGTTACGACGCTTGAAAGCCGGCTAAAGATTGTCGCCGCGCAATCGGTTTCGCCATCATCCGAAGATGCGCTCTTGCGCCTTGTAACGGACAACGCTTTGAGGCCTGTCTTACGCCGGCAACTTGAAACGGATGATTCGGTGGTGATGCTTTCTCCAGCAGTGAGCGTGCATCTAGTTGAGAAGTTGTCGAAGGTGCAGGAAAACCGGCGGGCGATGCGCAGGGTCATGGCGTCTCTCAATGTGCCGAGGCGGTATTCCGGAAATCGTGCTTTACAGGAAGATGCAATCTCGCTGGCGCTCAAGGCGTTCGGACTGTCTCCAGGCGACAACGCAGCGGTGTTGGAGATGGCTGATAGCGGGGAATCCGGACTTTCCGGTATTTCTGTCCGCGAAGACGCTGTGATCGAGCACGACGCCCGAGTCGTTCCGGGATTTTCATTTTTGGGCAGCGATCTGACGGGGCGCGCCGTGTTTCGCAACGGCAATGACGTTCTGGAAGTCATCACGGCGAACAAGCGCCCGCTAGAAGAAGCATTTGGCGTCGATCTAATCTACCTGAATACGCGCAAGCACAACGTGGTCATGGTTCAGTACAAGATGCTGGAACCAGCCCGTAGTAGTGGCAACACGGACTGGCTCTATCGTCCTGACGGACAGTTCAAAAAGGAGCTGATCCGCATGAAACGCTTTGGTCATTCGCATGCTCCAGGACCTCTGGAATACCGCATCAACCCACAGGTCTTCTATCTGCGCTTCGTCCGACGTGATGCTCAACTCGGAAAGAGCGCCGTAACGATGCCGATCGACCACTTTGAGGTTATGAGTGGCGATCCCGCTTGCAAGGGGCCGAAAGGCGCATTTCGCATCAGTTACGAGGCCCTCGATGGTCGTTACCTTAGGCAAGATGGTTTTCTTGATCTCGTAAGCGCGGGTTACATTGGGGCTTATGCGAAGGAAGCGGGCGACCTGACTACGCTTATCGAGGCCATTCTGAAGAGCAATCGTGCCGTTGTTGTCGCGGCTCAATTGTCTCTGCGCGGATAACCATGATTCCGCCGTTCCTGGGTGCGACGGCTTGCAGCAGCGCACGCCACCTTCCTTAGGGGCACCGCCCCTCGGCGCACTTCACGTAAAAATAGACGGTCTCCCGAGGCTCCTGCGCTCGCGCTCCGTGCGCCCGCCGTCGATTTTTCGTTCCGTTTGCACACCCCGCTTTCGCCAAGGGGCAGGGTTGCATGCGCAACCCCTTCCCATTTGAAGGGGGAAAGCCCGCGGCAGTCGCGGGCTGCGCTTTACCCATGACCGAAAAGGAGTTCGTCATGACACTTCTAAGTATTTCCTTGTCTCAACTCGTTCCCTCAAAAGCCAATCCGCGCAAGCTGTTCGATGTTTCCACCATCGAAGGACTTGCGGCCAGCATCCGCGCGGACGGCTTGCTGCAAAATCTTGTCGTTGCCCCGGCGAACGGCAAGGGCAAGCGTTACACCATCATCAGCGGCGAACGGCGCTACCGCGCCCTGAAGCTGCTCGAAGAGCGCGGCGAATTGCCGGACGGCTTCACCATTCCCGTTGAAGTCCGCTCCCGCCTCACCAAGGAGGAAAGCCTGCGCCTTTCCACCGTCGAAAACCTGCAACGCGCGGACCTGACGCCCTTGGAGCAGACCGCTGCCCTCACCAAGCTGGTGAAGGATGGAGAGCGGCTTGATGATGTGGCGGCACAGACCGGACTATCGGCCACCACGATCAAACGGCGGTTGGCGCTGAACGGTCTGTGCAAGGAGGCGAAGCAGGCGCTTGAAGCAAAAATACTTTCACTCGCCCAGGCCGAAGCTTTGACCCTTGGCACTGATGAGGACCAAAAGCGCTTTGTTGAGGAGATCGGGCGGGGCCAGTTCCACAGCCCCGACTGGATCAAGTCGCGGCTGATCGGAAAGCGCCCCTGCGTGAGCGATGCGATCTTTCCGCTCGAACGCTATACCGGAACGCTCACTACCGATCTGTTTGCGGATGACGCCGCCAGCTTTTTCGATGATGCCGAACAGTTTCTTTCCTTGCAGAAAGAAGCGGCTGAGGAACTAGCGGAACATCACCGCGCCACCGCCGCATGGGTTGACGTGACGGAAGACTGGCATATCCGGCACTGGCACTACGAGGAAGCGCCGGAAGGCGAGCCGGGCGGCGTTCTTATCAATGTCTCGCCGCGCGGCGAGGTGGAGATCATCGAGGGCCTGATCAAGACCAAGCTCGATGACGACACGGCGGAGGCCATAGCGGAGAACCCGATTGCGCCGCCCAAACGGAAGGCGTCCCATTCCACATCCTTGCGCCGGATGCTGGCCTGTCACAAGAGCATGGCTGTTCAGGAAATGCTCTTGTCCGCAACGCGCAGAGCGAAAGAACTCGCTGCCGTGCGTTCGTTTGTGGAACTGGAGCAGCATACGTCCATCGGGATGCTTGCTAAGGAAGAAGACCCCCAAGGCGCGTACCGTGTCTTGGATGCTCAGGCAAAGCACTTCGCAGCGAAACTCGGTCTTGTGCCGGAGCAGGGAGAAGATATCTGGTCCGTGTTTCCGCCGGACAGGCCCGATGATGTGGCCGTCTACCGGAGCGTCAAGGCGTTCTCCGATCACGAACTCGAAGCGTTCCAGATTCTCGTGACCGCGCTTTCTTTCGGGCAGGGAAACTGCGACAAGTTCGATACGGGCGAGAGCCTGTTCAATGTCATTGCGCGGGATTTGAAAGTCTCGATGCGCAACCACTGGCGTCCTGACCGGAGCTTTTTCGAGAAGCGCACCCGCGATCAGCTCGTATCGGTTGCTAAGGAATGCGGCTTCGGAGATGGACGCTCCAGCTTGTCCAGCTACAAGAAGTCCGAGCTGGTTAGCGGCCTCGCCAAGTTTTTCGCCGAGGCGCAGAGCGCTGCCGATCCAACCCCAGCGCAGCGCAAGGCGCTGGACTGGCTACCTCAGGTGATGCTCTTTCCCGCTGTCGATCCCGATGCGGGTGACGCAGCCGAAGATATGGATGCCGACCCCGGCGAGGATGGCCTTGCTGACGAACACGAGTTCAGCGAAGCGGCGTAACGTCCCTTAACCCCCTGCGCCCGGCGGGTCAGTCCCTCCGGGCGTATCGCATTTCTCTCTTTCGGGTTTTTGCGCGTTGGACTCTGGGCCGTTTTCCTGCCGTCCTTTCGGTGCGGTCTTGTTTTCGCTCTCCTTCATAGAAGCGCGCGGCGTCGGCGCAACGGGCGGCCCGCTCCGTATCGCTATCGCTTTCCGTGTTGCCCGTTTCCCCCTGCGCCACAGCTCCGGGGTGCGCCGCCGCCTGGCCCGCTTCTCCTTCGGGTTCGCGTCAAAACCGCAAACCGAAAGGAGACACAACATGAAACTTCTGACCAAAGCCCAGCGCGAGCAACTGCTCAGGAACGGAGAAATCAACGCACAACGCCAGCTTGACGGGCTGGACACGATCGACCATCCGCCTGTGGTGAAGCTCTTTACGCCCGACGCCGCTTGCACATGGTTGCTCAGCGAGCTTGAACCCGAGGACAACGACATTGCCTTCGGCCTCTGCGATCTCGGCTTCGGGACGCCGGAACTGGGCAGCGTGCGGATATCCGAGATTGAATCCGTGCGCGGGCGTCTCGGCCTGCGGCCTGAACGCGACCGGCACTTCACCGCTGACAAGCCGCTCTCTTCCTACGCCGACGAGGCGCGGATCGCCGGCTGCATCAAGGCGTGATCTCCCGGCTCGCCGCCCTCCGCCCGGTTCCGGGCGGAGGGCGCTTGCTTGCCGGGTCTCTGCCGCCTTGCATCCTGAGCCGCGGACCGCTATGCAAGGAGGATGTCGATGACCCGACCGCTCACCGATCCCGCTGAAGGTGCGCGCAGACTCTCCGATCTGCGGCGGTTCTATACGCTGATGGATGACCTGGCCCGCCGGACGAACGGTCCGCGCCGTCTCGCCGAGTGCTCGGGACGGATGGCGTGGCCGATGCGCGGCGTCTACTTCTTCATGGAGTCCGGTGAATTTCGGAGCGCAAGCGGCGACGGACCGCGGATCGTGCGCGTGGGAACGCACGCTCTCAAGGAAGGTTCTCAGACGACACTCTGGAAGCGATTGTCTCAACACAAAGGACGGCAGCGTTCGGGAGGGGGCAATCACCGCGGTTCGATCTTTCGCCTTCTCGTCGGCGCGGCGCTGATCGACCGCGAGGGCCTTGCCTTTCCGAGCTGGGGGCAGGGGAATACGGCCCCGCGCGAAATCCGTCAGGGCGAGCACGCTCTCGAATGCCGCGTCAGCGACGTGATGGGCCGGATGCCCTTTTTGTTTCTGTCCGTTGACGATGACCCCGGACCGCAAAGCCTGCGCGGGGTCATCGAGCGCAATGCCATCGCGCTGCTCAGCCATTCCGGCAAAGCGCCCATTGACTCTCCGTCACCCGAGTGGCTCGGGTATCGGTGTTCGCGCGAGCGGGTGCGCGCGTCGGGCCTGTGGAACCAGAACCATGTGGATGAGGCTTACGATCCGGCGTTTCTCGATACGCTCGAAACGCTGATCGTCGCGGCGAGGCGGGCATGAAGATCGTGATCCAGTGCGCCGCAAGCAAGGACCCGGACGCCGGAACGATGCGCACGGAAGACGGAACGAGCGTTCTGTTCGTTGCCGATCCCGCGCACGCGCCGGACAGGAAGGATTTGGTGTATGCGCGTCCCGACGATCCGGCGCGGGACGGAAGAAGCTGGCGCGATCATGTGCTCGCCATCAACCGGGAACCGGGCGAAAACCCGCTCGGACTGCGTCCGGCCTGGCGTCTTTACCGCCACGAAGCCTATGCGGCGCTCGTCGAGCGCTACGGCGAGAATAACATCTACATCCTCTCGGCCGGATGGGGGCTGATCCGCAGCGACTTTCTCACACCGCTCTACGACATCACCTTTTCATCGCAGGCCGAGTCCTACAAGCGGAGGCGCACGTCCGATCGCTACGACGACTTCACCATGCTCGACCCCCACGATACGGAGAAGCTCGTCTTCTTCGGCGGCAAGGACTACCTGCCGCTCTTTTGTCGATTGACGCAGCGTTACACCGGGAAGCGGATCGCGGCGTTCAACTCAAAGACCGAACCGCAAGCCCACGGGGTCCGGTTTGTCCGGTATCACACGCGCACGCGCACCAACTGGCACTACGAAGCGGTGAACGCCTTTCTGGACGGCGCGTTCTTCGCGGCCTGAGTTTCGGCGTCGATGCGCGCGAGCGCGCAACCGCCCATTTCTCACTCGCCCTTGCTCTGATCTCCATGCGAGCAGCCTAACGATCATCCACATCGGCGCCGGACTCTGCCGATCCGCCGCAACGGCGCATCGCGTTGATGCCGGGGTCTGTCCTTCGCGCAGACAGGTAGAGCCCCCGGCGAAGAGCGTTCCACTCCATAAATGGAGGTCCACACGCTCCATGTGTCGGCTCTGCTCCATCCCGGCTGATCCTGGAAGGCGTTCACCGTGTTCTTCATTGTTCGCCGCTCCTTCGGGCGGTCGGTTTCGGAAGCTCCACCGAATCTGACGGGGGCGACGCTCGCGCAACGGGCGGCCCGCTCCTTCACATTCGTTCCCGTGTTGCCCGTTCCCCCTCCGCTGTGCTTCGGGTGCGCGTTCGTCTTTTCCCCCGTCCTCCTGGTTCCGCGTGTTCCGAACCAACCGCCAACCAAAGGAGGCTCTCATGAAAACCGAACACGCCGAACGCAAAGATGTCTACAGCCGGGTGACAGACCGGATCATCGCCGACCTCGAATGCGGCGTGCGTCCCTGGATGAAACCCTGGAACGCCGAACACGCCGCCGGGCGCATCACCCGCCCGCTGCGCCACAACCTTCAGCCCTATAACGGCATCAATGTCCTGATGCTCTGGTCCGCCGCGATGGACCGCGGTTATGCCGCGCCGATCTGGATGACCTACCGCCAGGCCGCCGAAATGGGAGCGCATGTCCGCAAGGGCGAGAAAGGCGAACTGGTCGTCTACGCGAACACAATCACGCGCACCGAAACCGACGAGAAAACAGGAGAAGACGAAGAGCGCACCATCCCCTTCATGAAAGGCTATACCGTCTTCAATGTCGAGCAGGTGGAGGGCTTGCCTGCCTCGTTCTACGAGATGGCCGAGCCCACCCTCGACCCGGTGGCCCGGATCGAACAGGCGGAAGCCTTCTTCGCCGCCACAGGGGCCGAACTCCGTCACGGCGGGAATTCCGCTTACTACGCCGTCGGCTCCGATCACATCCAGATGCCGCCCTTTGAGAGCTTCCGCGATGCCGAAAGCTACTACGCGACGCTCGCCCACGAGACGACGCACTGGACGCGCCACCCGAACCGCCTGGACCGCGATTTCGGGCGCACCCGCTGGGGCGATGCCGGCTATGCCCGCGAGGAACTCGTCGCGGAACTCGGCAGCGCCTTCCTGGCCGCCGATCTCGGGCTGGCCCTCGAACCCCGCGAGGATCACGCCGCCTATATCGGCCACTGGCTCGATGTCCTCAAGGAGGACAAGCGCGCGATCTTCTCCGCTGCCGCCCATGCGCAGCGCGCCGCCGACTTCCTGAATGGGCTTCAGCCCAAGGGAGAAACGCAAGCCGCATGACGCGGCTTTTCTGCGTGCTCCGCGTCCTGCGGAGCACGCTTTCGGTGCGGTGAAGGCCCTCACAGGCCGGGAGCGCGCGCGGCCAGCTCGGCACGGATGTTTTCGAGCGAGGCGAAGGCGTTGCGCAGCTCGTGCGGCTGTTCGCAGCTTGCGATCGCATTGAAGAGTTCGCGGATGAGTGCCCGCAGTTCGGGTGTGGATTTCGACGCCAGTTCGAAGCGTGTCGTGAGTTTCATGATGACCTCCTTGTTAAGTGTCTGGAGGCCCGGACGATTCCGGAGCCTTTCCCGGCCCCGGCACAAACATCATCGGAGGGGAAAGGCGCACGGATCGGTGCGGAAGACTTCAGGACAAACGGCAAGGAAAATCAGGAATGGGACGAAACGCGAAAGGGTGGTGGATAAGCACCCGCGGCAACAGCGCGACAATCGCGCCTCAGCGGGCGGTCTAGGCTGCAAGAGAAACCCGGACGCACGCAAGCGGACACGGCGACCGCTACACGCATGAAAACAGCCGGCCCGCGAACGGACCGGCTGCGAATGCTTCAGGAGAGCGTGATGAAAACGGGACTCAGGGCGAGGAAGGAGTCCCTGCTGCCGGTTCGGTTTCAAGGGTCAGAACCGGGATTGGACGTTCCTTCACCCGCTTGTAGCGGTCAAAGACAAGCTTCGTCTCAAGAGGGGTGTCCTGTTCAACCAGCGTATAGAGCGTCTTGCCGTCATCGAGCGTGCTCTTTTCGATCGCGAAGAAGGAGGCCATCGCCCACATGAGCTTGTTCTGGCCCCAGCCGATATCCAGATTGGCGTTCGATTCCTCGCCGACCAGAAGCCGGAAACGGATGTGCGTGGCGCAACCCGCCTTGATATCGGCCGCATCAAGGGGCAGGGGCAGGCCCTTCTCCCCGAAATTCGCGATGCCGATCTCCTCCTTGTCCGAATCAGAGCGGCATGATTTGTAGACGGCGTTGTCGAACCGGTCCGTTGTGGCGCGCCAGACCGGCACGTCGAATGCGCTCTTGTCGATCGGAACATAACGGGTGATCGTCGTATCGAGCCAGACCGTCTTGCCGACATTCGCTTCAAGAAACTGGTGAATGGCCCCGCCGGGATTTTCTTCGAGAAGATGGATGGGTTCCGAGAAGGACGGGTACTGGTTGAGCAAAGCCTGCGCCTTTGCATCAGGTTTCGGCGGCAAGGCATCGGCGGTTGCCGCGTGTGCACTGATCGGAGACGCGGCGAGGATCACAGCCGACAAACCGGCCAGGCCGATTCGCCGAAACTCAGCAGAACGGAACAAAAGAGAAAACACCATCACACGCCTCCATGCGTTAAACCATCCAGAGCCTTTGCAGAAATCACAACCCTTCATGCTGAAAAACCACAACCGTGGTCTTAACGTGTTTTACAGTCAGGAGGCGATTCTTTTTTCTTGCCTGTTTCTTTTTACGTCTTTTATAGTCGTTTGTGCAATTACTGCGTTTGCTGCGTTCAAGTTTTCTATTCTGATCTGTCTTCGGTTTCGCTCGTGGTCCCTTTCTCCGCAGCGTGCGTGAGACGTTGCGGGCTGCCTGTGTTTGCTGCGCACGGCCGCTGGAAAGGAGCATCCGATGGAGCAGGCACAAGGACGGCGGATTGCCACGTTTGGGTTGTTTCTTTTCCTGTCCGCCATCCTTTTGAGTTTCCTTTCATCGGAAGCGGTCGCCGACTCTCCGAACGACAATGATTGTCATGACACGGCGCTGTGCAGCCAGGTCACGGTCTGGGGGTATCCGGCTTACGGGCCGGATGTGAATTACATGCAATATCCTCTCTATGGAGCGCTCGTGAGGGCCAGGGACATGTATGCGTCCAATGCCATCTGCTCCAATCACGTGACGCGCTCCGCCTATAACGGCACGTGGAGCAACTGGATCAGCAAGCAGGCTTACGACCAGTGCGTCGCAAAAGTCGATACGGCTCACGAAAGCAACGGCACTCTGCGAATCGTTCAATCCGATGTGCTGGCGAATCAGAAAATATTTGGAGGCACGGCAGAAGCGAAAACATGGGGGTATGCGAATGTCTATACCAACGCGGCGATGGTGGCTGACACCCTCTGGTTTGATCATCCGGGTGCGCAGCCAGGAGACAAGGCGGATATTCCCTTTCAGCTTTGCTACAAGTACCACACGACCCCTGGAGGGACATCAACAGTAGAAGGCTATGCCGATGCGGAAACAAACATTGCCATCAGTGAGTTTCCGTACCTTGGCCCGACGAATGCTGACAGCGCGACCTGGACCAGCGGTGGACATACCATCAATCATGGCGCGGCGCCGAACTGGATTACCGATCAGTGCAATACGGGCAAGTTCACGATGGACGGACCGGGCGCCGGTTTCTACACGAACCTATACTGGTACGCGAAGGGAACGCAGTATTTCCATCCTCAGCCCATCTATCAATACCGGCACAACGGCAAGGTTGAGACCAGCTTCCGGATTACCGATATCCCTTCCGGCGTAACCTGCACGAGCGCGTCCGGTGTTTTTCCGGGGTGCGAATGGGCAATCGATCCCAACGTGTTCTGTGGTGAGTCACCTGATAAGGAACCAGATCAATGTAAAGGATCAGAGCCGGACCCGACATGCGCGAACCCCGTCAACTTCCTCTACGGGTTCAAGATCCAGCGGGAGGTTGACTATGCCGCGAGCGGCGCTTTGCGATTTGAACGCACTTACCGCAGCAACGGTACGTGGCTCAATTTCAACATGGGGAAATTCTGGCGGCATAACTATGACCGCTCGCTGGAGGTGAAAAACGGCGTTCAGTCCGATTCGGCCCAGATCACGACATCAGAAGGGACCGCCTACCTGTTCCGCACCGATGCGGGCGCGAATGACTGGCAGGCTCTGGACTCGGATGTGAAGGCCACCTTCACGGAACTCTACGATTCCACTCCCACGCTGATTGGATATCTTTATACGACTGAGGGTAAGACCAAGGAGTATTACAACACTGACAAGAAGCTCACGCGCATCGAATACCAGGGCGGGCAAGCGCTGAACCTGGCCTATGACGGCTCGAACCGGCTCTCGACCGTCACAGACGAGAACGGACGCACGCTCACCTTTTCCTATGACGGATCGGACCGCGTCTCGACGGTCGCAACGCCGGATGGAACCTTCACCTATACCTACGATGGCAACAATAATCTGACCGAAGTCGAGAAACCCGATACCAAGACCCGCACCTATCATTACGAAGATACGAGTTTCATTAACGCGCTGACCGGCATCACTAACGAGGACAGCGTGCGCTACGCAACCTGGGGCTATGACTCACAGGGGCGCGTGATCTCCTCGGAGCATGCTGGTGGGGTTGATAACTATGCGATTGCTTACAACACGGACGGCACCGTTACAGTCACGAATCCTCTTGGAAAGGAGACGACCTACACCTATACGGTCATTAACGGGCTCAGGAAAATTGAAAACATCGATCAAGCAGCGAGCACAAATACGCCTGCGGCCTCTATGGCCTACATGTATACGTCCAGCGGTTATGTTGCGAGCGTGACCGACTGGGAGGGGCACGTCACGACATATGAGTATGACGAGGACGGACTTGAAACATCGCGCACAGAGGCGGTTGGCACCTCCGAGGAACGCACGGTCACGACGACATGGGATGTCACGCGTCGCCTGCCCGATGTGATCGCCGAAGACGGCAAGACGACCGACTACGACTATGATTCCGACGGGCGCACGGCTTCTGTTACGGTCACGGACACTAATACCTCCGAAACCCGTACCACGACCTATACCTACTATGCCAATTCCACCGACGGGTCGGGCAATACGATCGTTGGGCGGCTGAAGGAGATCGACGGGCCGCGCACGGATATCTCCGACAAGACGACCTTTGATTACGATTCCAGCTTCCGCCTGATCAAGACGACGGATGCGCTCGGTCATTTCACGGAAACAACCTCGTTCGATTCCGCCGACCGTCCGCTGATTACCAAGGATGAGAACGGCATCGAAACCCACATGACCTACGACACGCTCGGGCGGCTGGTCACTGTCATCCGTGCATACGGCACGTCATTAGCAGCCACGACGACCTTTACCTATGACGATGTGGGCAATCTCACGCAAATCGAATTCCCCAACGGTGTGAGCGTCACCTACACCTACGATGACGCGAACCGCCTGACCGGGATGGAGGACGATCTTGGGAACGCCGCTATCTATACGCTGGACGATGCCGGGAACGTCGTCACGGAGGAACGTAAGGACCCTTCTAGCACTTTGAAATTTGTGCATGACCAGACGTTTGATGAACTATCGCGCCTTCTCACTTCGGTGGGTGCCGGAGGCATCTGGAGCCGATCCTATGCGTACGATAAGAACAGCAATATTGCGACCTATACGAACGCAAACAACAATGCAACGACTTATGCCTACGACGCACTGAACCGATTGGTCACATCAACCGATGCACTATCAGGTATGACCACCAAGACAATCAACGCCCTCAACCAGACCACGAATATCGAAGACCCGCGCTCGAACTCCACGACCTATGGCTATAACGCGTTTGGGGATGTGACGCAGATCGTCAGCCCCGATACGGGCACCGCGAGCTATGCGCATGACAAGGCCGGGAACGTCACCCAGATGACGGACGCGCGCTCGGTCGTCACCAACTTCACCTACGATGCGATCAACCGGCTGGCTACGGTGGCCTATCCCTCGGATAGCTCGCTCGATGTGACGCTGACCTACGATGACAATCCGGGCACGTCAGGAGCGTGCGGTACCTCCGTGGGCCGGCTGTGCCGCGTCGTGGATGCTTCGGGCACCACCGATTACAAATATAACGATCTCGGTCAACTCACCGAGGTGAAGGAAGTGCGGGGAAGCCTCACCTTCACCACTGCTTACGAATACGACCTCGCGGGCGTGCTCACAAAGATCACCCTCCCGTCGGGGCGGGAGATCGATTACACGCTCAACGGCAACGGGCAGGTGACAGTCGTTTCGGCTACGGTGAACAGCAGTGCGACCACGCTGGCCAGTTCCATTACCTACCTGCCATACGGTCCGCTGAATGCGCTGACCTACGGCAACTCAAAGACGCTTTCCGCGACCTTTGACCAGGATTACCGCCCGACAAACCGCACGGTCTCCGGCGTCTTCAACCACGCCTACGATACGGATGACGAAGGCAACATCACGCAAAAAGGCTCGTGGACCTACGGGTATGACGAACTCAACCGCCTGGACGTGCAGAATGACGGCTCGACCGCCACGGGCTTTACCTATGATGCGATCGGCAACCGTTTAACGGAGAACTCCACCAGCTATACCTATCCATCAACCTCCTCGAAACTCTCTTCCGTGGGATCAGACTCCTACACCTACGATGCGATGGGGAATATCACGGATGATGATGCGCTGGAGTACACGTGGAGCGCCGCCGCGCTGCTCAAGGAAGTCAAGACCAGCGGCACCAGCACGGTCCTGGGGACCTATACCTATGATGCTGATAACCGGCGCACCAGGAAGGTGTCCGGAGGGAATACCGTTCACTATGTCTACGGGCAGGGCGGCAAGCTCTATGGCGAATACGACAACAGCGGTGCCTTGATCCGCGAATATGTGTGGCTGAACGGCGAGCCGCTGGCACAGGTGGATGCGGGATCGCCGGAAGTGCTGACGTACCTGCACACGGATCATCTGGCGACGCCACGCTATGGCACCAATGTGTCGGGAAGCACGGTCTGGACGTGGGAGAGCGGCGCTTTCGGCACCGAAGCACCCACCGGAACGGCCACCGTTAATCTCCGCTTCCCCGGTCAGTACTTCGATTCCGAAACCGGCCTTCACTACAACCGATACCGTTACTACAACTCGCAGATTGGTAGGTATATCCAATCGGACCCCATCGGGCAATTTGGAGATATCAACGTATACGCGTACGCGTACGGGAATCCACTGGCCTTAGCAGACGCGTCAGGTCTCGACGGATCTCCTGGAGGACTTGGAGATCACTTTAATCCAAGTGGCAAGAAGTGGAGAGGTTATCGGGACTATAGAGAGTACTTTGAGAAACGCTACGGAACGGCTGTGCACGGTGCAATGGAAGATCTACGTAAGCGCATCGCGGAACAAATCTGCGCAAAATATAAAGCTTCTGCGACTCAGCCAACATCGCTTCCACCGTTTGACGACAGCAATGATCTTGATATTGATCTCAAACCAGATATGAAACGGTATGGCGGTGACGCACCACAGACTCTATATGAGGAGGTATTTCAACTTGGTCGCTTTTCTATCCAAACTCACGAGACCCAGGTCGAATGGGATAGTGCCGATAATTCATGCCCGCTCAAGCCTTGCTATTCATACAAAACGACAATGTTTGTTTTCGACAGAGCAGGATGGACTGAAGATGATCCATGGTTTGTAAGATTGCCTTATTTCAAAGAGCACTATATGGAATATGCCGAGTGGCCACTGGAAGGGGAAGGATGCTGCGATGAGTTCTATAAGTAAACGATCCAATAGGCATAATGTCGTTCGATTTTCGGTGCCAGTAATTGCTGCTGCTATCATAACAGCCGCTTTTATAATCTATTTAATAAACGACTACAGGGATCACAATCAGCGTGCTTTGAATAGGTCAATCGAGGTCGTTGGAAACATGCTAGATCCTGAGTACACAATCCTAGCTGAGCATCTCGAAGATTCTGTGCCAGATTCAGCAGGGGCTTGGATAATCAAGAGCAAAGTCGATCTCGAAGAGAAACTAGGGGTACTTCCGCAATTCACACTGGCGGACAAATCTGATGAGGAATATTACAAGCGAGAATTCTTTACGACTTTTCGATCAGTTGAGAGTCTTGATGGATATGCCTTGTACAGAGCTTCATTCCCTCTTGGAAAGGGAACTATTTGCAGTACCGATGAATGCAATTTGTATGTCTTGGTAAAACCTGGAGCATCTAAGGCATTTATTACTATTTTTGTCGTCTAAGGTAGCTTTTCCAGAATGATGACGCCAATTGCTAATGGCTGTTAGGCTCCTGAGACGAATCTTTTTCTCTTCTTTGTCGGCGTGGTGGTCGCGGTGAACAGTCCTCTCGCGCGGAAGCACTTGTGTCTTCGCTTCTCACCTTTCCACGAAACGCCTTCGGCGTGACCTCTCGCGCCATGTCTGGAGAGGAGAGGAGCAGCAGATCGGCCATGAGCGTTTGTTCTTCCTGCTCATGCCGTTTGTGGATCTCCGTGAGCCGGGCCTGAAGCGCCTGCCGTTGCTCAAGCTGAACTTCGATTAATTCCTGCCGTTCCTCGCGGTCACGCACCTGGCCCTGCCAGGCTTCCTGTTCGTTCTGCTTGCGCAGCTTCCAGTATTTGAAGGTGAGCTTGTCCCAGAGTCCCTTGAAGCCTTTGCGGATGCGTGAGGCACGACGCTGCTGTTCCTCGTTCCAGCGTTTCTCCTGAAAGGCTTTCTGCGCGGCGCGGTCCTTGCGGTGCTGATCGCGCATCGTCTTTTTGATCCGCAGAAGCGGGCGCATCTCCTGCTCGTGTGTCTTTTTCAGTTCGGCGCGGTACTTCTCGAAAAGCCCGCGCACCGCCGCGCCGATCTTCTCTTTCGCTTCGGCCACGCCCGGCAGGGAAGAGGCCGGGCCGAGACGCTTGCTCAGGTCCTTCGCCTTGAGGCCGAGCTGGCGGGTGAGCGAGAACACTTCCCCAGTGACATCCACGGCCACGAAGCCGCGGCGGTCGCCCTGCGCGAGCATGAATCCGCGTTCGGTGAGGATGTTCGCGAAGGCTTTGGCGCTGTCGGCTGCCGCCCAGCATTCCTGCAGGCACGCCTTGATCGTGGCCGCGCGGCGCCCGGTCCGGGCGGCCTGCTGCCATTCCTGGCGCGTGTAGGTGAGAGGGTTGCGGTGCTCCGGGTTCATCAATCCTTTGGGCATCGTCCATCCCTGCTCGATATAGAGCGCGCGCGAGATGGCCTGGAGCTTCTTCCGGTCGAAGGCGATATTGACCGCCTTCATTTCCGCCGCGTCGATCCGGCTCCAGACGCAATGGGCATGACGGCGGCCTTCCTTTTCATGGAAGACGACGACCCGCGGCTGGCCCTCCAGGCCGAGCTTTTCCTCGATCGCCTTAAGCGCCTTCTCGAACGTTTCGACCGGGACGCTTTCGCCCGGCGGCGGGTTCAGCGAGAGGGAATAAAGATATTGCCGGCACTGCGTACCGCGCGAGAGCGCGTAGGCTTCTTCGAGCGCCCCGCGCACGGATGTCGCCAGAAAGCCCCGGACCTGGTGGACGGTCACATGCTCGTTCTGAATCCCGTTGAGCAGATGAGCGGCCATCTGCCTTCCGCCGCCCCGCGCGTTCCCCTTGAGGATCATCGCCCGCCACCCTTCGGGTCCTCCGGTTTGTCTGGCTTATCCTGCCCGGCCTCCGGCTGGAGGCCGAGGGCGCAGAGCAGGAGGGCGCGCATGGCGTGGATCGCCGCGCAGGAATCCAGCAACGCCTGGTGAACGTCGGCATTGACGGGCAGGGAGCCGGTGTTGGCGGCCTTCGCTAACTGGTTGATATTTTGCGAGATGCGGGACTGGCCGAGCAGTCCGAGCAGCCGGGCCAGCGCCTCCCGGTCCCGGACCGGACGGGTCCCGCGGGTCCGGGGCCGGACCTCGCGGTTGAAGAGCGCGTCCTTTATATAGGAGCCGAGCGGCTGGCCGTCGGCGAGTCCGTCAAGCGCCTTTCGTTCTTCCGGGCTCAGGCGCAGCGAGAACGGCGCGCCGTGTTGGGGTTTGTCTGGCCCGGACGCTCCCGGCGGGCGGTTGCGCTCATCCATGACCGCCCCCGTTTTGGGTTGCGGGCCGGCGTCTTACGCCTTTAGAATGCGCGGCTCGGGAGGCGCGAACTCCCTCCGCTTGTCCGGATAGTAACGCGCGCTCTGTGAACACTTGAGGGGCGGGAGCGATATCGATCGCGGTCACCAGCGGTAGATACCGTTGGTAGCCGGCCCCCGCTACCAT
>Ga0116151_10001344_pt1 | contig 22930 bp, 17 predicted proteins | sample AD_UKC117_MetaG_FD_89893 | JGI IMG/M metagenome (GOLD analysis project Ga0116151, IMG submission 89893) | Active sludge microbial communities of municipal wastewater-treating anaerobic digesters from Hong Kong - AD_UKC117_MetaG | ecosystem: Engineered > Bioreactor > Anaerobic > Digestate... | reverse complement strand
TTTTGTTATCAATCTACTTAAGAATCAATCGATATAATCCGGTTAACACAACATTTTTTCCAAAATGTCAGTGAATTGTTTGGTCAGATTTCGCCTGGAATAGTCTTCGACTGAAAGATACTGAAAGGGGTTGCGATGACTTCTGAAATCACTGTAAAGCATATTAATATGTTTTTTTAGCTCTTCAGTGTTATTAAAATCAGCTACCAGACCGGAATTGGTTTTCTGGATAATAGTTGCAGCATCTCCGTTTTTTGGACCTATGCAAAGAATTGGTCTGCGTGCAGCCAGGTACTCAAAAAACTTTCCTGTCAGAATCATTTTCGCATTAGGTGTCTGGTTAATGAGTAGCAATAATACTTCAGAAGCCGCTTGTTCCTGAATAACTTCCTGATGTGGCAGATAGTCTGTGATTTCGGTATATTTCAGGAGGTCAAAATCAATTAAAGATTGTTTTACCGTCCAGTCAATGCTTCCGATAAATTTTAAATTCAGACTGTTTGCAAATTGCGGGTTTTCCAGTGTCATTTTTTGTAGTACTGCCCATAGGTTGACGGGATTTCTTGTTTTTACAAGAGAGCCGATATGAGCCAGAATAAATTTACTGTTTGTTTTCGAGGGTTTAGCAGTAAAATCCTCATCATCATAACCGTTCGTAATGATATCATAATGTCGGTTGTGAATATTCCTAAACAGTGATTTCATTCCTTCAGAAATCACAAGTATGTGGTCAGCTTTAGTTAAAACTTTTTTCTCAAGTTGATGATGTTTCCTGTCAGCCAGCCTGGTTAACCTTAAATCCTGATAAAAGTCAATATTTGTCCATGGGTCTCGGAAATCAGCAAGCCAGGGCAGTGCAGTTGCTTTTTTCAAACCCAGTGCTATGAGGTGCATGCTGTGAGGAGGTCCGGTAGAAATGATAACGTCTATATGGTTGTTTTTCAAATATTCTGTCAAAAACCTGATAGATGGTTTTATCCAGAATTTTCTGGCATCGGGGATAAAAAAGTTACCTCTGATCCAGACCGCGATTTTTTCGGCTAAGGATGAATTATTCTTTTCCGAAAGGAATCCTGCTTTGATCGAATCATTTTTCTTTCTTCCTACAAAACGTTTGTAAGCTGCGTAAGGCTCAAATATTTTTGTTTTTAAAACAGTGATTCCTTCAGGGATGTCTTTTTCCAGAGAATGGTCTATAGCCGGGAATTCAGGATTTTCGGGAGTGTAGATGACGGGTTCCCAGCCAAATTCACGCATGTATTTGGCGAATTTTAGCCAGCGCTGTACACCGGCTCCACCACTGGGAGGCCAGTAATAGGTGATAATCAGCGCTTTTTTCATCTTTTTGAATTATTGTTTTAAAAGTTTATCCTTTATTTGGAGTGCCAGCGCGCTAAAGAAAGCAAGAAGTACAATCACTGAGAAAATAAGAGAAATTTTACCTCCGGTGTAATAGACTTTTGGTTCAAATTTCCATACAATTTCATGATTACCTGCAGGAATCATCATCGCCCGCAACACATAGTTTGCTCTGAAATAAGGCATTTGTTCACCGTCAACATATGCATTCCAGCCTTTGTCATAATAGATCTCTGAAAAAACCACCAATTCATCCCTGCCGGATGCAAACCGGTAAGTGAGTTGGTTGGGTTGATAGCTGGTCAGTTCTATCCTTGCCGTGGTATCGTTTCCTTCAATAAAATCAGAGAGCATTTGTTCAAATCTTTTATCTACGATGGCTGTGGTTTGCGGGTCGAAATCTGATAGTGCGGCAATTTCGGCATCAGCATTCTCAACAATTTTTACTTCATTCACAATCCAGGCATTTCCAAGCGCATCGGGATTAACAATAGCCTGTGGCTGATTATTTTGTCCTTCAACGATAAAATACTTTGTATTGAGCATGTTAAGCACAGCCCTATTGTTTTTGGAAATATGATGGTCAATAAGTTCCTGATAGCGGCGTAACTTAGCTCCGTGATAACCGCCGACAGATTTGTGAAAAAAAGAAGTGCTGGCGTCATTGAAAGTATTTACAGTGGTATTGAGTACCCTGAAATTTGGGTCTTGATCCTTAAGTATTATCTGATCTGCCTGAGTGGCCACAAATGGAGTATTTAGCTTTTTGGCAGACTCAAAATCGTCTTTATTGAGGTAACGGCGATTAACCGGATACATGTCGCTGATAACAAAGACAAGAAGAGCAATGTAAGCGAATTCTTTTCGTATTTTTGCAAAGATGGCAGCCCAAATAGCTGCAGCTGCAAGAATAATGAAAATCAACGATCGGATTGCATCCGAAACCAGCATGGATTGTCGGTCGTTGTGTACAGCGTCGATTACCGATTGGGGAAAACCTGCCTGCAACAGCTGGTTGTCAAAGGAAGAATGAAAATCAAACATTGTCCCGCCAAAAACAGCAAAAAACAACGCCAAACCACCGGTGATGAAAAAAGCTGTTTTCAGCGATTGAAAATGTCTTTTCCGGTCGGTTGTATTTCCGAACACTTCCCTTAACGCCAGCATTCCCAGTAGGGGCATGGTAAATTCAGCAATGACCAGCGTCATGGAAACTGCCCTGAATTTGTTGTAGCCCGGTACATAATGCAGAAAAAATTCGGTGAGTGGCATAAAATTATGTCCCCAGGCAAGCATGATTGAGAGAATAGTTGCAGAGGTCAGCCACCATTTCATTTTCCCTTTCACAACAAACAAACCAAGCACAAAAAGAAATACAATGATAGCTCCGGCATAAACCGGTCCTGACGTGAAAGGCTGTGTTCCCCAATACATGGGGATCATTTGCAGATAACTGCGGGCCTGTGCAGGAGGTATGCCAAGGTTTAACAGTTCTTTGTAAGTATGGGAATCGTTATCGGGATGTCGCATGGAGCCGCCACCCATCATATCCGGAATGAGTAAAGTGAACGTTTCGGAAATGCCGTAACTCCATTGAGTGGCATAGTCGATATCGAGGCCTGAGGTTTGGTTTTCGGGATCGGCGGTTAATTCTGATGGGCCGCGGATGGTATATTTTCCGTATTCATAAGTTGCCCAGATGTTTGAAAAATTCACCCCTACAGCAATTATTGCAGCAACAATCAGAATACCCACAGCTTTGAAGAAAACATCCAGTTCATGCTTTCTGATGCTTTCGATGAGTTGTGCAATTCCAAGTAATACAACGATCAACAGCAAATAATAAGTAATTTGCAAATGATTGGTCATTAGCTGCAGGCTCAGGAACAGCGCAGTGAAAGCTCCGCCCCAGATGTATTTCCCTTTGAAAGTGAGCAGAATTCCTGCTACGACAGGTGCCATATACCCAATGGCATGAGCTTTTGAGTTATGTCCCGCTTCGATGATGATGAAAAAATAGGACGACAGGGCAAAAGCCGCTGCACCTGTCAAAGCCTGCCAAACATCGAATTTCAGGGTTAAAAGTAAAATAAAGAACCCCAAAAAGTAGAGGAACACAAGGTCTATCGGGTGAGGCAGACCTAAGGTCAGTATTTTATCTATATGTTTGACCAATACATTTTTAAAACGGACTGAAATCTGATAGGCTGGCATTCCTCCAAACATCGAATTTGTCCAAAGTGCTTCTTCGCCGGTGCTTTCCCGAAAATCAGAGATTTCTTTCGACATGCCCTGCCAGCGTTGAATATCATCCTGTTTTGGAAGCTTTCCTTCAAGGACAGGAGAAAAATAAGCAAACAAGACAACAATGAAAAAAACAATTGCCGCCAGATAGGGCCAAAGTTGTTTTAAAGTGAAACGGGACATTGCAGATTAGGTATTTGATGGTTTTTTCTTTTTTATTTCTTCAAACTCAACCTCTTGAGCATCTTCAGGTTTGAATTTGTTGTTTTGACTTTCCGGGGGAATGAAATTTACACTCACCTCACCTTCTTTATGATTTTGTGATTGTTTATCAGCATATTGTTGGTGTACCTTCCGCAAATATCTTTTAAGAAGATATGGGAAAAGATATCTGGATGCCAGATAAAACAAATAGGCAAAAATCAGGATGTAGAATAATAACGACATTTAAACTTGCATTAAAAATATGAGATTTGAAGACTAAACTGCGAAAATAGGCTATTTTCCGGAATCAATAAAAGTGAGTTTTTACCATTGGCTGCCATAGATTTCTGTAATTATCCAGTTTGGCGCCAGGGCAAATATCCTGAAAGATACAGCGGGAATGTGTCTGCAATTCAATAATCTGAGTGAGCGTGCATGGTTCTTTTTCACAACGATGGTCGTGACAAAGGGTAGTAACATTGCAACAACTGCGTCCCAGTGACCAGAAGTAATCGTTCATTCGGGTAACCTGATGACCGGAAGTATCTGCGATTATTCTGAATGCTTCAATACAGAGACTTCGTATGGGTTCGTCACTATTCTGAGGTTTGCGGCTGATCAGTTGTTGCCGGAGATCAGAATCAGTGATTTCTACACATCCGGTTCGCATCAGCACCCTTTGCATATGGTAGTCCATGATCGGGATAAAATTTTCAGGATCATTGATTGTAATTAATCCGGTGTCCATCAGCAGTTTGATAAAAAAAGTTGATTTTTTCTGCCGAGGGTCGGCGAATGCTTCCATTTTTGGTAAAACCTCATACAATCCGGTGCCTGAATGAATTAAAAATCCTTTTGAAGCGCGGAAAAGACTGGATAATTTTCCTTTAAATTCTGAAGTTAAAAATCCGGCTGCATCCTGCATAAGTGCAACCCGTTCATCAAGCCGGTCGAATGTGCAGTTATCGGGTTCTTCAGCACAGGTAAACCAGTTTTTTAGTTGCCTGACAAGTTTGGACGAATCGGTGCTTACTAAATAGGAAGGATTGAGCAGTTGAGACTTTTCTTTTGCGAGGATTGCAAAAACATGCTCAATGAAATCCCAACCCCACAAATTCAGTATGGAATGATGCAGTGTATGCGTTTGATGGCAGATAGCCACAGCGAAAAAATGCATTCTGAAAATGGTTTCTTCATCAGCTTCAACCCTGAGATAATTGCGCTGATAAAAATCTTTGCGTGGTTTGAGATTTCTGATGATTTCAGCGATTCGCAAACATTGATGTCTGTTCAGCTCTGCCACTTTTTTTGTTTGGATCATTAAATAATTTTTTCTTAAGAATTTTTTTCGTTAAACACTAAGATACTTATTCCGATAAACCCAGACTTACAGCAGATTTTACCACTGTAAAACAAGTGAAACTTTCGGTTTTACACCTGATTTATTTACAGGATTTTTTTGACAAATTTATTACTCTTTTCAATACTGTCTTTTCTCTATAAATTGATTAAAATGCTTACTTTTACACCGTTTTTTAACTAATGAATTTGTTTCATGAAGGTAGTTCAGCGAGTTGAAGATGCTATAAATCCATCCGTAATAAAAAAAGGCAGTATAATTTATACTGCCGGAAACGCTGCAACACCGCAGGTTTTGCTCCGGCATATTGCTGCTGACACGGAGATTACCGACGTGCAAATGTTGAGTGTTTTGCTTTTAGGGAATCTTGGAGATTTGTTTACTCCCGAAACATGCAAACGCATTACTCATCGTGTAATTTTCAATGGTCCACATTCGCGGGAGGCCATGAATACAGGAATGGCAACCTATCAATTGATGCACCTGTCTGATATTCCACGTCAGATGCGTGAATACGTGAAACCAAATGTTGTTTTTTTAACTGTTGCCGGTCCTGACAACGGAGGCAATTTCAGCTATGGAACAACAGTAGAGGGTTGCAAAGGTGCCATTGATTCAGTTACAGATAACGGTGGAATGGTAATTGTTGAACGTAATGCCAAAATGCCGTTTATTATGGGAACAACGATTCACCAGTCGGAAATTGATTATCTTATTGATACTGATTATCATCTGCCGATAAGTCCGGTGCAGAAACCTGATGAACGTGCCCGCAGAATCGGACAAATGATTGCAGAATTGTTTATTACCAGTGGTTGTACTTTGCAGTATGGTATCGGCGAAGTTCCGGAAGCAGTTACCGATGCAATTATCAACAAAGGAGTGAAAGATCTTGGTATTCATACAGAATTATTCGCTGATGCAATGCGGCGATTGGTCGAAAAAGGCATTGTTACTAACCGATACCTTCCGTTCAATTTTTCAACTGCAAGTATCTTTCTGGCCAATGATAAATTTGGTTACGACTGGATGAATTTCAATAGTTCCATACAAAGCAGACCCTGCGATTTTACAAACTCCATTCCGGTAATTGCAAGTCTGCCAAAAATGCTGGCAATCAACAGCGCAATAGGTGTTGATCTTCACAGCAATGTCTGGGCTGATTCGCTCAATGCAACAAAAATTTACAGTGGTTTAGGCGGGCAGGCAGATTTTCTCAGAGGTTCTTATCTTTCAAAAGGGGGGTTCCCTATCATTGCCATGAAATCAACTACTTCCAAAGGGGAATCCAAAATTATGTTCAAATGCCCGGAAGGCATCACTACCTCTGCTATTTCTGCTGATCCAGTGATTATTGTAACCGAACAGGGGGTTTTTAATCCTCGTGGCTTAAATATCGCCGAGCATGCTGTTGGTATTGCTCATCTTGCTCAACCTGTCTTTCGCGAAAAATTACTGAAGTATATTTACGAAAGCAAGGAATATCACAAGCCTCCTGAAGCTTTGCGCAATCGTACACCAAAAGGTTTTACACCTTATGAATCCATTAAGTCCGAAAACTTCTTTTAAACGCTGTTCCAATATGTATTTATTTATTAACCAAAATTTTTGAAAATGAAAAAAATTACATTGTTCTCAATTTTAACTGCAAGTGCTATGATCTTCTTTTCCTGTGCAGGTCCACAAACAAATACCGACCCGGAATCACAGCGCGCCGGCATAATTCCACAGGGTGTTGAATTTGAATCCTTGCCTGACATTGATATGAAAGCAAAACTCGCCGCTTTTGCCGAATTTGAGCTTACTTCAGACCTAAGTCATCTTACAGCCGACGAATTGGAAATTCTGCCTCTTTTATTCAAAGCTGCCGATATTATTGACGATCTTTACTGGAAACAGGCAATCGGCAATCGTGATGATTTCCTGAGTCGCATCAAAGATGAAGATGCCCGCACATTTGCCAGAATCCACTATGGCCCGTGGGACCGGTTGTCCAACAACGAATCTTTTTTGACGAATATCAGTACTAAACCAGCCGGAGCCAATTTTTATCCTGAAGATATGACCAAAGAAGAATTCGAAGCCCTTGACAATCCCTATAAAACAAGTCAGTACACCCTGCTTCGAAGAGACGATTCTGGAAATCTGAAGGTGATTTGGTACCACGAAGCTTATGACAGTCAAATTAAGGAAGCAGCTGACCTGATCAGAAAGGCTGCTGACCTATCAAAAAACGAAGGATTGAAAAATTATCTGCATCTCCGTGCCCAGGCTCTTCTCAATGATGATTATCAGCCAAGTGACATGGCATGGATGGATATGAAAGATTCCAATGTGGATTTTGTTGTCGGGCCAATCGAAAATTATGATGATCAACTGTTTGGCTACAAAGCTGCTTACGAGTCGTTTATTCTTATTAAAGACCCGGAATGGAGCAATCGCCTCCAACGTTTTGCCGGCTTGTTACCCAATCTGCAGACACTTATCCCAACCAATGAAAAATACCTTAAAGATGTGCCCGGTTCTGATTCCGATCTGAATGTTTACGACGCCATCTATTATGCCGGTGATTGTAATGCAGGTAGCAAAACCATTGCCATAAACCTTCCCAACGACCCTGAAGTACACGTTGCAAAAGGAACGCGCAAGCTTCAGCTTAAAAATTCCATGAAAGCTAAATTCGACAAAATTTTGGTTCCTATTGCCGAAAAATTGATTGACCCTGAACAACAAAAGCACATTACCTTTGATGCTTTTTTTGCAAATACTATGTTTCATGAGGTGGCACATGGTATGGGTGTTAAAAATACGGTCAGCGGAAAAGGAAGCGTTCGCGAAGCACTGAAAGAAACTTATACCTCAATTGAAGAAGGAAAAGCCGACATCATGGGTCTGTGGTTGGTTTCAAAGCTAAGAGAAATGGGAGAAATCACTGACGGTGAACTGATGGATAACTTTGTTACTTTCTTTGCCGGAGTATTCCGTTCCAGCCGGTTTGGTACTGCCAGCGCTCATGGCAAAGCGAATATGATGCGCTTCAACTTTTTTGAAGATTACGGCGCTTTTACCCGCAATAGTGATGGCTATTATTCCATTGATCTGGAAAAAATGGCAGAGGCTATGAATGCTTTGGTCGATAAAATTATGACAATTCAGGGTGAGGGTGATTATGAAGCTGCAAAAGCCTGGATTGAAGCTGATGGCAATCTGCGTGAAACTCTCCGTACCGATCTCGCCCGTCTTAATGAAGGCGGAATTCCCGTAGATATCATTTTCAAACAGGGACCTGAGCTGGTTGGGCTGAAGTAGCCGAAGTGGGTTTTATGGTTTGAAGTCGCAGGACATTGTCATCAGTTGTTTTCCTTCAAGGGTAACTATGTACGGCATCATACTGGCAACAAGACAGGAATGAACCGGAACAACACCGATAAAAGTACCCGGCAAGAAATAATGGAAATATTCAGGCTCAGTCCGAATGATGCCATGTTCCTGCGAGAGTGAACAGACATAAGTATCCGGGATCGGTTCAGACCAGCCGTTTTCATTTAGCAAAACCACCTCCCCAAACAACATTTGGTTGTTTTTACTATTTACATATTCTTTTGAAAGGTGAACTGCACCACCATAAAATACTACTTCCAGCCTTTCAGGATGGAGAGCAACAACCGGGCAAGCCATAACTACCGCAATTTGATTAAAGGTGCATACACCCATTTTATGCTGCATCAGGTCGTAAAAAACAAAATTGCCGGGACGTATTTCATCAACACCATCAAGGTTTTCGGTTAACGACAATGCAGGAGTATCACCAATCGAAAGGATTGGATTTATACCGTTTTTGGTGAGAAAGGTTTTTAGCTTGCGCAGCATGGTAAGGCTTTGGTTGTGAGTGTCAAGTATTGCACGGCTGCTGTTTTGATGATAGGTGTGACCATTGTGTGCAATAAGACCTTTAAACTGAAAATTTTGCTTGCTGTCAATAAAACTGATAAGGTCAAAAATCTGAAAGTGCTGGCTGACATCGATTCCGGTACGATGATAGCCTGCATCTATTTTAATAAAAATACCGACGGGATGTTGCAGGGTGTGTGCCATTTTCTCAACGACATCCATACTTTCTACAAGCAGATTTAGTGTAATGGTTGATGCTAAAACACTGATTTCTTTCAACTCTGCCAGGTTCACCGGAAAAGCGATGGTTATGTCATTCCAGCCGTTTTTAGCAAAATATTCAGCCATCCTTACCGAAGATACTGTTATCCTGTCGGTTCCGAAATCTCTGAACCAGTCGGCTATATCAGCTGATTGATGGGTTTTAAAATGTGGTCTGAAAATGACATTATGCCTGGCTGCCTTTTCGGCCATCATGCGGATGTTATGAAGACATTTCAGGCGGTCAAGCAGGAGAGTGGGTCGTTTGAATTGAATCTTGCCGAGGGTCATGGATGATGTATTGGAAAAGGTCTTGTTTTAATTTCAGCTATTATTTTTTAATTTGCTTGTCGAAAGGGCTTATCCTTTTGGTTTTTTTCCCGGATATTACGTTTTCAACAAATTCCTGCATATTTTCAAAATGTGATCCCTCCCAGTATATCTTTCCACAGGTCTGACACTGGTAAAAATTGTTGAAAAAGGCTTTTGTGTTCTCCCGCAGCAAATGTTCAATATCTTTTTTTTCGACCGGATTGATCAGTCCGTTACATACGATACAGCGGTAAAACGGGCGCAACTGATCGTTCAGGTCGAAGCGTTGAACTACTTCCCAGAGCTGTTTTTTTGAATCCTGTGATCTGACCCAGTAACCATGTAAAACTTTGCCGTTTTTCAGGATTCCAATGTCACGGGTGAGAATAATCCTGTTTTCGGTAGTGGAAATACGAACAATTTCATCATCTCCCAAATTATTGCGATAATAAGTGTCGAAACCAAGCATGCGCAGGTATTTGCATAACTTTCCCAGATGCACGTCAAGTACAAATTTAATTTCCCGAAGTGGCTTTGCCCGAAGTCGGGTAACTCCTGATATATCAATGCTTTCGAAAACAGGATACACCGATATGTAATCTCCGTTTTTCAGGGTATAGGTGAAGTCCTGTGAGTTTCCGTTAACCAAAATCAAATCAACTTCAGCATGAGGTATTCCAAGTGCTTCTATGGCGTCTTTAACAGATTGGTTATATTTGAAAGCATAAGGGAAACACTTTTTTTGTTTTTCTTTCGGTAAAAAATCATTCAGTTCTTCATAAAAACGAAATTTTGCTATGCGTTCAGGTGTCATATCAGAAACAAATTTTTCCAAAATTATTCATTTTTTTTGTATGGACAAAACAATGGTCAGCTGTTCAGACTAGTTGAAAATGCTAAATTTGCCCACACAAAACAAATCTTTTTATGAATACTGATACTGCCCAACTGCTCATTGTAATGATATCCTATCTTGTGTTGCTGATTTTATGGGGTGTTTATCAGGGGCGTAAGGTGAAGTCAACCAGTGATTATTCCATTGGCGGCCGGAGTCTTCCGGGATGGGTTGCTGCATTATCCGAACGTGCTACAGGGGAATCATCCTGGGCATTGCTCGGTTTGCCCGGTGCTGCTTATGCTACGGGATTACTGGAAATTTGGACAGCACTGGGCTGCGTTGTAGGAATCATAACAGCTTGGGCTCTGTTGGCCTGGAGACTGAGAGATGAAGCAGAAAAATTTAGTGCGGATACTTACACGGATTATCTCGCAAAAAAGCACAGTGAAACCGGAAAATGGATCAGAATTGTCGGGAGTTTTACAATTGTCTTCTTCTTTTTCTTTTATATCGGAGCACAGTTTCTTGGTGGAGGAAAAACTCTGCATACCATGTTTGGGATTGATCCGAAACTTGGAATGTTTCTTACAGCGCTGATTATTGTGCCTTATACTATTTATGGTGGATTCAGAAGTGTTGTTTATACTGATGTCGTTCAGGCAATCATTATGATTGCCACTCTGATTGTTGGTCCTATCGCCGGATTGATTTATCTTTCCAATCATCCGGAATCGTTTGCCCAATCCATGATTACGGCCATCGAAAAAGCTGGTCCCGGGTATGTTTCTTTGTCTGGTTCGTTCAGTGGTTTTATGGCAGGTGTTGCAATTGTGGGAGGCTTTTCCTGGTTTTTTGGCTATTTGGGAGGACAGCCGCAATTGAGCATGCGTTTTATGGCAATAAAAAATAAAAAGCAGGCTAAACAGGCTCGCAATATTGGAATCGGATGGACGGTGATTGCGTACATCGGAGCACTGATGATTGGTTGGATTGGTCTGGCTATTTTTGGCCCAACTGGTTTGAGTGACCAGGAATATGTAATGCCTGCCGTGTTGCTCACAATCTTTCCGCCATGGGTTGCTGCTTTGTTGATGACCGGAGCTATTGCAGCAATGATCTCAACTGCTGATTCATTGCTTATTCTCTCAGCAACGGAGCTTTCAGAAAATTTGATAAAACCCGTTTTGAAATCCAAATCCTCAACGGACAGCCTTTTGAGATCGCGGATCATAACTGCTGCACTGGCTTTCATCGCACTTCTGCTTGCTTATATTTCTCCTGCTAATCTGATTTTTACTCTGGTCAGTTATGTATGGGCCGGGATTGGAGGTACTTTTTCCGTTGTAATTTTACTTTCACTTTTCTGGAAGAAATATCACGGCAGGGCAGTTATATCAACAATTGTTGTCGGAATGTCGTTCACCATAATTTGGATCAGCACTGGTATGGACAAGTTGATTACCGCCCGATTGGTAACTTTTTTTGTTGCTCTGGTTACGGGAATTGTTTCAGTGTTGCTCTTCAAAAGGAAGAAATAAATGTTTTTATTTTCTGATTTCATCGAGCATTTCAAATGTGACATCCATCAGGTCAAAATCCTGACAGTTTTTGTAGTCAAAGTGCCACCATTCGTTTGGAATAGTTGTAAACCCGTACCTGGTCATTATTTCGATAAGTAACTGGCGGTTTTTGACAGCTTCCTCAGGCAAATCCATATAGTCAATAGCTGCTTTTTCGGTGAAATCATCAAAAGGTGTTGGCATTTCAAGTTCTTCACCATTTTCGGGATTTATCAGTGTTACATCCACTGCGCAGCCTCTGTTGTGTCGTGAACCCCGCCAAGGAGCAGCTACAAAGTTTGTGTCGCCCTGCATAACTTCATAAAACCGGAGTGTTGCTGAATAAGGCCGGTAGGCATCAAATACTTTTAATCCCAAACCTTTTGTTTTCAGTTCCTGCTGAATTTCGGACAACGCTCTTGCAACCGGTTTTCTGGCAAATGCACGGGGAGAATCGTAAACCACCTGGCCTGTAAAATTGTTGCTTGTAGCATATCGAATGTCCAAAACTACTCCGGGAACCCAATCAATTAAATCAACAAATTCATTGTCATTATTTTCATTTAATGAATTTAGATATTCTTCAGAAGTGGAGAGGATTTTTAGTTTGTAAGGGTTGTTTTTTTCTGTTTGCCGGTTGCATGATATAATGGTAAGTAATACTATGGCAACCGTGATGTTTAGTAATTTCATAATATGGATGTATTGACTGGTTTTCAATGAAAAGAGGCTGTCTTAAAAGTTTTGATGGATTTTCTGAATTTTGAGAAATATCCGGATTTTTCAGACAGCCTCTTTTATAAGCTATTCAAGTATTCTGTTTCAGGATTTAATATACTCAAATTGGTTGGATTCCGGGTTTTTGGCTCTGCTAAGTTTGCCATCCTTGGCCAGTTTTGCCAATGTGCCCGAAAGGTCAGTGCTTTTATATTGATGATTTAGTGCTGTTGAAAAATGAGCTACAATATCACCGATGGTACGTTTCTGACTAAAAAAGTCAGAATCAAGTAATTGATTAAGGGCAGCACTTGGGCCGGGGCGTTCGGTGCTACGCTGACGTGGTGCTCTCTTTTTTATTTCTTTATCAGCCTTGGGAACTGCAGGCGTCCTAGGTGTTTTTGGTGCTTTAGGTGCCTTCATTTCTTTTACCGGTTCTTCGGTTTCTTCTTTTTTAATTTTTGGTGGTCTGCCCGGACGTCTTCTTTTTTCTGTTACTTCAACTGTTGGTTTTTCAGCAACTTTCTCCACACTTTTTTCCTGTTCTGCTTCTCCGAAGAGAACTTCGATAAGCTTTAACTGAACGGCTTCCGATTGAAACTTGTTTAATGCTTCGGCAAGCTCGATCAATTGTGTTTTTAATTTATCAAAATTTTTAATCATGATGTAAATTTATTAGTGAATAAATATTATTTTGTAAACCGTTAGCAAACTGAGAATTAAACTTATCAGGTAATGTGCGGTTGCAAATATATGTGAATTTTTATAACGTAGATAATTTAAAAGCATTTTTTTATCTGTTTTGTAACTTTTTTTTCGGTTTAAACGTTTTATCCCTGTACGAAAATGAATAAGCTTATTGAATGACTGTACAGGATTATAATCGTTGTGTGGACAATTTCTCAGATGGTATTTACCGGTTTATGCTGAAAAATACCCGCGATGAGGAATTATCAAAAGATGTCGTACAGGAAGCTTTTTGTCGGTTATGGGAAAAACATGAGGGAGTAGAATTTGAAAAAGCCAGGTCCTATTTGTTTACTACAGCTTATCATTTTATGATTGATGAATTTAGAAAAAATAAGTATAAAACTGATATGTCGGATTTTACATCCGACACTCTAAAAAATGAGACACTTTTTACTGACCTGGCTGATGTGCTTGAGGAAGCAGTATCAAAACTACCTGAAATACAAAGAAGTGTTGTGCTCCTGCGGGATTATGAAGGCTATTCTTACAAGGAAATTGGCGATATCACCGGTCTTAGCGAGTCTCAGGTAAAGGTTTATATTTACAGAGCCCGCATGACACTGAAACAATACATAGGGAGTATGGATAAAGTGATTTAACCTGAAAATTATGGAAATTAACAGAAATAATTACGGTGCTTATTTTCTCGATTACTGGGAATCCAATCTCAGTGATCGTGAATGCAGGCTATTGTCTGAATTTCTGAAACAAAATCCTGATCTTCAAAATGAATTCTTTGATTTTGGTGAAACTTCTATTGCACAGATCAACAGGGACGAAACTTTAGAGTTTCCAAATAAAAACCAACTCAGGCATCCTGATGTGATTGCCGTCGGTGAAATTAACAAATTCAATTGGGAACAATGGGTTATAGCGAGTCTTGAGCATGATCTGACAGATAACCAGTTAATTATGTTTGAAGAGTTTGTCAGAAGAAACCCTTCAATTACAAAAGAAATTGCGTTATTTCGACATACTTTCCTGAATCGGGACAGGCAGGTCGTTTTTGGAGAAAAGGACCAACTAAAGAAAAAAGTTGTTTTGGCTTGGTGGGCATTACCGGTTGTGAGGTGGAGTGCCTCAGTGGCCGCAGTGTTTTTGGTTGCTTTTGGCCTGTTGTTTAAAACTGGTTTTTGGCCATATAATGCTGAAAAAGGCACCGGTAAACCTGAAAATATAGTGTTGACTGATAGATCAGATGAAAACGATCCAATACAAACTGAAAATCTTAGTCAGGATGTAATTTCTGTCATTCCTGTCGAAGTACCGGAAATTGCCTCTTCTGCGAAACCTGAGTCAGCGCCGGAATCCATACCCAAAACCGAAAGTCCCTCCGAAAATTTTAAAAACAGATTTTCAGATCAGCAGTATAAACCTGAGATTTCATTATTAAAAACGCATAATCAGGTTTTGTTTATTGAAAACAAATTCATTACTCAAAAAGAGCCGACTTTTCGTGATGAATTTTCATCAATTTTCGGATTTATGCTAATTCGCGATGGACTGGTCTTTGAGCAGGAACAGTCAAAAAGTGCTGCCGGGCGTCTTTTGTCAGGCGCTTTAAAGCTGGTAACAGGAAACAGAATGCAACGGGATAAAAAGCTACTGACACCGGCTTTTGACCTTTTAGCGGAGCAAGGAAAGGAATTTCTTTCAATGGCGAAGACATTTTTGCCGGTATATCAAACTACTGAAAGAGACGGGCGTAAAGAAACTGCTTTTGCACTTAGTGAGTGTTTTAGTTTCAGATTGAGCCGAAGTAAAGCTGATCCTGAAACTGATAAAGTAAGAAATATGGATTAGTTGAACAAAACCTGTCGCGGGATTATTTTCGAATCATCAATAAGTTGGCGGATTTACATCATCTTCATCAAAATACAGATTGACGTTCATGATACTGCCTGACTGATTCAGATCGGATACTAGTTGGGAACTTTTCTTTTCATTTTTGAGTGAAACATGATAAAAAGCTTCCAGTGTGTTATCTGACCCCACATTTTTCAGGTTGACCAGTTTCATTCTTCTGCAATGTTTTTTCAGGAGTTTTTCGATTTCGAATTCATTGTCTTCACTGCTCATATAGGTGATTTGCAGGAGGAACTCCCGTTTTTTTGCTTTGCCGAAATTGGTGAGCGACAGTATGGCAATGGCAAGACTGATGAGCAGAGTGGCTGCGATGGCAACCGAGTAGAGTCCGACACCGGCAGCCATTCCGATACCAAGTGAAAAGAAGATAAAAACAATGTCCTGAACATCTCTGACTGCTGTACGGAATCTGATAATTGACATGGCGCCGACAAGTCCGAAAGCACGGGCCAGGTTGTTGCCTATAACTAAAATAACTACTGAAGTAATCATGGAGAGAATAACCAGAGAATTGACAAAAGTGACGGAGTAACTTGGTCCTTTATACACATAGCGGTAAACCAGTGAAATGGCAATCCCGCAAAAGAAGGAAACCACCAGATTTCCAATTACAGTATAAACAGTTACGGGGAAAAGATCAAAATTTTGGAAATCCTCAAACATTGCGCAGATAGTTTTTATTTGTAAAAATTCTGGAACGAGAATAAATTGATGGAAGCTTCTTTGGTTTTATAAAATTGTGGGTGTTCATTGAAATAACATACTTGGATGCTGATTGTCGCTTTACACCAAGTGCACTGATGATTGGTTTCATCCATGCAGGATAATGGTCGTTAAATTTAACTTCAAGAATGAAACAGTCTTTCAAAGCATAACGTACCTTGTTTTCCTGATAAAGTTCATCAACAGCAGGGAATGCAACACTACGCAGGTTTTTATCAAAAGTTACCCTGATGGTTTCGTCGTGTAATCCTAAAAAAGCTTCTCTTTCATAGATGACGAGTATTATCGGTCTCAGCCGGTCTGCGTGATAATGATAAAAAAAGCGTTTTAGGTTTTCTTCAGCCAAAGGGTATTTGGTTTTATCAGGAAGGTAATCACGAAACTGCCCGCCATTAAACATCCCAAGAGCTTTTTCGTATTCTGATGGTGCCCTGTTTTTTAAAATGGGGTCCTCGTACTTTCGTTTTATCTCGAAAAAAACTTTGGAATGATTGTTTTTGGGAACATTGTATCCACGCAACCTGTATTTTTTGCGATGTTTTATTCCTTCAACCTTTTCAAAGTAAGAGTTGTATTCAGGAGTGTCAAAATAAATACTGCGTACAGTATAGTGATGGTTTTCCATTTGCAGCGAAAACTTATCATACTTCACAAATGGAGCTATCATGCTTCGCAGCATGTCCATTTTACTGTTGGGAACAAAATATTTATATTCGTAACGCAGTGCCATTGTGATTATCTGAAATGTATGTCAATAGAACGTCTGATATATTCTTTTATGGTTACTCTGTCGCCTGATAAAACGCTTTGTACCGACATTCCCGGAGCAATTACCGGTGATTTGTTCTCAATTAATGCCTTAACAAAGACTACCTGGTAAACTATCATGTTTGCCACGATATTGTCCACTTTGTCCGAAATATCAAATACTTTGGCTTTTAAGCGTTCATTGGAACCAGGTACTATGATTTCAACAGTCATATTATCATACAGATACGGTCTGTATTGAACTTTTACCGGAATGTACAGAATGTAGCCGGCTGTATCAGTTACCGAAAGGTATTCGTAATGTTCGGGGAGATAATTATTAAAAACCAGTTTGCCGGAGATTGGAGAAGTAAGCAAATAGCTGGTTTTGGTTTCTTTTAAAAACCTGATTTCATCTTCGTAAGCAAGAATTTGTTCCTCGATAAGTTTGATTTCTTCAGGTTTTTCTCCGGTAATAGCAATTTCATATTCACTTTTGGCAATGCCGATGTTTGTGGCAGCAGTAAGAAAGGCAGTTTCAGCAATCTCATATTCGTTGGCAGTTATAACACTGTCTTCAAACAAAACTTTGGAACGTTCATAATTTTTACTGGCAAAGTCGTATTGTTGCTCGGCAAGGATCATTTTTTGACGAAGATTTTCAACGATTTCGGCTTTTTCACCAGTCTGGCTGCTATTAAGCAATTGCTTATGGACTAAAATAAGATTTTCCAGCTGTTTTATTTTTTCTTCCATCATTCTCGAATACAACCAGCCAACTGTATCATCCTGAATTACATATGCGTTGTTTCGTACCCCTTCGGCCAGTTGGAGAGTGGCAATATCCCCACGATCAAATCTGTAGCTGGTTGATTGTTCAACTGCTCCGGTTTCAAAATTCTCCAGTTCGCTGTAGAAATTACCCTCAAGATCAGTTCTTACACTCCACTTTTTCAGTGGTTGAATCCAAGAACTTGATCTGAAATTAAACTGGATTTTAAATGGAAAAAACAGAACGCTTCCAATCAAAATGAGAATAATCCACAACGCAATATACTTCTGAAAACCGTGTCTCATCAATGTTTTTATTTTATGCTTAACAGTTAAACAAGTTATAAATCAGTTCATTAAAATATTCAATAGCTATTTAGTACACTATGCAAACATAATCTTTTGCAAAAGTAACCAAATTAGTGTTTGTAAAGTGTTTTGACAAATGACAATTGCGTTTGATTTTGCCAATTATTAATAAAATAATCAAAAAAAATGACATAGATAAAAATAATCAGTTACTTTTGCCGACAATTGTTTTAGTTCTCATTACATATTAAATTTATTATGAACATTTTCGTAGGAAGTTTGCCCTTTTCATTGGAAGAGAGCGAGCTGCAAGAGTTTTTTGAAGAGTATGGAGAAGTTACGTCAGCAAAAATTATTACTGACAGATTTTCTGGAAGAAGCAAAGGATTTGGTTTTGTTGAAATGCCAAATGACGAGGAAGCCAAAAAAGCTATCGAAGAATTGAACGGCGCAGAAGTTAATGGAAGAACGATCGTTGTTAACGAATCGGAGAAACGCGAAGGCGCCCCAAGACGTAACTCTCCCAGAGGTGGTGGAAATTTCAGAAGTGGTGGTGGATATAACAGAGGTGGTGGCGACCGCAGAGGCGGTGGCGACAGACATTCCTCCTATTAATAGCTGGATATCAGGTACTGAAGTAACCCTTGATTGAAAATTCTTGCTTACGGTAGTAAACCGTAAATGCTGTAAACCGGAATATGCTGACAAAAGCATGTTCCGGTTTTTTTTTAGTACACGACCATTTAGTTTGAATTGGACATTGTCAGGTATAAAGCTTTCCCAACCAGAGGTTTTTGGTTCAGCGAATCAGCCGGATTAATGGCTTCTTCCGAAAACTCCAATGACTCATGAGCAACCGGCACAATTTCGGCGAGTTCGATCAGCAGTTCGGGACTGGCTAAAGATGCTGGTGTCTGGTTTATCAAATGGCTGAAGCTGTCGGTTTCTGATTTGTTTTGCGATATTCCACTAAGTCAGATAATCGTTTTTATTGATTTCATGCAGTAGAAATTAAAATGATTTTGGTAGTGTAAAGAAGAATTTACTACCCTTTCCTAATGAACTTTCAACCCATATCTTGCCATCGTGTTTTTCGACAAATTCCTGGCAAAGAATTAATCCAAGGCCAGTCCCTTGTTCATGGTTTGTTCCCGGTGTTGAGAAATTGCTGTCGATGTGGAATAATTTCTTTAAATTATCTCTTGAAATACCAATTCCTGTATCCTGAACAATGACTTTTACCATCTGATCATTTTCGGTGAGAGAAACGTTAATTTCTCCATTTTTAGAGGTAAATTTTACCGCGTTGGAGATTAAGTTGCGCAAAATCGTATTTATCATTCCTTTGTCAGCATAAACGGTGGCAATAGTTGGTAAACTGTGAGCAATGGAAATGGATTTCTGGCTGGCAGCAGGCCGGAGTAATTCTATATTTTCTTTGATCAGACTCACGAGTTCGATATAGGAAGGCTCAAAAATTATTCGACCTGTCTGTGATCTGGACCACTCGAGCAGGTTTGTAAGTAAGTCCAGTGCATGGTTGGAAGATTGCAGGATAACCTCAGCCATTTCGTCTATTCCATCGTATTCTTTTTGCCGGATCTGTTCAACCATTAGTTCGCTGAAACCTATTATTGCACTGAATGGGCTTCTGAGGTCATGGGCAATGATTGAGAAGAATTTATCCTTTGATGCATTGAGTTCCCTGAGATGTTTCTCATTTTTTTGAAGGGTTTCTTCAGTATGCTTACGAAATGTTATGTCCTGCATAGCTGTAAAAACCTGATAAGGATGTTCTTCACCAGGATGAAACTGCGGTATGGCGTCAATAATCAGCCAGTTGTAAGTATCTGTTTCGGGGATGTAAATTCCAATAGTTTGATTTAACTGGCTTTTCCCGCTTCTCAATGCAACCATTGACGGATGCTCCTCAGGCGGGAGTATTTCATATTTTTCGTTAATTAATTTCCATCGTTTGTCGTAGGAGTCTTTGCCAAGAAGCTGGTTTCGTGTAAGCCCAAGAATTTTTAGTGCAGCCTGATTTGCATCCACAATTTTTCCGTCTGCATCCTGATAAAAAATACCCTGCGACAGATTTTCAAACAAAGTCCGGTATTTGGCTTCATTTTCAATGATAAGCTGGTCTGTTTGTTTTTTTAACGTAATATCCCTCACATAGACTGCAACTTTCTCAGTTAGTTTGTTATTCAGAAAAATTGGATAAATATGTAACTCGTTCCAGTATTTTTCTCTGAAATCTTCGCCTTTTACAGGTTTACCTGTTTTCAGCACTTTTTGAACCATATCCCTTCGGTTTTGTGCTGTTGACGGGGGTAAAAGGTCAAAAATATTTTTTCCGATCAGGGCCGCTCTGGTCAATCCAAATCTTTTGGCATGAGCTTCGTTGCTGTCAATCACTATTCCATCCTTATCGAGCAAAAACAACAAATCGTTGGTTGATTCCATGATTGTTCGTGCATTGGCTTCTGATTCGGCAAGCTGGCGTTCGAAATCTTTTCTTTCGGTAATATTTCTGACTAAGGTCAGTACTTCTTCATTGTTAACCGGAACCATCCTTGCTTCGTAATCCTGTTGTCCTTTGCCGGGAATTGTTAATTGATATTCAAACTGTTGAATTTCACCTGTTTTCAGTGCACTCTTGGTTTTTTCTTCCACCATATCGGCAAAATCGGAGGGAGTAATGTCGCGGTTATTTTTGCCTATTATTTCCTCTTTTTGATAGTATAATTCTCCTTTTGCTGCTTTATAATCGAGATAAACCCCGTTTTTATCCATTTTGAATACCAAATCAGGAATGGCTTCGATCAGTGCGCGGGTTTGTGCCTGGCTTTTTTCAAGAGCTTCATGATTCAGTATTCGTTGAGTGACGTCGCTCCATGAAGCAACAAACCCGTCGCCGAATTTTGATGCTTTGATATCAAAAGCCCTTTTTAATCTCTTGTTTCCATAAACGTCCTCGCACCAAAATGATTCTATCAGCAGTTTTTTATCATTTTCCACAACGTTTGTGTATTCTTCAAATAATCCGTTGCTTTTGTGAGAGGGTAAAGTTTCGAGGAGACTTTTGCCAATTTGTTCCTGTTTGGAGAGGTTATTCAGTTGACAGGCCATGTCGTTTACATAGCCAATGGTGAAATCTACGATTTTGCCTTCATCATTTCTTACTGCAGTGTATATTCCGAATGCATCCATAAGTACTTCGAGGGAGGATTCGAACTTTTGCTCGTTCAACCTGAGTGCTGATTGTGCCTTTTTGAAGTCGTCGATATTCTGGAACGACCCATGAACCTTGGTAACTCTGCCGTTTTCATCTCTGACTGCTTCACCGTTTACCTTTACCCATACCCGTTTCTTTTTTGCAGTGATGATTTCAATTTCCTCGTTAAATGGAATACCATCAGCAACACAATAATTAAACAGACTTCTGATTCTCTGTTGCCATTCCGGTGCAGAAAACCCTATGGCTTCTTCGATGGTTGGAGAATAACCTGCAGGCATTTCATGAATTGCTGCCACAACTTCTGACCAAATTACCTTGTCTTCATCAACATTGACCATCCACCCTCCGAATTTTGCAGTTTCGCCTGCAATCCTTAAAAGTGTCAGGTTGGATTTAAGTTCATTTTCGATCGTTTTTTTAAGTGTTATGTCATCAACCATTCCTTCGAAATAAAGAATATTTCCTTCATTATCCTTTACTGTACGTGCTTTTTCGTTGACAATGATTTTATCCCCGTTTTTTTTGATCCACACGGATTCCAAACCATTTACTTCCCCTGTTTTTTTCAGCTCATGCAGAAAGATTTCCCTGGGATTTTCGGGAGCAAATCCATGCAATTTCAAATTGCGTTGAAAAAGTTGTTCGGTATCAGTAAAGCCGAGCATCCTGACCAGTGCAGGATTGGCCATGATAATCCGGTCGTCCGGCGTAGTGCGGTAGATGCCAATCGGAGCATTCTCGAAAAGATTTCGAAAATCTTCCTCACTTTTTCTGATTTTTTCTTCGATAATTCTTTTGTCCGTAATGTCTTCTCCGGAACTCAATGTGCCTGCAAATGAACCATCTTCGTTGTAAAGTATAACATTATGCCAAGAAATCAGACGTTCCTGATGATTGCGGGTTAAAATCGTATTTTCATAAAACTCGGCAAACAACTTTTCTCCTTTTGACATCATATCGAAGATAGCTTTTACTTTCTCCCTGTTTTCTTGAGGTAAGAAGTTGTCAAACCAGTTTTTGCCGATCAGTTCTTCTTCTGTATAGTCCAGTAGCTTACAGCATTTATTATTGGCCATTGAAATACATCCAAAACGATCAATTCTGAGGAAAATAAAACCGGCGAGATCCAGGTATAACTTTGCCGTATCGCGTTCTTTTTTTATTTCCTGTTCATTTTTGATGCGATTGCTTATATCTCTGGCAAGACTCAAAACGTAGGAATGGTTTTCAAACTCAATTTTTCCCAAAGTAACTTCGGCTGGATAAAAACTCCCGTCTTTTTTTCGGTGTCTGACTTCAATGGTTTTTTCGGAAAGATGTCTCAGTGTGTTCCAGATGTTTTTCTTGTCAAGCCTCTTGGATGCGTCAGGATCAATATCAAATACACTCATCTGAAGCAGCTCTTCGTGGGAATAGCCTGTCAGGACGGATGCTGCTTTGTTTACATCAACCAGGTTTCCTTGCATATCATGTAAAAACATAGCCTGATGACTTTGCTCAACGATCGCCCTGAATTTTATTTCACTTGCCCGAAGCGATTTTTCCACCAGCCGGTAACGGGTAATGTCGCGTCCAGTTACAGCAACTCCGGAAATTTTTTCCGATTTTGTTACAATTGGTCTGAAACAGAACTCAATGATTGCATTGTGTTCTGAAGCAGATGTTTCGAGTTCGATGTTAAATTCTTCATGTGTTTGAAGAACACGGTCATAATAGTTTTTCCATTTTTTTTGATTTAAAACCGGAATTTTTTGATGCATGATATTTTCGCCAACAGA
>Ga0116151_10001341_pt1 | contig 22942 bp, 21 predicted proteins | sample AD_UKC117_MetaG_FD_89893 | JGI IMG/M metagenome (GOLD analysis project Ga0116151, IMG submission 89893) | Active sludge microbial communities of municipal wastewater-treating anaerobic digesters from Hong Kong - AD_UKC117_MetaG | ecosystem: Engineered > Bioreactor > Anaerobic > Digestate... | reverse complement strand
TGCTCGGCCAATCCGTTGATCAGGATATCCCCCTCGAACCCGTTCTGGAAGATCTCCTCCAGGATCACCATGGCCGCGGCATGATCCCCGCCGATCAGGGCATCGACAATGCGGAAGTAGTACTGGAAGTCCAGCACATTGAGGTTGCGGATCACGCCTTCATAGGTCACCTTCCCATCGGCAGAGCTGGCCATCCGGTCGAAGATGGAGAGGGCATCCCGCAAGGCCCCGTCGGCCTTTTCGGCAATGATATGCAGGGCATCTTCCTCGGCGGTGATCCCTTCCTGCTGGCAGATGCCCTGCAGGTGGCTGACCGTATCCGCTATGGCGATCCGTTTGAAGTCGTAAATCTGGCAACGCGACAGGATGGTGGGGATGATCTTGTGCTTCTCCGTCGTTGCCAGGATGAAGATGGCATAGGGCGGTGGCTCTTCCAGGGTCTTCAAGAAGGCGTTGAAGGCCTGGGTAGAGAGCATGTGCACCTCGTCGATGATGAAGATCTTGTACTTCCCCTGCTGCGGCTGGAAGCGCACCTGCTCCACCAGGGCCCGGATGTGATCTACCGAGTTGTTGGAGGCCGCATCCAGTTCCAGGATATTGAACGAGGCGTTGTTGTTGAAGGACTGGCAGGAATTGCAGGCATTGCATGGCTCATGATCCGCCGTCACATTCTCGCAGTTGAGCACCCTGGCCAGGATCCGGGCACAGGTCGTTTTGCCCACTCCCCGTGGTCCGCAGAACAGGAAGGCATGGGCCAGCTTGTCCTGGCGGAGCGCATTCTTCAGGGTCTGCGTGACATGCCCCTGCCCCACCACTTCATCGAAGCGGACAGGACGGTACTTGCGGGCTGAAACGAGGTATTGGCTCATGTCGGAAAAGGAACGCTAAAGTAGGAAAAAAGGCCGAACGCGCCGGGATGGATTCACGGGCATTTCCAGTCCTGGGAACCATGAGGGAAACCATTGAAATGGTTTCCGGTTTCTCAAGTCTTAGACCCCCCAGGGTTAAAACCCTGGGCTACATCGTCTTCGGCATGACATACCCGGCCATCTTCGCGACTTGGCGGTTCTCCTCATCACCTCCTCCACTTCTCGACTCCTACACTCCTCCTCTCAAATCGTCCACCAGAAATTCAGCCGCAGGACCAGGGTCCGCACCCGGTCACGAAACTGGCCCGGTGTATCGTAGCTGTCGGTGTACACCAAAAAGAGGTCAGAGAGAGGAGCAAACCGCCACTGGAAGCGGCTGTTGATATTGAAGATCTCCCGCTGGGTGTTGTACTGGACAAAACTGGTCCAGAAGATATTCCGGGTGAAGGTGATATCCAGCCGTCCGGTCATGTTCAGGATCTCCGCCCGGCCGTAATTCTCCGGAAAATCCAGGTGATTGTAGTTCAATCGGATACCGAAACTGCCGTAGGGCATGACCCGATAGGTGACCCCGGCCTGCCCGGAAAGGATGCTGCCGTTGTAGAACTGCCCCCCGGATGCGCCGACCAGGAAATACCAGGGTCGACGGGAGTCCGTATCAAAAAATGCCCCTCCCTGCAAGAAGGTGTAGTCGGCCGCCGGCAGTGGCTCCCCGTCCGACACGAAGGTGGTGGGAAACAGGAGGTTGATCTGTTCCAGTCGAGACCAGATCTGAAAGAACTTTCGGTCCTTGAAAAAGAAATTATAGGTCAGGGAATGAAGGGATTCGTTCAGTGTGCCATCCGGGTTGAGAATGACCGAATTGATCGCCTGCAACCAGTGGCGGTTGAACCAGGAGCTGGAGGAAGTCGGATAGGTCGACCAGCTCATGTCATTGTAGATCTGGTGATATCCCAGGCGAATGACGGTATCCCGGCTGGCATCGTAATTTTCGATCCTTTGGACGAACCCCATGTCGGCATAGTAATTCTTCCCGGCCCCGGAGTAATTGACATAGCCGTTGAATCGCTGCCCGTTGTAAGCCGTGCCCGTTGTCCAGCAGACCTGCTCTCCCTTGATATCCGGCTTGAAGGAGGCGTGCATGGAGCCCCACACCTCCAGCTTGCCGGATGGCACCCGGTAATTGCCTTCCAACCCGGCGGTGCGGCCATAATCGGCCTCCACGAACTGTCCATCGCTGAAGGCCTGTCGATTGGTGACCAGGGCAGCGATCCTCGATCGACTGAACACCTGCTGGTTGATGGAGATGGCCGAATAATTCTGGGCAGCCGTACTGGCGGATGATCCCGTCTGCATATTGAGGATACCGATCCGGGTATCCGGGGAGACGTTCCCGCTCAGGCGAGCGCCATAGAGGATCGGGACGGTTCCACCGGTATCATCCAGGCCGATCCGCCTGGAAAAAAAGGGCCTCAGCGTATTCAGGGAGAATTCGCTGAACACGTCGGTATTCTCCAGGAAGAAGGTACGCCGTTCGGGCAGACGGATATTGAACCGGGTCAGGTTCACGGGTTGCTCGTCGATATCGACCTGGCTGAAATCCGGGTTCAGGGTCAGGTCCAGGTTCAGGGCGGATCCCAGGCCGATCCGGGCATCCAGTCCGGCGTTGAAGACATTGCTGACCGGTTCTTCCGCGGCGGGTTCTTTTTGGGTGCCGGCCAGGAGATAGGGAATCAGGGAGACATTGGTGATCCGGCTTCCGGGGGTTTCCTGCCACTGCAGCTGGCCGGTGAAATTGATATCCAGTGGACCGAACTGCAGGGGCACAGGCGCCCAGGTCTGGACCTCGTTCCGGGTGATCACGTTCCGGACGAACTGGATGCCCCAGGTCCGGTTTTCGGAAGAATAGCGCAGGGTCCGCAGGGGAATGGCCATTTCCAGGGTCCACCCCCAATCCATCCGACGGGTCTCGGTATAGAACGTTCCGTCCCAGGCGGTACTGACATCCGCCCCGATCCCCAGGATGATCCCGTCGATCTGGGTGCCGAACGGACTGGAACCGAAGAAGTACCCGTAGGTATGCTCATTGATGGGATCCAGGACCACTCCCAGCCCGTCTCCCCGAAAATAGTCCACATCCCGACGCAGGGTCTGCACATTCACCGCTTCGGGTTCCGTACACCATCCCGCCAGATACAGGTAATCCTCATCATAGGCCATCCGCACCACCGTAGCCGGCTGGGCATCGGGCTCCAGGCGGGGGGATTCCAGCCAGAATGCCGTGGCCGAGTCCGTTTCCATCCAGAAGGCCTCATCCGGCATTCCATCCAGGATGATCTCACCGGTGATCGGACGAATGACCAACTGGTGGGTCTCCTGATTGGATACCCCGGTCTGGGCCAGGGTGGTTCCCAGGACCCCGCACAGGATCAGAATGCTACAGAAAATCTTCATGGGGAAATCGGTCTCAGGCCGATCATCTCCGATTACAGCCCGAGTTTGGCCATGACCTTGAGCATGATGTCCTCCGCCCCGCTGGTGTAGACCATGGCCTGGACACTGGAATCAAAGATCATCTGATAGCCCTCCTCACGTCCGACTTCCTTGATGGCCGCATCGACCTTGTTCAGGATCGGATCGTAGAGGGACTGGCGCTGGGCCAGGATGAGCTGCTGGGATGCCTGCTCGAACTCTTGCAGGGCTTGCTGCTGCTTCTGAAGGGCAGCTTCCTTGGTCTGCGCCTGGATCTGGGACAAGGTCCCCGACTGGGCTTCCTTCACATAGGCCTGATAATCGGTCTGCAAGGTGGTCAGCATGCTGTCTCCTTTCATCTGCAATCCCTGCTGGAAAACCCCCAGGAGAGAATCCGCCACGGCGATCTCCGGCAGCTGGGAGAGCAACTGGAGGGAATGGACGTGTCCGACCTTCTGGGCGGAGGCAACACCGGCCGTCAATACGATGGCCATCATGATAACAAGAAGACGCATGGAGTCAAATTTTGTGCAAAGGTAACGAACCACCCGACTGGGTAGTATGCCTGGCGAGAAATCTCAGGATCAGATCCCCTCCCGCAGCATCGCCGTCCGCTCCTTGACCGTGGTAAGGATGGCCTGCAGGTCCAGGTCCTCCAGCGGTTTGTCTACCGCACACAGCTCCATGAGCACCTTGTCCTGGGCATTGCCCAACTCCTTGGCCCGGGCATACGGCACGTCCTCCCGGAAGGTGACCAGGGAGTACTTGGAGAAGTAATCCGGAAAGGTGGCTTCCAGCTTTGTCTCCAGCTGGCGCTTGCGCATGAAGACCGGATCGGCGACATGGTCGCGCATCTCGTAGAAATTCTCCACCGCCAGGTCGGCGATGGCATCGGCATTGGGCTTGCGTAGCTCCTGGAAGGCAGGCAATAACCTGTCCCAGTCGTCGCCATATTGGTCCAGGCACCGGTCGAAGACCAGGCAATCCTCAAACGAGCAATTCATGCCCTGGCCATAAAAGGGCACCACGGCATGGGCCGCATCGCCGATCAGCACGGCCTTGCCATAGGCCGACCAGGGGTAACACTTGATCGTCCCCAGTGAACTGGTCGGGTTCTGGAAATACTCCGTTTCCAGATCCGGCATCAGCGCCAACGCATCCGGGAACCAGGTCTCGAAATACTTCCGCACCGATGGCCCATCCTGCATGGCTGCAAACCCGGTCTCCCCGTCAAACGGCAGGAAAAGTGTCACCGTGAAACTGCCATCCGGATTGGGCAGGGCGATCATCATGAATCCGCCTCTCGGCCAGATATGCAAGGCATTCTTTTCCACCAGCCATCCGCCATCCGCAGCCGGGGGAAAGGACAGCTCCTTGTATCCGTGGCTCAGCCAGTCCTGTCGGTAATCAAACCGCAATCGGGGTCCCTGGGCCAGCATGCTGCTCCTGACCGCACTGCCGGCGCCGTCCGCCCCGATGATCAGGGCCCCTTCCCGCTGGAGATGCCGGTTGGCCGCCTGGTCGTGAAAATGGGCCAGTCCCGCCTCCAGGTCCACATGGACACACGGGGCATTGAACTTCAACTTCAGATTGGGGAATGCCTCCGCCTGATCGAGCAGGGCCATGTTCAATCCACCACGGGATACCGAGTTGATATACTCCCCCTGCCGACCGGAATACGACTGAAAATGGGTGTGGCCGGTCTGATGGTGGATCATCCGCCCCTCCATGGGGATCAGGTCCCGAAGCACCTGTTCGTTGATGCCGATCATTTCCAGGGCCCGCAACCCGCGATCGGACAGGGCCAGGTTGATGGAACGTCCGGCCGAGATGTCGGCCGACCGCATATCCGGGCGTGATTCATAGAGCTCGACCTCGAATCCGCGCTGGGCCAGTCGCACAGCCAGCAGGGTACCGCTCAATCCGGCACCGGCAATGATGATGGGTTTGGACATGGGGTAAAAATACAAATTCGGACCCGGCATACCGAAAAGAATCACCTGCCAGCAGACAGGCGCAGAGGATTCATTTCGGAGGAATCCCTCCGGGAAGGGCACTCTGTCCAATGCTCCCCTCCAGTCAGCAGAGCGACCACATCCCTTGCCGGCAGCATCATGGCCAACATTTTTTTATCCCCCATGCAACCCCTGGTTCCGACCTCCTGTCTCTACCTTCGGATGGACATCTTTATGGAGACACCCGTCGACCAGACCGAATGGATCCTGATCACCAAGTGCCTGGATGGCAATCCAAAGGCACAGCAGGAACTGTATCATCGCTATGCGCGGGCGATGTACAATACCTGTTTGCGCATGTGCCAGCACACTGCCGATGCCGAGGACGCCCTGCAGGAGTCCTTCGTCTATGTGTTTCGCCATCTGGATTCCTTCCGGAAGGAATCCACCCTCGGGGCCTGGATCAAGCGGATCGTGATCAACCATTGCATCAATCGGCTGAGAAGCCGGCGAATGCAGTGGGACGAACTGGATGAACCGACGATGGCGGATGTCCCGGATGACCATCCGGAACCGGAGCCCGATCAATGGAAGGTCCAGGCTGTAAAGTCAGCCATCGACCGGCTCAGCGAAGGGTACCGTACCGTGCTCCACCTCTACCTGATGGAGGGATACGACCATGGCGAGATCGCCAGTATCCTGCAGATCAGTGAGGCTACTTCGAAATCCCAGTACAGCCGGGCCCGGCAAAAGGTCCGCGAACTACTGGCCAATCCTGATACCCATGTCCACTGATGACCTGAAATCCTTTGTCGATCGACACCGGGAAGCCTTTGATGAGGCCCCGCTGCCCGATCACGTGTGGGGGAGGATCCAAAAGGAGCTCCAACCCACGGATCGTCGCCAACCCGTTCGTCAGCTCCGCCGCTGGCATTACGCCGCGGCAGCCACCATCCTGATCGCCATCGGGATCAGGATCGGCCTGTGGTTTGCCCGGCCCGGATTTTCCGTCCCGGATGCGGCCCTGGTCGAACTACGGGAGACCGAGGCCTATTACCAGTCGAGGGTCGACCGCTCCCTCCGGCAATTGCGCGAAGCCGGCGCCTTGCCCGTGGTGGCGAAGGACCTTCAGGAGATGAATGACTACATCGCCACCTTGAAATCCGAATTGGACCAGGTACCCGATGCCCACCGGCAAGAGGTGATCCGGTCCATTATCCTCAACTATCAACTGAAAGTGGATCTGCTGGAGCGGATCCTGCAGCAAACACCTTCACAAAACAGAACCAGCCATGACCAGATATAAGCTACTCATCCTCCTGATGCTGTTCGCCGGCATGGTCGGCCAGGCATTCGCCGGTGATCCGGTCGTCAAGACCATCGAGCGAAGCTTCCCCCTGTCGGCCAATGGGCAACTGGAGATCAAGAACACCTATGGCAAGGTGGACATCCAATCGTGGAACCAGGCCCGGACAGAGATCACCGTGACCATCACGGTCAAATCCAGATCGGACCAGAAAGCCAGGGAGATCATGGAGATGATCGCCATCCAGTTTGACCATTCCGGCGACCGGGTGAAAGCGGAGACCATCCTCAAACGAGGAGGCAGTTGGTGGTCGTCCGGACAGTGGAAGAACGTGGAGTTCAGCATTGACTACCAGGTGCGCATGCCCGCCAGTGCCATGCTGGATCTCACCAACAAATACGGGAACCTGTACATCGATCAACTGACTGGCAAGGCCGTGATCCGGCTCGCCTATGGCCATCTCCAGATCGGCACGCTAAGTGGCGACACCCAACTGACCATGGATTACAGCAAGGGATCGATCGGAAACCTGGGGGACGGTCGTCTGTACCTGAGCTATTCCCAGTTGAAATGTCAGAACGGAGATAACCTGGAGGTGGATTCCAAATATTCACAGCTGGATATGGCCAATGCCGCTCGTCTGCGCTTTCATTCCAAGTATGATCAGCTGCGTCTGCAACAGGTCAATGAGCTGGAGATCGACGGGAAGTATGACGAAGTGACCATCGAACGAACAGATGTCTGCAAGATCCATGCTGCCTATACCAATGTCGAGATCGACGAGCTGGGCAAGGGCCTGAGGGCCGATCTGGATTATGGCAACCTGGCCGTCCGGGAAGTGGCACCCCGCTTCCACGAGGTCACCCTGCATACCCGGTATACGGACGTCAAATTGTGGATGAACCGGAGCGCCAGCTATCAGCTGGATGCCCGCGCCCAGTACACGGGGATCCAGGTGCCCTCCGGTTTTACCGACACAGAGCGGCGGAAAGACGGGGCGAATATGCGACTGGCGGGCCATCAGGGAAATCGCAACGGAGGCGTGATCAAAGCAGATATTCAGTACGGCAGTTTCAAGATTCAATAAACCGGGTTGGACAACGCCCGTATACCAGGAGGTCCGGACGGTTTTGTCCGGACCTTTCCTGTATCCGGATGAAAACCTTCTAATTCCTTCCTCTCCGGCTGGCTTTGTTGTATTTTTCGGACAAAGACCGAGAGATCATGAGTGAAGAACGTCCCTGGCTGAAGCATTATGCCAAAGGTGTAGCCGCCAACATCGACCCCGACGCGTACTGCAGCGTGGTCGAACTGATCGAGAAAAATTTTACCAAATACAAGAACAAGGGTGCTTTCTCCAGCATGGGGAAGACCCTCACCTATGGGGATATCGACCAGTATTCCCGGCAATTCGGTGCCTATCTCATTTCGCGAGGCCTGAAACCCGGTGACCGGATCGCCCTGATGATGCCCAACCTGTTGCAATACCCCATTGCCCTGTTTGGTGCCCTCCGTGCCGGACTGGTCGTCGTGAATACCAACCCGCTCTACACGCCGCGGGAGATGAAGCACCAGTTTGTCGATTCCGGTGCCACCGCCATTGTCATCGCCGAAAATTTTGCCCACAATCTCCAGCAGGTCCTGCCGGATACGCAGATCAATACGGTGATCGTCACCTCCATCGGCGAGATGCTGCCGCCGATCAAGCGCTGTCTGGTCAACTTTGTCGTCCGGACCATCAAACGAATGGTTCCGAAGTTTGAGATCCCCAACACGGTCCGGTTCCGCGATGCCCTCAAACAGGGAAAACGGTTTACCATTCCGGCCGTCGATCACAATCCGGAGGAGGTCATCCTCCTGCAATACACCGGCGGAACGACCGGAGTATCCAAGGGCGCCATGCTCACCAATCGCAACCTGGTCGCCAACATGCTCCAGATCAGGGCGGTCATGGATCCTGTCCTGGAAGAAGGGAAGGAAGTGGCCATCTGCGCCTTGCCCCTGTACCACATCTTTGCCTTTACCGTCAATTGCCTGGCCCTCTCCAGCAAGGGCGCACTGAGTATCCTCATTGTCAATGCGCGGGACCTGAAATCGGTGATGAAGGAGATCAAGACACATCCGATCAGCATCTTCCCCGGTGTCAATACCCTGTTCAATGCCCTGATGAACCACCCGGATTTCGGCAGCCTGGATTTCTCCCATCTCAAGATCACCGTGGGTGGGGGCATGGCCGTCCAGAGGGCAGTGGCAGAACGCTGGCAACAACTGACCGGTTGTTACCTGGCGGAAGGATATGGCCTGACCGAAACATCCCCGCTTCTCTGTGTCAATCCACTGGATGGCACGGGCCGACTGGGTACGATCGGCCTGCCGGCACCGAATACCGACATCCGGATCGTGGATGAAGAAGGGAAGGTCCTCGGTCCCGAGGAGGTGGGCGAACTCCAGGCCAAGGGACCCCAGGTCATGAAGGGATATTACAATCGACCGGACGAAACAGCCAAAAGTATCAAGGACGGGTGGTTCGCCACGGGCGATATCGCCAAGATGCTGCCCGACGGCTTTTTCCAGATCGTGGACCGAAAAAAGGATATGATCCTGGTCTCCGGGTTCAATGTCTACCCAAATGAGATCGAAGATGTCCTGGCCACCCATCCCAAGGTGTTGGAAGTGGCCGCTGTCGGTATTCCCGATGAGAAATCAGGAGAGGTGGTCAAGGTCTTCATCGTGAAGAAGGACAACAGCCTCACGGAAAAGGAAGTGATCGCCTTCTGTCACGAAAACTTGACCAACTACAAGGTCCCCAAATCCGTCGAGTTCAGAAAGGAGCTACCCAAGACGAATGTGGGCAAAATCCTGCGCCGCGCCCTGAGGGAGCCAACAAATACATAACGAACTTCGTTAATAATGGGTTAAGGGATGCCTCCTGCGAGGTTATCGACCTACCTTTGCAGTCTCGAAAGAGTACTTTTTTTTCACAAATTCTGAAAGACACTATGAGTAAGAAATTCATGCAATTCTTCGGTATGTTCCTCCTGGCAGGTGGCCTCTTGATGACCAGCTGTACGGATGACACCACGGACCCGACTCCAACCGCCGCAACTGTCAGCCTGGGAACAGGCGCAGGCTACATCAGTGGCAATGCCGAGATCGAAACCGGGTCAACTTTCACTGTCAACGTCATCGCCAATGCCGGTACGAACCCGATGAAGGTGATCACGGTGTACAAGGACAATGTAGCCATTGATTTCAACGATCTGACCTACAACGGTTCAGGTGCCACGTCAAATCCGGCTATCCTCTTCAACACCGATAAGACTTCCCTGGACTGGGAGATCGGTATCCTCTCTGATAACACGGATGGCTCACACGATTACAAGTTCGAGATCGAGGACGAAGGCGGACTGAAGAACTCCGTCACCATCAGCATCATGACGGTGACCTCCGCTACCCCGGTTGATTCCCTGATGGGTGTCCTGTTCAACCAGGCCGGCCCCACCGGCACCGGAGGTCTTGACCTGGATATGGGTATTGGCACCGGTTCAGCCGATCCGATCGCCGAGATTCGCGACCAGGGCATCGACATAGGACTGCCGAATCCAACCAACTGGAAGCAGAGGATTTCCGGAGTGAACGGATCAACGATCCGCAAGGCAGCGGCAGGTACCAATTTCACAACAACTGCCAGCAAGGAAGCCATCCTCGATGCCTGGAATGCTGGTACCGACAAGACGGAAAGTGACAAGATTGCCCAGGGCGATATCTACCTGGTCAAGAATGGCATGAAGTACTACATGATCTATTTCTCCGAAGTGAACATCGTCACAACGGATAATAGCGACAACTACGTCATCGACATCAAGAAGTAATTCGAATTCTCTTCGGATGAACACATATGGGCCACCCCTGATTCCGGGGTGGCCCATTCTTTTTCCAGGAGTTCCTATCTTTTGGACCTCAACTGATGTCCATGAGGGATTTTGAATCATTTGGCACCGAACATTGGACCTGGCTGGCCATGGGACTTCTGTCGATCATCACTTGGGTGATCGCCGGGCGCAAGGCCGGCACCCTCCCCGACGGTGATCACAAACAACGCCTGATCGGACTGATCATGGGCCTGATACCCGCCATTCTCTGGATCGGAGGCAGTATCTGGCTCACCCTCTATGAAGACCCCATCCCGAAGAACTTTGTTCTCCCCTTTCACGTCTGCTACTTCCTTAACCTGGTGATGCCCTTCATGCTCTGGAGAAAGTCCTACTTCATCTTCGAGATCACCTACTTCGTCACCATGGCCGGCACCCTTCAGGCCCTCTTCACGCCCGATCTCCAACATGGCTTTCCCGATCTGATCAACGTCCGCTACTTCGTCGTCCACATCGGATTGATGATGAGCACCTTCTATGCCATCTTCGTGTACGGATTCCGCCCCACCTGGAAAAGCCTCTGGAAGGCCATCTTGTGGACCAATCTCTATATGGTGTTCGTCACACCCATCAATCTTTTCTTCGACACCAATTTCATGTACGTCCGCGCCAAGCCTCCCGTCGCCTCCATGCTGGACTATCTCGGCGACTGGCCCTGGTACCTCCTCACGGGACAGGTCATGCTGGTGGTGCTGTTCACGATCGTGCTCCTGCCGTTTCTCATCCTCAAGCCACGTGTCCAGCCGGCTGGATAGTGCCTTGCCGGTCTGTTCCTGGTTGCCCAATGTTTAAGCGACGGCTACAGGTCTGGCTGTTCAATGTTCAACGGGGCTGCAGGAGCAGCCCCTGTTCAAGGTTCAATGTTTGCTACGTTAAACGTTGAACTGGGTCCCGACTTGTCGGGGCCCTTGAACCTTGAACAACCAAGCGTTTAGTATTCTTCTAAACCTGGAGCAACCAGAAACAATGTCCGCCTGGAGGCGGACACGCAGGAACCCTGCCTGCGGCAGGCAGGCTGGAACAACGGATTCAGTCCAGTGTTAGAGACCATGGAATGTCTCAATTTTAGGATCTTGCTGCTGTCGAAATAACACCATCACGAAATCAACAAATACCACCCCCCATCCCGGCATCGCGGACGCCATCACCTGGTTTGAGGATCAGGGGTGGTTTCCGTTTCCCTTCCAGCTGGAGGCCTGGGAGGCGTGGCTCCATGGCGAGAGCGGACTGGTCAACGCCCCTACCGGCAGCGGGAAAACCTACTCCCTGATTATTCCCGCCCTCCTGGAGGCAAGAGAAAAACCGGAACCGAAAAAACGATGGGGGCCCTACCTCCTCTGGATCACTCCCCTGCGGGCCCTTTCCCGGGAGATCCATTACTCCGCCCAGCGAGCCGCTGCCGGACTGGGACTGGACTGGGATATTGCCATCCGCACCGGGGACACCCAGACCACGGAACGGGACCGGCAGAAAAAGAACCCGCCGCATATCCTCATCACCACCCCGGAAAGCCTCCATATCCTCCTGGCGCAAAAGCAATCCGCCCGCTACTTCTCCAACCTGCTCGGCATCGTGGCCGACGAATGGCATGAGCTTGTAGGTAGCAAGCGCGGCGTGCAGGTCGAGCTGGGATTCAGCCGACTGCGCAGCCTGTGTCCCGGACTGAAGACCTGGGGCATCTCCGCCACCATCGGCAACCTGGAGGAGGCCATCGGCGTCCTCATGGGCACCAGACCCGGGGCACCCCACGGGGCAAGGCTGGTGGTAGCCGATCAGGTCAAGGACATCGAACTCATCTCTATCCTGCCTGAATCCATTGATGAGCTGCCCTGGGCCGGCCATCTCGGCATTCGACTGATCGAAAAGGTCGTCCCCCTGCTCGAGAACAGTCCCAGCACCCTCATCTTCACCAATACCCGCTCCCAGTGCGAGATCTGGTACCAGCGCCTCCTGGATGTGGCACCCGACCTGGCCGGCCAGATGGCCATGCATCACGGGTCCATCAGCCGGGAATTGCGCGACTGGGTGGAAGAAGCCCTCCACGAGGGCAAGCTGAAGGCCGTGGTGTGTACCTCCAGCCTTGACCTGGGTGTCGACTTCCGCCCGGTGGAGCAGATCATCCAGATCGGCAGTCCGAAAGGGGTGGCCCGCTTCATGCAACGGGCCGGCCGGAGCGGCCACCAGCCGGGCAAGACCAGCCGGATCTATTTCGTGCCCACCCATGCCCTCGAACTCATCGAGGCAGCCGCCCTGCGAGGGGCCATCCTTACCGGAGAGGTGGAAAGCCGGTTTCCCTATATCCGATCTTTCGACGTGCTGGTCCAGTACCTCATGACCCTGGCCGTTGGCGACGGATTCTATCCGGCTGAGATCCTGGCAGAGATTCGCAATACCTTCTCCTACGAAAGTGTCAGCGATGCGGAATGGGCCTGGCTGATCGACTTCCTCACCCGGGGTGGCAGCATGGAATCGTACGACGAGTTTCACAAGATCACGGTCAAACCCGACGGCCGGCATATGGTGATCGACCGTCGAAATGCCCTTCGCCACCGCCTGTCCATCGGCACCATCGTGGGCGACACGGCTATGGTCATCAAGTATGTGTCCGGCAAGCGCCTGGGCACCATAGAGGAGGGGTTCATCTCGGCCCTCAAACCGGGGGACATCTTCTGGTTTGCCGGTCAGTCGCTCGAGCTGGTGAGGATCCGCGACATGGAAGTCCAGGTGAGGAAAAGCAATCGCCGCACCGGTAAGATCCCCTCCTGGCAGGGCGGGCGCATGCCGCTGACCAGCAACCTGACCAAACTCCTCCGAGACAAGCTCAACGAATACCGTGACGGCATCGGTCCGGATGCCGAGACCCAGGTTCTGCGCCCGTTGCTGGAGCGGCAGATGGCCACCTCCCTCATCCCCTCCCATGACGACTTCCTCATCGAATACTTCCATAGCAAGGAAGGCCACCACCTGGTCTTCTATCCGTTCGAAGGGCGCTTCGTCCACGAGGGCATGGCCGCCCTGATCGGTTGGCGCCTGTCCCGGTTGAAGCCGATCAGCTTCAGCATGGCCATGAATGACTATGGCTTTGAATTGCTCAGTACGGAGGAGATCCCGTTCGCTGAACTGACCAATCGGGAGCTGTATACCACTGAAAACCTGATGGAGGACATCCGGCGCAGCATCAATGAGGCGGAGATGGGCCGGCGGCGATTCCGGGACATCGCCAGCATCTCGGGGATGATCTTCAAGGGCTTTCCCGGCCGGCAGAAGAAGGACCGCCACCTCCAGAGTTCATCCTCCCTGCTGTTCGATGTCTTTGCCGACTACGATCCTGACAATCTGCTCTACCTGCAGGCCTTTGAGGAAGTCCACATCTTCCAGCTGGAGGAGAGCCGCCTGCGCGAGGCCCTCCACCGCATCCACGGCCAGACCATCCGGGTGATGACCCCGGGCCAGTTCACCCCCTTCGCCTTCCCCATCATCGTCGACTCCCTCTCCCGGGAACGCATGAGCTCGGAGAGCATGGAGGACCGGATCCGTAAGATGGCACTTTCCGGCTTCTGAACGTGTTCAATTGAACAGCAACTCCTTATTCCATGAGGGCTTGATATATCCGGGAAAAAGTCGAATATTGGGTACAATTGATAGCCATATGATTGACTGGAAAGACAGAATTGAAACCAATCCAGGTGTCCTCTTTGGAAAACCTGTCGTTCGAGGAACTCGTATTCCTGTAGATCTCATCCTGGAAAAACTATCCGAAGGGGAAAGCATGGATGACCTCATGGAAGCCTATCCCATGTTGGCGAAGGAAGATATTCTCGCCATTCTGGCATTTGCTTCAGAAAGTATCCGAAATGAAGTCGTTCATTCCATTGCACCCTGATGACCACTCTTCATTTCCTTGCAGATGAAAGTGTGGACTATCGAATCGTCAAACACATTCGAGCGTTAGGATTTGGAGTCTATTCTGTTTTGGAAGAGCATGCTGGATCAACTGACGATGTTGTACTCGCATTAGCCAACAAGTCGAACACCATATTGATCACTGAGGACAAAGACTTTGGGGAACTTATATTTCGATTGAAAAAAACAGGTAGAGGAATCATTCTCCTGCGCTTCAGTGGATTGACAATAGACATAAAACGGCAACTGATCGATCGATGTTTGGCATCATTTGGATCAGATCTTGACGGGAAATTTGTTGTGATCTCAAAAGATAAAATGCGAATAAAAGCATTGTGATGTTCAATAAAAAAGAATCACGGAATGAAAAAGAACACATACAGCATCATTTCACTCAACGTATTGCTTTTCTTTCTGTTTGCCACTGGATCTGCACAGGAGAATCCTACTTCAATAGCATATGATTCCACATACGCCGCCCGGCTCGGCGCCGACGACTACGGCATGAAACCCTATGTCATGGCCTTCCTCAAGGCCGGTCCGGAACGCAGCCAGGATGCCGAGACTGCTGCTGCACTCCAGAAAGCGCACCTGAAGAACATCATGCGGATGGCGGAAGAGGGCACCCTGGTGCTGGCCGGTCCCTTCCTGGATCAGGGGGAGGTGCGCGGCATCTACATCTTCAATGTGGCCACGGTTGCGGAAGCCGAAGCCCTGACGAATACCGACCCGGCCATTCAGGCCGGTCGACTGGTCATGGAACTACACCCCTGGTACGGAAGTGCGGCGTTGATGGAGGTGAATCAGTTGAGCAAGAAGGTGCAGAAAGTGTCGATTGCCAATTGAGCTACCCCAACCGATCCACCAACGCCTTCGCCCGCTTCAATATATCCTGCACCTCCTCCATATTGCCCCCCTGTGCATAGACACGCAGCACGGGCTCCGTACCACTCGGACGGAACATCAGCCAGCCTTCGGGTAAGTAATATTTGAAACCGTCCAGGTCTTCTTTGCGGGTTGATCGAAGTGTATTGTCCGGATCGATGGTGTCGTTCTTGCAGGCGGCGATCACGGCTTGCTTGTGGGCTTCCTCCACATGGAGGTCCCAGCGGTCGAAATCGAAGGCACCGACCTTTTCATGGACCATGTCCACCAGCTGGTCCAGGGTCTTGTTCGTGCGGGCCATGAACTCGAGGATCATCAGTCCCATCCACACGCCATCCCTTTCGGGAATATGTCCTTTGACGGCCAGTCCACCAGACTCTTCACCGCCCACCAGGACATCCTGCTCGATCATGATCTCGGCGATATACTTGAAGCCGATCTTGGTCACCTCGAAGTCCAGGCCGTACTGTCTGGCCAGGGTCTCCATCTTGTCGGTCACCGAGAAGGTCACCACCACCTTCCCCCGCAGGTTCTTGTAGTCGTGAAGGTAGATCAGTAGCAGCAGCAGGAGATGATGGCTGTCCACGAAACGGCCTTTGCTGTCGTACATGCCGATGCGGTCAGCATCCCCGTCATTGGCCAGTCCGGCACCAAACTGGCCGGTGGTGGCCAGCAATTCGGAGAGCTCGGTCAGGTTGCGGTGGATGGGCTCGGGGGCCTGTCCGTGGAAACCGGGGTTCTCGTCGCAATGCAGGCAGTGGGCTTCGGGCAGGATGCGGGGCAGGATTCGTTGGCCGGCACCGTACATGGCATCATAGGCCAGCCGGATGCCCGAGGTCCGCATCAACGGGATGTCAAATCCTTCCAGCACATGCTGATAGTAGATCTCTTCCAGGTCGACATAGCGGATCATGCCCTGACGAACCAGTTCGTCCAGGCTGGGCCAGCTATCCTTGATGGTCGTGGGAATACGCGCCTCCACGGCGGTAATGTCCCGGGGGATGGTCGGACCGCCAAAGCCGGACTTCAGTTTGAATCCGTTGTACGATGGCGGGTTATGGGACGCCGTGATGACGATCCCCAGATCAGCGTGTTGCTTGACCACGCCCAGGGAGACCATCGGCGTGGAGACGAAGCCCCGGGCCATATCTACCCGGATGCCTTCACCCGCCAGTACCCTGGCCGTCGCTTCGGCGAACATCTGGCCACCAAACCGGCAGTCGTGGCCGATCACCGCATGGGTCATGCCCTTGTCATTCATCCACTGGGCTGTGCCCCTGGCCACCCGCATGACATTGTGCTCGGTGTAATCCCGGGCGATAATGGCCCGCCATCCGTCGGTGCCGAATTTGATCATTGTGCTCATAGGCCGCAAAATTACGGGTTTCTCCGCCCAGAGGGGTGATCCAGGCTGGATGTTTAAAAAAGGATTAACCTGGTTGCCAGGGGAGGAAACCATTAAAATGGTTTCTGAATCACGCGGATATACATTCTCAAGCTCCTCCCTATTCATTCTCAATGAGGCTTGTTGGTTCGAGTGTCTCACTCGAACCGGCTATTGCGCGGTGTCCCACCGCAACCTTTAGAAGGGTGATCATGCTTGGATTGAGGCTCCAATTGAGAGATCCATTTTCATGTACCGGTGGGGACACCGGCAGATAAAAGAAGCTGGTGAGACACCAGCACCAATAATGGGTGTTTTGGGCTATTCAAATGTTGACCTTGTTATTTGGGCAATAATCCTGAATGGATTTGCTTGGTGATTGAGTGGGATTGATAGAGGTGCCCCTAATCTCTTCCCGAAGATCCTGTAGCCCGGGGTTTTTCATTCGCCGCAGGAGGGCAACCCCGGGTTGGAAATTCAACGAACCCGGGGAAACCATTTTAATGGTTTCATTAGCATGGCAATTGATCATCCCCAGGGATAAATCCCTGGGCTACTCTTCTTTGGGATCGATCCATATTCATTACACGGCATCATTCCATGTCTGACTTCCTCCCACTTTGCGCTATTTTTACCGCTGTGGAAGACAACTACCGGCATAAGGGCATGCGCCGCAAACTGATCGAAACCCTCCGGCACAAGGGCATTCAGGACGAACAGGTGCTGCAGGCCATCTGGGATGTGCCCCGGCACTGGTTTCTCGATCGGGCCTTTGAAGAACTGGCCTATGAGGACAAGGCCTTCCCCATCGACAAGGACCAGTCCATTTCCCAGCCCTATACCGTAGCCCGGATGACCGAATTGCTGCAGGTGGAAAAACATCAAAAGGTCCTGGAGATCGGCACCGGATCGGGTTATCAGGCGGCGGTGCTGCACCAGCTGGGCGCCCGGGTCTTCACGGTCGAACGCCAGAAACTGTTGTATCAGAAGTCCAAAGCTTTTCTCAAGGACCTGGGGTATTCCCGCATCCGCTGCTTTTACAAGGATGGGATGTTGGGATTGGAGACCTTTGCACCGTTCGACCGGATCATTGTCACAGCTGCGGCAGAAGATGTACCACAACCACTGCTGGATCAACTTACCATCGGGGGGATCCTGGTCATTCCCGTCGGCGACGAAACCCAGGAGATGCGGCGCATCACGCGTTTGGACGACCAGCGGTTTCGAACGGAGACGTTTGGCACCTACCGTTTTGTCCCCTTCCTGGGTGGCCTGGATGCCAGCTAGTTGACCGTCCGGCCCTTGGCTTCCCGGTTGCGAACTGTATTGGAGCGGGAAGCTTTCAGATCCACCATCAGGGATGCCAGCCCACTTCCCGGAATCGTGTAATAATAGCTGCCTCCATAGTTGACCTGGCCACTGCCTTTCTCCCAGTTGCGGGCAGACAGGACAAACGTGCCGTTGCGCTTGGGATGCGGTGTAAAGACCAGAAACCGTGAATCATCGCCGGTTTCAAAGCTGATGGCCAGTCTTTCCTGGCGACCCTGCTGGACCAGCACACCAGGTGTTCCGGCCCTGAAGGTGATCCGATCCACCTCCCGGCCATCCCGCATGACGATCTCACCCATCACGATTTCCGAACTGTTCTGTCGGATCTCCCGCTCCAGGACGATATCCTGGGACAGATAGAACTGGATCTTCTTCAGGTCGTCTTCCTGCCACCGGTTCTGTTCGATCAAATCGGACGTGAACGGGGTCAGTTTCGGTGAACAGGACAGGAGAAACAGCAGGGGGATCAAGAACAGGTATCGGGACATAGTGGTTCGTTTTGGTCTACAAAGAACGCTACCCCGTCCAGAAGAAAGATGGCCAGGGAGGGCCTTTAACGCCATATTAACCGATCTGGACTACAAATTCCACACCAAATCTTCCGCATTCTACCTGTCACAAAAGTTGACAAGGTTGTCTTGTCTCCTTCCCCTGGTTTCGGCATATTGTTTGTTCTAAGGTCTACCATGCGAACGTCTCTCATTTTTCTGATGATCCTTCTGGGTCTTTGCATCGTGCAGCTTCGCGCTCAGGATGTTGTTTTTCAGCAGGAACTGAAAGGGGAGGTCTTCCCGATCGGCCATTTATTGCGCTGGCAAACGTCCTACGAAGTGCCGGGTATCCAATTCGTCCTGGAGCAATCGACGGATGGCCTGAATTTCAATGAGCTCACCAGGATGCAAGGCCAGGGCAATGCATCGATACAGAATGACTACCAGTTTCTGGCTCCCGATGTCGTGGAGACCTTGAACTACTATCGTGTTCGTGTCGAACGGAACAAACAACCGGTCGCCTCTTCAGCGATCCTCGCTTTGCGAAATACGATGACCAACCAATTCGCCATCTTGCGCTATTCGGATATCCTGCCCATCACCACATTCGACGTGGAAGTCCAGGGTCGGGCCCGGGGTATGCTCAACTGGCAGATCCGCCATCTCCAGCAGGATGTGGAAGATCATGGTGAATGGCTGATGGATGTCGGAGTCAATGACTACCAGGTGGACCTCTCCCATCTGCCAGAAGGACCCTATCAACTGGCCCTGCAATTCGGTGAAGAACGGGAAACCCTGACCATTCGGAAGGTCAGCGAGGCAACCCTCAGGACCATGACCGCCGGAAGTGATCCGCTCCCGAACAATCAGCGCTAGGCATTCCGCTTCTTTTTGAAAAACGACTTGAGCAGTTCCCCGCATTCTTCATGAAGAATGCCAAATTCGACTGTCGTTCCTGGATGCAGCAGGGATTTTCCGTATCGCATGAAGCCGCGTTTCTCATCATCTGCACCATAGACGATGCGTCCCAGTTGCGCCCAGTGGATGGCTCCGGCACACATCACACAGGGCTCCAGCGTGACATAGAGGGTGCACTCCGGCAGGTATTTGCTACCGAGATAGTCGGATGCTGAGGTAATACAGAGGATCTCGGCATGGGCCGTCACATCGTTCAACTGTTCCGTGGTATTATGGGCCCGGGCAATGATCCTGCCCTTGCAGACCAGGACCGCCCCGACAGGGACTTCGTCCAGCTCCCGGGCTTTTTGCGCTTCCGCCAGGGCCTGGCGCATGAAGTAGGTATCGTCGTATACGGTGATCATGGATCAATGGGATTCCGGCACCTTCCCCGTGTCCGGGTCCCGTGGCAGGGTGAACTTGATCGGCAGATTGAAGCGCACAGCCACCGGCTGCCCATTCTTGTATCCCGGCCTCCAGACGATCCCGTCCCGGATCATCCGGCGGATCTGGGCCTCGGCTACCGCACCCAGTCCGTCTCCCGGATCCTGGAGGACTTCACCGAATTCCACCGAGCCATCTTTCTGGATAATGAACTGAACCACGGCCTCGCCCATCGTCTGTTTGGCCTTGGCTTCCGGAGGATAGGTCACCCCGGTCGAGATATAATCCATCAACGATTGCACCGAGCAGCGGTATCTGGCAGCATCATCCGGAAGGTCCATGTCTTCACAACCCGGGAATCGGGGCATCACCTCGGCGACATCCACCACCTCATCCGTGGAGGTCTTGGCATCGGCATCATGGGAGGTAGAGGATTGGCAGGCAGCGACCATCAGGGTCAGGATGGTGAAGAAGACGGGAAGGATCCCGATCTGGACATTCTTGGTCATGTGTATCATGAAGACAAAAATCGCAGCCCTGCGGGAATATCCGGTTCAATTCGAAGAAAAAAGTCGGCTTCGGTCAAAAATGGGCATAAACCGTTGCCAAAAAAGAGGTGAACTCACCAGGTCGACACAGAAACCGGTTCTTCCAGCAGGCAACGCACCCATTCCGGAATCGGGTCACCGCCTTCTTTGACCAGGGTGGCCTTCATTTGCTGGGTTACCTCAACCCGCCAGTAGTGTTCGCCACTGTTCACACCGCTAAAACGAAGGATATAGCGAAACTCATAGCCCCTGGCCGTGGGAGCGATCTCAATATCATTCGCCTGCAACAATCCCTCCCGCACATCCACACCGGTGACACCCTGGATCGATTGGAATTCGTTGCCGAGTGCCATGATATTCATGGGTTTTCGTGCCCGAATGGTCAAGGCATTTTCACTCTCTGTCCAACGATTGACCCGGTCGATCACCAGATTGTAGGAAGTCAGGAGTTCATTGATCACCGGATGGTCGATCTGCATCAGCCCCTGGTTGATCGATCGTGCCCAGGGCGCATCCTTGCGATAGATGACCTGCAACTGGTCGATCGGTGGGAAGGAGCTGGTGTGAATGTGGCATTTGCTCAGATTCTGGACCGCCGGAAGCTGCTCATAGGCTGCCTTGAGCATCTCAAAAATCCGGTTTACCTCCCGGCTGGGCAGTGTAACAGAGGCGTAGCGCAGCTCATCTTCCGAGCCAGACAATCGCAGGGTTAATCTCGCCGCATCCCGCTGATATTTCCGGGTCAATGAGGTTGGCATAGCCTGACCCTCCAGATCCGGCAGGAAACCGATCAGGAGCATTCCGATGATGACGATGGCGATCTGGCGTTTCACCCCCATAAATTACAAACATTCTGACGAATTCGAAAGCGCGGCACCTTCAGGTCATCCGATTTTTCGACCATCAACCATTCATTGCCCAATTTTAGTGCCATACCTGTCGACCAGGGGTTTGAAGGCTGAAACTGGTCGGACTTGTCCGGAACGATGATCAACCGAACATTCGGGGAAGAAAGATCAAGGCAGCAATGCTCAGGGCGATGATGGCCGCGACCAGAACAGCCCCGGAGGCCATGTCCTTGGCACGGCCTATGGCCGGATGGAGATCAGGATGGAGGCGATCCAGGGATTCTTCCAGTGCAGAATTGAGGAGCTCCATACTGATGACCAGCCCACTGACCAGCAAAATGGCCACCCACTCCAGACGATCCAGCCCAAACCACCAACCGGCGATCAGAACCAGGACCAGAGCGACCAGATGGACCCTCATGTGTCGTTCCGAACGACATCCTTGCACCACACCCGACCAGGAGCAGGCCAATCGATTCCAAAAGGTGTAGGGTGGTCGATTCATTTGAATTGATAGGTACCCGAAATGCCCAGAAACCGACCCGTAGAATCGATCTCGTTCCGGAAGGCGATACAGGCAAGTTCGCTGCTGTAGAAAATATGATCGGTAGGCTTGTCCAGAAAGTCCTTCAGGCCCGGCAGATAACCCCTTCTGCTGTCCAGCAACCCGGTCTTTTCCCGAAACTCCCGGATCTCGGGAGCCCAGCTGACCTCATTGAATTGTCCGATCACCAGGATGGGGTAGGACCGCTCACCCACCAGGTCAGAGGTCAGCTTCAACTGATCTTTTCGCAAGATCAGGTCGGTCTGGGCAAACATGGGATACATGAATGTCGCGACGAATTCGAGGGTATCCGAAGCTTCCGGCACCATCAAGATGCCAGCCAGCTGGGGCTGCTCCTGCTCTCCGCTGATGTGGGTAATGCCCAGGGGCCACCGCGAAAAAACCCATAACCCCTGGTCCGGATGATCCGCGCCAAAGTAATAGGGGTAACTGGTACCCAGACTGTCCTTCAGGTCCAGGATCAGCAGCGGGTCGATCGATTGAAGGATCATCAGGTCAGCCATACTGTCCTTCAAGATAGCCAGTTGCGCATAAGGATCATTCAGCCCCCCCAGATCCAATTGGGCGATCTGGAACTCCCTGGAAGCATTGGGTGCCTCCAGGCGGATGGTCTGGTTGGAACTGGTCTTGATGAACAGGGCCAGAATGGCTGCACTGAAAAAACTGACAAAGGTGAGCCGATCGTGCCTGAAGAGAAGGAAGATCAACCCCAAGGCCACATAGGCGATCATGATCTGCCCGGCATAGGCTGCCCATAGTCTGAAGAGGAGCATCTCCGGCGGAAAGATGATGAACAGGGCACCCAGGATGATCCCCAACCCGGTCAGATTGACCAACAAGCGACGACTGAAGAGCGACTTCATACAATAAAGGTAACGTTGCCGGTCAATCCAGGGGCAGGGCCAGTACAGCGGTCATCTTGAAATGATCCACCCGGCCATCCAGCCGGTACCGTTCAAACCAGAGCACGTAGACGCCGGGGCCAGCCGGTTGCCCACCTTCCTGGTCCCCTTGCCAGGCCAGTAGTCCTTCCCTGCCAAGGTATTCTGTATCGGCGATCTTCTTGACAAACCGACCTTCCCGATCAAACACACGCGCATTCAGAATATGCCCC
>Ga0116151_10001337_pt1 | contig 22972 bp, 24 predicted proteins | sample AD_UKC117_MetaG_FD_89893 | JGI IMG/M metagenome (GOLD analysis project Ga0116151, IMG submission 89893) | Active sludge microbial communities of municipal wastewater-treating anaerobic digesters from Hong Kong - AD_UKC117_MetaG | ecosystem: Engineered > Bioreactor > Anaerobic > Digestate... | reverse complement strand
CTTCATGGCGGCGTGGATGAGCTCTCTCCCTTCCTGACGATGTACAAAGGCTGCGGCAAGTGGCACACGATGATGGACCTTGTGTATCGCCTGCCGACGGACTGGAACCAGGGCAACAGCCTGCTGAGCTGGGACGCCCACGTCAGCTACGAGCTCTTTGAGAATTTCTTCCCGTTGATCGAAGTTCACGGCGTTCACTATCTGACGGATGGCGATCGCCTTCCGCTGGATGTCGGCGGTCTGGACTACGCGAACATCGGTTCGAACGATGTCGCGGGTCAGAGCGTCTTCTGGGGTGGCGTCGGCTTCCGATGGAATCTCGCGGAGCACCTGCAGTTCGGCGCCGCGTACGAATTCCCCCTCCAGAACCCGGACAACAACGACATCTTCGATCAGCGCGTCACGACGAGCTTCGTGATCACGTTCTAAATCCAGACGATCCACGACGCCGCACGAACGGATTCGTCGAGGGCGCCGTCGCAAGAGAGAGAGGAACGCATCCCAATGAAAAAAGTCAATCAACTACGGCTGATGCGCTGGGGCCTGGTCGCGGGCACGCTGCTGTTCGGCATTCTTCCCGGCGGTTGCGAGACGGTGATTCTGCGAGCCGTTACGCCGATCCTGCTTGTCTAGTCACGACCTGGGTTGCTGACGGACGTGGGTAACGAAAAAGACGAAACGACTCGCAAGAGAGAGGAATGACCTTCGATGAAAACCAACCGAACCAGGACGCTGCGATGGGCGCTGCTGACAGCCGGGGCCATGTGCTCGCTGCAGCTCGGTGGCTGCCTTCGTGAGATTCTCTTCACGGTCGCGCCATTCATCACGTGACGCCCGGCGGCGCGACAGCGCTCAATCGAATGAACAGGCGGCGAACTGGGTTCGCCGCTTTTTTTGTGTCTGTTTGAACGGCGCGGGCTACGCCTCGACGAACTTCGATACGGTAAACCGCCACGCCTGTATCTTCGGCGAACGCCATGCGTCTGGCGCGAGCCCCATTTTGTGGGCGCAGAGCTGACGCAGAAACGTCTCCTTGTCCCAGCCGAGGTCCTGGCCCACGTCCGGCAGGAAACAGCCTGTCGCGAACTCCTGTTTGAGATAGATCCCGTGGCGTCCGAAGTCGAAATCCGTGGCGTCGTCGATCGGCTCGAGGGGCGACAGGACAGAAAGCTCGATGCGGATGTCCGTCAGTTCCGACGCCGACACGGGCATGCTGACGAACCGCGGATCTCCCAGCGCCGCCGCCGCCATGCGGCGGACGACGTCGACCAGTTCGCCGGCGCCCTCGAAGGTGCCGATGCATCCCCGAAGTTCACCCCACTTGCGAAGCGTGACGAATACGCCGTTGTGCGGCAGACCGGCCAATGACGGATCGGCGGTCGTTTCCCGCGTTCCCGTGAGTTCTTCAGCAAGCGTCCGTCGGGCAAGGCGCAGGAGCCGTTGGCCAGTTTCCTGATCGATCGTGTTCATGCTTTCCTCGCGGACGCCACGCCGCGTGTTGGCGCCGGGATCGCAGTCATTCAGCGTCCGGAATCGCGCGGATACGCGGGCGTGGCGCCGAGCTCGAGCAGGGCCTTGAAGACGCCGGGCGCCGCCGGATCGAGTCGATACGCCTCACTCAGGCTCGCGATCGCCTTCGGCTTGTTGCCGATTCGCATGTAGAAACGCCCGAGTTCGGCGTGCGGCGCCGCATTCCTCGGATCGACGGCGACGGCCTTGACCAGCAGCAGCTGGGCGTTGTCCAGATCACCCGATGAACTGTACTGGCGCGCTTCGACGATGAGCTTCTTTGACTCGAACGCCGACTGCGTCGAGACCCAGCGCGCGATGTCGTACACCGCCTGGTGCTTGCCGCGAAGCTTCAGGGCCTCGGCCTTGCCCTGCAGCGCCCGACTGTAACCGGGGAACGCCGAGATCGACTTGTCGAAGGTTGCGATGGCGCGATCACAGTAGCGAAGCGCCCCGGGCAGGTCATCCTCCATGAACTGCCGGTCCGCCATCGCCAGGTAGACCTTGCCGATGTAGTACGACGGCTCCGGCCGCTCCGGATCAGTGTCCTCGGCCAGCTCGTACATGCCGAGCGCCTCGGCGTAGCGGCCGCGCCTGAATTCGCGATGCCCTTCCGTGAGCGATTCCTGCACGTTCGGCTGATTCGAAATACAGGCCAACTGCGGCATCAGCAGCAGGGAGAGAATCGACAGGAATCGCACGCGCCGGGCGTGACACGAGGGAGGCGAGACATCCATGATCGCATCCTCGAAAGGTCGCATTGGAAAGATGGGACGCATCTTGCCCCGGCGATGCTAATCGGCCGCGCAGGTCGCGACAAGTCAGAAGTCGTGATGGCGCGCGACCCGCGCCAAAAGAAAACGAGCCCCGGCGCAATGCGCCGAGGCTCGCTGGATCAGTTCATTTACGACATCGATGGGTCGATGGCGCCGCTTACTTTCGGCCGGCCATGATCCCGAGGATACCGCAGACGATGGCGATCAGCGCCAGTCCGCCGAAGACAGACACATGGATGACGCCCTTCGAAATCGCATCGAAGACGGTCGAGGGCCAGACGCCCTGCAACGAGGCCGTCGTGGCCAGGCCGAGCAGCGCCGCGGCCAGAATGCCCAGGAAGATCATGATGTTGATCGGCGTGGCGCCGGGCATCGCGCCTGTCGGGGCGCGTCGCGCCGCCATGGAAGGCGCCATCGGCGCCGACGAGGACATCGATCCGCCGATGGCCTGATCGTCTTCGATCATCGTCGCCGGAACGTCCTCGGTAATCGTGTCGGCGTCCATCGCGTCGATCTCGACTTCCGTCGCATCCGTCGGCGAGATCACGTCCAGCAGCTCGTTGCCGAGGCTCGTGTCGTCGCTTTCCTGCGTCAGGTCGAGAAGACCGCTGCCGCTGCCGATGGCGTCGAAATCAGCGACGCCGCTGGAGATCTGCGTCTCCCCCATCGGGTCCGTCTCGATTTCGATTTCATCGTCATCGAAGACGCTGATTCCGGCCTTCATCGTTCGCGTGTCTTCCTTGGCGCTCGACGACGGCATTGGCGATCCCGCCACCTGCGAATCGTTGGGCTCAAGGCTGATGATGCTCGATCCCGAGAGGCCGAGGTCCGGAATCTCATCCAGCGCGACGGGCTCCGGCTCAACTTCCACCTTCGGCGCCGGCGTCGGCTTTGCGTCTTCCTCTTCATCAGGAAGCAGATCAATTTCCGACGTGAACGTATCTTCACCCACGGACGTCGGTTCGGCCGGGAGCTCGTCCGGAATGTCCGCGAGGTCGAACCCCGACGAATCCTGTCCGCCCGCCATGGCCGCCGCACTGTCCGACGCGTCGAGCAGAATCGCGCTGCCCGTGTCGTCGAGCGCCGGGAGACCGGCGGAATCCTCGGCCGGGCTCTCGTCCAGCGCGCCCAGCGCGGCGGACGAATCGGCGAGACTCGACAGCGCGGATGCGAAGGACTCATTGTCGTCCAGCGAGATCTCGTCCGGCGAATTCGCGGGCGAGCTCAGGTCGACGATGCTGCTGCCTTCGCCGCCCTGGTTCTCCAGCTCGGCGCGTTTGTAGTAGATCGTGGGCCCGTCGCGATACTCGCGAACCGTTCCGTCGGCGACGAGCGATTTCACACGATCCTGGGAAAGACCGAGCTCGGCCACAACCTCGTCAATTGTCAGGTATTCCTTCGCCATGGCTTGTTTCCGTGCAGGATGTCTGTCATACCGCGGCCCCCTGCCGCGGAGGGTGGGTCATTCGACGAATTCTGAGGGCGCGCCGCCCGCTGCGGAGCGGATCGCGATGCCCGAACATGCGTCGAGCATATCAGTTTTCACGTCAGCGGATCAATAGATGACAGCTCCGAACCCGGGACTTTACGTCCGCAATTCGGCCCGACATCGTGACCTAGTTGTACTCCTCGACGCGCGAGGAGAATGAACACTTCGCTTCGGAGACGATCAGCCCGCGGGATCGGGCGTCATCGTTTCCTGAGGGCTGCTCATCCGCCCATTGTCCTGGAAGACATCCACCGAACCGGGGAGGTCGGTATGCAGCGGCTGGGATCGCGTCGCCGCGACGCCTCCACCGCTGAGTCGAGCCTTATTCCGCCGCTGGGTATCCAGCAGGCCTTTGACGACGTTGGGCGCCGTCGCGGAGTCGTTCTGGAACTCTTCCAGATACCGATCATACAGGAATGATCGCGCCGCGACGAGCTTCAGTTTCTTAGTGCCGGGCTGGTACTGGTAAACCCAGACATTACTGGAATCCACGTCCATCATGAACAGACCGTAGCTGTTTTCGTCGAGCTGCCCTGTGAAGGCGAAGATGCCGCGGGCGCCAAGCATCGACGGATTGGCGTGGGCCGGCTGCACCATCGAGAAGCCGTCGGGACGGACGACCAGCGCCGTCGCAATGATCGCCAGCAGGATGGCGATGATCCAGAGCGCCGTCTGACGCTGCTGCGGGACTGGCTGCGCAATGGCGATCGCACGTTCTCGAGTCGTGGTTTTCATACGGAATCCCCGTCGTTCGTGGGTCGTCCCCAAGGCAAGCGTAACACCCAATTATACTCTAAATATTCGTCATCTCAAGACTTCGGAGCGAGCTACAACCGCCCCGCCGCCCTGTGACAACCCCCCCGGCGCGAGCTATATTGCCCGGAATGACGGCCGCTCACAAGGAATCACCGAATTACTGGGCCTCCTTGCGCCTCCCGTCGCCCGGTAACGCGGCCGCTGTCCGGGCCCTGTTTGCCCGCCATCCGAACGCCGCGATCCTCGAATCTGTCGGTCCCGATTCCGTTTCCGGTCGTTGGTCCTACTACGCCATCGATCCGACGTGGACCGCCACTGCGGACGGCGCGTCTGACCTGACTTCGCACTGGGCGGCCCTGCGTGAACCTCTCCACGGGCCGGCCGCGGAGTCGGGGCGTGAAACGGCGCCTCCCTTCCGGGGTGGCTGGATCGGTCATCTCTGCTACGAGGCGGGCCGATGGACTGAGCCGACGGCGGGCTGGCGACACGCCCCCACGTCCTTCGGTCTTTCCCAGTGGCGCTTCTACGACACGATTCTGGCGCACGATCGACTGAACGATCACTGGTTCGCCATCGCCGTCGATGGACGTCAGGTTCGCCCCGATCGCGCCGCCCCGTCGGAGCGAGCCCGCCATCTGGCGGCGTTCGTTCTGGAGAATGTTCAGACAACGTCGCCGATCGTCACGTCGCCACACTGCGCGGCCATTGGCGACTGGAATCTCTCGGATGACGAATATTTACAGCGTGTCTCGCGCATCCTCGACTACATTCACGCGGGTGACGTTTACCAGGTGAACCTGACGAGGCGATTCCGATCTCGCCTGTCATGCGAGCCCGCGAGCCTGTACCTCGCCCTGTGTGACAGAAACCCGGCGGCCTACGCGGCGTTGCTCCGGTTTGACAGCGGCGGAACGTCGCGAACGATTCAGTCCTCATCGCCGGAGCTGCTGCTGTCGCTCGACAACGATCTCGTGACGACGCGTCCCATCAAGGGAACCCGACCTCGAACCGGCGACGCGAAACGCGATGCGGCGATGCGTGCGGAACTGGACTCCAGCGAGAAGGAACGCGCCGAACTGAACATGATCATCGATCTTGAGCGAAATGACCTGGGCCGCGTCTGCGACTTCGGGACCATCCGCGTTGAGCATCCGGGAGAGATCGAATCGCATCCGACGGTCTTTCATCGGACGGCGACGATCCGGGGACGCCTTCGCCGCGACTGCGACGCGCTGGACCTCCTGCGCGCCACATTTCCCGGCGGATCGATCACGGGCGCCCCGAAGGTTCGCGCGATGCAGATCATCAACGAGCTCGAGACCGAGGCGAGAGGCCCTTACTGCGGCGCGATCGGCTATATCGGGGTCAACGGCGCCATGCGGTTGAACCTGCCCATCCGAACGCTGACCACGATGGACGACACGATCGAGCTCGCCGTCGGCAGCGGTATCGTCGCCGACTCCGATCCGCGCGCCGAACTTGAGGAACTCCATGCGAAGGCGGCGGGAATGATGCGCGCCATCGCGACCTGTCAATCGCAAACAACACCCCGGGATCGATCGGCGGGCGAAGCGAGCCTTCCGACGACGCCGATTCGACCCTAGAGAGCAAAGGTCCATCACTGCACATGGCGGAACACGTCTATTTCAACGGCACGATTGTCCCCGCGGACGCCGCGACCATTTCGATCTTCGACGGTGGCTTTACGCACGCGGCCGGCCTCTGGGAGACGATGCGGGCGTACAATGGCCGCGTGATGCGACTGCGTGAACACGTCGAGCGACTCAATCGATCCGCGGCGACGCTGGGCCTCCATATCTCGCTGGACGCGGACGTTGTCGCTCGCGGCGTTGAGAACATCCTGGAGGCCAATGAACTCGAAGAGGCTCGCGTCCGAGTCGTCGCGACGCCGGGATCCATTCCGCGACCGGGCGTTGATCCGGCGGTCGAAGCCGGGCCGACGACACTGATCACGGCGACGCCGCCCAATCGGTATCCGGCCGATCTCTACAAGACGGGTTTTCGCGTCTGCATCTCGCCCTATCGCCAGAGTCGCCTCGATCCGGTCGCCGGCCACAAGACACTGGCCTATCTGCCGCGCCTGTTGTCGATGAAGGACGCGGCGGAACGTCGCTGCAACGAGTCGCTCTGGTTCACGACGGAAAACCTCCTTGCCGAGGGCGCTGTCTGCAACGTCTTCATCGTCAAGGACGGAATGATCGCGACGCCACCTCTGGATACGCCGGTCCTTCCCGGCGCGACGCGCCACGCCGTCATCGACATTGCGAAGGAAAAGGACATTCCGTGCGAAGAGAAGGCGATCGACATCGACACGCTTCTTGCGGCGGACGAAGTCTTCCTGACAGGCAGTGTCCTGGAGGTCATGGGCGTTTCCGCCATCGAGAAACACCAGGTCGGCGCCGGCGTCCCGGGCGAGATGACGCTTCGGCTCGCAGAACTCTACGGCGAACTCGTCGAAAGGGAGTGTGGCCGCTATGAAAAAAACGCCTGATTCGAGGAGGGTTCGGAACGTCTGTGACGCGATGGAGGCCATTGCGCCGACGTGGCTCGCCGCCGACTGGGACAACGTCGGGCTGCTCGTCGGGTCGGGCGACTGGCCGGCGAATCGCCTGCTGCTCACGATCGATCTGACGCCGGACGTGGCGATGGAAGCGATCCGAAAAAAGACGGATGTCGTGATCGCTTACCACCCGCCGATCTTTCGGGCGATCAAATCCATGCGGCCGAATCTCGTCGATCAGGAGGGAATCGCCGCCGAAATGCTCTCGCGACGCATTGCCGTATATTCGCCGCATACCGCCCTCGATTCGGCGGAGGAAGGGACGAACGTGACACTGGCGAGGCTTGCCGGCGTGGCGGACGCCAGGCCCTTCTCGGCCGCCGTCTCCCCATCGGGCGCCTGCAAGATCGTCACATTTGTTCCCGCAAACGCCGCCGACACGCTCGCCGAGGCGATGTTCGCGGCCGGCGCCGGTCGCATCGGCGACTACGAGAAATGCAGCTATCGGCTCGAGGGACGGGGAACCTTCTTCGGCGCCGATTCGACGAATCCCGCTGTCGGCCGGAAGGGCCGGCTGGAAAGCGTCGCCGAGATCCGGCTCGAAGTTATCGTTCCGAATCGGCGACTGGGAGACGTGACGTCGGCCCTGCGCCGCGCCCATCCCTACGAGGAGCCCGCATTCGACATCTATCCGCTCGCCGGGGAACCGCTTTCAACGCTCGGCCAGGGGCGCGTCGGACTGTTTGAAAAACCGACGCGACTCCGTGATCTGGCGCAACGGCTCGCGTCCATGGTTTGCGCCATCGCCCCCGCGATGGTGGGCCGGCCGAGCGCCGCAATCCGCCGCGCCTTTGTCTGCGTCGGCGCCGCCGGTTCCCTTCCCTTTGAGACAGACGCGGGGCCGTGCGGCGCCGGGGATGTCATCATTACCGGCGAGATCCGGCATCACGACGCCTTGCGATATGAGCGATGCGGCGCGGCGGCCATCGCGCTGGGTCACTCGACGAGCGAGCGCCCCGTCCTGAAACCGCTCGGCGCCATGCTCAGAAAACGCCTGCCCGGGGTTCAGATCGACATCAGTCGGAAAGACCGGGATCCACTTCAGGCCGTGGAGTTCTCAAGATGACACATGTCTCCCCGAATCTGCAGATCCAACGACAGTGGCGCCGGCGATGCGCCGTCGGCGCCTTGCTCAGCCCTGTCGCGTTGCTTTCGTTCGCCTGTGTCGCCCCGTCGCAGTCGGGACCGACGCCCACGCAGCTGTCGTCCCGGATCGCCGGCCGCGGCATCGACGAATCAGGCGACAGCGACGGATCCGCGGCGGCGTCTTCGGTCACTGTCGTTCGCGGGTCGTCGGGTCGGAAGTCGAACGCCATCGCGGAGGTCAACGGTCGTCCGATCGACGCGCGCTCCTTCATCAAGACGCTCGTTGACGCCCGCGGGCTCACATTGCTTCAGCATTTGATCTTTCTTGAGGCGGTTCGGGCTGAAGCGGACAAGCGAGGCGTCAGCGTGTCGGACAGCGACGTGGAGCGGGAATACGACCTGGCGCTGGCCGAGGCGGCGGCGGATGGAGGCGCATCCGCCGAACTGACGGAGTCGCAGCGGGAGGTCCTGGTCGACAAGTGGACGAAGCGAAATGGCGTTTCGCGCGTCGAGCTGGCGATCGCCATGGCGCGGCAGGCCCTGCTGCGCAGGATGGCCGCGGCCGAAATTCGCGTCACGTCGGAGGATGTGAAGGCGGAATACGATCGCGCCTTCGGCGACAAAGTGGAAGTGCGACATCTGCAGTTGCCGGCGCGACGCACTTACGCCCGCATCAAGTCGCGACTGGATCGCGGCGATCGGTTCGAAGACCTCGTCGCCGACTACAGCGTCAACTCGCTGACGAAGTCGCGTGGCGGATTGCTGCCGCCCTTCGCGAAGGACGACCCGACGGTCCCCCGCGCATTCTCCAAAGTCGCCTTCGGGCTGGAGGAGGGCGAGATTTCGTCCTTGTTCGAGTCCGAGGGCAGCTACCACCTGATCAAGCTGGAGCGACGCCTGTCGGGCGAGTCCAGTACCCTCGGCGACGCCAGGAAGGACCTCGAAGACAAGGTCCGTCAGCGTCGCGTTGCGGAACGGATGGACGCGCTCGGCCGCGAGCTGCTCATGAATGCGAAAGTGCGGATCGATGAATCGACAATGCGATCGCAATACGCCAGTCAGCGGCAGCGAGGTCAGATCGTCGGACCGGCGCTGGCCAATTAGACGGCCGTCGTCGCCCCGGGGCGTCGGCGCATTTTCCGTTGGCGAGTCGCCGCAAGGCGATATAATCGCCGCTCATGGTTAACCACTGCGGATCGGAACAACGGAGTGTTCAAATGACCGCCAGAACTTTCTTCCGCCTGACGCTTCTGATGGGCGTCGCCTGGGGTTTGGCTTCCAACGCGGCCTGTGGTCGTGGCGAAATCAGCGATACGGGTGAGGGACCGACGAAAGAGCAGCTCGTCGAGTACTACAGCCCGGCGACGATCCAGATCCTGCCCTTCACGAAGGTTCGCAGCTTCGATGACGATATCGTTCCCGACGGCCTGGCCGTCTCTCTGCGCCCACTGGACGGCGCGGGCGATCCCGTCAAGGCGTACGGCTCGTTCCTGTTCGAGCTCTATGCGTTTCGGCCCGCCACGGCGACACATCGCGGCGAGCGTCTGCAGAGCTGGACACAGACAATCCGCACGCCGGAAGACCAGCGGACCTTCTGGGAGCGCGTCACATCCACCTATGAATTCCAGCTCGCCTGGGAGGGCAATCCCCTTCCGAATAACCAGAAATACCTCCTCAGCGCGAGTTTCGAGGCCCCCGGCGCCGAGCGGCTCTTCGATGAATACGAGTTCGAGTTCCGCCTGAATCCACAGGCCACGGCTCAGGACGCCACCGCCTCCGCCCAGTAATCGGACCTCCCCTTTCGCCGCCTGAATCTGAGGATACGCGATGCGCCTGCGTCCATCGGGGCGTGATTACGCTGCGCCCTTTGCTACAATCAGGGTGGAGCTCGCCGCCATCGCGGCCCGCCCGAAGTCTGTCGGCGAACGATGTACACAGAGACCTTTGCCATTCCGCCCCGACGTGTCCGGCGCATCTCCTTCCTCGCCGCCGCAACGCTGCACGCCGTGGTCATCGCCCTGACGCTCAACTATCTGCTGGGGCGATTTCAGCAGGCGCCCGTCGTCGAGCCGCTCGTCAGGAGTGAATTGGTCGACCAGGAGATCGCGGATCGTCTGACGGCCGAGATCGCCAGACAGGAGACGCCGGCGCCCGACGCCAACGCCGGCGTTGTGACGACCTCGTCGGAACCCGGCGAATCTGTCATCCTTTCCGTCGCTTCCAGAATCCTGGACTACAGAGACGCCGCAACGGAAGGACCTGACCCGCTGGAGTCCGTTCGACAGAACGCCGCGCTGCTGGAGCGCATCAGCAGCGCCGGAGAAGTGGATCGCATGGCGGATCGACTCCGCCAGGCCATGGGCGCGTCTGATATCCGAATTCGCGAACCGGACGCGGACACGCCGGCGGTCGACTGGGACGTCGCGGTCCAGTCCGACGGCAGACGCCTTGAGATTGACGATCGAATCGAGATTCACGAGACGTTTGTGGACGACAAAGGCGGCGCGTCCACGATGATTCACACGCGCGAGCCCGCCGAAGCGTCAGGTGAATTTGTCTATACCGTGGCCCTGATTGAGGCCGGCCATCGCGATCCGCCTTCCCATTGCACGAAGGAGGAGTTCGACCACGCCATCGAGCGCGTCGCGCCCTTCGAGGTGATCAATCAGTTCCCGCTGCTCGGCGAATTGCATCGATCGGCGATTGTCCCCATCATGCAGCGAATGTCGAAAGATGAGGCGACGTCGGCGTCAACGACACAGCCCGCCTCGTCGCCGGATGAGCCATAGCACCACGTCCAGCCCACGACGGCGGACGTCGCGGGATACCCCTATGCCCCAGTCGTTTGCCGAACGCGTGAACGCCGCCATCGCCGCCAGCGGATGCTGCGGCGTCGTCAACATCGATCCTGTCTTCGATCGACTTCCGAAGTCCCTGCGAACGGAGTCGTCGGATCCCGTCCCCGCCCTGATCCAGTTCGGTGAAGGTGTCGTCGACGCCGTCGCCGGCGTCGCGCCCATCGTGAAATTCAACATCGCCTACTTTGAGCGATATGGAGCGCCCGGGCTCGACGGCTATCGCCACCTCATCGCCTATGCTCATCAACGGCGGCTTCTGGTCATCGGCGACGTCAAGCGCGGCGATGTCGGCCATACGGCGGAGCAATACGCCGGCGCGTGTTTTTCGAATGGCGCCGATGACGAAATCGCGGACGCCGTGACGATCAACGGATACTTCGGCTGGGACGGCGTCAAGCCGTTCGTCGACCAGATGCGCTCAAAGGGCCGAGGTGTCTTCGTCCTCGTTCGGACATCCAACGCGTCCGCCGCGACGATCCAGGACCTCACGCTCGCCGACGGTCGCAAGGTGCACGAGGCCGTCGGTTCGCTTGTCAACGCCTGGTCCATTGAGACGTCCGGCGGCGGCGCCTACGGAGATGTCGGCGCCGTCGTGGCGACGCGTGATCGGGCGGACGCGACGCGACTGAGACAGGTCATGCCCAACACGATTTTTCTTGTGCCGGGCTACGGCGCCCAGGGCGGCGCCGCCGAGGACTTTCGGCCCTACCTCGACGCCAACGGGCTCGGGGCGCTGATCGCCGCCGGCCGCAGCGTGATTTACGCCTACGGCGAACCCGCCCGGCAATCCCGATTCGGGGACGACTGGAAAAGCGCCGTCGGCGCCGCCTGTCGCGAGTTTGCAGAGGACCTGGCCCGCATCATGCCCCGGAAATAGCGTCGCCAGCCCGAATTCACAACCCAAATTGACACACGCAAATCACGACTCTATCGTGATCCCCCCTAACGAATGGTCCACGCGACTGTCCAAGACGACGTAAATCCCAAGGACTTTGGAGGTTATTGAATGTACCGAGCAAACATGATGGTAACGACCCTGGCGGTCATCGGCGTCTGTGGCGTCGCTCTGGCGGGCCCGGACGAGAAGAAGGAGAAGCCGAAGATTTCCGATCGCGTTTACATCAAGATGACGACGTCGATGGGTGACATTTACCTGGAACTGGACCAGGAGAAGGCGCCTATTTCCACGAAGAACTTCGTTTCCTACGTCGAAGACGGATTCTACAACGGCACGCTCTTCCATCGAACCATGAGCAACTTCATGATTCAGGGCGGTGGCTTCGACAAGGACATGAAGCAGAAGCAAACCAAGGACCCGATCAAGAACGAGTGGAAGAACGGTCTGAAGAACGTTCGTGGCGCCATTTCGATGGCCCGCCTGCCGTCGCCCGATTCGGCGACGTCACAGTTCTTCATCAACGTTGTCGATAACCCGAACCTCGATGGCGCGGGCGGGCCCGGCTACGCCGTTTTCGGCAAGGTCATTGCGGGCATGGATGTCGTGGACAAGATTCGCGTCGTGAAGACGGGGAACGCCAAGGACGCGACGGGCAATACGCACCAGAATGTCCCCGTCGAGCCGGTCACGATCGAGAAGGTCGTCGTGACGGACGCCGACGCCGCCAGCAAGGCCGCCGCGGAAGCCGGCGCCCAGGAATGGAAGACGGCGATGGATCTCGTCAAGGCGAAGGGTGGCGATCCTGAGAAAGGCGTGAAGACGGAATCGGGCCTGTGGTACACAGACATGAAAGTGGGCGACGGCGCCACGCCGCCCAGCCCCGCCTCGACGGTCAAGGTTCACTACACGGGCTGGCTCGTCGACGGCAAGCAGTTTGATTCCTCCCGCGAGCGCGGAACGCCAGCCGAGTTTCCGCTCAATCGCGTCATCAAGGGATGGACGGAAGGTGTCGGCTCGATGAAGGTCGGTGGTCGCCGAATCCTCGTGATTCCGTACGACCTCGCCTACGGACCGCGAGGCGGTCGCGGCATTCCGCCGAAGGCGACACTCGTCTTCGACGTCGAGCTGCTCGAGATCAAGTAAGCCTCGAACCCACTGACGCTCAATTTCATCTTCGAAAATAGCGAACGCCCCGACGTGTGACATGACACGTCGGGGCGTTTTTCTTATCTGAATGTTCGGTCTCGCGGCGGGACGGGAATCAGAAGTCGCTGAAATCCTCGGCCTCGCGACGCGGCGAGACATAGCCGGTGTCAGTGGCGCCGACATCCCCCGCAATTCGCGTCGTCGGGGTCGCGCTACGGGCCCGAATGAGCTCATCCACGTCGTTGCGGACCCAGCCGATCACCAGGTAGTCCGCGTCAATTCGCCCCTGCGTCACGCTGGCGTCAAAGTCGATCTGCGTGACGCTGAGGCCCGCGTCCTTCAGCATCCGTTCCGTGCGTGTCGGGGAAACGAGGTCGAAATAGCCCTCGCCCTTCAGGGCGTCGCTGATGCGCCGGGCCGCCTCTTCGCCAAGCGGCGTCGAGAAATTGCGATTGCGCATCGATGACAGGGGCGCCACCGCAATCCGCGGATTGGTCGAACGACCCACACGGCTTCGGATGGCGTCGGCAACAGCATCCGACGCCGCGCCGAGACCGTCGTCGCGCGACACAACGGGCAGCCAGTCGGATTCGCCGGTCCTGACGTTCACGAGCTTCACACGCGTCGAGGCGGGGCCGATGGAGCTGGCCGACGCGGTCCGCACAGGGGAGGACTCGGCGGCGTCTGACGTCGATCGTGAGCGATATCGTGAGGAAGCCGGGCGTCGTGTCGTCGTCGATGACCTCCGGGAGGCGGCGTACCGGCGCGATGAGCTCGTCGTGCTGGATCGCGTGGTCGTTTCACGACGAGGCGCCGCGGCGCTCGTGTTCGTCGCGTCACTGCGAGTTGTGTCCGCGCGTTCCGATCGTGTCGAAGGCGCGTCCGTGGCGCTGGCCGTGGCGACACGGAGTTCCCGAGCTCGCGGTTCCGGCGACGCCGGGCGCGTTTCCTCGGCCCGACGCGTGCGCGTCCGCGACGATCCCCAGGAATCCAGGGCGGCCAGCACCGCCTCGTCCCCTCGCGCACGGGCAACGATTGTTCCCGAGCGATTCACGACGAATCGGGCGGGAAGGTCAAATCGCCAGGCCGGATCGAGCCACTCGCCGAGCGACTGCCGGGCGCCTCGCGGAATGACGACACAGGGATAGTTCGCGCCAGCGCTGTGAAGCACCGGAACGGTATGCGTCGTCCATTCGCGGGGCTCATCGAAGGTGCAGGCGATGACCCGAAGTCCGTCGCGACGATGCTCGTCATGGAGCTTCGCCAGACGGGCGATCTGATCCCGGCTGCTGGAGGACCAGCTGGCCCAGAATTCCAGCACGACCACCTGATTTCGATGTTCGTCGACGAACCGCTTGAGCTCTGTGGCGTCCAGCACGGGCGCCGTTGCCGGATAGTGATAAGCGAACGAGGAATCCGACGAGTCGCCGGCCCGTTCACCGGATCGAATCACGGCGTAGTTGTCAGTGGTTCGCTGTTGGGCGCATCCGGCGAAGAGGCCGGCCGCCAAGGCGACGGCAAGGACACAACGCCGTCCCGCCGCAACGAGGGGCTGAAGTTGTTTCTTGTGGGAACGTGATCGCATTCTGAAGACCTCCGTGTCTTTGCATCACATCAGATGTTGGATACAGCCGACTCATCCGGCCGTTGTGGATTACTCAATCTCCGTTTGATCTGGAAGAGACGGTCGCGCCGTTTTCCTCCATTTCGCGGGCACGCTTGACGAGGACGTGGATTCGATCCTGCACCTCGCTTGCCATGCGGGAATTCGGGAACTCCTCCTGAATCTGCCGGCCGACTTTCAGGGCTTCCTTCCAGTTACTTTCGCTGACGGCCAGTGAAAACTGGACACCCATGTTGCGAAGCTTCTCGCGGAAAACACCCCGCGCCGATTCCTGCAGCGCCGCCGCCTCGCTCGGCGTCAGGTAATGGTCCAGTTCCTTCAGCAGCGCGATGCCGCGATCGACTTCGTTCCGCTGAACCGTCTGATCCCATTCCTTGAGCAGGCGACGCTTGTGCTCGTTCCACGCGCGATGGAAGGCGTTGGGCAGCTCCCTGACCTCGTGATTGGATCCGTTGTTCGCAAGGAGTCGGTCCATCATTCGGCGGGCGCGATCCCAGTCGTGCGACGCCATCAGCGAGCGTACCTGTTCGACAGTGTCGTGGACCTTGACGTTCGCTTCATTCTCTCGGGATTCGTCCAGTTCCGCCCGGAGTCGGGACGCCTCGTTTCGATAGCCGTGGCGTTCCTCAAGAAGCTCAACGAGCGCGTAGGCGGCCTCCCAGTCGCCGCGGATGATCTCTTCGTTGATGGCGAGTCGGATCGCCGTGCGTTCCCGTGAGCGATGCGTCACGGAACGAACGAGATCGGAAATCTGCGAATTCTCCGCGATCAGGCGGAGCTCACTCGTCTGCCTGCCAATGGCCTCCGCCATGTCCCGCGTGATGTCGTAACTGCGGAATCCGTTGCCTTCGATCTTCAGGAGCAGCGTGATTGCGAGCCACAGGAAAACGCAGAGCGCCGTCGCCACGAGGACCCCGAAAAGGATCATGAAGGCCGGCAAATGGCTCCCGAGCCACGGGAACACGTCCGGATCACCCGCGAGCAGATAAACGCCGATGACCGCGAATCCGCCGACGCCGATGATGGCGAGCAGCCGCGCGATCTTCGCCAGCGATCGAAGGTTGTCCAGACGTTGGGGTGATTCAGACATGTGAAAGGCGCCCCGTCAGATGGGCGAACGTTGGCCACGAACCTACGCTTGGCGCATCACGCCACGCAGCGCAACACACCAAAACTCTAGCCGCGCAAGAGAATCGGGTCAACGTTTTTTGCGCACAAATCCCGTGATGCGCATGGTTTATGAAGGAAGATTTATCCCGTTGATGCGATGGGACCCGCGTCGAAATCTAGAGATGCATCGGATCGACGTCACTCGTCGCTCGCTCCAGTTCGGCGTACGCGGCCTCTCGCTGTATCCGAATGGCCTCGGCCTCCTCCGCCGCCTGACGCGCCGCCATAAGGACGGACTCGCGGCCCGTCGCCAGCGTGCGAGCGATCGCAAGGGCCGTTATCGCCGAGGTCCCCAACAGACACCATGTTTCCAGCCGCATTGCGATCCCCCCGAATTCGCAATTCAAGCACACTTCGATTCGATTCGGCGCAACCAGGCGATTGTCACGCGTTGTGACGCGTCGAGCGTCCGCCTGACGCCGCTGTCGGTCAGCGTCTACTCCATCCATTCAGCGGGTACGGACTCCCCGTAGTCACTGCCGCCCGACTCCTGCATCAGAATCACGTGCTTCTGCAGGAACTCAGCCTCCGTCATCTCCACGGAGTAGTACCCCTTCTTGCTGACGCGGATCGTGCCGCCGCCCTTGATGCGGTCCTTGAAGACCTCCCAGCGACCGTGACCGTCGGAGCTGCCGATGACCTTCCAGCTTCCGTCGTCCTGTTTCTGGGCGATCTCGACGCCATTGATGCCCCAGCTGTTCTCTCGGTCACTGATATGACCCCAGTGGACGAACTCCGTGCACGCGAGTGACGCGGCGCCGAACAACACCAGCGTCAGAGCGACGCGCGACGTCCGCCTAGTTCCCGATGTACTTCGCATAAATCGTCTTTCCCTCGTCGGGGGTCGTCGCGCCCTTGATGATCGCGCGACCGTCCCGAAACACGGTGATTGAGTAGTTCGTCACATCGAACCGCAACAAGTATCGGTTGACCTGTGGCGGCGCCTTGGCCGCGGCGCCGACCCGCGTCGCGAGCGCCTCCAGATCGAGGTTGGTATCGGACGCCGGTCTCACCTGTACGGCGTTGCGTCCGCATAGCGCCGCCGTACGCCCCGTCTCCAGTCCGTCAAGATAGTCGAAGCGACGCTCGCCGCAGCAGACGCATCCGCCGCCATCCCGGGCCGCCGACACGTTGAACGTCGAAAACTCACCGTCCCAGGCGGAGATCTGCGTCAGCCGCGGATGGATATCCTCGTCTGCGCCGATCAGGATCTTCATGGCTTCCGTCGCCTGGAGGGCGGCCACGATCTGAACAATCGGCGCAATGACGCCGGCCGTATCGCACGTCGGACTCACGCCGGCCGGTGGCGGCGCATCGAAAATACATCGAAGACACGGCGTTCGAGTCGGAAGGATCGGCATGACCATGCCGTCGGCGGCCACGCAGGCGCCGTACACCCAGGGAATGCTGTGTTTCACGGCGACATCGTTGATGAGATAGCGCGTTTCGAAGTTGTCCGTCCCGTCAAGAATGATCGACGCGTCTTCGACGAACGATTCGATGTTTCCGCAGTTGACGTCCGCCACGATCGGCTCGACGACGATCGTCGAATTGATCGATGCGAGTCGCTCCGCCGCGGCGACAGCCTTCGGCCGGCCCTCCTTCGCGTCGCGTTCGTCGAACAGGACCTGCCGCTGGAGGTTGTTCCATTCGACGAAGTCACGGTCGATCACGCGTAGAAAGCCGACGCCGCTGCGGACAAGGGTATTGGCGATGACCGTGCCGAGCGCGCCGCAGCCGACAAGTGTGACGCGCGCGGCGCCAAGCCGCGCCTGCCCCGCCGCGCCGATGCGAGGATAGATGATCTGGCGGGCGTATCGACTGTCGTTGCCTGGGAGGTTCATTGTGATTGTGCAGGAGAGACGCTCACTGACTGCCGCGGCGTGGAGATCCGCATCCGCTAGTCCTTCTCTCTTGAGAGCGCCGCGAGGTAGCCCTCTTCGGGCGGTGGTTCTCCATCTTTCGGCAGGACGCTCGACGCCCGGCTCGCCGGATGTGGCGTCGGAGGCGCCGCCGGGGCAACGGGCGTACTCACCCTGACGGCGGACCGGCCACCTTTGGAGGAAGTACCGGCGTACATCCGCCATGCGGACCCGGCCCCTGACAGAAACGTCAGACTGAAGAAGCCGATGAGCATCGTGTTCAGACCCATCGAACCGTTGATCGCCCACGTTCCGGCGCAGGTGATCATGATGAGACCACAGAGCCCTGAAACGATCGCCTCAAGCAGAAGCCCGATTCGTGCGCCGAGGTAGCAGACGACTGCGACGACGATCATTGCGATTCCGCCAATCAGCAGCATCCAGTCGAACAGGTGCAGCGTAAAGACAAAGAACTGCGATGCGTCGGCGGCATAGACCCAGCCACCCGTGTACCACGCATAGAACAGCATGAGCAGACCGGCGAATGCCGCCGGGCCCGCACTCATCTTTGCGTATCGATTCATGGCGTTTTCCTTTCGTCGGCCCACTCGAGAAGTTCGCCAGGCCCCTGCCGGCGGGCATTCGTCACGCCTGTCCGAAGATCGCCATCTGCGGAACGACACCGACGTCGACGTTGATGCCCTGATCGCGCAGGTACGACATGACGCCATCCACTTCCGCCTGTGTTCCACTGACGATCATGGAGACGATGCTGACGGGATCGCCCGTGACAGACTGCGTGATCCTGTAGATGACGTCGAACCGCCGGGAGATCGTCCAGAGGAAATACTGCGATCGCAGGCCCCCGACGATTGTGAGCCAGAGCTTCTGTTCGATGCGCTGGGTCGTCGCCGTCGGCATGGCGATCCGGTTCGGCACCTGCGGGATCGAGCCCTTGAACTTCACTTCGTCGATGACACGCACGTCCACGCCGAGGCTCTCGACGTACTCCCGCACGGCCCGGCGCTCGGGGACTTCGCCGATGATCGACATCATCATCCGGGCCTCGTGCGGTCCGACGCTCAGATGATGAACGTTGAACAACACGTTCGGATGCTGGCTGGCCATCGTGCAGATGAACGGATCCTGCACGTGGGCGCGTTCAAAGGTCATTTCCAATCGTTCTTCACGCAGCATGCAAGTGACGCCTGAATTCGAGAGTTCGCCGGCGGCATCCTGATCTCGCGCACGGATGACTCGCCGGTCATCGATTCCGCCGCCCAATTGGCGAATTGTACCATGGGAACCGGATTTCGCCCGCAAATAAAGCGCCGTCGGGATGACGCAAAGAAGACGCGTGATCGTGGCGAACCGCGTCAGGCGGAGGAACCGACGACGCCGTCGCCGTCTTCGAGCGGTGGTTTGCCCAGCGCGGCAAGGACGGCCCCAAGCCACTGATCCGTCAGCGCCTTGAGATCCGGGTCCGTCAGTCGCTGACGGCATTCCCGAAAGAGGATTTCCGCCCGATCGTGCTGCTGAAGGTACTTCGTGTAGAGGATCCCCAGCATCATCTGTGCGTGCGGCGCTTCAGAATCTGACGGATAAGCGCCGAGAAATTTCTCGTACGCTGAAACCGCCTGCGGGTATTTCTCCATCGACTTCAACTGTCCGGCGATCTCGAGCATGTTCCGCCTGGACAGGACCTGCGTCGGATCCCTGACCATCAGCGCTTCGTATTTCTCAACGGCCTCGTCGTAGGCGCCGCGCGACAATCGATCTCCGATCTCCTGTCGAAGGCGAAGCACGGCGTCATCGGCGATCGGGACGGCGATCGGGCGTCCGCTGAAAACGGACACGGGCTGTGCGACGCGACCGAACTGGGCCTGCGCCTGCGCATGGGGATCCGACATCATGGTCCGGAACTGCCGGCGCTGGTTGTACCGACGAATCAGCGCCAGGATGTCATACTGATCGCGCGGCAGCGCGTGGACCATCAGCAGCAGAAAACAGAGCGAAAATCCAAACAGGTATCCGGCCAGATGGGCTGAATAGGCGACTGTCGTGTATCCCCCTGAAAACAGGCTTGGGGCGAGGACATTGTCCCAGACAATGATCTTCAACACGATCAACAGCAACGCCTGCACGTGCAGGAGGCGGATGTAGAGAAACAGCCAGCAGAAGACGCTGACGACGCTGTGAGGATAGAGCACCAGATACGCCGTCGTCACACCCGCGATTGCGCCACTCGCGCCCAGGCAGGGACTCGAAGATGTCATCGCGAATCCCACCCCGGCAAAGACGCCCGCCGCGAGGTAGAACAAGAGGTAGGCGACGTTCCCCATCTTGGAATTCACGGCGTTTCCGAATACCCAGAGAAACACCATGTTTCCGAAGATGTGCCAGAAATCCTCGTGGAGGAACTGGTAGCTGAAGAACTGGTACAGGCTCAGGTGTCGAGGCGCCAGGACGCCCCATTCCTTCAGCCGGGCCGCCCACTCGAACAACGGGGTCCGATCCTGTGACGGCGTCGTGATGAGAAACACCATGGCGTTGAGGACAATGAGCCCGACGTTGACGTATGGCGTGCGTCGAACCGGCGCGTCAGTCTTGATGGGAACGAATACGAACAAACCCTGTCTCGCCGCCTCCAGTGGGGTCGGCCCGCCCAGTGGGCCCCGAAAGCACGTGAATCGGAGGCCCCGGGCCGACGCCGGGCGATTCTAGTCGCCTGTCGCCTTTTTTGAACCGCCGCGCCCCCCTCTGAGGGGCGCCCTTGCCGAAAAAGCCGTTCTGTGGCATATTACAGGGTTTCGCCGCCCGGATTGCGCGGCCAGAACTGAGATTTTCGACCTTCGAACGGAGTGAGTCCAGCAATGTACGCGGTGGTTGAGGACGGCGGCAAGCAGTACATGGTCAAGAAGGGTGACACGATCTACCTCGAGACGCGTGATCTCCCCGAGAACACCACGACGATCGAGCTGGATCGCGTTCTGATGGTCGGCGGCGCCGACAGCAAGATCGGACGCCCCCTGGTCGACGGCGCGAAGGTCACGGCGACGCTCGTTAAGCGCGTCAAAGGCCCTAAGCTCGACATCGTCAAATTCCGACGACGCAAGGGCTATCATCTCAAGAAGGGCCATCGACAGAATCACCTGAAGGTGACGATCGACAGCATCTCCGCCTGACGCGGACGGCGACTCGTCGATCCGTCGGCGAGTTCTGGCGCAAACCATCGCGAACGACTGGCCTCGAGGATCGCGAATGCTGTTTCCGCAAGTCAGCCCCATCCAGAAACTGATTCACACACGATCTCTCAGCATGCTGGGAATCGTGTGTTTGCTTGTCATGGCCGGCATGGGGCTCGCCCCTCCGACGATGGCGCCTCCCGTCACGCCAATGACGAGCGCGCCGACGTCCGCATCGAGCGTCTCGCGACCCGCGAAACCCGATCGGCACAGACCGGCCTATTCGACCAGCCGCCCCGCCAACGCGCAACAACCCGGCGCCTCAGATCGCATGCCGACCAGCGGTCCTGATCCGCACCGCCTGCCGAGGTCGACGAATCGAAACCGCAATCGGCGTCTGGGCCGGCCGACATCGCGTCCCGCCCCGATCAGAAATTCGGAACCCGAAAACCCGGAAGCGAGCGAGCCCATCGACTATGGCGACACGGATGTCGTCGAACTGCCGACGGGCGAAAAGGCCTATCGACTTCGATACAAACTCCCGAAGCGTGAAACGCGCTACCTGACCATCGAGAACGACTTCCGCGATCGCGGCGGCATTCCGGGGCTCCTGACCTATTCGGCCGAAGCGGGCTGCCGGATCACGCTCGAACAGAAGTGGGACGACGCAGGGAAATCTCCCGCCCGACGGACCGACAGAAAAGAAACGGACGATTCCAAACACACGTCGAGCCTTTCCTGGCGCGTGCAACGCTACGAAGCGCGGGATCGCGCCCTCGGTACCGAGCACCGGTTTGATACGCTTCGTGACGCCTATCCCGTGGCCGCGATGCGTCGACTCGGAACGGCGAACGGCGCCGTCGTGAACTTCGAGCGTGACGCGTGGAGCGGTGTGGTCAGCCGGCTGAGAATTCAGCCCGGTCGTTCCATTGGCCCCGCCACCCGCCTGAAGCTGTCGAAAACGACACAGAAGTGCCTGCTCGACAACGATCATCTGAACCGACTGTTCGATGACATCGGTCCCCTGATTCTCCCCCGCACGCCCCGAAAGGTCGGCGAGACCTGGACGCGGACGCGGGACAGGATCATCAAGAATTTCGGCAAGTCCGTGACGACCTATCGGCTGACACTCAATCGCGTGACGGAAAACGGCGAAGGCGATCTCCTCGCCGAAGTCGACATCCGGGGCGGCGTCGAGCTCAGGCCCGATCCGATCCCGCCGGCAAACCCGATCAAGCCGAAGAAGAACGCCGCTCCGCGAAACGGAAAGAAGCCGCGTCGCCCTCAGAACAACGACGCGAACAAGCGGCACGAATTCGAGCTCGACAGCGCGACGATCAATGGCGCCTTCGTCTTCAACATCACGCAGGGCATGCTTGTTGACATGACACTGAGACGTGAAAGCGCGATCTCGGCGGACATGGAATCTGAGCAAATGGGCGAGATGTCGCTGGAGAATTCGGAGGCGCATACGCTTCGCGTCAGAACGTCGACCGAGGCGCCGGCGATGCCGATCATCGTCGGCGGCCCGAAGCCGCCGAAGGACGATCCGGCTGATCTGGTGCGGGCGCCGACGCGCACACCGACCAGCGCTCCGGCGACAAACGGCGCCGGAAACGCCGCGAAGTCTCAGGATCGGCGGGCGCTCGCAAAAGACTATGCGGAACGCCGGCGCCAGGCGCTGGAGCGGCTTGAGAAACGGCGGCAGGAGGCCATGAAACGGCGTGGCCTGACGACGCAGCCGGCAACCAGTCAGCCGGCGTCTGAGACATTGACGCCGTCGAAGATTCGCCCCCCGGCAAAGCCCATCCCCAGGGAACTGACGTCACGCCCCGCCCCGGTCCGTCATCCGGCTGTGCGGGCGCGCCCACTGACAACGCAGCCTGCGGATGATTCCGCGCCCTGCGACGACTAGGCTCCGTCTGAAAACTCGATTTTATTTGCAAGAGTGTCCGATGTCATAAGAAAATCAGTGATGAAAGGAGTTCATCATGATTCGACATCGGCTCACGGATGAGCAGTGGCGGTTGAT
>Ga0116151_10001334_pt1 | contig 23011 bp, 18 predicted proteins | sample AD_UKC117_MetaG_FD_89893 | JGI IMG/M metagenome (GOLD analysis project Ga0116151, IMG submission 89893) | Active sludge microbial communities of municipal wastewater-treating anaerobic digesters from Hong Kong - AD_UKC117_MetaG | ecosystem: Engineered > Bioreactor > Anaerobic > Digestate... | reverse complement strand
GGGGTTCAACCCCGCAACAACGCGACAAACCAACTGTCGGTTGCCGCACCAACGTCGCAACCGGCGGCGTGGGACCTCCCCGCCCCATCCGTGAGCACTCTGGAGATCGGTTAGCCCTTGGGCGGCTGTGGAGCGCTCCCGGATTTGCGGAGTGCTCACGGATCCGGTGAACGCCTCACGAACAGAAGGTTGCGCGTTCACCACGCGCCGAAGGCCGTGATCTTGGAATACTCAGCGCATGCTTGAAGTGTCTGAGGTTGGCAACAAGGTCAGCAAACAGGAGTACAAGGCCGCTGTTCCGGACCTGCGCAAGGACCTGGTCAATGCGCAGTACGAGTTCCGCAACGCCGACTTCCCCCTGATCATCTGGATCGCCGGTGACGACCGGATCGCCGCCAACCAGATGGTCAACCGGCTCAACGAGTGGCTGGACACCCGGTTCGTCAGCACCCGGGTGTTCGCCGAGCAGACCCAGGAGGAAGCCGAACGTCCGACCCTGTGGCGCCTGTGGCGTGCTCTACCGCCCAAGGGTTCGACCGCGATCTTCGCCGGGGGGCTGATGCGCACAGCCACGATGCGTGTGAACGACGAGATCAGCGAGGAGTACTTCAGCAAGTGGCTGCGCCACGTGGCCACGATGCAGACCGAACTCGTCGCCGACGGGGCGCTCGTGCTGAAGTTCTTCCTGCACACCCCGGAGAAGAAGCAACGCAAGAAGCTCAAGCGGGCGGAGAAGGACCCGGAGAAGGGCTGGTGGATCGACCAGCGGGACTGGGCGGCCTTGGAGAAGATGAGCCCCCTGCTGCCGGTTGTGGAGCGCATCCTGCACGAGACCAGCGCGCCGGGCGCGCCGTGGACGATCGTCGAATCGACCGACGACCGCTATCGCGACCTCACCGTGGCCCGCACCATCCTTGCCGCGCTCACCGGGCGGATGGCGCAGAAGCCCTCGAGCGGGCCGTCGGTCGACCAGTCCCTGTTCGACTCCCAGGCCACGGTGCTCAGCCGTGTTGATCTGACCCAGGAACTGGACAAGGCCACGTACCGTGCAGAGCTCGCACGCTTGCAGGCACGGCTCTACAAACTCTCGATCGAGGCGCGCAACCGCGGGATCAGCACCGTGCTGGCGTTCGAAGGGTGGGACGCGGCGGGTAAGGGCGGAGTGATCAGGCGGGTCACCCAGTCACTCGAGGCCGGCGATTATCGCGTCATCCCGGTGGCTGCCCCCACGGAGGAGGAGCGGAAGTACCCGTACCTGTGGCGGTTCTGGCGGCACCTACCCCCGGCGGGGCGGTTCGCGATCTTCGACCGCACCTGGTACGGACGGGTGCTCGTGGAGCGGGTCGAGGGATTCGCCGACCCCGCGGAGTGGCAGCGCGCCTACGACGAGATCAACGACTTCGAGGCGCAGATGACCGAGCGCGGGTACTTCGTGGCCAAGTTCTGGTTGCACATCTCCCCCGAGGAGCAGTTGGCGCGATTCCAGGCCCGGGAGCAAACCCCGTACAAGCAGCACAAGATCACCGAAGAGGACTATCGCAACCGCGAGAAGTGGGACGAGTACGTTCAGGCGATCGACCAGATGGTGTTGCGCACCACGACCGACTCCGCGCGGTGGCATGTGATCCCTGCGAACAACAAGTGGTTCGCCCGGGTCGCGGTCCTGCGGGCGATCACCGAAGGGCTGAAGCACACGCTGCGCGAGCAGAGTTGAGTCGGGAACGGCAACGCGGCGGTGTCGGTGTCGCGGGGTGCCAGGACTGTTGCATCAGGGGCGGTCTGGTCAGCGCGGCCAGCGCCATGGCGTGACCGGCCTCTGACCGCTTCTTACTACCCGCCGAGCAGCTTCGCTTTCGCTGCGGCGAACTCCTCGTCTGTGAGCAAGCCGTCCGCCTTCATCTGCGCCAGGCGCTGAAGTTCGTCGACCGGCCCGTCATCGGGTTCGGGGGCAGCGGCTTGCTTGTCCAGCGGGTGCGGGATGCCGAACTCCTTGAAGATGGGGATCTGCTCCGGCGAGGCCCCATCGGGCATCCCGACCGCGAACAGGTTCGGATCGGTCGGGCTGTACCAAGCGGGCCACATGTCGCCCACTCGCGGCATGTTCGTCTGCGGGATCACGATCTTCTTCTGGGCCTGGAACGCGCCGCCGCCATCGAGCGGCTCCATCAGGAACGTCACCCAGCACTGGATGTTGATGTTGTTGATGACCATGCCCGTGGGGTCGATGCGCAGGATCTTCGCGCGCGCCTTCTTGCCGGTGGCCATGAGGTTGGCAGCCTGCTCTTGTTTCTTCTTGCCCCCGCCCATCGCATTGCGGGCGAACATCAGCACGACGACGGTGATGATGATCGGGATCGCGACGGAGACCAGGATGATCGTTGTGGTGTTCACGCGCCCCATCATGGCGCGCCTCGCGGCTCCCGCCAAGGGGTCGTTCGGTGGTGAGCGCTGTTTCGTGGCTTGCGCCCGCCCGCCACGTGGTCCTCGGCATCTTCCTTCGAGTTATCCGGGCATCGATCTCTCACCTGGGCTGCGTCCAGGTCACGGTGGCGGCTGGGACCGGCGCTGTACTACGCCGGCATCCCGGTTAGAGATCGGCATCCTGGTTAGAGAAACGGCACTCCGGTTAGTCGCATACGGCCGTGGGACTCTAACCAACCTGCGGCCGACTAACGAACATGCCGATCTCTAACCGGACTGTCCCGACACACCTAGGGATCAGCGGCCGACCACAGGCAGGCGCAGCACGTGGCCCGACGTGTTACTGAGCCAGGACGCCGATCTGGTAATCGGCCAGCATGTCCTCGGGCTTGGGCTCGCCGCCGTGTTGGTCATCGAAGGCGGAACTGCCGTCCGTGCCGCACAGGTTGATGATCCGCTCGGCACCGCCCGGGTGCTTGTCCTCCCAGTCGGTGACGTCGTAGACCTTGCCGTTGATGGAGGTCCAGCAGTCCCCGGCGGAGTTGTGGGTCGCGACCTCGGCGGCGGTGTAGGTCCCGTCAGCACTGGGGGAGGTGCTCGGGGAAGCGGATGCCGTCGGGCTGGCCGTCGGGCTGGCCGTCGCGGTCGGGGTTGCTGTCGGGGTCGGTGCTGTGGCGGCCGCAATCTCGGACTTCCACACCGACTTCGCGCCACTGTCTCCGACCGCGTAGACCCAGTAGAGGTTGAGCACGGCCACCGCAGCCGCGATCAGGCCCATGATGACGATGCCGGCCTTGCCGCCGCCGTCGCGCTTCACATACGACCGCTGGACAAGCCACAGAACTATCGCCACGAGGAAGAGCGCCCCCGCGAACAGCGGCATCTTGTCCCCGAGTTCGGCGTGGTCGAAGCCTGGTGCTCCCACGATGTCTTCGAGTGCTTCTCCGGACTCCTTGGCGACGAAAGAGGCACCAGTCGCGACGAGGGCCAGCATCCAGACGAGCCATCCGAATCGGGCACCGAACTTCGGCCACACCGCCATGAGCAGTAGCCCGAGCGCCGCCATCGGGATGAAGACCACGGCGGCATGGACCACCAACGGGTGGACCGGGAGCCCCTGGACGAGGGCGAACGGGTCCGACTCGGCAGGTAGTTGAGCGATCATGCAAAGCAGTATGCCCCGAGAATCGCCGGTGTCAGTTGCGCCGTGGGCACCCAGTCGGCGTGGCGGGGGGAAGTGGGTGCCTGATGGGCGACTCAGTTGCGCCGTGGGCACCCAGTCGGCGCGGCGGGGGAAGTGGGTGCCTCATGGGCGACTCAGTTGCGCCGCGGGCACCCAGTCGGCGCGGCGGGGGATGGGCAACCCCCACCGTTCGTCGCGCTCCCGGGACCGTTCGTCGCGGCCCGTGCGGCCACCTGTGTGCTAGGTCACACCGCTCGCCGCAAGGCCCCGCCGAAGTCCTTCCGGGCCCTCGACAACGCCCATAACGTGTCACCACCGAGGCGGAGGGACCGCTTGGCATCTCGGAAGGTACAGAAGATGACAATCAATCAGGAACCGCTGAAGGTCGGTAGCGGTGGCCCCGACCCTGAGGCGTACGTCAAGGCTCAGCGGAGCCCACAGTTCCAGGAACTGCGTAAGCGCTACCGCGGCTTCTCGTTCCCGATGACTGTGGCGTTCCTCGTCTGGTACTTCGCCTTCGTCCTCATGTCGGTGTTCGCACCGGCGTGGATGGGGCAGCCGGTGTGGGGCAACGTCAACCGGGGCATCGTCTTCGGTCTGTTGCAGTTCGTTTCCACCGCCCTGATCACGTGGCTCTATGTGCGTCACGCCAACAAGAAGCTCGACCCGCTGGCCACGGAGATCCGTGAAGAACTCGAGGGGACCAACTGATGAACGCAACCGCAGGCAGCCCCCTGGTCAACATGGCCATCTTCTTGGCGTTCGTCGCCATCACGATGGTCATCGTCATCCGGGCATCGCGTCAGAACAAGACCGCCGCCGACTACTACACCGGCGGTCGCTCCTTCACCGGCGGCCAGAACGGTACCGCCATCGCCGGCGACTACCTCTCGGCCGCAAGCTTCCTCGGAATCACCGGCGCCATCGCGCTCACCGGCTTCGACGGCTTCCTCTACTCGATCGGCTTCCTGGTCGCGTGGCTGGTGGCCCTGTTGCTGGTCGCGGAACTGCTGCGCAACACCGGCAAGTTCACCATGGCTGACGTGCTCGCCTTCCGGATGCGGCAGCGACCCGTGCGGATGGCCGCGGCGATCTCGACCCTCGCGGTCTCCTTCTTCTACCTGCTCGCGCAGATGGCCGGTGCCGGTGGCCTGGTCAGCCTGCTCATGGGTGTCACAGGCAATGTGGGCCAGTCCCTCACCATCGCGGTCGTCGGCATCCTGATGATCGTCTACGTCCTCGTCGGTGGCATGAAGGGCACCACGTGGGTGCAGATCATCAAGGCCGTCCTGCTCATCGCGGGTGCCGCACTGATGACGATGTGGGTCTTCAGCAAGTACGGATTCAGCCTGTCGGACCTGATGGGTGCCGCCGCCGGCAACAGCCCGCTCGGTGAGAAGTTGCTGGCCCCGGGTGCGAAGTACGGCGTGAACACACTGAGCAAGGTCGACTTCATCTCGCTGTCGATGGCCCTGGTGCTCGGCACCGCCGGCCTGCCGCACGTGCTCATGCGCTTCTACACGGTCCCGACCTCCAAGGAGGCCCGCAAGTCCGTGGTGTGGGCGATCAGCCTGATCGGTCTGTTCTACCTGTTCAGCCTGGTGCTGGGCTTCGGTGCCGCTGCCCTGGTCGGCTCCGACGTCATCAAGGCCGCCCCGGGTGGCGCGAACTCCGCGGCCCCGCTGCTGGCCTACGAACTCGGCGGAACGTTGCTGCTGGGCTTTATCTCCGCGGTCGCCTTCGCCACCATCCTCGCGGTGGTCGCAGGCTTGACGATCACAGCCAGTGCATCGTTCGCCCACGACGTCTACAACAACTACATCAAGCGTGGCCAGGTCTCGGCCGACGACGAGGTGAAGGTCGCGCGGATCGCGGCGGTTGTGATCGGAGTGTTCGCGATCGTCGGTGGCATCCTGGCCAAGGACCAGAACATCGCGTTCCTGGTGGCCCTGGCCTTCGCGGTGGCGGCATCGGCGAACCTGCCGACGATCCTCTACTCGCTGTTCTGGAAGGGCTTCACGACCCGTGGCGCCCTATGGAGCATCTACGGCGGTCTGATCTCCTCGATCACGCTGATCCTCTTCTCGCCGGTGGTGTCGGGCAAGCCGATCCCCGAGGGTGCGACGAAGAGCCCGTCGATGCTGCAAGGCGTGGACTTCCACTGGTTCCCGCTGGACAACCCGGGTCTGATCTCCATCCCGCTGGCCTTCTTCCTCGGCTGGCTGGGTAGCGTCACCGACCCGACCAAGTCCGACGCAGTGAAGTTCGCCGAGATGGAGGTCCGGTCGCTGACCGGTGCCGGTGCCGAGAAGGCCACCGTCGCGCACTAGCACCTCCCCCCGAGCAGGCGTCCGGGTGGCGTGAAGTTGGCCCCGCCACCCGGACGCCTCACCAAGACCCATCCCTCCCGCGAGTGCCGCGCCGTTGCGCATCCCCTCCCGACACGTCGGCGGCGCGGCACCCGCACCTTCTGAAAGGCTCCTCATGACCGACACACTCGAGAACCTCGCCACCGAATCCCGCTCCTTCCCGCCCAGTCCCGAGTTTGTCGCGCAGTCGAACGTCACCGCCGCGATCTACGACGAGGCGGCAGCCGATCGGCTGGGCTTCTGGGCCGAGCAGGCCCAACGCCTCGACTGGGCCCAGCCCTGGACCGAGGTGCTCGACTGGTCGGACGCGCCGTTCGCCAAGTGGTTCGTCGGTGGCCGGCTGAATGTGGCGTACAACTGCGTGGACCGCCACGTGGACAACGGACTCGGCTCGCGTGCCGCGATCATCTTCGAGCCGGAGAGCGGCGAGGCGGAGACGATCACGTACGCCGACCTGCAGAAGCGGGTGTCACAGGCCGCCAACGCGCTGACCGAGCTCGGTGTGGAGGCCGGCGACCGGGTCGCGATCTACATGCCGATGATCCCGCAGGCCGTCGTGGCCATGCTGGCGTGCGCCCGGATCGGCGCCCCGCACTCGGTCGTGTTCGGCGGATTCTCCGCCGAGGCCCTGCGCAGCCGTATCGAGGACGCCGAGGCCAAGGTGGTCATCACCACGGACGGGCAGTTCCGGCGTGGCTCGTCGATGCCGCTGAAGCCCGCCGTGGACGAGGCCGTCGAGCACTGCCCCACGGTGCAGAAGGTTCTGGTCGTGCGGCGCACCGGCGACGATGTCGCCTGGAACGACGAGCGCGACGTGTGGTGGCACGATGTGGTGGCCACCGCCCCCGACACCCATGAGGCGCAGGACTTCGACGCCGAGCACCCTCTGTTCATCCTGTACACGTCCGGCACCACCGGGAAGCCCAAGGGCATCCTGCACACCTCCGGCGGCTACCTCACCCAGGCGTCCTACACCCACAACACCGTGTTCGACCTCAAGCCGGAGACCGACGTCTACTGGTGCACAGCGGACATCGGCTGGGTGACCGGGCACAGCTACATCGTCTACGGGCCCCTGAGCAACGGCGCGACGCAGGTCATCTACGAAGGCACCCCCGACACCCCGCACAAGGGTCGCTGGTGGGAGATCGTGCAGAAGCACAAGGTGAGCATCCTGTACACCGCACCGACCGCGATCCGCACGTTCATGAAGTGGGGCGCGGACATCCCGGCGCAGTACGATCTGTCGTCGCTGCGGCTGCTCGGCTCGGTGGGCGAGCCCATCAACCCCGAGGCGTGGATGTGGTACCGGGACGTCATCGGTGGCGGTCGCTGCCCGATCGTCGACACCTGGTGGCAGACCGAGACCGGCGCGATGATGATCAGCCCGCTGCCCGGGGTGACCGAGTGCAAGCCGGGTTCGGCGATGCGCGCGCTGCCCGGGATCGGCGCCGTGATCGTGGACGACCACGGTGAGCCGGTCGGCCCCGGTGGGGGCGGCTACTTGGTTCTCAGCGAGCCGTGGCCGTCGATGCTGCGCGGGATCTGGGGGGACCCGCAGCGCTACAAGGACACGTACTGGAGCCGGTGGCCGCAGTACTACTTCGCCGGTGACGGCGCCAAGTACGACGAGGACGGCGCGATCTGGCTGCTGGGCCGCGTGGACGACGTGATGAACGTGTCCGGTCACCGCATCTCCACGACCGAGGTGGAGTCCGCGCTGGTGTCGCACCCCGCGGTCGCCGAGGCCGCGGTGGTCGGCGCGACCGACGAGACGACTGGCCAGGGCATCGTGGCCTTCGTGATCCTGCGTGGGGGTATCGAGGACGGCCCGGAGCTGGTGCAGGAACTGCGCAAGCACGTCGGCCACGAGATCGGCCCGATCGCCAAGCCACGACAGATCCTGGTCGTCCCTGAACTGCCGAAGACCCGTTCGGGGAAGATCATGCGGCGGCTTCTGCGCGATGTGGCGGAGAACCGCTCGCTCGGCGACGTCACCACGCTGGCCGACCCGACAATCATGAACCTGATCCAGCAGGGGCTCGGGGCCGGGAACTGAGCCATGCGGTGCCGCATGACGTCCCGCCGGCAGGTGCGGACCTGTCCGCGCCGGCGCCGTCCCACCGTGCGGGGAGCGGATTCGATCGCGCGCCGAGGCCACGGACGCTGCCTTTGTGACGGTGTTGTGGTCGCGCGGCCGGCGTTGTGACGAAGGTGCGCGGTTCGCGGGCGGAAGACCCCGCACCTTCGTCACAATCGGGGTCCGGACCGGCGCACCATCCTCACAAAGGCGGCGGCGTCCGGCCCCGCGGCGCCGGCCGGTCAGGCCTGCCAGTTCCCCGCGCCCATCACGGCGTGGCGGATCCCGCCGCGCGGGTCCGGGACATCGCCGGTGAAACGTGGGATCACGTGGATATGCAGGTGGAACACCGTTTGCCCGGCGGCGGCGCCTTCGTTGAACCCCGCGTTGAACCCGTCGGGGCGAAACGCGTCTCGCAACATGTCCTTGACCTCGGTCATGAGCGCGATCAGAGCTGAGCGTTCCGCCGCCGTCGTCTCGTCCCATGTGGCCACGACGCGGCGGGGGATCACCAGGCAGTGCCCCGGTGATACGGGGAAGCGGTCGCGGATTGCGAAGGCGAGGTCGTTGGATGCGATCCATTCGGCCCCGCTGAACTCAGATCCCATGTCGAACAGCGTTCCAGACGACGAGGGCTCGATCGTGGTCACGTGTCCAAGAGGCAGATCCATGTCCCCGACTTCCGCTAGTTTCGCACCCATGGATGCCTGGGTGTTGGCGTTGGCCGCCATCGCCGGTGCGATCGTGCTCGGAGTGCTGATCGCCCGGTGGGTGCGCGGCCGGGCGCGCATGGGCACCGAGAGTCAGATGGCCACCTATCGCACCCTGCACATCGCCAGTCTCGCGGCCCCGGCACTGCGTGGGGGGTTGACCGAGGCCGGCACCGCACGGTCCGTGAAGTACCTGCGCGGCCTGCTCGGCGTGCCCGCGCTGGCGATCACCGACCGCTTCAGCACCCTGGCCTGGGACGGGATCGGTGACAAGCAGCGGGAGTTCGCCGTGCAGCACGCCGAGGCCGCCCTGGATTCCGGGTCCCCGGTGGTCATCAACGCCGAACAGGCGCGTGATGTCAGCGAGATGTTCCGGTCCGGGATCGCCGCCCCGCTGACCTCCGACGACGTCGTGATCGGTGCGCTTGTGGCCTACTCGAACCTGCCCGCCGGTCCGGCGCTCATGCGGGCGGTGGAGGAGGTGGCGACGTTCACCTCCGGCCAACTCGACCTCGCCGAACTCGACCGCACCCGTGCCCGCAGCGCGGAGGCCGAGGTGCGGGTCCTGCGCGCCCAGATCTCGCCGCATTTCATCTTCAACTCGCTGACGGCGATCGCATCGTTCGTGCGCACAGACCCCGACCGTGCCCGGGACCTCCTGTTGGACTTCGCCGAATTCACCCGGTACAGCTTCCGCTCCCATGGCCGCTACACCGCGCTGGCCGATGAGTTGCGATCCGTCGAGCAGTACCTGTTGCTCGAGCAGGCCCGGTTCGGCGACCGTCTACAGGTGAGACTGCGGGTGGACCCGGAGGTGTTGAGCGTGCGGATCCCGTTCCTGTGCATCCAGCCGTTGGTGGAGAACGCGGTGCGGCACGGGCTCGAGGGTCGCGACGCACAGGGCACGGTCAGCATCACCGCGATCGAGCGGGGACCGGAGTGCTGGATCAGCGTCGAGGACGATGGGGTGGGCAACGATCCGCAGGTCATCCGCCGCAGTCTGTCCGGAGAGCCCGGGGACCACGTGGGCCTGGCCAACGTGGATGAGCGTCTGCGGCAGGCCTTCGGAGACGACCACGGTCTGGTCGTGGAGACCGCACCGATGGCAGGGACGAAGGTGACCATGCGGATCCCCAAGTTCGCCGAGGCGGTGTCCGATGAGTGAGGACGGCCTGATCGTGGTGGCGGTGGACGACGAGGAGCCGGCGCTCGCGGAGTTGACGTACCTGTTGGGCAAGACCCCCGGGATCGCGGTGGTGCGCCCCGCCGGTACGGCCACGGACGCTCTGGAACTGCTGCAGGCCGACGACGTGGACGCGGTCTTCCTGGACATCCGCATGCCCGGCATGGACGGGTTGGCGCTGGCGCGGGTCATCGGTAGGTTCGCCGTGCCTCCGCCGGTTGTCTTCGTGACCGCGTACGACTCCCACGCGGTCGACGCCTTCGATATCGCCGCCGTGGACTACCTGCTCAAACCCATCCGCGCTGAGCGGCTCGCGCAAGCCGTCGCACGTGTGCAGCGGGCGCTGGAGGCCGAAGCCGGCGAACCACGTTCGGCTGCCGATGAACTGCCGGATGAGACCATCGCCGTCGAACTCGGCGGGGTCACGCGCTACGTCAAGCGCTCGGAGGTGGTCTACGTCGAGGCACAGCGCGACTATGTGCGGCTGCACACCCGCGAAGGGAGCCATCTGGTGCGGGTGCCGCTGGCGGCGCTTGAGGAGAGGTGGGAATCCGCCGGGTTCCTGCGGGTGCACCGTCGCTTCCTGGTCAACTCGACCTTCGTGGAGGGTTTGCGCGCGACGGGCGGGCGGGTGACCGTCGACCTTGGAGAGGGACAGGGGGTGCCGGTCAGCCGGCGGCACGCCGCGGCGGTGAAGGAGGCGCTGGTGGCTGGTCGCAAATTGGAGCGGGACGCATGAGTGGGTACGGCCCACGAGAGGCGTTTGTGACGTTGTTGCGGCGCCCCGCAACTCTTTGTGACGTTGTTGCGGGTTTCAGGTCGCCAACAGCAGCAACAACGTCACGATCCGGCGAGAGTCGTCGCAACAACGTCGCAAAGGCAGCCGGGGAGCCGGTCGAGGCCATCCCATGACCAAGCCCGAGCAGCGGCCCAAGCGTGAGGTCATCACCGGACCGCGCCGCGACGTGCGGCGGCGGCCCGCCCGCCCGGTCACCGACGAGATCGATGACCAGACCCGTGTCGGCCAGGTCTACCTGCGGTCGTTGATCCGCGCCCAACTCCTGCTGGGGCTGTCCACTGTGGCGCTGGTCGTGGTGCCATTGGTCGCCATGCCGATCCTGTTCGGCTTCGTTCCGCGCATCCGGGAACTGCAGGTCGGTCCGATGCCGCTGTGGTGGTTGCTGCTGGGCAGCCTGGTCTACCCGGCGATCCTCGGTGTCGGCTGGTGGTACGTGCGGCAGGCCGACCGCAACGAGGCGCAATTCACCGATCTGGTCGAGGGGCGATGAACCCCACCCTGGCTGCCGCGGGCATGGCGCTGACCGTCCTGGTGACGATCGGTCTTGCGGCCTACAGTTCGCGGCTGGCACGTACCACCGGGGACTTCTACGTCGCGTCGCGCTCAGTACCGGCCTGGTGGAACGCGTCGGCGATCTCGGGGGAGTACCTGTCCGCGGCCTCCTTCCTCGGTGTGGCGGGTCTGATCATGGCCGGGGGTGCCGACGCGGTCTGGTTCCCCGTGGGCTACGCGGTCGGCTACGTCCTGCTGCTGGCCTTGGTCGCCGCGCCGCTGCGCAGGTCCGGCGCCTACACGCTGCCCGACTTCTGTGAAGCGCGGCTTCGCTCCTCCAAGGTGCGTCTGATCGCCAGTGCGTTGGTGGTCCTGATCGGATGGCTCTACGTCCTGCCGCAATTGCAGGGTGCCGGCCTGGCCTTGCAGATCCTGCTCGACACCCCGACGTGGGTGGGCGGGCTGCTCGTCTCGATCACGGTGCTGGTGGTGATCGTGGGTGGTGGCATGCGCAGCGTGACCCTGGTGCAGGGTTTCCAGTACTGGCTGAAGGTCGTGGCCATCATGGTGCCGGTGCTGTTTCTGCTGGCCGCCTGGCGTGCCGATGCGTCCCCCAGCGCACTGACCGACGCACCGCCGGTCTTCGACGACCGGACGACCGTGCGCATCGAGAACCCGATCACCGTGAACGTCTCCGAGCAACTCACCCTCGAGGCGGAGGGCACCGTTGACGGCGCGACCGTCGCCGGATCGCTGACCTGGCAACCGGGCCAACACACAGTCGCCGACGGCACCACGCTGGTCTTCCCGGCCGGCGCCACCGTGCCGCATCTGAGCAGCGTCCCGCAGTTGACCGGGGCGGGCTGGGGGCAGCCGCTGCAAAGCGGCGAGGAACACACGCTGTACCGGACGTTCGCGTTGATGTTCGCTCTGTTCCTGGGAACGATGGGTCTGCCGCACGTGCTGGTGCGCTTCTACACCAACCCCGACGGCCGCGCGGCCCGCCGGACCGCACTCGTCGTGATCGGGCTGGTCGGCCTGTTCTACCTGGCGCCGTCGGTCTACGGGATGCTGGGCCGGCTGTACGCTCCGGAGCTTCTGCTCACCGGGCGCACAGATGCGGTGGTGCTTCTGCTTCCGCAGGCCGCCGTGGGCGGGCTCGCCGGACAATGGCTCACAGCGCTGGTGGCCGCCGGTGCGGCCGCTGCCTTCCTCGCCACGGCGACGGGTCTGACGGTCACCGTGGCCGGTGTGCTCTCTCAGGATGTGGTGAGCAAGCGGGTACGCGACCCCATCGTCTCGTTCCGGATCGCCGCCGCGGCGGCGGTGCTGGTCCCGCTGTTGCTGGGGCTCGTGGCCGAGTCGCTGCCGCTGGCCCGAGCCGTATCACTGGCCTTCGCGGTGGCTGCCGCGACCTTCTCGCCGTTGCTGCTGCTGGGGATCTGGTGGCCGAAACTGACCGATGCCGGCGCCGCAGCCGGGCTTCTGCTCGGCGGCGTGATGGCCACTGCCGCGATCGCGATCTCGACGCTGGTGCCGGACCTCGCAGGGTGGCCCGGAGCGCTACTGTCGCAGCCGGCCGCGTGGGCCATGCCCGCGGCACTCGCGACCATGGTCGGGGTGTCGCTGCGGACCGCCCATAGGATCACACCGGGGGTGGATCGGATCATGATCCGCTTGCACACGCCCGAAGCCGTTGCCGTGCAGCGGACATGGACGGCGAGAGGACTGCGATGAGCCCGAATGTGGTGCCGGCGAGCCCGTTGGTGGACGTCGCCCGTGGCATCGATTGGACGCAGCCGGTGACGACTGCGCTATCGGATGCTGCGGATGCGCAGACCCGCGCACTGATCGACGGTTTCGTCCACGAGTCCGGACCGCCACCGGCACGCTTCGCGTGGGTGGTGTTCGGCTCACATGCCCGCCGCGAGCTGCATTGCGCCAGCGACCAGGACAGCGCCTTGTTCTGGCAGACCGAACAGGCGGCCCGGACCAGCTACGCGAAGGACCTCGCCGTCGCGGTCATCGACGGTCTCGAACGTTTCGGATTGCGGCCCTGCGACGGTGGCTACATGGCCGACACCTGGTCCTACTCCCTCGAGCAGTGGCAGCAGATCCTGCGCGAGCGCGTGGACGCCCCGACGCCGGACGCCGTGGTGGATGCGGATGTGTTCCTGGACCTGCGCCAGCTCAAAGGGGCGCTCGACGTCGCGCCGGCGCGCGCGGTGTTGGCCCGGGGTGCGGGCTCGCCGCGCCTCATGCATGGCCTGGCGACAGCGGCAAACTCGTTCCCCCCTCCGCTGCACGCCTTCGGGCGGTTGCCACGCGGCACGGTGGATCTGAAGAAGACCGGCCTGGCGCCCATCGTGCTGCTGGCCCGGCTCTACGGACTCAAGGCGCGATCAGGCGCTGTCGGCACCGACGAACGCCTGGCCGACGCCACGAAGGGTGGCGTGCTCAGTGAGGAACTGACCGGCCGACTTCGCCAGGCGTACGCGTTCCTGACCCGGCTGCGGATGCAGAACCAGTTGCGCCAGATCGACGCCCGCGAATACGTCACCGACACCATCGTCATGCAGGATCTCGATGACGACACGCACGACGAACTGCGGGATGCGTTCAAGGCGATCAAGAGCGCGCAGTCCGTCACTTCGATGACCTTCCGGACCGACCTATGACCAAGTGGAAAGTGCTGGCTCTGATCGCCGTGGCCACGCTGGATCCGGCCTTGACTGTGGCTGTCGTTCTGGCGGATCTTCCGCAGCGTTCCCGTTCCGCACTCTTCGATGCGTTGGGCGGGGAAGTGGTGGTGCTCGCCCTGGGCCTGATCGTTCAAGTGGGCCTGGTCGGATGGATCGCGTGGAGCACGTGGCGCACCGAACAACGTCGGGACGCACGTATCGCCGCGGACGTGCAGATGATCGCCGACGTCAACCCGGATCACCGGCTTTCCGGGGATTCGGCGACGGAGAAGGCCATCAACACGCTGGCGCAGCGGCATGCCACCGCTGAGTCCAGATTGGAGGCACAACTCGCAGCGGCGCACGAGGAGTTGCGGCTGGAACGCGATGGACTGCTCGCGGTGCTCTCCGGGCTCGACGTCCCGGTGGGAGTGGTGGATGACCGTGGCCGGGTGCTGTTGGTGAATCCTGCAGCCCGCCAAGCGCTGTCCGGGCGGACCCCCATCGCCGCCGGCCGCAGCATCCTCGGGGTGTTCGACGCCGAGGACTTCCTGCCGTTGCTGACCCGCGCTCTGGCCGGTGAGCGCCCGCGCGCCGTGGTCGGGGAGACGGCCATCCGTCTGGTGAGGCTGACCGGACCGGACGAACCGGCGATGGTGCTGGTGGTCGGCAATCCGGCCGCCGAGCATGCCGAGGGTCCGGTGGTGGGTCTCAGCGTGGACCTCTCCCGGCCCTCCCGGCCGGTGCCCACGCGCGAGGAGTGGCTGCAGACGCCTCTGCGCGACATCGTCTTCACCGTCGTCGACTGTGAGACCACGGGCCTGCACGTCGACGCCGGCGACCGACTTGTGGCCATGGGGGCTGTGCGTGTGGACGGCGGGGTCGTGCGTGCCGACGACACGTTCGACGCGCTGATCAACCCGGGTATCCGGATCCCCGAACTGTCCACGAGTTTCCACGGCATCACCGACGAGATGGTCGCCGATGCCGGGGGTCCGGGGGAGGTCGTGGAGCAGTTCGCGATGTACGCGGCCGACTCCGTGCTGGTCGCGCATCACACCGCCTTCGACTTCGGTTTCCTGCGGCCGGCCGCCGAGTCGGCCGGGATCCACCTCGAGCCCCTCACGCTGGACACGATGCTGCTGTCGGCGGTTCTGGAGACCCATCCGGAGGCACGGCACGGTCTGGACTATGTGTGCGAGCGCTACGGGGTCGAGGTTTTCGGCCGGCACACCGCGCTCGGTGATGCGCTGGCCACCGCCGAGGTGTTGGTGCGGATGATCCCGCAACTGGCCGAACAGGGGATCGTGACCCTGGGCCAGGCGCGGGAGGCCATGGCGCGCACCGAATTGGCCCGGCGCATCGAGGCGGGGGCTTAGGGGGTCGCGGTGACGGTCAACCCCCCGTGGCTCGCCGTTGCCTCCCCCTCCGTTGAGTGCTGCGCGGTTACCGGTTTCAGGCGTCGAAATCCGTAACCATGCAGCACTCAACGGAGGGGGAGGCACACGCGCAGCCCCCGGGGTTAGCCTGGAACCGGAGGCAGCCATGAAGAAGGTACTCCCCGTCGTCCTCACTGCGGCGCTGCTGTCGCTACCGGCGCCGGCGCCCTCGGTCATCGTCATCACCGGTCATGCTCGCATCGCCGTCGATGAAGGGTGTCTCGCGCGGCTCGTACGCAAGAACTACAAGATCGCGGTGAAGCCCGGCAAGAAGATGCAACTGCCGGTCGGTACCTACCGGATCACGGTGCGTCCCGGCACGTGTGAGCCCAGCAAGAAGAGGATCACGGTGCGCAAGGGCAAGACCGTGCGCGCCTCGGTGGTCGCAGACACCAGCGTTCCCCAGGGGCGCTGAGCGGACCGCCGGAGGGTGAGGGCGGGCAAGAGCCAAGAAGTGCCGCTATGTGCGGTACACGTCCCGGCGGTGGTCGACGCGCAGCACGACCACCTCACGCTGCTGGTGGTTGATCCGGTACAAAACGCGGTAGGTGCCGCGGCGGGCGGAGTAGATTCCTGCAAGGTCTGCTCGCAGCGGCTTTCCTACCCGGTTCGGCTCCGCAATCAGCGGGCCAGTGACGAACTCGATCACGGCAGCAGCGACAGATTCCGGCAGTCCGCTATGGATGGCTCGGACCGCAGGGGGAGTTATGACAAGTTCATAGGGGTGCTCATCACTCACGGGCGCAATCCGCGGACGGCGTCTGTCCCACGCACGACATCGTCGTCGCGGTAGGCGGCATCGGCCTCGCGGATATCGGCGAGCGCTTCGGGGTCACTGAGCACATCCAAGGTCTCTTCGAGTTCTGCGAGGTCATCTGGACTCAAGATCACAGCCGCCGCGTGGCCGTTGCGGGTCACAGTGACTCGTTCGTGCTCCCGTTCGACCCGGTCGACCACTTCACTGAAACGGTCTCGGACTTCACGCAGCGACTTGATGCTCATGGACACAATTGTGGCGCTCAGTCCCACTTCCAGCAAGGTCCATGAGCGACCCGGTGGATTCGGACAAGCACACAGCGTGTCCCCTCCAACGGTCCTCGGACCACTCCGTGGGAGAACGTCGACGATCGCCGTCACCCGAGCGACCCCCACATTGCCCCGCGTAGCCTTGCCCACGATGGACGCTCCGGGCAGGGACCCCCGCCGCTGGTGGGCGCTTTCTGCCATGTGTCTGGCGGTGTTCCTCGTCGCTGTCGACGGCACCGTACTGAGCCTGGCCACCCCGAGCATCGTCGAGGATCTCAAACCCACCGCATCGCAGGTGCTCTGGATCGGCGACATCTACTCCTTCGTCCTCGCCGGTCTGCTCATCACCATGGGAAACCTCGGGGACCGCTTCGGCCGCAAGTTCCTGCTCCTGGTGGGCGGATCGCTGTTCGCGGTGATCTCCATCTTCGCGGCGTATTCCGCCACTGCGGAAATGCTGATCGTGGCCCGTGCCCTGCTCGGGGTGGCCGGGGCGACGCTCATGCCCTCCACGCTGGCCCTGATGCGCTCGACGTTCACCGACGACACCGAACGCAGCTTCGCCATCGGCGTGTGGAGCGCGATGGGCGCGGCAGGGGCGGCCGCGGGGCCGCTGTTCGGCGGGGCGCTACTGCAGCACTTCTGGTGGGGTGCGGTGTTCCTTGTCAACGTGCCGATCATGGCGCTGGTGCTGATCATCGGGCTGCCCACCCTGCGAGAGTCCCGCGATCCCAACCCCGGTCCGCTCGACGGGTTGTCGGTCGCGCTGTCGATGGTGGGCATTCTCGGTGGGGTCTACGCGATCAAGGAGATGGCGATCCGTGGCTTCGAGATCCAGTACCTGCTCGCCGGCGTCATCGGGGTGATCACTCTCACCTGGTTCGTGGTGCGGCAAATTCACCTCGAGCATCCGTTGGTCGACGTGCGCCTCTTCTCCTCCGGCCCCTTCACCGGTGCGGTGCTCGGCATGCTGTTGTCGGTGTTCGGCCTGGCCGGTGCGCTGTTCTTCTTCTCGCAGTACCTGCAATTCATCAAGGGTCTGAGCCCGCTGCAGGCGGGCCTGTTCGAACTGCCCGCCACCCTGTCCGCACTGATCGCGGCACTGCTGGCAGGCAACGCCATGCGGCGCTTCGGCCGGGGGCCTGTGACGTCGATGGGTCTCGCGGCCATCGGGATCGGGATGGCAGCGATCGCCTTCATCCTTGACTCGCAGCAGTATCTGGTGTTCGCAGTGCCGCTGATCCTGATCGGTGCCGGCGACGGTGTGGCGCTGACGATCGCCAGCGATACCGTGCTGGCGGTTGCGCCGAAGGATCGGGCGGGTGCGGCGTCGGCGGTGTCGGAGACCGGCTATGAGTTGGGTACCGCGTTGGGCATTGCGCTGCTGGGTAGCGTTCTCACGGCCGTCTATCAAGGGGCGCTGAAACTCCCAGGGGTCGTGCCTCCAGAAGTTGCGGCGGCCGCCACCGAATCTCCGGGGGAGAGCTTCGAGGCGATGAAGGGGCTGGCGGCGGATGTCACCGGCCCGCTCACTGAGGCGATCCATGTGGCGTTCACGCAGGCGTTGCAGGTGACAACCTGGGTGGGCGCCGTGGTGCTCATCTTCGGCGCCTTCGTGACATGGCGATTGTTGCCCGGTCGCACGGAAGCGGTGAATGAGGTGGTGGCACATTGATTGAGATCACATGGCGGTACGACCCTGCATCTGATGCGGTGGAGCGGGTGCCTGAGACGGCCGAGGAGGCCATGCTCATGCTGCACATGGGCAACTCGGCCTTCGCCGAGATGGGTCGAGCGGTCGGCGACCACCGCTACGTCATCCCGATCACCGCCGAAGAGTTGGGTCTGGGAAACCGGCCCGGTGAAGCTCCGGCCCAGGAGCCGATGGCTGTCGTACTCGGATGCGCCGATTCCCGGGTGCCGCTGGAACTGGTCTTCTCGCAGTCCGCCAACGATCTGTTCGCGGTCCGGGTCGCTGGCAACATCCTGGGGTCCGACTGCGTGGGGAGTATGGACTACGCGGTCACTCACCTGCCCAGCGTGCGGTTGCTCGCTGTGGTGGGCCATACCGGATGCGGGGCGGTGCAGGCGGCGGTGGACGCCTACATCTCGCCCAACGCCTACCTGGGTCTTTCGGCGAACCTGCCCCTGCGGCGGATCGTGGACACGATCGTCCCGGCGGTGCACGGCGCCGATGTCGCGTTGCGGGGCCACTACGGCCCGGATGTGGTGCTCCGCAGCGGCTACCGGGCGGCGTTGCTGGACGCGGCAGTCGTGGTCAACGCGGCGATCGCTGCCGACGCGATGCAGCGGATCTTCTCCGAGCATCTCGGCGAGCGGCTCGGGGCGGCGTTCGGGGTCTACGACCTCACGAGCCGATTGGTGGGTCTGCCCGACCTGCAGATGGACTGGCGGCACGGGCTGTTCCCGCCGCCGGAGGAGCAGCAGATGCCGGAGTTCGTTGACGCGGTTGTGCGTTCGCTGCATGTCCGTGGGTTGCTCGGGTGAAGAGTAGATTGCGCGGGTGACCACCACGTGGTTGGGCACGCAATCTGCCCACCCGCCCCACCGGATGTCAAACCACCTGCAGGCTACGTTTCGACAACCCGAATGCGTATCCGTCGATCGCGGTGGCGATCTCGCCGTCTGCTGCCCCCAGAGTCACGAACAACGGCGTGAAGTGTTCGACGGTGGGATGGGCGTACGGCAGTCCAGGTGCGTTGTCGCGGAAGCCGGCGAGTTCGTCGAGGTCGCGGCGCGCGAGCGCGTCCGCGGCCCAATGGTCGAACTCCCGGGACCATCCCGGGACGGCATTGCCGTAGAACATCTCCGGGGTCAGGAACGGCAGACCGTGGGTCATGAAGCCGGAACCGATCACCAGGATGCCGCGCTCTCGCAGCGACGTCAGAGCCGCGCCGAGCCGCAGGAGGTCCTCGGGGCGCTGAGTGGGAAGCGACAACTGCAGGACCGGCACCGACGCGCCTGGATACATCACCTTCAAGGGCACCCACGCGCCGTGATCGAGGCCGCGGCTGGCGTGCTGGTGGACCGCCATATCGTCGGGTAGCGCCGCCAGGATCTCGGTCGACAGTGCGGTCGCATCCGGGGTGTCGTAGCGCATCCGGTAATAGCGCGGGTGGAACCCGCCGAAATCGTAGACAACGTCGCGTGGTGCGACGGCGCTGAGACTCAGGGGAGCGGCCTCCCAGTGCGCGGACACGATCAGGATTCCCCGGGGAACCGGTAGGGCGTCTGCCCATTGCGACAGCTGCTCGATCCACAGCGCGTCCTCGAACAACGGTGGCGCCCCATGTCCGATGTACAGAGCCGGTAGTGCTGGATCACCATCGCGCCACGCCGTGCGCGCAGCTTCGCGGCGCAGCAGGGCCGGCAGGCGGTTGTCGAAGGCGATCTCCACGCCTTTAATATAGTTGAGCGATCAAATAAATGTCAAGGCCTTGAAGTGCGCCAGCGCCGGTCCGGCCCGTCACTGCAGGCTGGTCCGACGCTGGCGTACTTCGGCCGGTGGGCTCTATGGCCGCACGCGGTACTTCTTCACCCGCTTGAAGGGACGGTAGTCATCAGTGCCCTTGGCGAACTGGGTCACGATGACCAGCACCGGCCTGGTGCCCACGACCTTCACACGGACGGTGCCCTTCTTCGACTTGCGGATCTTGCAGAAGCTGACCTCGCCTGCCGCGGAGCTCTTCAGCGGACGGCAGCGCACCTTTGTGCGGATCTTCTGGCCCTGCTCGGTCGTGCTCGCCGGGAAGACCTTCGGGTTCGGTGGCAGCTTGTTCGCGGTCTGTACCGAACGGAGTACCCGCACCTCGTCGGTGGCTGTGTTGTTCGACGGGTCGGTGTCCGGGATCGGTGACGTCACCTCGGCCGGGTTGGTGACCGACGGTGCCGCGCCGGTCACCACGCTCACCCGGATCGAGAACTCAGCCGACTGGCCCACGACCAGGCCGGCCGCGTGAACGCAGGTGACCGTGCGGCCACTGGCGGTGCACGTCCACCCGTCCCCGGCCGCGGACAGGAACTCGTTGCCGTTCGGCAGCGTGTCGACCACCGTGATCGGCCCGGGGTTGTCGGACGGCCCGTTGTTGGTCACGCGCACGTTCCACGTCCCGGTTCCGCCGATCTTCCACGGTCCTCCGTCGTGGGTCTTCACGATCGCGAGATCGGACTTCGCAACGACGTCCACGGTCGAGGTCGCCGGGGGCGGGTTCCCCCCGGGCTGCGGCGAGGTTGTGGTCACGGTCGCCACGTTCTTCAATGTGGTGCCGCCAGGTACCGACTTGTCCACGTCGGCCTTGATCACGATGTCCGATGGTGAGGCCGACAGCGGGAAGTTGGCCCGCGTGCAGGTCACCGTTGTGCCGGCCCCCACGTCGCAGGTCCATCCCGGACCGGTCGCCGACGTTGCCCGCAGCCCGGCTTCCAACTGGTCGACCACGACGACGTTCTTCGCCTTCGCCGGGCCCAGGTTGGACACGGTGATGGTGAATTCGGTGGCAGTGCCGGCGGTCACCGGGTTCGCGCCGGTGGTCTTCTTCGCGATCTCGAGTTGCACGTCGCTGACCACCGGATCCGTCACGGTGTCCGTGTTGTTGTCCGGGTTGGGGTCCGGAGTCGTACCGGTCACCTCGGCGGTGTTGATGGCCTCGTCGCCGGGGCTCTCCAGCACGTCGACGGTGACGTTGATCAGCGGCGCCTGCTCATTCGGATCGAGGTCCTGCTTGAGCACGCAGGTCAACGTGTCCGTCTCGCCGCTGGTGGGCTGGCACTCCCATGGTCCGGCGTCGATCGATGCGATCGACAGGCCCGTGGGAAGGGTGTCGGCGACGGTGATGTCCTTCACCGACACCGACGGGCCCAGGTTGGTCACCGCCAGCGTGTACGTCACCTGATTACCCACGACGTACGGCTGGGTCCGGCTCTTCTCGATGGCCAGATCCGCGAGCGGCTTGGGCGTGACCTGATCCCGGGCGGTGTTGTTCGCCGGGTTCGGGTCGTAGGTCTTGCCGGTGACCGTCGCCACGTTCTCCAGATCCGCAGTGGCTGCAGGGTCCACCCAGACGGTGAGCACGAGTTCCTCAAGGCTCGCGTCCTTCGCCAGTCCATCGACCGGTCCGGGGTTGGTGCACGTCACGACCTGGCCCACGGCGTTGCATGACCAGTCCCCGACGTTGCTGCCCCGGTACTCCACACCGGCCGGCAGGGTGTCCTCGACGGTGAACGTGCCGAAGCTGTTGTCCTCGCCGTTGTTCGTGACCAGGAGTTTCCAGTCGAACTCGGTGCCCGGGACGACCTCGTCAGGCCCGACGTTCCACTCGGCCGGGTAGCTGGTCTCGTGCGTCTTCGCGATCATCAGGTCCGCGGAGGCGATCTGCGTCTTGGCAGTCGCCTCCTCGCTTTCGTGAGTCGCCCACCCCTGCACAGGCGGACCGTCGGTCCAGTCCGTGGTCGTGGTGTTCACATGATCGATCCCGAGACCCACGCCGGGGTCGGTCGTGACCGCGGACGTCGGCTTGGCCTGGTACTGCACGGAGGCCTTCTCGCCGGACTTCAGGTCCCCGAGGTCTGCCCACGTCAGATCCAAACCGCTGACCGTCGGGTTGATCTGGGTCGGCGTTCCGCCAGCGATCGTCACGACGGCGCTGTCGGCGACGTACTCCCAGTTCGTCGGCATGGTGTCCTTCACGCCGAAGGCGAATGCGGTCGCCTGCGAGTCGTTGGAGACCTCCATGGTCCACGTGTACGCCTCGCCGATGTAGGCCAGCGGTCCGGAGGTCGCCTCCTTGGTGATCGTCAGTGCCGGTAGCACCGGGTTCACCTTCGCGTCGGCCGTCGGACCGGTGTACTTGCGGATCTCCGGGTTGTCCGGGTCGGCGGGGAGGCTGAAGTACTCGTCGATGGCGACAGTGTTCGTCTGCGAGGCGGTTCCCGGCGGGGCAAGTCGCGCCTCGTACGTGAACGTCTTGTCCGCGCCCTTGGCCAGGGAGTCGAGGGTCCACGTGATGGTGTTGCCTGCCAGGACGCCGCCATCGGACGGGCTGCCGACCACTGTGATCCCGGCGGGGATCGTGTCGACGACCTTGATGTCGTACGCGGTGCTGGCGTACGTGTCATCCCAGTTCGACACCTTCACCGAGTAGGTGAACGTGTCGCCCGGAGCTGCAGTGATGTCGTCGAGTGTGTCCACCTTCTTCTCGATGGACAGCTTGGGCTCGAGGACGTCGACGGTGTCGAAGACCGGCGTCAGTGTGTTCGGCAGCGCTTCGAAGCCGGCGATCGTGTCCGGAATGGGGGTCACGGGTGTCGCGCTCCAGTACGGCTGCGCAGAGTTCGTCAGTGCATCGCCACTGGCGTTGCCGACGACATCGGAGACGCGCGCGGTGTAGGTGATCGTGACCAGGCGCTCCTTCGGGTCATCGGCCACGTTGCCGAACGACCAGCCGATCTTCTGGCCGTCAGGAGTCAAGAACGTGCTGCTCAGGGCGGGATCGCAGTCTGCGCCCCCGACCAGGTACGTGCAGGTCACCGAGACCGTTGTGACTGAGGACGGCGACACACCCGTCGGCAGCGTGTCGATGATCGCCGCGGAGTAGTAGTCGACGTTGGC
>Ga0116151_10001333_pt1 | contig 23025 bp, 20 predicted proteins | sample AD_UKC117_MetaG_FD_89893 | JGI IMG/M metagenome (GOLD analysis project Ga0116151, IMG submission 89893) | Active sludge microbial communities of municipal wastewater-treating anaerobic digesters from Hong Kong - AD_UKC117_MetaG | ecosystem: Engineered > Bioreactor > Anaerobic > Digestate... | reverse complement strand
GCTGGGCTCGTCAGGATCAAACTGCACTATGAGGCGGCGGTTCATACCGCGCCAGGGGAGCGAATGGACAGCGAGGAGCCTCCGAACGTTCGGGTCGCCTGCTCGGGTGATATCGACGAGGTTGTGCGGCTGATGCACGACGCTGCGGCGTGGATGTCCGCCAAGGGAACGCCCGCCTGGGACGTCGCGCGGATCGACCGGACATTCGCGGAGACCTTCGTCCTGAGATCCGAGCTCCTAGTCGCGAGTTGCAGCGACGGCATCGTCGGCTGTTGCACCTTGTCGGCCGAGGATCCCGAGTTCTGGCCCGACGCCCTCAAGGGGGAGGCCGCATATCTGCACAAGCTCGCGGTGCGACGGACACATGCGGGCCGGGGTGTCAGCTCCGCGCTGATCGAGGCTTGCCGCCATGCCGCGCGAACGCAGGGGTGCGCCAAGCTGCGGCTCGACTGCCACCCGAACCTGCGTGGCCTATACGAGCGGCTCGGATTCACCCACGTCGACACTTTCAATCCCGGCTGGGATCCAACCTTCATCGCAGAACGCCTAGAACTCGAAATCTAACGTCCGTTCGGGCATCGAGGTCCATGTCGGGGTGGGACGGGCCCGTGGCTTCAAGATCACTTGCAGTCCGACCGCGATGTCTTGGTTGCGCGAGAGGTTGTCGATATCCTCCACTTCCATCATCAACCCTGGATAATGCCGCCGCCGTCATCGCCGCCGACGCCCGTGCCGGGCTTTTCGGGCCTGTCAGGCTTGCTCGGCCTTCAGCCTGCCTGGGCGAGATCTCCGGCGGACGGATTAACGGCGGAGCTTCGCCGCCTTTCGTGCGTGTGAAGGCCGAAGATAGTTCTCTCAAAAACATCCGTTTATGAGAGATACCAAATGTCATTTTCAGAAGACGACTGCACCAGTTGATTGGGCGTAATGGCTGTTGTGCAGCCAGCTCCTGACAGTTCAATATCAGAAGTGATCTGCACCAATCTCGACTATGCTCAATACTCGTGTGGGCTCTGTTGCAAAAATCGTGAAGCTTGAGCATGCTTGGCGGAGATTGGACGGACGGAACGATGACGGATTTCAAGTGGCGCCATTTCCAGGGTGATGTGATCCTGTGGGCGGTGCGCTGGTATTGTCGCTATCCGATCAGCTATCGCGACCTTGAGGAAATGCTGGCGGAACGCGGCATTTCGGTCGACCATACGACGATCTATCGCTGGGTCCAGTGCTACGCCCCGGAGATGGAGAAGCGGCTGCGCTGGTTCTGGCGGCGTGGCTTTGATCCGAGCTGGCGCCTGGATGAAACCTACGTCAAGGTGCGGGGCAAGTGGACCTACCTGTACCGGGCAGTCGACAAGCGGGGCGACACGATCGATTTCTACCTGTCGCCGACCCGCAGCGCCAAGGCAGCGAAGCGGTTCCTGGGCAAGGCCCTGCGAGGCCTGAAGCACTGGGAAAAGCCTGCCACGCTCAATACCGACAAAGCGCCGAGCTATGGTGCAGCGATCACCGAATTGAAGCGCGAAGGAAAGCTGGACCGGGAGACGGCCCACCGGCAGGTGAAGTATCTCAATAACGTGATCGAGGCCGATCACGGAAAGCTCAAGATACTGATCAAGCCGGTGCGCGGTTTCAAATCGATCCCCACGGCCTATGCCACGATCAAGGGATTCGAAGTCATGCGAGCCCTGCGCAAAGGACAGGCTCGCCCCTGGTGCCTGCAGCCCGGCATCAGGGGCGAGGTGCGCCTTGTGGAGAGAGCTTTTGGCATTGGGCCCTCGGCGCTGACGGAGGCCATGGGCATGCTCAACCACCATTTCGCAGCAGCCGCCTGATCGGCGCAGAGCGACAGCCTACCTCTGACTGCCGCCAATCTTTGCAACAGAGCCGTGCAGTCGTCTTCTGAAAATGACAGGACTCCTGAGCAATCCCATCCCCTCGCGGCGGCTCGTGCATACGACTACTGAACAGGTCGTGTCAGCAGTCCTATGCACTCGGTACGGCCAACCCAATGAACCGGTGCAGTCGCCTTCTGAAAACGACATTATCTTGGCCGGGTCGTTGTTGGCGGGTCTAAATGGCCGCTCCGTGGATCTCATCGCCAGAAATGGCGATGCGAGATCCAGGGCAGGGCGGCCGCCATCGTCAGACCTGGCGATGGTCGACGCCGGCGCGCATCGTCGGATGCGGCGATGCCAGCTCGAGGTCGGTGGCCACCGCCGGCGACCTGGTGCCATCGTCGGCAATGGCGATGCTGCAGCTCGACGTGCGCGGCCTGGTCGTCTCGGCATCGTCGGATGCGGCGATGCTCGAGCGAGGCGAAAAAAAACCGCCTCGGGGTGTCCGAGGCGGCAAGTCTGCATGCGGTTCAGGGAGGAAGAAACCGCGCCGGCGATCAGGGAGGAAAACCGCGCGGCCTGATGTGCAGCTCGGCCACTTTAGCCGGATTTTTCGACTTATCCGATGCGAGCGGCCCGCCGTGGGCGCTGCTCGATCTGCTGTTGCTTTTTCTCGACGTGCTTCTGCTCCTGGTGCTGCTGTTCGTCGCGCTGCACCTGGCTGATGGCCGCGCCGATCTGCCGCTTCACGCCCTCGATGCCCAGCTCGCTCTTGTGCGCCAGGTCGTTGAAGTCGGTGTGCTGCTTCATCGTGGACAGTGCCGCGATCTGCGCGCCGCTCAACATCGACGCCTTGAGCTTGGCCGCCTCGTCGCCGGCCAGCTCGACCTTGCCGGCGGCGGCGTCGGCAAGGCGCTGCTCGGCGCGGAGGTGGGTCTTGAAGCTGTCGGGCGTGATGGCGGGCAAGTCGCGCGGGTAGGTGTTCTCGGCCGGCGCGAAGATCGGGAAGATCGCCTTGCCGCCCACGGCCTGGGCGGCCGCCTCGGCCTTCTCCCGACCGGGGTTGTTGCCGTGGGTCATGACCAGGTGCCGGTCGTCGTCGCCGGCGATGATGACCGGCTTGTCCGGGAACTTGGCGTGCAGCGCCTTCGCCACGGCCTCAAGGTTGCCGCTGTCGAAGGCGGCGACCGTGGCGTGGCCCACGGCCTCGGCCACCTGGGCCGCCGTGGCGTAGCCCTCGGAGATCACCAGCGCCGGCGCGGCCGCCAGGGCGTCCATGCCGCCGACCGGGTGGAAGCATCCTTCCTTCTTCGAGTCCTTAGCGAACCGCTTGGTGCCGTCCTCCTGGATGTACTGCATCGTCCATTGCTTGCCATCTGCGTCGAAGGCCGGGATGTAGGTCTTCTGGCCTTCGCGGTCGGTCATCACGCCGGCCTGCGCCTGGATGCCCTTGGCTTGCAGATAGGGCGTCGGCTGCTCGATGGGCACGAGGTCGGCCATCTGCCGGCCGACGCGCTGCGCGGTAGCCTCCTGGGCTTTGTCCTGCTCGACGGCACGCTGTGCCAGCTTCTCGGCCGCCTCGGCCTGTAGCTTGGCCTTCTCCTGGTCGCTCAAGGCGTAGCCCTTGCTCTTCCAGGTAATGTCCGTGCCGGTCTTGTTGTTGATGATCCGCCCGGCCGGATGCCCGTCCAGGTGGCCCACGTAGAAGCCATCGAGCGCGCCCTTCTTGCCGCCCTCGACCGGCACGCGGTGCCGCTTGCCGTCCATGATCGGGTGATCGCCCTGGGCGTTGCTGCCGGTGAACAGGCCGGCGCTGCGCATGGCCTCGGCAAACTCCTCCCTTGGCGTCATCGCTGGCCCTTGCTGGGCCTGCACGTTCTCGGGCTTCCAGCGTTCGAGCTTCGCCGCGTCGGCACGCGGGCCGACATACCAGGACTTCGCGGCCTTGTCCCAAAGCGCGCCGGCGGCCTTGGCGGCGTTGCGCTGCTCGTAGGGCACCGCCAGGTACTGGCGGGCCTGCTGCGCCTGCTGCGAGGGCTTCTGCGCCTCGCCCTGGGCTTCGGGTGCCTGCTGGGCCGAACGCGGCTCTACGGCCGCTGTAGCGGCTCCCTGCGCCCACTTGGCGAAGGGTGCGGCATCGGTGCCCGGCGGCACGTACCAGGACTGTTGTTGCCGATCCCAGCGCGCCCCGAGGCCCTTGGCCTCGTCCTTCTCCTTGTACGGCACGTTGATGTACTGCCGTTCGGGCTTCTCGCCCTGCGGCTGCACCTGCTGCCGCTCGCGCTCCTGGCGCTCCAGCTCGGCCGCGCGGCGCTGTGCGTCGGTGTCGTTGAGCATGGCCGACGCTTCGGCGGTCTTGCGAGCCTCTTTAGCGGCTGAAATGTCCTCTTCGGTCGCGTTGGGGTCGCGCCGTACACGCTCTTCCTGCACGCGGGCCAGCTTGGCGGCGCGCTCGTGCTGGTTGTCGGTCCCCAGCGCATCGACCAGGTGCAGGCGCTCGGCCAGCGCCTCGGCCTGGCCCTCGGTGCGGGTGCCGGCCACGAAGGCAAAAGCGTCCTCGCCGAACTGCGCATCGGCCTTGCGCGCGTACACCTGGAACGCCTGCGGCTCGATGCCGGCCTGGGCGGCATCGACGGTCTGGCCGTCCTGTTCGGCCACGCCGACGATGCGCAGCTCGCCGCTCCAGTCGGGCGGCAGCTCGACGCCAAGGTGTTGACGGGTCGCGTCGGCGAACGCCTGGCCGTCGATCTCGCCGGCGGCGAGCTGCCGGCGCGCGGCGGCGGCCTGCTCGATGCCCTGCACCGCGTCGGCAGGATGGGCGGCCAGCAGGGCGGCCGCCTGGTCGTTGGTCGGTGGGGTCATGTTCGCCTCCTGGTCTGCGACGGCCGCTTGCTGCTGGGTCAGCGCCGGCAGGGCCATCAACTGGTCGGGCGCGTAGTTGTTCAGCTCGTCCAGGCTGCGAACCTGGTGGGGTTCGCCGTCCTGGTCGTGGAACGCAAAGATGCGTTGGCCGTCGCTCCACCGGGCTTCGGCGTCGATGCCGGACACGATCTGTTCGCCGTGCTGCTGGAGCTGCTGCGCGAGGTGGAGCTGTTCGGCCATGTTGGCGAACTCTTGCGCCAGGCCCTTGCGCTCCAGGTAGGCGTTGTCGGTGTCGGTGTGGCTCGGGTCAATGCCGAACACCGGCGACAGCCGGTCATGGGCGACCGCGTAGAACTGCTCGGGATCGGTGCCGGTGATGCTGCCCACGGTTTCGAGGCCACGGCTGCGCAAGGCGTCTTCCAGGGTGTCGCCCTGGAATGCCTGGTAGTGGCTGAAAGACACGTCCGGGTTGTCCAGGACTTCGGCAATGTCCACGGCGAGGGCCTGGGCCACGGCTTCGTCCTGGGCCTGGCTCTGCTGCTGGTCTTGCTCCTGAACCTGCTGCTGCTCGAAGGCCAGCACGTAGTCGTGAATCTTCTCGGCGTCGGCGGCCGCGCGGAACACCTCCAGCGGCTCGTCTTGCAGCGCCTTGATCCACGAACCCACATAGGCGGCGTGCTGGCCCGGATCGTGGCCGATGCCCAGCTCGTCGCCAACGATCATGGAAGCGATCTCGGCGCGCAGCTCTTCCTTGGCGTAACCCTCGCTCCCGAACGGGTGCGCCAGGTCGCGGTCAAGGCGCGAAGCGTGGCCCGTCCAGTGGCCCAGCTCGTGCAGCGCGGTCGCGTAGTAGCGGTCGGAGCTGGGGAACTGGCCGCGCTCCGGCAGGGTGATGCTGTCGGTCGAAGGGCGGTAGAACGCCCGATCACCGGCGACGTGGGTGATCGTTGCGCCCGAGGCTTTCAGGATGTGCTCGGCGCGCTCGACCGCGTTCCAGGTCTGTTCCTTCTTCGGCTGGAGCGGCGGCAGGCCGTCGATCTGCTCGCCGTTGAACACGGTCGCAAAGAACACGCGCGGCCGCTCCAGCATGACGGTTTCCTTGACCGGCTGGCCCTTCGCATCGAGGACGGGCCGGCCGCTGTCGTCCAGCTTGTCTTGCTCTTCGCTGAATTTCCAGTATTGAACCGGCGTGCCTTTCTCGCCCTTGCGAACCTGCGCGCCCACGGCGGCCGCCTGCTTGTAGGTCATCCAGCGCGCATCGCTGCGGCCCTGGGCCATCAGGTGAATCGCGTTGATGCCCTTGTATCGCTTGCCGGTGGTCGGGTTCATCGGCAGGTAGGCGTTGGGTTCGCCCGGCTCCCACGGCTTTTGCCACGGTGCGGTGCCGGCCTTGAGCTGCTCGATCAGCTTTTCGGCCACGACTTCGTGAAACGGCTTCTTCGGCTCCATGTTCTTGTCCCTTCGGAATAGCTCGTTGAACTGAGGGAAGTTCTGCTGCGTCCGGGAACGGTCGCGCAGGCCCTGGGCGACCATGCACACGATGTTGTGCAGGTCGTCGGCCTGCATGGGCCGCACGCGGGCGATGCAGGTTTCCGTGAATGACTGTTGGCCGCGCTGCTGCACCTGGTCGGCGACCTGGTGCTGGCTCGGCTCGATGCCCTCGCAGTGCAGGGCAAACACTTCCTCGGCGCGCACGTCCAGGGACTGGCCGGCGTAGCGCCGATTCACGTCATCCCATAGCGGCTTGAGGGTGGGTTCGTTGCGGGCGGCCGCCAGGCCGTCCAGCAAGGCGCGCTTCTCGCCAGGCGCGAAGGTATTGGCCCCGTAGTGGCCCAACACCTCGTGCCGCAACGTCATCAGCAGGTCGCCGGCGCTCTCGACGTTCTGCAAGGGCACGTCCACGCGGCCACGGTAGGCGCGGCCGGCGTGCATCGTCTCCTTGGGCACGTAGCCGCCCTTCATGTCGGCCGGCACCTCGGCCGCACGCGGCCCGTACAGCTCGGCCGCGTCCTCGCGGAACTTGTAGGCCAGCTCCAGCGCACCGGGGTAGTCGCGGACGAAAGCCCGCGTCACCCCTTGCGCCTCGGCTTTCGTGATCGGCATGGGTCAGCCCTCCGACGCCTTGCGCGCGGCGGCCTGGGCCACCGTCTCGCCGGGCCGCAGGTCGTACAGCTCGCGGGCGTTCGTGGTGGTGATGAACGGCGGGATGTCGGCACTCGGGCCTTCGTCGTCCAGGAATGCCGGCTCCAGTGCGCCATCGACTTCCACCAGGTCGTCGCCGCTCGCGGCGGCGTCCTGCTCGGACAGCGCGTCCTCCACGAACGCGCCCACGCGCTCGGCTTCGTCGGGGTCGAACTCGACCTGGAAGCCGGGCGTCAGCGCGTCGGCCATCTTCTCGCGCACGGCCTCGCGGCCGGCGGCGTCGTCGTCAACCGGCGGCAGGACGGCCAGCGGCTCGTCGTGGGCGGCGGTGTTGGTGGTGGTTTGCTCGTTCATGGTCGATCTCCTTCGCTGTGGTCATTCGGATGCCGGGCCGTTGCGGCCCTTGCTGTAGTCGGGCCGGCCCTTGAGGTCGGGGTAGGTCTGCTTGCACGTGGGGAAATTGCTGCAACCCCACCAGAATTGCCCCTTCTTCTTGCTCGGCCGGCGCGACAAGCCGCTGCCGCAGGCCATGCACTTGTGAAGGGACGACACCGGCGCGGCTTCCTTGCCGCCGGCGATGGTCACGGCTCCGCTGTTGGCCTTCGCCACCTGGTCGCGGATGAACGTCTCTTGCTTCGTGATGAAGGCGTCCAGGGCGGCCGTGCCCTGCTCGACGCCTTTCAGCATCCGCTCGTAGAGCGCAGTCAGCACCGGGCTTTTCACAACCTCGGGCAGCGCGTCGATGACGCTGCGGCCGAGGGTCGTGCTGATGATCTGCTTGCCCTTGACGGCCAGGAACTCGCGCCGCTTCAACTCGGAAATGATCGACGCGCGGGTGGCGGACGTGCCGATGCCGTCGCCCTCGCGCAGCATCTTCTTGTGCTCGGCGTCGCTGACGAACTTGTGGATGTTCTCCATCGCGCGGATCAGCGTGCCCTCGGTGAAACGCGCCGGCGGCTTCGTCTTGGCGTCCTTGCGGGCGGCGTCCGTGCAGGTCACGGCGTCGCCCTGGGCCATCGACGGCAGGGCCTGCGTGCCGCTGTCGTCGTCTTCGTCCTTCTCGGCTTCTTCGTCGGCCTGGCTGTACACGTCACGCCAGCCGTTGCGCGTGACCACCTTGCCGCTCGCCGCGAAGTTCTCGCCCGCGATCTCGACGCCCACGGTGGTCTGCATGTACTCGTGCAGCGGGTAGAACTGCGCCAGGTAGGCGCGCACGATCAGGTCGTAGATGTTGCGCTCGCGCTCGCTGAGGGCGGCTTTGTTGCCCTTCTGCATGGTCGGCACGATGCCGTGGTGTGCGGTGATCTTGGAGTCGTCCCACGTCTTGGACTTGATGCGCGGATCGGCTCCATCGACCAGGCCGGCCAGCTCGGGAACGAAGCCGCCGAGTTCCTCAAAGATCACCGCGCAGGCTCCCTCCCTGTTCCATATAGGCAAGTATGGAGGCACCACCCCGACATGGTTGGCTGAAGAGCAAAGCAAAGTCCGAAAACCCGATCCCGCTAGACGTGGCCGCAGCCCTACTGGCGCCCTTGGCTCCAGGCCAATACGTCACAGTGACGATTAACCTGGAGGGCCCTGAACCGGCCGGCAGTCCCGTTGTCGGCTGAATTTCGAAATGCATGTCGGCCCACTCCTAGCGTCTCTGGTGCATGACGACATATTGACCATTGGCCTCGATTACGGCGGGCTACGCTCAAGCAAGCGCAGGAACATTGTCTGAGACAATGGGGCCGTCAACACGAAAGGTTGGGCGCGGACCCTGCTCGACGACGGCACCTCAACTGTCTCGGCTCAAAGTCCCTGGATTTCCGCAATACTTAGTCTCGGAGCAGCCACGATCCGGGAACTTCCTGGCTCCAAACGATGGATAAGCGTGATTATCCATCGTTTGGCGATCACTGTCGGAGCATGACCAATCGAACCTCCCCCGGCATTTTCGCCGCCGATGTCCAGGCACCCGAGCCGCCGCCGTACCCGCAATGGTTCGCCCGATTCCTCGCCGACCGCCAGACGCGCAAGCCGTCGGCGCACACCATGAAGGCCTACCAGCAGGACTTCGTAGCCATCGCGTCGCTGATCACCGACGGCCGCCCAGCCTCGCTCGACATAGCTGACATAACGCGCGATTCGATGCGTGCGGCGTTCGCCGCGTACGCCGCTGACCACGAGGCCGCGTCGATCCGCCGCTGCTGGTCAACCTGGAACGTCCTGTGCACCTTCCTCTACACCGGTGAGGAGCTGGCCGCGAACCCCATGCCGCTGGTCGGCCGGCCGAAGCTGACCAAGTCGATCCCCAAGGCGCTCCCCCGCCCCGCCGTGGAAGCACTCCTGGAGACCGTGCGCTCCGACGAGGGCTCCACTCGCCGTACCAACTGGCCCGAGCGCGACCTCGCCCTTATCCTCACGAGCCTGCTGGCCGGGCTTCGGGCCGACGAGCTGCGCCAGGCCGATGTCGGCGACATCCGCCGCGCCACCGAAGGCGCCGGCGTGATTCACGTCCGCGGTAAGGGAGGCAAAGACCGCACCGTGCCGATCGAGGCCGAGCTCGTCGCGGTCATCGAGCGCTACCTCGACAGCCGTGCTGCCCGCTTCCCCAGCACCGCCCGGCGTGCCGCCGGATCCTCGGGCTTGGCGCTGTGGCCGGCCCACTCCCCTCTCTTCGTCGGCCGCGACGGCGACCGCATCACCCGCGGCACCCTGCAGTCCCGTATCAAGCGGGCTTTCCACCGCGCCGGCCCCGACGCGCAGCCGGTACCGGGAGCCCTCGTGCACGGCCTGCGCCATACCTATGCGACTGAGCTCGCCGAAACTGACGTCAGCGTCTACACCCTGATGAAGCTGCTGGGCCACGAGTCGATGGCGACCTCGCAGCGTTACGTGTCCGCGGCCGGCTCCGAGACCCGCTCGGCCGCCGCCCGAAATCCCCTGTACGGCATAGTCAGTGAGCTGATCGGAGAGGACAGCCAATGACCGTCGAGGAAGGCTGGCTGCCACTGGCAGCCCGGGGCAGTTCACGCTATTCAGTGACTCGCGGGAGGTATGAGAGTAGCCACGACTGAAAGAATGAAGGAAAGGAAACGCTGCTGATTCGTTAGAACCCGACTGCACCGAAACATCGTTTGCCAAGATTGAGCCCATGCGGACACGGACTGCAATCTCAGTCGTGCTGACGGGGGCGGCTCTCGGATCGGGGACACTACTCTTGTCGGCACCGGCTCAAGCGACGAGATGCACCGACCAACTCGACTACTCCGGCGATCCCCGCTCCAACGCCGAGATCAACTCCATCGGAGCCACGACCGGCCAATGCCCGACGCCGATGACCGGCCTGTCCAACGACGTCCCGGGTCTGGTGAGCGGTGCCGTCCTGGGTCAGCCCTGCACAAACACCCAGCGGTTCGTCTTCGGGCAGACCGCCGCACGGTGACACTCTCTTATGCACCGGACAGGGCAGCGCAGGAACGTGGATTCGCTCAATCCCGGTGATCGGGACGCGGCCGCTGGGATCGTCGTGCACCGAGGGATTCGAACTCGCAGCCCAGACACCCGACGGCATCCCGGTCATCTGCGGCGGCGGAGTCTGGGTCCGCAACTAGCAAGGCGGCTACAGCGCTTTCACTCAGCCATTGGATTGGGTTCCGGCGAGGCGGGCAGCGAATCATCCTCCGGTCTAAACGCTGCCGCCTCATCAATGGCGGCCTTCAGCTCGCCGTATTTGCGCGGGCGGGCACCGATCTCTTCCAGCCGATTGAGCCCAATCGTCTTGTGGGTCGAAACGTGTCGGTCGAGCTGGCTGGTGGGCAGCACATAAAACGTCCAGTGCGCGGTGTCGAGCGGGTCGATGCTGTCTTTGTCCTTCCCCTCGAGCAGGCAGAAGACGTACACCTTGGCGCTTCGCGTCGCACTGTCCGAACGGGTGTTGGTGCGCTCGTCCCAGCCCTGCGCGCGGCGGACGCTGAACACGATCTTTGAACTCCGCGTTTGCTCCCACGACTGCACGTAAGCAGCCGATTTCACCTCTATTCCGACACGGTCAGTCTCGGCGCCGTCGATCTCGGCACCGTCGATCTCGAGGTCGTATTGGTTCCACGCCACGCGCTTCGTCTCGTGAAGGCCGAGCGCTGCGGCCACGATGTACTCAGCAAGCACTCCGCGGGTGGTGTTGGTAAACAGGTCGCCGTACGCCCAGGCGTAGAACTCCTGTTGGTTCAGGCGAGTCATCGCCGAGCCTTGATCGCTTGGGGGTGGGACGTCTTTGGTTGGCAGCTCATCAGGTGAGCGGCTCGGGCAGCGGGGCTTCCACCGACATCCACAGCAGAACGTCGAGAATCCGCAACTCCGAGACCATGGCAGGAACCGCCGGCACCTCCGCCCGCAAACCGCTAAGCCAGTCCCACACGGCGCGGTCGTCGTCGGTCAAGACGTACCGGAACTTCTCCCAATTGCCGTTGGTGTCCAAGCCGGTGGCCTCTTCGACGAAGCTGTCCCAGATCGGCAGCAGCCGAGGACGTTTTACGGCCAGCAGCTTGCTCGTCGTCGTGCGGCCGAGTCCGTCGCGGCCCCCGCGCAGAAGTGCCCAGAGTTGTCCGGCCGGGGAGTCGCCCCGCAGCAACGTCGGCTCCGCGTCGACAATGTCCACGTCAGCCGGAATCTGGGCGAGCAGGCGGCTGATCTCCGCAGCGTCGCGGCTCAGAAGCCGCAGCGCCGCCTGCGCCCGAACCTTGACGCTGAGCATCGACACAGCCACAAAGTCCGCAGGGCCAAGCGTGTCGGGGTCGGTATTCAGCGCGGCCACCGACTCGAAGCGCGACCCGGTGTAGCAGGGCTGGCCGTCTCCGAGCTCCGCGTAGTAACGCTCCAGGTGGACGACCGCGGTCTCGGTGTCCTTCGCGACGATGAACCCAGGCCAGCGCTGGCGCCATTCCGTGTAGCTCAGTGAGTCAGCCAACCCATGCCCCGATCCCGCGCCTGTCATTCGCACGCAACGTAGCAGGCCCCGCCGACATGGGACGACAAGAAGGCCGAACAACCCCCGGCCCTTCGCGATCTGATTCAGCGGCGACGTCGACGCTTGAGGGTGATCCGGTTTCCATCGGGATCAACAGCGAGCCAGTCGATCGCGGCCCGGTGAACGGGGTTCTCCATTCCGAACGAGATCACGTCGCTGGGGAGCCCTCGTCGCCACGAGAGAACATCTCCGTCAGGCGGGCGAGGTTTGCCTTGAAATCGCGATAGGCCGCCCGACGCTGCTCACCGGTGTCGTAATCGGCTCCGTAACGGTCCAGCCACGCCTGCCAGTGTTCGCCTGCCTCCATGCCCCCATCCTGCTCCCAGGTGCCGACAACAATATCTTTTCAAGTCACTGTTGGCCGGTCACCTCGGGACCCAACCAATCCATAAATGGAGACACTCCGAGTCGACGGATGGTATCGGTCTGCGTTGAAAGCGGTCGGTCATATTCGGCCGGGATTCGGGAGAGAAGTTCTTTGCGCAATCCTCCTAAATCCACTCCGAGTCTTTCGAGAAGTTCACTGGCCGGTTCCGGTTCGGCCCACGCATTATCGAGCTGTCGGAGCACCGCCAGAAGTATGTGCTCAGAACCGATGTAGTCATGGCCGAGGCGACGCTTCTCGTCCAAGATCAGTCCCAATGCGTGACTTGCGCCGGGCGTGTAGGGAAGCTCGATCGGTTCTGCGCCGGCCGTAGGGTCCCAGGCGTTCTCTCCTCGCGATTCGAGCTGAGCCGCGACCTCGCCGGGCGTGATGCCGATGGCGAAGAAAGCCTCTTCAACGGGACCGCGGCCGTACTCGATGAGGGCGAGTAACAGATGCTCGATGCCGACGGCGTCGCGGTGCAGCCGCTTGGCGTGCCTCGGCGCAACCGACCTCACCCGGCGCGCATCGTCGGTATACATCTGCCACACGTCAGACCCCCGTCCGTGAAACCACACGCTGCGTTTGAATTCGGCAATCTAGGGCACGGGACCGACAACGAACGGCCGCCATGAATGCCGTCGACCCTCCGGCCTGATGAGCCCTTCGCCCAACCCCGGCGCTGACGCCATTGCCGGACCCAGCCGAAACCCAGCGCATGAGAGCGGGAGCGAGCATGCACGCAAGAGACCTGTCGGTGCCGACGGCTACGGTGCCGCCTGTGAATCCCGACGATGTTGTCGACCCCCGGCGACGCGGCTCTCCAGGCGTTACTGGCTGCCATTGCCGAGCGCACACCTGATCGCGAGGTGCGCGACACGATACTCAACTTCATCTTGACCTTACCGCCGCTCAGACACTGGCCGTCGGACTCACTCGCGCGGCTCCACAACGTGGCCAACGTCGGGGCCGGCCTTGCTCGTCAACTCAATAGAACAGGTTGGGAGCACGAACCCTGACCGAGTAGTCCCGCAACACGGACCAACGAAAGTGACCTGATGGAACCCTTTGTCGAACTGCGAGACGGCTCGGTACGCGTGCGAGGTTCGCTGCAATGGCCAGCCGATTGGCCGGTTTCGGCCGATCAAGGCGTCGCACGGGTTCACGACTGCATCCCGTCGATGCCCTCGACCAAAATGGCATGCGGATACGTCGCTCACGAATTGGGACTCGATCCGGTGTTTCTCCTCGCCTGGGTTTTACATCAACGCGACCTGACGATGCGCGAAGCGGCCGCCGCGACTGGGGCCGTCTTCGTACCGGTCGAGTCGATGCTGTCCCTGCCCGACGGCTCGACGGTAGGTATCTCCGGCGATGTGATCCTCCTGAAGATGAGATCCACGCCCACCGGGCAACCTTGGGCGACGTTCTGTCTCCGTGATGCGGATGAGAGATACGTCGACATACAGGTGTTGCCTGAGGCATTCACGCCGATGAAATGTCAGTGACCGTAGAAGGCCGGAAATGGTTCAGCGAAACCATCAACATCGCCGCGACGAACGTCACCAGGAACGCCATCTAGATGCCGCTCAGGCGGTACTTACCAACGAACCTTCGATGAGACGACGACGGCAGCAAGACGCTCCACCGCAACGCATCTCACCTCCGCCACACCGTCACTCTTTCTGACAGTTCAGCTTCAGAATCGCCCTTCACGTAGGGGCTGATCCACACCGGGCGGCGCAATGCACGCTTTGGTCCCACGCGGGCATCGCGCCAGTGCCCGCTCACCCACCAGCGTTTGTCGGAGCGCCGCCGCTGCCCGCCCTCGCCGCCGCCGTCGCGCCCGTCACGGTCGGGGCGGCGCAGCTCGATGAGGCTGACCGCCGGTGAATCCCGCAGCGCCCCAGCGGTTTCGCCACCGCCGGCCCCGCCGATGGTGCGGGTCTCGACGATGCGCCGCTGCCCCATCAGCAGCCAGGCCGATCCCAACACCGCCAGCGGCGCCACCTTTCCGCCCTCGAGGCGGTGGACGACGGGCTCCTCAAGGTCCCACACCCCGACCGGGTGCGACAGCGGCGGCAGCCGCGCCAGCCCGGGGTTGAGCTTGTCGGCGATGCGGTCGGTGCGGAAGGCGCAGCTGACCGCCACTCCCCCGTCGCGAATGCCCCAGCAGAGCGCGTCCACCGGCATCGGAATCCGCTCGGCGGCACCGGGGACCGGCCAGTCGAACACCCCGGCGGGCTTGGCCCACGCCAGCAGCCCGAACGGTTCGGGGATCGCCGCGGCCGGCGACCACTCCGGCAGGCTCTCCGCCGCCGACGTCGCCAGATCGGTCATGTCTCGGCTCACCCAATAGAGCTGCGACTTGTCCAGGTCGGCCACGTCCGCCTCGGCGTGGGCGGCGAGCTCCTCATCGCCGGTCTGCCCGCGCAGCCGCTCAATGCCCTCGGCGAGGACGTCGCACCACTGCCGGCGCAGCGTCGGCAGCGACGTCGGCGCCCACGGCAGGCCGGAGCGACGGCTCACCTGCGGGGTCCCCGGTGCATGGGAGGGATCGTAAGCGGCAACGACAGGTAGGAGACCAAACCGCTACTCTGACCCCGCCTCGGCCTCGTCCTCGACCCGCATCAGCGCCACGATCTCCTCAACGCGGATTCGCTGCTCCGGATCGGCGAGCACCCGCTCGATCCGGTCATTGCCGCGGATCCACTCATCACTCGAAATTACGACCTGCCACCGCTTATTGGCCGTTAGCCGGGGCGTCAACTGGTAGCTTCATGCTCGTGCTGGGGGGCCGTCGGGCGAACTCCCCTGCCGCTGGAACTGCCGGTTGAGGCCCGTCATGGAAGGTTCGCTCAACGATGAAGACGTCGACTGCATTGCGACTCGGTTTGTTCGCGTTCGGTGCCGTTGGGGCGTGCGTCTGGGCCCCGGCCGCTGTGGCCGACGACGGCACTCAGACCACCCTCGGTGCGCAGGCCGATGTCGGAGGCGGCCAGATGTGGACGGTCACCGGTCTGCAGCCCAGTGCAGATTCGATCCCGTTCCAGGCGGCGGGGACGTTGTGGGAGGCGACGGCCACCGCGGCTCCGGTCGGCGGGGGCATCCCGGTGGTGCCCGGGTTCGCCGCGCGAGCCGACGCCGACAACTACCCGGTGTTGTGGCCGGTTCCCACGGCCAACGGGGTGAACCCCTCTGCCCTTCCCGCGGGCGGCAGCACCACGGGCAAGTTGTATTTCGACGTCGTAGGCCAGGCCCCGAACAGCGTTGTCTACAGCTCCAATGGTCATGACGCCGCGATGTGGGTGCAGCCACCACCGGCAGCGAGTGGGCCCTCCACCAACTACTCCCCTCCCCCGTATTCGTCTGCGCCCGTGACAGGCGCGATGCCCGCGGCTACACCTAAGCCTCCGGCGGCCGTTACCGCTCCGGCCCCTGCGGCCACGGGCAGCAGCGGCACCTCGCTGCCCGCTGCGAGTGGTAGCTCTGGAACGCCGTTGCCTGCCGAGAACAGCGCGACTACTCCCGCTCCCGCGTCGGGCAGCTCGGGCAGCCCGGCATCGGGTAGCTCTGGGGCTCCTGCTACGGGGACTCAGCCGTCCGCCGCGGCAGCGACTCCGGCGGCGACCCCCGCTCCGGCCGCGGCAAGCCCATCGGCGGCAGCACCGACTACTGCGGCCGCGACGGCACCGACCACGGCTGCGGCACCGTCCGGCAGCGCGGGAACTCCGCTCACGGCACCGACGACCACCGTGGTTCCGGCGGGCTAGTTCTCCCTGGCGTGTGAGATGCGCGAGAGCCGCGAAACGCGCCCGGCTTTCGGTGTTGCGTTGTGGGGCTTCAGCTGTGGGACGACCACCACTTGAACGTGGCCACTTCGCCGCCGGGTGCGGAGTCAACGACCGACAGGAGCAGTCGCGCGTCATCGGTCCAAGCGATGATGGGCGTCCCATCGGCGCGCAACCCGCAGTAGAGCTGCCCGGCGACTTGGTCAGGCGTTGCGTTGTGACGCCAAGGCCCTGGCGATTGGATGTTGCCCGGGCAGATCTGTTGACGGGTGCTTGCGGTGATCGCGGTGAACAGCGCCTGTAACGCCGGTAAATCGGCGACCAGCGTGTAGCGGCCGACGCGAGGGCCGCCTGCATCGGTGTTGGGGCCACAGGTGACCGCGGCCAGAGCACCGGGGGGTACGCCGGTATCCGGTGTGCAGGTTTTCTCGGGGTAACCGATGGGCACCAGCCGCAGCACCGCTTCAGGAGGCGCAGAAGGAGTGACCAGGCTTGGCGTTGGCGGCAGTTCTGAAGATGATGATGCGGGCTGTTCGGCAACCGAAGTGGCTGGGGCTGAGGCTGTTTCGTCACGCCCACTGACCCCCCAGATGATGAGGCCAATGAGACCAGCAGTGAGTAATCCGGCGGCCGCCAATAGTGCCAGGTGGTTCCGGCCACCAGAGGCCGGCGCGGCAGCGAGATCGTCGATAGCTGCTCTATCGACGGTCACCGGTTCATCAACGGCGACCCGCGGAGCAACGGGGGTCGACGTCGGCCGCGGCGTGGAAACCGTTGGCGGCCTCTGGTTCGTTCGACTCGGCGGCGTGCTCCGCGGCTCAGTCGGAGAGGCAGCGGTCGGCAGCCCTGCTAGCGCTACCTCACGTACAGGATCTGCTGTCGTGGCACTGCCGCGGATGGAAGCCGGCGCGATGGGACTCAGGTCATCAATGCCCTCGTCTAACTCGTCGGCCAACGGCGGCAGATCAATAAGGGGCCGGCGACCCTCGGCGGTGATCGGTGCCGCCGGAGCGGGCACGGTGACCAGTTCCTGATCGCCCTCCATCTCGTCGGCCAACGGCGGCAGATCAATGAGCGGTCGACGCGGCACATACCTGGGAGGCTCTGCAAACAGGTTCGTTTCCACGCCGGCATTGTCATCGAAGTCGACGTCAACCTCCGGCGTCGTCACATCGACCACCGGAGGCGGCACGTCGGCGGAGTCGATGTCGTCGATAAATCCAGCCGCGGCGAAGTCGAGGGCATCGGTGTCGACGGTGTCGCTTCTGCGCATGTCCGGGTCCAGGACATAGGCCATCTCGATCGGGAATGACTGCATACCGAAGTGCGGGGCAGCCCCCGGATGCGTTGGCCTAAAGACGATGTCTGACACCCACACGAATCGTCCGTTCGAGTCCTCGCCGCAGCGTGCCGCAGTGAACCGATCAGGATCGGCACTTCGATCGCGCAGCGGTTCGTCGAGCACGGCGTAGTAGACGGTCTGTCCGTCCAACGTGGTCCGCATGCCGATCGTGTCGCCGGCCACGGGCAGTGCGTCGTAAAGGTCCGGTGGGCCCGACCCCAGGGCCGTCAGCATGAACCGCGACACGGTCTAGAAAATACCGTGCGAAACCCGATTGCCGTGAGGTTCCCGTGCCGGTGTGCCTGGCCAACTACCAGCCGGTCGGGGCGATATGTTGGTCGGAGCGGCACCCCGTTCGCGCAAGTGGCGCAGTAGAAGAGAGTCGGCTTACCCCACCTCGGTATTCGTCACAGTGACGGTCTGCGGTGGTGTTCGTGTGAATGCTCACGTTGGGGTCCAGATCGCTCCTCACCGCAGGCGCTTTTTATGCCGGGAGGTGCGCCCCGCGAGGCGGTAGACAACCGCCGACCGCCTAGGTCCACCGGCCCCGGAGTATTAGTCCTTCGCCGTCGCGGTGGATTGTTCGGCCTTCAGCAGCTCGCCCAGCGTCGCGATGCCTGACTCCCCCAGTTGCTCGCGCAGCGCCGTGACCAGCAACCGCGGCTCGGTGTTGAACCTGTTCAGCGCCACGGTGAGTGCCCGTGATGGCGACGGCCGGCGGTCGCGCGGCTGGTGCGACTCTTTGTTCCGTTCGCGCTCCAGCGCTGCTTGCCAGCGTCGCACCTGTAGCTCGTGCGGCACCCTGGCCAGGGACCGGGCCTCCCGGATCGCCAGGTCCCCGCGCCGCAGCGCCGACTGCAGCTCCGGCGCCAACTGCAGCAGGGCCAGCCGCTGCGAGACCCACCCTTTGGTCTTCCGCAGCCTTTCCGCGGCCAGGTTGGCGCGGCCACACTCCTCGACAAGCACCTGAACGGCCTTGGCTTCTTCGATGACGTCGAAGTCCTGCCGGTCAACGTTCTCGGCGATGGCCGCCGAGATCAGCGTGACCCTATCGCGGGCGACGTCGTCGTTAACCGAGATGTCGAGCGCTTCCCGTCTGTACTCGTGCGCGGCCGCCAGCCGACGGCAACCGTTGATGACCACGTAGCGGGTGTGGATCTCGTCGTCGGGATAGAGCGCGAGATAGGCGTCGCGGGTGACCACGGTGACCGGCTGGAGCTGTAGATCGGCGATCGAGGACAGCGTGCTCAGGTCGCCGAGATCCTCGCGCGGATTGCGAGGATTAGCAGTCAGATCGTTTAACGGTGCCGATCGCGGCGGGGGGGCTGTCTCTTCGCCGCGCTGTTCCACCGGTGAGTTGTCCCCAACCGCCTCGGTGAGGGAGGCGAGGTTGGTTCGCCTGCCCCGCGCCATCAGCGCACTCCCCCGGCGCTGAGTTCCAATGCGAGCTTGTAGAAGTCCTCACGGGCCTGCAACGCCACCCGGTTCGTCGGGTACTCCGTGACGACGAGGCCATCCGCGCTGGCTCGGGCGTGCAGCTTGTAGTGCCTGACCACCGTGGAGGCCAGCGGCCAACCGTTGGCCTTCACGAATTCCTTGGTCTCGTTAAGGTCGTGGGTGCCGTCCCGGGGGTCCCAGTTGTTGATGACGACGCGGTAGGGCAGCTTTCGCGGCTTGATGACCTTGTTGATCGTCCGAGCCGTCGGGTCGAAGGAGAGGGGTTCGGTCTCGATCGGGACGATGATGTCATCGGCAACGTCGAGCACCGCCCGCAACGCATCGGCGGCCGGTCCTCGACCGAGCGGGTCGGCTCCGTTGTCACCGGCGTTGAGGTCGATCCACCCTGGGGTGTCGACGTAGACCTGGAGGATGCCGGGGAGGTCCCTGATCCGCTTCAGATTCTCGATGTCATCGTGGGCCTGGACGATATGGAATGGCAGGGCGTCGATCCGCGACGCCCACCACACCGCCGATCCCTGCGGGTCCACTGAGATCGCCGCGACGGGCGAACTGGCGTCAGGGTCGTCGTCGTGGTTGAGGACTTCCGCGGTGACCGCGGCGAGATTGACGGCGATCGTCGACTTGCCGACCCCGCCTTTCTGGTTGAGAACGACGTGAACAGCCATCAAGGCCCTTCCGTGTGCTTCGCCCACTAAGTGGGGTACTTCGGATTGGTCCTGCTGATCGTAGCGGCCGCTATCGGCAGCCCTCGGCGTCCAAGGAGCCCAGGCGGTTTACCGCGGTAAACACCCCATTCCCCTCCCTCACCGTCGGTGCGCCCTAGGACCGGTCTCCGCACATCCCGAACTCGAGGCGGAGCGCCCGTTCGACCAGGTCGGAGACGCTGCCTGCACCCCATTGCTTCTTGAGTCGCTTCAGCAGCTTGGCGTTTTCCGGGCCGACACCCTGCAACGTGATGGCCCGCGGCGGAAGGTCGTGGCGGCGGTACCGGGAATTGGTTTCCCGAACAAACAGCTTGCCCGGGTGCGGAAAATCTCCGCCGCTCCCCTTCCACGACGAAGCGAGTTCCGCCGCGTGGCTTTCGATCGCGTCCAACGCGATCACCCCGAACGGCCGCGCTGCAGAACGCCTCGTCCGCTTCTCCTGGTCGGAGTATTCGAGCAGCCGCGAGTAGACATCGCTGGAGATCCACGCCGCCGGCGGCTTCTTCGGGCCTTCCTCGGCCTGCTTGGACACAGCGGAGGCTTTTGCGGACTTGCGCTCGCGCCGATCACCCGACCCCGCCGCGGGCACCACATCCGGGCCGGATTCGGCGGAGACGGTCGCCGCGGTCTGGAGCTGCGCCGCTGTGTCTCCACGATCGGGTGCCGATCCCTGCGCGAGCCCCTCCCCCCCAACCTCGATCTGAGCTTCCGGCATGTCGACCGGTCGATCGACGGTCCGCGGCGAGGCGGCAGGTTCGGCGGCAGGTTCGGCGGCAGGTTCTCCTGGAGCTATGTCCGGCAGAGGCGGAACCGATTGCAGGCGTGCCGGCTCCCCCTTGCGGGGCGCGAGCGTTTCCAAGATGTCACCCATTTTGTCCTGCGCCTGCCGGATCTTCTCTTCGTCCTCGGCGAAGGCTGCTTTACGAGAAGGACGCGCTGGTCGTGTCATGTCTGGTGGTTACCTTCCGGCGATGGCGACGCGATCGGCAACGCCGATCACGCCGGTGCGGTCGCTGGCCTCGTACTGGGCTATCCGGCTGACGATCTCGTAGACGAGGGCTTGGTAGTCGGCGGCGAGCTTGGCGGGGTTGCTCGCCCACAGGGCGCGATCGGGCTTTTCGCCGGCGCCAAGTGCCTTGAACACGTCCTTGCGGGCCTGTTTGGCGACACCGACCAGCTCAGCCGGTGTCATCCCGAGGTTTCGGCAGTCGATCGCCGCCGCTTTTGCTTCACGGATGATTGTCCGGAACGGCGCGACACCGGAGGCGCCGAGCAGCTCCTCAATCTGGTCGAACACATCGGCGTTGCGAACGTGTGCGTTGGGATCGGCACAAAACAACACGACGCCCAGTAGGGCGATCGAGGCACCGTCGCGCCGGGCATCCTTGAAACTGTCGGCGACATCCTCGACCGCGTCCAGGGATCCCCCGTCGGACTGGGTCGGGATGACCAAATAGTTGGCAGTTCGCATAAACGTGTTCAGCAGCGGCATCTCCCCCGGCGCGGAGTCGATGAAGACGAAGTCATAACCCTTTGTCACGCAGAGTCTTTCGAGGGCTGCCCCGAAGTTGGCGCCCATCTCGTCGTCCTCCATGCGCGAGGAACCGGCGATCGCGCGGGACAGCTTGGGGCCACCGGCGACGAGGTCGAGATTGGGTTTCACCCCGATCAATGGCTCGAGGTCATGTTTGCCGTATAGAAGGCTCAAGCCGAGGGACTCGCCGCCGTCGTTGGTGTCGCGGGCGCCCAGGTCGGATTTAGTGATGGTGCCCTGCGGGTCGCCGTCGATGATGAGAACTTTGTGCCCTCCCCCGCGGCCGCCGGACGCGATCGCGGTCGCCGCCGCGGCTACGAGGGACGACTTGCCGACCCCTCCCTTGCGGTTCGCCACCAAGACAACCCGCGCCTCTCCCGTGAATGTCATGTCGCAAAGTTAACAACCGTCACTTCTGTCCCTATGGACCGACACGTGGGTATTCCCACATGAGACCCATCCGTTACGTCAGCGGAAAGTCCCACGGAACCAGCTGCGGGGCTTTCCGCTGAAGCAACTGCAGGTAAGGCGACCGAAACCAGTACGGAACCAGCCGCAGGGCTGTCCGCGGACCCGACCACAGAAACGACTAGCGAAACCGCCGCGGGGACTCCGACGCGGGTCCCCTGGGGTATCAACATGGAGCATCCGAGGGGGGTCGCCACAGACATACCCGCGGAAATGATTGTGGGGCCCAGCAGGGAAGCGTCTGCGGGTTTTTGTACGGCACACCCTGCGGGGACCCCTGTAGGCACATTCACGGGGAGCGCTACCGGCAACACTGCGGGTGGGATCATCGGAGTGAGGGTGGGGAAGTCCAAGTGAACGACCAACGGCAGCTATGCCGGAAGGACTACGGGTAGCACTGTCAGAGGGATTATCGGCGGAACCTGAGGGATATTTATGGGAATCCGCAGCTAGATGGCTCGGACGCGGCCAATTCAGCGGCATGTGCCGCAGTAGGGGAGGCGTCCTATTCCTTCACCACGCCCCCTCGCGGCACCGTTTCATCACGCGTAGAGATGCGACGGCGGCGAGGCTCTCGCTGCAGCTCAGCCACCTCAGACTTGGGTGCCTCGATGCGGAGTTCGCGTCGGCCAGCGCGGCCTGGGCCTCGGCTTGTTCGTCTCTAGCCACGGCCACGGCGACCGACCACAGCGGCTGCAGAACGCGTGTCAACACCTCGGCCGGGGGCAGCGCAGACGTACCCCATACCCGAGAAAAATTTGCGGGAACGCACCGTCAGCCTCCCCGGGCCGCGACAAGGATGCGGGCCCCGAGCACATCGGAGAGCAGCTCCAAGGCAACGAGCTCGTCGTCTGGCTTGCCGGCGTCCGGGGGTCCGTGAGCCAGAACGGCGGCCAGGTACTCCTGCTCGTCGCCGAAAACGTGCTCTGTCGTTTCCGACCCCGACGGCGAGGAATCGTCGTCGGGCGGGAGGGTGAGGCCCCTTAACTGGTCCTGCAGCGCCAGCCAGTCGTGCCACGCCGCCCGCTCGCTGCGGAAGCGAGCGATTCGCTCGGACAACGTCTCGTCGAGGTGGTGGGCGGCGGCGATGTCATCGAGGCTGACCGGCCCAATGGCGACGGTCCGTCCGACGCGGGCGATGAGCCCAGCCGTGGCCAGGGCGGAAAGGGTGAGCTGGCCGCTGCGGGTGCTAACCCTGGCGGCGGCGTAGATGTCGGCCGGTCTCGTCATCCCCGCGTGGGCGATGAGGTCGTACATCGCCCGGTGCTGGCGTCCCAGCACGCTCCAGGCCGGGTGTACGTCAGCGACGATGACCCGCTGCGGCGGCACCGGCGTGAGCCTGTCGGGGTTCTCGGTGGTGAGGGCATAGAAGTCGGCTTCTCGGCCGACCGCCGGCCTTACCAGCACGATGGGGGAGCCGACCATTTCCCGCGTCCGCCGCAGGACCTCGAACACGGTGATGGGCGGAAGCAGGCCGGCGGACAACGACAGCGAGCGACCGCCGACGC
>Ga0116151_10001332_pt1 | contig 23033 bp, 21 predicted proteins | sample AD_UKC117_MetaG_FD_89893 | JGI IMG/M metagenome (GOLD analysis project Ga0116151, IMG submission 89893) | Active sludge microbial communities of municipal wastewater-treating anaerobic digesters from Hong Kong - AD_UKC117_MetaG | ecosystem: Engineered > Bioreactor > Anaerobic > Digestate... | reverse complement strand
GGCGGCGAGGTTCTCGGACCGGGTGGGGCCGGCCGGGTAGGGGATGACGTGGTCGAGGTCGCACATGGTGGCGGGTCGCCGGCGGCCGGGGAAGCGGCAGGGCGGGTCGCGGGCGCGTACCCAGCGGGCCAGTCGAGGGGCGGGCCGGTAGCCGGGGGAGGGGTCGCGGGGGGTGAGGTCGATGTGCTCGGCCTCGTCGCACAGTTTCGCGGCGTGGCTGGGGCTGATCGGTCCGTGCCCGGCCAGCTCCGGGCCTGAGGCGGTGAGCAGGACCTGCACGGGTACGGGTTGGCCGGTTTCCAGGCCGGTGAGCCGGGCGACGAAGGTGTCGGCGCGGGCGGCGTCGATGCCGCCTTCGATGTTGGCGGCGTTGGCGTTGATGGCGTTCCAGCAGGCTTGGGCTTCTTCGGCGGTCAGGTAGGCGCCGAGGGTGGCCATGCCGTCGCGTTCGGGGTCGATCCAGACCCGCCGTTTGCGTACGGCCTGTTTGCGGCGGCGCTGCACGGCGTCGGGGTCAATCGCGGCGATCCGGCGGGTCAGCCAAGCGCGTAGTTGCGCGCGGGTGTGTCCGGTGGCGTAGGCCACAGCCGCATCGGCCAGTGGCACCCGGTCGGTGGGGTCGAGTTCGGCCGTGCCGGCGGTGATCTCCTGGGCTTTGGGCAGGTCGACCTGTCCGTGGCGTAGGGCCTCGAGCAGGTCGGGTAGTTCGTGGCAGATCTCGGAGGCCAGGTTCAGGCGGCGGGCGGCCGTGCCGGTGGACCAGGCCAGGCCGGTGGCCACTTCCGCGGGGGCGGGGTCGACCAGTGCCCCGGTGGGGTCGATGTAGTCGGGCTGTTCGCAGGCCACCTGGTTCAGTGCTTCGAGCTGGCGGGCGTGGGCCCAGCCGATCACCTGCTCGCAGGCCGCCGCGACAGCCATCGGATCGGCGCCCGGGCGCGCCATCGTCTCCATCGCCGTGACCAGTGATCCCTGCATGAGACCACGCTACGAGGGGGGTCTGACAAAACCCGTTCTACGTGTGGACGCCGCCTACGCCGGGGTCACCTCGGTCCGCGCGAAGTCCTGACCGACCAACAAGAGTCGTGCCTGCCTGGTGCCCGCAGTGGCATGCCCCACGCAGTCATCGTGGTTGAGGTTCGCTGGATGACAGCGATGCGCAGGCGAGTCACCGGGCAGGGGAACCCTGACGCTCGACGCCGGCCTTGATCGCCGCCAGCATGCCGTGGAAGTTCTTGGACATCATCCTCGCGCTGACGGATTCAAGTGCGCTCTGCCACCAGGCGAGGTCCTTTTCGAGAACGCCCAAGGTCAACAGCGTTCCACCGTCAGCGGGTTCGAACCGCCAACTGAAGATCGGACCGTTCTCGACTTCTGATGTCCGCCCTGCGAAGCGCACCTTGGCATGGGCCGTGCTCACGATCTGCTCGTTCGGAACGAACTCCGTGAACTCGCGCTCGATCTGTTCGACGAACGCTCCTTTCGCGAACCTGCCCACGATGTGAGCCCGGGTGCCGACGCCCTCCGGTGTCATCTCGACGTCGGTCACCTCAAGTTGGGGCCACCCTTCGAAGAGGTGGCGCGGGTCGCGGCAGTACTCGAAGACCTGGTCCACCGGAGCGTCGATCGTTACGTGGTAGTCGCGAGTGAAATCAGGCATTTCATGGCCTCCTTCCGAGACCTGGCGGGGAATCCCCTCCAGTCCCATTCTAGTCCCGAAGCCCACCTCCAACGAGGTTCCGCCAGACCGCAGGAGGCGCGCCCGGAGGGATCCAAGCACCGCGACGATGAGAGCCGTTTGCGTGCAGTCCAAGGCGGGTTTCCCGGCCGCCGTCGGCGTCTGCAATCGCACGACCGTCACCAGGACCCACTCACCCGGTAGGCTCGCCGGCATGTCTTCCGCAGAAGAGATTCCCGAGGCGGTTGACATGGAGCCAGCCCGACGCCCGTCGCTGTCGGAGTCCTGGCCTGCGATCGCGCGACTTGCCTACATCTCCGTCTACTGCCTGACGATCATCGCCGCCGGCTTCGGCCACTGGAGCCTGTCGACGGTGCGGATCATGAACGCCGTAGTGGCGATCCTGTGGGTCGTACTCCTGATCACGTGGATCCGGCAGGTGCGCGGCCAGACGGGTCGACTCGCGTTCGTCCTGCGCCATCCGGCCCTACCGATGCTGCTGATCGCCCCGCTGTTCCTGATCCTCTTTTGGGATCCGATCTGGTTCATCCTGATCGTCGTAGCCTTCATTCTGGAGTTGCGGCAACTGTCCGCGGGCGACGGCTTCACGTTCTCGTTCGTGCTGATCGTGTTCGTGGGCGTCATGTCCGGGCTGACCATGGTGGAGTTGGAGAACAATCAGCAGGGTTCCGGCATCCATGGGCCCGGGGACGCCTTCGGGTGGGCTTTCGGCAGTCTGCTGCACATCGACACTGGCAACGACTTCGCGCCCACGACGGCGGACGGGAAGTTCCTGGGTGTGGTCGTCAGCGTCTGCGGCATCCTGGCCGCAAGTATGTTCACCGCCAAGCTCGTCGCGTGGATTCTCGGCGACGACAAGAAGAGCGCCGACGAAGGTGCGGCGTTGAGCGCTGAAGATGCGGAAGCACTGCGCACCGAGATCGCTGAACTGCGGGAGACGGTCTCCCGGCTCAACCAGACGATCGAGCAGCGGGCCGGCGAATCCAGCCAGGACTGACCGTCACCCCATGGCGTGGGTCCGTCGTGTTCCCGTTCTCGCCTCGGCTGCTCTGGTCAGACACTGAGGTGACCTGGTCTCACAGACTGGTCTGATGGATCCGCAGGCCGGTGTGCCGGGCAATCGCGTCGAAGCCCGCGTCAGCGTGCAGGACGGCCAGGTCCTCGCGGATGGCGATGGCGGCGATCAGGCAGTCGATGAGCTTGCGGACGGTCTCACCTTCTCGGCGGCATGAACGATAGAGGGCTGCTGCAGTCTCGTAGTCGCCGGTCGTGGTCTCCAGCAAGGTCGCTCGGGCGAGGAGCCCCCGGAGTTGTCCGAGGTGGGTGCTGTCCCGCGCTCCCGCAAGAATCTCCATGCGGACTGCGTCGCAGATCGCGATCTCATCGGCGAGGAGTCGCTCCACCTCCTCACAGGTAGGCGATCCGGTGTCCCGCAGGAACTCGATCCACGCCGAGGTGTCGATGAGGATCATGCGGTCCGACTCGTGCGCAACTCATCGAGGTCGCCCTCCCATCCGGAACCGCGCAGGGCTCGGGCTTCGTCGAGCCCAAGAACCTCGGCCGCTACGAGACGCAGGGCGTAGTTGACCGCGTCACGCTTGGACCTCAGGTGGTAGCGATCCATGACGACGCGGCATGCGTCATCGTCGATGTCGATGTTGGTGCGGGCCATACACCAACGATACACATCGACGGGGTCGGTGGAAGCCGACACCTGGTTCGCCTAATGGAGGCACGGGCCCACTTCGTCCTCGGGTAGGTCCACTCCGGGTCGCCGGGAGAGGCCCCAGCGAGCTGCGCCGCGGTGCGCGAACGGTGCAGGGGCGGATTCACGGCAGCGGTGATGCGTGATACGTGATGCAGAATCGGATCATGCGCACGACACTCAACGTCGATGACGATGTCCTGCTCGCAGCCAGGCAGCGGGCTGCGCTCGAAGGCATCTCGGTGGGCGAAGCGCTGTCCGCGATTGCCCGCGAGGGACTGCGTTCGGCGAAGAGCCGTCGGACCCGAAACGGTGTGCATCTGATCCCGCACGCCAAACGGCGTGTCACGTCGGACATCGTTCAGGAGTTGCTGGACGAATCTCCGTGACCGTTCTGCTCGATGTCGACGTACTCGTCACCCTCCTCGTCCCCAAGCGTCACATTCGAGATGATTCATCTCACCCAAGAAGGACCGGGACCCACTACACGTGGACCGCGAGGATCGCGGGGATCACGCTCGAGGGGTTGGACGTGTTCACCGAATTCGTCCAGGACCGTCGGATCACGGACATGTCCTCCAGTGCGCTGGAGGGCACGTGGACGTACGGGTTCGAACCAGACGGATCCGGAACCAGGTTGACGATCGAGAACCGCTCGCGCTCCTTCTGGCGGATACGGCCGTTGGAGCAGATCCTCGATCTCCTGGCAGCGAAGACGCACGAACCCCGTTTCGAGCGGATGAAGCGGATCCTCGAGAACTCGTAGGCGTCATGCGGGCAACAGAGCCCACTGCAGGGGCGCTGCGAGGTGAAGCGTGGGCTGAGCCACTTCCCGATCATCTCCGCCACACGGCGCGCCGAAAGGGCATTCACCCCTGTTCACGGGTCGTTTCGCAGCGAACGGTATGGGCTTGTTCGGGTCACTTCACCGCGAGGAGTTTCGCCATGCGTGTGATCGCGGTGCGGAAGCCTTGCCGGGCGGCAGCCCCGAGGGGTTTGGCGAGGAACTGCGGCACGCCCGGTACACGGATGTCTTCGATCCAGTCCAGTCGCGACGTGTTATCGCCAGTTGAGGTGACGGTCAGGAGAACCAGTCCGGTAAGCACAGGCCCGATCTTGGTGATGCGGGCGGTCATCGCCGATGGGTCGAGTTCGTCGACGCGCATGCGGTCCGGCAATGCCAGTGGACCGATACCCGTCGTTGCCACGAATTCGGTACCCGGTCCACCATCACCCTGGAGAACCTCCACCCGGGTCAGCCGCACCCACGCAGCGTGGCCCTTCCAGTCGATCAACTCGGTGAAGACGACGCTGGCGGGTAAGGACAGGTCACGCGTGACCGTGAAGAAGACGTGTGCCATGGCTGGGCCTTTCGTGGAGATCTTGAGCCGGTCTCAGACCACGCACCTACCGGTCGACCACGACCTGCCCGTCCCGCACTTGCGCGGCGAGGACGGTCAGCGGCGCCGGCGACTTCCCCATCGCGATCAGTCGGCGCGACCATCGCGGGGCGGTGACACCGGCGACGCCAGGGGTCCAGTCGAGGTTCTCCCCGGTGCAGACGTCGAAACGCGAGTTGTGCCACGGGCAGGTGATGACCCCGTTCTCGTATCCTCCTCGGGGGCCGCGGCTGAGGCTGAGCCCGGCATGCGGGCATCGGTCGCGCACGACACAGACCTCGTCGGGGTTCTGCGAGGAGCGGATCACCAGGTACTTGTCGCCGTCGATTGTGACGGGGGTCGGCGTGTCGACGGCGAAGTCTGTGAGCGGTCCGAGCGTCGTTGGCATGTATCGAGCCTACCTGCGGTTCGATTGTCGGCATTTCGGGCGGAATGCGTCGTAGCGCCGACCAGCGTCCGCGGTGGCGACCATCGACCGGTTCTGAACTCGGGCACTTCGCTACCCGTCTGCGGCAAAGCCGCACCAGAATGGGAAAGGTCGAAAGGGGCGACGATGAAGCGGTCGAGCTCTGTGGTGGGCGGCGTGTTGCTGGCGGTGATAGTCGGGAGCATTGCATCTCCGGCCTATGCAGGCTGGGAGTGGGATCGTTATCGGGGCGGGCAGTACCAGAACGAGATGATGCAGGTTCAGTTCGGCCGGAACTCGGTTAAGGCCCAAGGCTGGATGACAGGCACCACGGGCGGCTGGTGGTGCTGTAAGGGCAAGGGCGTCGGTTACCGCAATGGTGGCTTTCTGACGTATGTAGGGAAGGTGCGTGCAGGAGGCGCCAACGGTTACGACGCACCTCAGTCATGGACCTTGGAGTGGCGCTGGCCCACGCCGGGCAGCATTCAGATGTGGGACAAGACAGGCAAGGCCAAGACGCGCTACTACAAAGATGCGAGTCTCAAACGCTCGAAGTGGGTGAGCAAGCGACGCGGGTGCAACTTCTCGAGTTGGTGAACGGCACCCACTTTGTCCTAGGTCCATCACAGACTTAGATCAGGCAACTATCGGGGGAAGGAACCTGGCGATGTTTAGGCGCAACCGGCAGCAGCACTACGAGACAGTCACGACCTGGCAGACGGGCTACCCGCAGCAAGAGGTCATCGGGGAAAGCCGCCACGCGAAAGAGCTCATCACGATCGCGAAGAACCACGGTGGCCGGGGCACCGGTGAGGTGTTCACCGAGGCGTTGCTGATCCCCGAGCCGAATAACCCGGCAGACCGCAACGCGATCAAGGTCGTGGTCGAGGGGCAGCACGTCGGGTACATCCCCCGCGAGGACGCCGGCGCCTACGCTGCGATCCTCACCCCGCTCGCACTCGAAAAGCGGCAGATACTCGAGGTGCCGACCCGGGTCTGGTGGGGCGCCGACGACCGCGGCAACTTCATGGCGTCGGTGAGGCTTGACCTGCCGCCGGCCGATCAGCTCTGGCCGATCAACGAGCCGCCGGCCGAGCCGCGGGTGTTCCTCGACCGCACGAACACCTACAAGGTCCTCGACCTCAACGATGAAGAGCACCACGCGGCGCTCGCAGCGGTCATGCAAGGCCGCTCCGAAGGGGTCATCTACGTCACCCTGCAAACCGTCGAGGTGAAGGGACCGCGCTCGACAAAGCAGATCACCGAGGTGCACGCCGACGGCCGGAAGATCGGGACCCTGTCAAAGACCGCCACGGACACGATCGGGGAAACCCTCGAGCTGGCGATGGGCAAACCCATCGCGGTCTACTGCCTCGCCTCGGTGGAGATGGATGCCCGGCCGCCGAAGGTCCGCGTACGGGTGTGTTCCTACGACGACCTCTCCGACGAATCGACCAGCGCCCTCTTTGCCGCGGTTAGCCATTACCTAAGCACCTACCAGCCGCCCGAGAATCGCAGCGAACCCGAGGAGGTAGACCCCGCCCCGGCAGCGGCCGAGCCGGCACCCGGGCCAGTCGTCGCTACCCCTGCCGAAACACCGGCCGCCGGCCACGACGCACCACCCCCACCGCCGCCGGCCAATTGGTACCCCGACCCTGCCGACCCGAGCCAATGGCGCTACTGGGACGGCACACAGTGGACCGAGAACTACCACCGCCCCGACCAGTAGGTGCAGCCACTGCCGTGTTGCTGACGGGCGCCGCCCCAGTGACCGCCGCCAACGGGTGGCGCTACGCCCGTGCAGTGGACGGCGACACAATCCAACTCGGCAACGGCCAGTACGTTCGCCTGCTCGGGTATGACACCCCTGAGGTCGGCTCCTGAGGCTATGCCGCCGCGAAGTCGAAGACGGCCTCGCTGGTGTCCGGCGGCGTGAAGTTGGTCAACGTCTCAGGCAAGGACCGGTACGGTCGCATCCTCGCCTACGTCACCACCGACGAGGGCTGGGACATCGGCACATCCATGTTGCGCAACGGGCTGGCAGTCGCCCGCTACGACAGCGGGGACGGGTATGACTGGCATCCGAAGGAGCGCAAGTACCACCGCGTGGACCGCCAGAATAGACGGATCACCTGAACCAAGTGCCCGAAGACCACCAAGCCGACGAAGACACCGGACAAGCAGGGCACATACTTCGCGAATTGCGACGCTGCCCGACGCGCCGGCGCGGCGCCGTTCTATCGCGGCGGCCCCGGCTATGGGCGTCATCTCGATCGCGATGGGGTGGGCTGCTAGTAGGGCATGGATGGCCTTGTGGGCGTCGGGACCCCACACGCGTGGGTCACCTGCCTCAACCGGCAAGGTGCTAATCCCCGCACATCAGTCTCAGGCTGCCACCGGGAAGCTCGAAGCAGTGAAAGTCGCGGGGTGCCGGCTCCTTCGTCAGGTGACGTCCAAGGGGTGGGCCAGCGTACTGTGGAACTGACGTGGATCGGGGGTCTGCGACCTCCCTCTGGAGGTGTCTGATGTTTCGAAGGTCTTCGACTGGTCTGCTTGGCGCGACCCTGATCACTGCCACCTTAGTCATGCCCAGTTGGGCCACCTCCGACTCCCCGCCGCTGGTGAGTTGGGGATTCAACGGTTCAGGTGCACTGGGCGATGGAAGCACGGACAGTTCAACCGCTCCCATTGCCGTCGAAACCTTGGGAGTCCTTCAAGGCAAACTAATCACCGACATCGCGAGCGGGAGCGAACATTCGTGCGCGGTGGCTAACGGCAAGGCTTACTGCTGGGGCAACAACTACCGCGGTCAGTTAGGGGACGGCACAACCGACGACTCGTTAGTTCCCGTGGCCGTTGCCACTTCAGGCACCCCACTGGAGGGCAAGACCGTAACGGCGATCACTGCCCACCATATTCACACGTGCGCCATTGCCGACGGTGAGGCCTACTGCTGGGGTTTCAATGGAGCGGGACAGCTCGGGGACGGAACCACAACCAAGTCGTCGGTCCCCGTGGCCGTGAAGACCTCAGGAGTCCTGCAAGGGAAGACGTTAAGCAGCATCTCGGCAGGCACTGCCCACACTTGTGCAGTTGCCGATGGAGCGGCGTACTGCTGGGGATACAACGGGCTCGAAGGCCGACTGGGCAATGGGAGCCTGGTGACCATATCCGAAGAACCCGTGGCCGTTGACATGTCAGGCGCTCTGAGTGGCACAGCAACGTCGATCAGCGCGGGTTACACCCACAGTTGCGCGATCGCCGACGAGGGGTTGGCGTGCTGGGGAGAAAACTCCCTCGGACAACTGGGAGACGGCAATAACACTGATTCCCGAGTACCAACAGCAGTAGATGATTCGGGGTCATTCGCGCGGGCTACAACCTCTCATGTGACCGCTGGGCAGTATTTCACCTGCGCGGTCGACAAGGGCGCGGCCTTCTGCTGGGGAATGAACAATCAGGGGCAATTGGGTACGGGCGACAAGGCCAACTCATTGGTACCCAAACCGGTGCTGAACACAGGCGCGCTCAATGCCAAGACCGTCACTGCCGTGGCCGCCGGCTACTACCACGCCTGCGCAGTCGCAGATCTGCAGGCAGCCTGTTGGGGCCTCAACAACGCTGGGCAACTGGGAAACGCTTCGACAGTCGACTCAGTCGAGCCAGTGGCCGTGGACACTACGGGAGTCATGGCAGGCACTGGGGTTCTGTCCATTGCCGTTGGTGAGGCTCACGCTGTCGCCCGCCTAGCATTTGTCCCCCACGCCCCCACGGCCGTTACTGGATCTGCCGGGAATGCAAGCGCAACGGTTTCGTGGACACCGCCTGCCGACGATGGAGGTGTCCCCGTTCAGGACTTCACGGTGACCGCGGCACCGGGCGGCGCCACCTGCACGACCGCCAGCACGTCATGCGACGTGTCCGGGCTGGCCAACGGCACCGCCCACACCTTCACGGTCACGGCCCGCAACGCCGTCGGAGAGGGACCGGCCAGCGAACCCTCCGACCCAGTGACCCCACGCACCACCCCCGGATCGCCCACCGCGGTCGCGGGCGTGCCCGGCGACACGCAGGTCCAGGTGTCATGGACCCCGCCGGACGCTGACGGTGGCTCACCGATCCTGGACTACACCGTGACCGCCACACCGGGGGGGGCCACCTGCGCCACCGACGGCACCTCGTGTGTGGTGGCTGGGCTGACCAATGGCATCGCGTACACGTTCACTGTCACCGCACGTAACGGCGTCGGCCTCTCGGCGCCGTCGGCCCCGTCGGCGCCGGTTACACCCCAAGTTGCGGTCAGCCAACAACCGCTTCCGGTGCCGCACCCGGGCAAGGTGGCCGGGATCAAGGCCAAGAAGAGCAGAGGAAGCCTCAAGATCACCTGGAAGGCAACAACCGGTGCGGACAGTTACCGGCTGCGAATATCAAAACCCGGCGGCACGAGGTACAAGGCGTGGAAGACCACTAGCAAACGGGTGTTCAAGACCAAGGTCAAGAAGGGCAAGAAGTACCGATTCCAGATCGCCGCTGTTGGTGCCGGTGGCCGCGGGCCGGTCACCACAATACGGTTCAAAGGCAAGTAGGTCGAGTCATCGGTCGGCGGAAAGGATTCACCGAATACTCTTGTCGCGTTCGCACCATTGCCCTCTTCACGACGCATACCGTCAGCGGGTTGACACCGTCAGGTGGCTCCGGCGACCGATGAGCCGCGTCGCGGATGAACGGGGCGCCCGCTTGGGTCAGTGGTGAGTCGATTCGCTGGGCAGGTTCTGGCGAGGACGCTCGAGTTCGCCACGGATTTCCGACAACTACGCCAGCATCGCCTGCGCTGCATCGTCTTGCGCACCATGGACTCTCTCGGTGAACCACGCCGCGAATGAGGCAGTCACGGTCCCGATCAGGCTGATGCCGACCACCATCATCACGCTGGCTGGGACCTGGCCGCCCGCGGTCACAGGTGAGACATCGCCGTAGCCGACGGTGGTGATCGTGACAACGCCCCACCAGAGCGCCTGCCAGAACGTCGTGATGGAACTGTCTGGGGCGAACCGTTCGAACTGGAGCACTACCAGTGCACCCACAAGCACTACGAAGGTGGCGCTGGCCCCGATGGCTGCCGCCACCCTGCCATACGAGACGTGGTGACCGCGTTCGATCAGCACGCGGGCGGCCGCGAACACGCGCAGTGCCCGCAACGGCCGAAGCATGAGCAGCATGAGCGTGATCAGGTCCTGGGGGTGCGATGCCACGTACCGTCGACGCCTTGGTGCCAGATACAACCGCCAGGCGAAGTCGGCGACAAAGACGGCCCAGATGATGTACTGGCCGAGGTTCACCGCCAACGCGATGGCGGAGGGCATGGACAGCCACAACACCTGAGCCGCGTACAGGCAAAGGAAGACCAGGGCCAGCATGACCATGGTGGTCGCCGAACGCGCCTCGTAGGCATCGACCCTTGACGAGTCCGGTGTTGGATCGTCCATCGTGAGGACCCCCTTCTTGCCTCGTGCGGAGACACAACACTCTGACACGCAGCCGTGAGGATCGACTATCAGCTACCCGCACCTCCTCGCCGCCTGCCCGCTCCGCGGCCGTCACTCGGTACAGCCGCGCCATCGCTATCGGATCCGGCGGCAGCATCGCCCCGCGTTCGACCCGGCGCAGCGTCGTCTCCGAATAGCCGAGAGCCCTAGCCGCGGCACCCCGATCCAAGCCAGCCGCCGCCCGCAGCGCGGCCAGATCGCGCTGGCGCACAGACGGGTCGAGCAGGTCGTCGACCGCCACGCCAAGTCCGTCCGCCAGCCGAAGCAGTGCTGCCGCGGTGGGTGTGCGCCGACCGCCTCCCAGGACTTCACCGCGCCCTCAGTGACGCCGAGGCGGGTGGCGACCCCAAACACCGTCAGGCCTGCTGACAGGCGGGCACGACGTACAGCGCGCGGGTCGAAGGCGGCGTTGCGGCGCATGTAGGTCAGCGTAGGTGTGGGGCCTTGGCGACGGCGATGACTCAGCGCACCCGCCCTTTTCCGGCGACGTGTTAACGGATTGGCGCGGGCCTTGCAGGTTCGCACTGCGCGCTTGCCTGCGTGGAGCGGGCGCTATTCGGAATCCTCTTGCTTGTTGCTGCTAGCCTCTCGGGCAGGGAGACAGCATGGACACTTTCAAGAGCGCGGTCGCGCTCCCTTTGGGGGCAATTCTCCTCGCAGTTGGCTCCCCCGCTGAGGCGGGCATCATCGATGAACCGGGATACCCCTGGACCTTTGTAAGCGACGTGTGCGCCTATCCCGACGCCGCCTGGCCAGAGTGGGACTCCCAGTCTTGGTCACAATTCGAAGTCAAGGAATTAGGCTTCGACGGACAACGAAGCGCCAAGTGGAACTGCCTGTGGGTGAAGGGGCCTGATGGCGGTAATCAGGGAGCGACGCAAGGTCAAGCGGTCCCTGTTGGGACGCCGATCCGTTTCCATAAGAGCGACCTGCAGATTCCCACGAGCGGCCTCGGACCGACTGGTGTGTACGCGCGGGAACTCACTCGCGTGAGGTGGGACTTCGGCAACGATGGCGATTGGGACGTGGTCGACACAGGCCCCTGGCCGAAGGGATACCGGACCACCACACTTTGGATGCAGTACGGAACTGCACAGCCAGGCGGCTGCCTCGCGCCCACCTGCTACTCCGTCCAAGAACCCTTCACGCGGGCGACCGACATCTCGCTGACCCACACTTTCCATGAGGTAGGCACCCAATGGGTCAAGGTTGAAGCGACCTACTCAGACGACTCGGTCCAATCGGCGACAGGCGCAGTGGTCATCGAACCGGATCTGGCATCAGTGCAGGTCGCACCTGAGCCTGGCCTCGTCCTTTCCGATAGCCCAACAAAGATCACGGCCGAATTAGCGTCATCCAGTGGATTCTTCGAAAGCATCCAGTGGGATCTCGATGGAGACGGGGTGTACGAGACTCTTGGGAAGCTGGAAACGGGACCTGCACTTGTCACTGCTTCGGTACAGAGGGCATGGGATTCTGCGGGAGTCAAGACAGTCGGTGTGAGAGCGACAAGTCGTGGCGGAGACGTCGCGTCGGCGATCTCCCAGGTGGAGGTGCGGGAGACGCCACCTACGGGGGAAACCGGGGTGTCGATCAACGTTGGAGAGGCCTTCACGAACTCCAAACAGGTCGATCTTGATCTCATATGGCCCGCGTATGCAACTTCAGCACGTGTTTCGAACGACGGGGGATTCGCCGCAAACCAAACGCAGACCGTGGGCCTTCAGCAGAGGGTGTCATGGGGGTTGGACGACTCCGTTGAGGGGCGTAACACGAAGGTTGTCTACGTTCGCTTCAACGGATCTGGAATCGACAACACGAAGACCTATTCTGACGACATCATTCTGGACACACAGCCACCCGAAATCGTCACGGCTTCGGCTACTCAGGCGGGCGCGAGCGCCGCTAGCCGACTTGAGAGCAGCCGCTTGGCAGCCAAGAAGGTCAAGTATCGGGTTAAGGTCCGAGCACGCGACAAACTAACCGGAGTTCGCACACTGCAACTCGGCGCCACAAAGAGCCCCGCCAGAGCAAGGACCATCAGCTACCACACCAGAACTCTTCTGTCCTTGCCCAAGTCTTCCAAGTTGTACCTCCGCGCCCAGGACGGCGCAGGGAACTGGACCAAGTGGCGGGCCCTACTGGTCAAGAAAGGCAGACGCTGACCAGCAATGTTCAAGGGCCTTCGGGTGCGGCAAGGCAAGTGGGCCCCGCCTGGTAGGATCCGTTGGTCTTTCGGTCTCTTGGCCCGTCACCGTGAGCACTATTGGCCATCCGCGGTCTGCCCGGGGCCATGAGCCGTGAGTCGCTGCCCAGCAGCCTGCACTGGCGATGGGCGATCGGCCCCGACGGTGGGCGCTGGCCTGGGTGAGGACACCAAAGACGTGGCGGTAGGCCCCGGTGGATCGACGCCAAGCATCTTCGCGCTGGGGCTACGAGATTGCCAACGGCCAGTCGTACGCGTTTTACGAGCCGATCGGCTAGGGGGCGCCTGCCGTTGTCCAACTATGGCCGCCGGCGTCTACCGCGTCCGCGGTGAACCCCGTCCGATGGGCAGCATGAACGCGGCAGGCGGTACGGCGTCCTAAAGCGCGCTGCGGCGATGACAGTCTGCACGTCACCGGCTGCACCTACAGTCAGCGCGTGCACGATCCCGTCAGCATCGACCCCGCGGCCGTCGGCGACCTCACCACCGGCACCGAGCCATTGCGCGGGACGCTGTTGGACTGGCGATGGACCGATCATCGGATCGCAGGCGAGCACCTTCGGCGCGCGGAAGAGGGGAAACATGTCGGGGGGCAGGACTAGCCTGAAGGTGGCCGATTGAGAGAGACGGGGGTCTCGAAGATGACACCGACAGAGCCGGAGCGCGTACCGTGCCCCTTCTGCGCCGAGTTGATCCTGCCTCAGGCGACTGTGTGCCGCTACTGCGACCATCCAACGGGGTTTATCACCTCCCCGCAGCCGCATCCCAACGTCGCCGACCCCGCCACTCTGGCAGCCGGGACACCACCTCCGCCGCAACCGATGGCAGAAGCCGGTCAACGCGTTGAGGGTCGCAAGACGTCCGCCGGCATGGTCATCGGAATCATCGTCGGCGTGGCCGTGCTCGCGTTGATCCTGCTCGGGATCTACGGATTCGCCACGTCGATGGGCACCAGCGCGGAAGTGACCTGCGAGAGCGTCGGCCAGGAAGCAGTGAAGGTGTCCGTGGACAACGACGCCCAGCCACGGCTTCTCGCTTTGGATAACGGTCAGGTGACGCTGAACAAGTTGGACGACATCCCGGCCACGGACGGCCAGTACTTCCTCTGCGAAGGGGACGGGGTGTGGTCTAGCGGTGGCGAGAGCCCTATGCGCTGGGGCTACGAGATGACCAACGGCCAGTCGTACGTGTTCTACGAACCGATCGGCTAGGCGCGCTTCCCACTGTCCACAGATCCACGGCGGCACCTGCCGCGGCAGTGATGACGCCGTCAGACTGGCGGCATGGACGCTCCCGTCTTCGCCGTGATCGCCATGAGCGATCATGCCGACTGCGGGTGTGAGAGCTGTCGCGTTGCTACATGCGTTGCTACATGCGTTGCTACATCGACCCAAGGATGAACGTCGATCATGGGGCCATTCCCCCACAACAGCGCGCCCGGAGGGATTCGAACCCCCAACCGACCGGGTAGAAACCGGTTGCTCTATCCGTTGAGCTACGGGCGCAGAAGCCGCGTCACACCTCGCGCGGACACCCCGATTCTAGCGGGGGTATCACGGCCCATAGTTCGCGTCCGGTTCGAAGAGCGCCGGGGCGCGTGCCTGGGTCCGGCGCTCGTGAGACCATCGAAGGGCATCTTCTGAGGAGTCTTAGTGAGCGCGAACAGCGTCTACCGTTTCACCAACACGTCGATTCTTTCCGTGGTCGCGCTCGAAGCGCCGGAAGTCGTCACCTCCGCATCCTTCGACGACCAGCTTGAACCCACCCTTGAGCGGCTGGGTCTGCGTCGGGGAATGCTGGAGCAGGTGGCCGGCATCCAGGAGCGTCGCTGGTGGCCCGAGGGTGTGACCTACTCCGAATCCGCGGCCGAAGCCGGCAAGGCAGCGCTCGAGGCAGCAGGCATCGCACCTGAGCGGATCGGCCTGCTCGTCGACACCTCCGTGTGCCGGGCACGGCTTGAACCCTCGTCGGCGGTGTTCGTGCACGACGCGCTGGACCTGCCGTCCTCGTGCCTGAACTTCGACCTGTCCAACGCCTGCCTCGGGTTCGTCAACGGCATGCAGCTCGCGGGCACGATGATCGACGCCGGTCAGATCGACTATGCACTGATCGTCGATGCCGAGGGGAGCCGACTCATCCAGGAACGCACGATCGCCCGTCTGCAGGATCCCGACACCGAGGCCACCGACATCATGTCGGACTTCGCCACGCTCACCCTGGGCTCGGGCGCGGCGGCCATGGTCATGGGGCGCACCGATCAGCACCCCGACGGGCACCAGTTCATCGGGGGAGTGGCGCACGCCGCCACCGAGCAAAACAACCTGTGTCTGGGGGACATGGACCGGATGGTGACCGACAGCCGGGGGCTACTGCTGGCCGGGCTGGACGTCGCCGAGGCGGCGATGAAGGAGGCGACCCAGGACTTCGACTGGGACGACATCGACCACTACATCATCCACCAGGTGTCGATGGTGCACTGTGACGCGCTGGCCCAGCGACTCGGCCTGGACAAGGACAAGATCCCGCTGACGTTCCCGACCCTGGGCAACATCGGCCCGGCGGCGATCCCGATCACGTTGGCGATGCATCAGGACAAGATCGCCAAGGGCGAGCGCGTGCTGGTCATGGGGATGGGTTCGGGCATCAACGCGATGGCCGCCGAGATCCTCTGGTGAGCCTTCCGCCGCCGGGGCTGAGCGGGCTCGATCCCGCGTGGTCCAGGGAAGTCTCCGCAGTTGATTCCACGGGTGTCGAATGCACCTGGCACGTGCTCGACTCGGGATCCGGCGAGCGCGGGACACTGCTGTGCGTCCACGGCAACCCGAGCTGGTCCTACCTGTGGCGCAGGCTGGTCGCAGCGCCCCCGCCCGGCTGGCGCGTGGTCGCCGTGGATCAGATGGACATGGGCTTCTCGGATCGCACCGGCACCCTGCGCAGGCTGGCCCAGCGCGTCGACGACCTCGACACGGTGACGGCGGCTTTGGGCCTGACCGGACCGGTGGTGACCGTTGCCCACGATTGGGGTGGCCCGGTATCGCTGGGGTGGGCGCTGCGGCACACCGATCAGCTGGCCGGGGTGGTGCTGTCGAACACCGGCGTCCACCAGCCCGAGGAGTCCTCGGCGCCGACGGTGATCCGTGCGGCCCGTACCCCGGGTGTGCTGTCGGTCGTCACCCGCAACACCCGCAACTTCATCCGCGGCGGGTTGTTCTTCTCCAAACCGGTCCCGTCGCCGGAGATCCGCAAGGGGTACTACGCCCCGTACAACAAGGCCGAGCGACGGCTGGCGATCGAGCAGTTCGTGCAGGACATCCCGCTGGAGCCCGGGCACCCGAGTGCCGCCACCCTGGACGCGATCGCCGAAGGCCTCGGGGCGCTGCAGGATGTGCCGGTCCTGCTGCTGTGGGGTCCGCGTGATCCGGTCTTCTCCGACATCTACCTGCGTGACCTGCTCGGGCGGATGCCGCACGCCGACGTGCATCGCTACGAGGGCTCTAGCCACTTCGTGCCCGAGGACGCGCCCACGTATGCCGCGGACGTGGCGGCGTGGGTTCAGGATCTCGACCTGCAGCGCCCGGCTCGGGAGATCCCGGCCGGCCGTCCACTGTGGGACGGTGTCGCCCAACGCCGTGGCGACCCGGCGCCGGCGGTCATCGAGATGGGGTCGAACCCGCGCACGATTTCGTTCGGGGATCTGCACACCCGCATCGAGAACATCGCCGCCGGGATGGCAGCCAGTGGTATCGAGGCCGGCGACCGCATCGCGCTGCTCGTGCAGCCGGGGGTCGATCTCACCGCGATCCTGTACGGGCTGTGGCGCCGGGGTGCGGTGGCTGTCGTCGTGGACGCCGGGCTGGGCCTGCGGAGGATCCGGACCGCACTGCGCAGCGCCGGGCCGAAGTACGTGATCGGGGGTTTCAAGGGCCTCGCGGCTGCCCGCACGATGAGCCTGGCCGCACTGTTCATCAGCGTCGGCGAGGCGCCTGGCATCAAGGTCGCGATGACCCTCGACGAGATCGAGTCGCGCGGGGCCCACGCCCCCGTGCCCGACCCGCCGGCGGCGAGCGATCCGGCAGCCATCGCGTTCACCTCCGGTGCCACCGGCCCGGCCAAGGGCGTGCTCTACCTGCACGGGCAGTTGCAGGCGCAGCGGGAAGCTCTGGCGGCGTTGTACTCCATCACGACTGCTGATCGCCTTGTGGCGGCATTCGGGCCGTTCGCCCTCATGGGTGCCGCCCTGGGGATCCCCTCGGTCGTGCCGGACATGAACCTCACGGCTCCCCGCACCCTCACCGCCCAGGCGCTCGCAGATGCGGTCGCCGCCGTGGACGCCACGCTGGTCTTCGCATCACCGGCGGCGCTGGCCAACATCGCGCGGACCCGCGGTGGCGTGCAGCCCATGCCAGGCGTGCGGCTGCTGCTGTCCACCGGCGCCCCGGTGCCGGCGGAGTTGCTGCGCGAGGTGCTGGCTCTGTTCCCCGCCGCGCAGGCGCATGCGCCCTACGGCATGACCGAGGTGCTTCCGGTCGCGGACATCGATCTGCAGGAGATGGAGTCGGTCGGCCGTGGCAACGGCACCTGTGTCGGTCATCCGGTGCCCGGCGTCGAGGTCCGCATCAGTGCGTTGGACGAGTTCGGCAACGCCACGGGCGCGTTGTCCGATCAACCGGGTGTCACCGGCGAGGTCTGCGTGCAGGCTGCCCACACCAAGCAGCGCTACGACCGACTATGGGTCACTGAACGCGCGGCGAGTAGGGACGCCGGATGGCACCGGACCGGTGACGTCGGGCATTTCGAAGACGACGGCCGACTGTGGATCGAGGGCCGACTGGTCCATGTCATCGTGACGGCGGACGGTCCGGTCACCCCGGTGGGGCTCGAGCGCAGAGTCGAGTCCATCCCCGCGGTGCAGCGGGCGGCCGCCGTGGCCATCGGTCCGCGTGGCGCCCAGCAGGTGGTTGTCGTGACCGAGACCGAGTCCGCGCGCACAGGCCTTGCTCCCGACGGACTGCGCGACGTGGTCCGCGAGGTGCTCCGCGACGATGCCGGTGAGATTCCTGCTGTGCTCATGGTGTCCGATCTGCCCGTGGACATCCGCCACAACTCCAAGATCGATCGGGTGCGGGTGGGCCGGTGGGCCGAACGTGTGCTCAACGGCGGACGGGTGGGCACACCATGAAGGTCCTGCTCACGGGTTCGAGCAGCCTGCTCGGTGCGCAGACCGTCCGGGCGTTGGTGCAGCGAGGAGACACGGTTGCGGTGATGCAGCGCCGGGCCTCCGCGGTCGCCGACGAGCTCGGGCTCACCCAGCACCTCGGTGATGTCGTGGATCCGCAGGTGGCGGCGGCAGCGGTCGAGGGTGCGGACACCGTCATCCACCTCGCAGCGCGGGTCGGTGTGGTCGGCACGCGGCGGCAGTTCTTCGACACCAACGTCGTGGGGACCCGGGTGATGCTGGCCGCCGCCAAGGACGCGGGCGTGCAGCGCTTCGTCTTCGTCTCCTCGCCCTCGGTGGCACACACCGGCCGCGCGCTGGCCGGGTGCGGTGCGCAACCCGCCGACCCCCGGCACGCCAAGGGGGAGTACTCGAAGTCGAAGGCGCTGGCCGAGAAGGAGGTCCTCGCCGCGGATGGCACCGGCATCACCACCATCGCGGTGCGCCCGCACCTGGTGTGGGGTCCCGGCGACACCCAACTGGTGGGCCGGATCGCGGAGCGAGCACGGCAGGGCCGACTGGCGCTGGTCGCCGGTGGCCGGCCACTGATCGACACCACCTACCTGGACAACGCCGTGGATGCGCTCGTGGCTGCGGCCGATCGCGCCGAGGCCGGGCACGGGCGCGCGTTCATCGTCTCCAACGGGGAGCCACGCACGGTGGAGGAGATGATCGCGCGGATCTGCGAGGCGGCCGGGGAGCGCCCGCCCGAGCGCTCGGTGCCGCGAGCCGCCGCGTGGATGGCCGGGGCGGTGGCGGAGACGGCGTGGAAGGTGGCCGGGCGTGACGATGACCCGCCCATGACCCGATTCCTCGCCGGGCAGCTGGGCACGGCCCATTGGTTCGACCTGCGGGAGACCCGCGAGGTCCTGCAGTGGCGACCGGCGGTGAGCCTCGATGAGGGGTTCGCCCGACTGGCGGCGTCGTTCGCGTGAGCGACCTGACCGAGCTGTTGCCGGCCCAGGGGGAGCCGGAGGAACTGCTCGAGCAGTTCGCGGCATGGGCCGACGCTGATGGCAGGCCCCTGTATCCGGCACAGGAGGAAGCCCTGCTGGAACTGGCGTCGGGGTCGCACGTCATCCTGGCCACACCGACCGGATCGGGCAAGAGCCTGGTGGCGGTCGGGGCCATGTTCCTCGCGCTGGCCGAAGGCCGCCGGACCTTCTACACCGCGCCGATCAAGGCCCTGGTCTCGGAGAAGTTCTTCGACCTGTGCGACCTGCTGGGCCCGGAACGCGTCGGCATGCTGACCGGGGATGCCGCGGTGAACCCGGAGGCGCCGGTGATCTGTGCGACCGCGGAGGTGCTCGCCAACCAAGCCCTGCGCGAGGGCTCGGACGCCGATGTCGGGCTGGTCTGCATGGACGAGTTCCACTACTACGGCGATCGGGACAGGGGCTGGGCCTGGCAGGTCCCGCTCATCGAACTGACCGGCGCGCAGTTCCTGCTCATGTCGGCGACGCTGGGGGACACGACGAGGATCGCCGAGGCCCTCACCCGTCGCACGGGCAGGCCGGCTGCTGTGGTCGCCGGTGGGGACCGCCCGGTGCCGCTGGAGTTCGAGTACGTCACGACGCCGATCCACCAGACCGTGGAGGTGCTGCTGAACCACGACCGCGCGCCGGTGTACATCGTGCATCCCACCCAGGCCGGGGCGCTGGAGCGGGCGCAGGCATTGATGAGTCTCAACGTGTGCACGCGCGAGGAGAAGCGGGCGATCGCAGAGGCGCTAGGCGGTTTCCGTTTCCGGGCCGGTTTCGGACGCACCTTGAGCAGGTTGGTGCGCCACGGCATCGGGGTGCACCACGCGGGCATGCTGCCGCGCTACCGGCGGCTGGTCGAGCAGCTCACCCGCGCCGGTCTGCTGAAGGTGATCTGCGGGACGGACACTCTCGGGGTGGGCATCAACGTGCCGATCCGCACGGTGTTGATCACCTCGTTGGTGAAGTTCGACGGCCGCCGCATGCGGGTGCTGCGGGCCCGGGAGTTCCACCAGATCGCAGGCCGTGCCGGACGTCCGGGTTTCGATGCGATCGGCTACGTCGTGGTGCAGGCGCCCGAGCACGAGATCGAGAACGAGAAGCTCGTGGCGAAGGCCGGTGACGACCCGAAGAAGTTGCGCCGGATTGTGCGCAAGAAGCCGCCGGAGGGTATCCCGAACTGGGGTCGCAGCACGTTCGAGCGGCTGGTCGTCGCCGAGCCGGAGCCGCTGCCGTCGCGCTTCGATGTCAACCACGCGATGGTCTTCAACGTCGCACACCGGCCCGGTGACGTGGGGGCCGCGCTCGAGCATCTGCTGACCGACAACGACGAGGACGCCGAGGCGCAGGAGGCGATGGTCGAACGCGCCGCAGCGATCAAGGAGTCGCTGATCGCCGCCGGGGTGTTGACCGCGGATCTGCGAGTTGTCGACGACCTGCAGGACGACTTCGCCCTGAACCAGCCGCTGTCGACCTTCGCCCTGGCTGCCATCGAACTGCTCGACCGGGAGTCGGAGACCTACGCGGTGGATGTGCTGTCTGTGCTGGAGGCGACGCTGGAGGATCCGCGGCAGGTCCTGTACGCCCAGCAGTCGCGTGCCCGCGGCGAGGCTGTGGCCGCGATGAAGGCCGAGGGGATCGAGTACGAGGAGCGCGTCGAGCTCGTCGAGGAGATCACGTGGCCGCGGCCGCTGGCGGACCTGCTCGAGCACGCCTACGGCATCTATGCCGAGGGCCATCCGTGGGTGACGGAGTACGAGCTCAAGCCCAAGTCCGTGGCGCGCGAGATGTACGAGATGGCGATGACGTTCACGGAGTTCGTGACTTTCTACAAATTGGCCTCGTCGGAGGGTCTGGTTCTGCGGTACCTGGCCGATGCCTACAAAGCGCTGGCGCGCACGGTGCCCGAGGATGCCCGCACCGAGGAGCTCGCCGATCTCACCGCGTGGCTGGGCGAACTGGTCCGGCAGGTGGACTCCAGCCTGCTCGACGAGTGGGAGCAGTTGGTCAATCCGGCCGAGGAGGTGGATCCCGCCATGGTGGATGCGGGTCCGCCGCCGGTGACCGCCAATGTGCGGGCGTTCCGGGTGTTGGTGCGCAACGCCATGTTCCGCCGGGCGGAGTTGGTGGCATTGCGCAAGTGGGAGGACCTGGCCGAGCTCGACGCCGACTGGGACGCGCAGCGTTGGGAATCGGCCATGGCCGGCTATTTCGACGAGCACGACGAGGTGGGCACGGGTGCGGCGGCACGGGGACCGGTGTTCCTGCAGATCGAGGAACAGCCAGGGAAGTGGGTGGTCCGGCAGGTGCTCGACGACCCTGCGGGCGACCACGACTGGCGAATCGAGGCAGAGGTGGATCTGAGCGCCAGCGATGAGGCGGGCGCCGCGGTGGTGCGAGTGGTGGATGTCGGGACGTTCTGACAGGCACTAGTCTTTCGCAATGGTCAATCGTTGGGTGGTCGGGATTCTCGGTGCTGGGTTGGTCCTCGCGGGGTGCTCCTCGGAGCCAGCGGAACCCGCGGCCTCGGCGACTGCATCGCCCACGCCACAGGCGCTGCCCGCCGCCACCACCGATGCCCTCGAGACGCAGTTGACCAAGACCATGGCGCGCAACGACGTCCCCGGCGCTGCGGTCGAGGTGTGCATTCCGGGGTACGAGACGTGGGTGACCGCCGAGGGCTTGGCCGACATCGAGGCGGGGACGCCGATGACCACGGACATGTACTGGCCTTTGCGCAGCGTCACGAAGTCCTACACCGTGACCCTTCTGCTGCAACTGGTGGACGAGGGCAAGATCAGCCTCGACGACACCATCGACCAGTGGGTGCCTGACGTGCCCAACGGTGACCGGATCACTTTGCGGCAACTCGCGGACATGAGCAGCGGGGCCCCCGAGTACACGACGCAGGCCTGGATCGAGGACTACGTCGCCGACCCGGAGCGTGCCTTCACCACCGAAGAGCTCATCGCGTACGCGTTGGCCGAGCCGGCTCAATTCGCGCCGGGGGAGCAGAAGGTCTACACGAACACGAACACCCTGCTGCTCGGCGAGGTGGTGGCCCAGGAGTACGGTCAGCCGTTCGAAGAGGTGATCACCGAGCAGATCATCGAGCCGCTTGGTCTCACGCAGACCCGCTACGAGACGGCCGTGGATTCTTGGCCCGGCGACCACCCGCCCGGCTACACCCTCGGGGACGACGGCGAGCCCGAGCCGGAGCCCAACAACTTCACCGTCCTCGGGCCTGCCGGGGCCATGACCTCGACGCTGGGCGACATGTGTCAGTGGGCCACGGCCCTCGGTTCAGGCGCGCTGTTGGAGGCGGACACGCAGCAGACGCGTCTGGAAGGTGCTCCGCTCGACAAGGGTCCGGAGTACGACGAGTATCTGGTCGGGATGGGCAGTCTGGAGGGCTGGGTGGGTCACACCGGTGAGGGGTTCGGTCATACGGTTCTCGTGATGCACAACGCCGAATCCGGCGCCAGTGTGGCGATCGGCATGAACATCTCGAACCTTGGCAAGCATGTGCCCACGCGGTACTTCCGCAAGATCGCCCCTGTCCTCGACGCGGTGCCGCCGGTCGGCTGACGGTCAGGTGAAGCGCTTCTGCAGGGTGCCGGACAGCGGCAGATACACCCGACGCGGGGTCAACTGCATCGCCACGCGAATAGCCCGGTAGGCGATCCCCGGGACACTGACCCCTCGGCCCGCACGCAGATCGGCGAGAGCGGTGTCGACCACCTGATCCGGATCGAGCCAGAAGGGTGCCGGCACCCGCGCCTGCACCCCGGCACGTTCCTGGAACTCGGTGGGCACGAGCCCGGGTGTGAGTGCGAGGAGGCGCACACCGGACCCGTTGACCTGCTCTCGAAGCCCCTC
>Ga0116151_10001330_pt1 | contig 23045 bp, 18 predicted proteins | sample AD_UKC117_MetaG_FD_89893 | JGI IMG/M metagenome (GOLD analysis project Ga0116151, IMG submission 89893) | Active sludge microbial communities of municipal wastewater-treating anaerobic digesters from Hong Kong - AD_UKC117_MetaG | ecosystem: Engineered > Bioreactor > Anaerobic > Digestate... | reverse complement strand
GGCTCGCTCGCTCATGCCCACGATGCCGCGGCCATGGCGGTCTGAGTTCGGCAGCGCGGTCGATCCGGGGCCGTTCCTGACGGTCACGAGCAGGTGCCGGGGTGCGCAGGAAACCGTCACGTCGGTGTGGGCGGCGCCCGCGTGCTTGAGGGCATTCGTGAGCGACTCCTGGACGATACGGAAGGCAGCTGCCGACACATGGCGCTCGACCGGGCGGTCGCAGTCGATCCGCAGGGTGATGTCGGCTCCCGTGTCCCGCAGATCCGCCACCATCTGCGTGATGTCGCCGATGCCTCGCGCCGGATCCCTCTCGACGTCATCGGACTCACGCAGCAGGCCCAGCATCTGGTCGAGGTCGGTCAGTGCGTTGCGTCCGAGATTCTCGATCTCCGCCAGCGCCTCGAAGGCCCGGTCCGGCTGTTGTGAGATGCGGGCGGCGCCCGCCTGCAGGACCATGACGTTCACTGCGTGTCCGACGGCATCATGCAGTTCGCGCGCGAGGCGTCTGCGCTCTTCGGCGATCGCAGCGGCCGCGACCTCGTCCTGGTGTGCTTCGAGGTCATCCACCGTCTTGGTCAGCCGGGCAGCGCGGATCCTGTTGCTCCGCATACTCGCACCGATCAACCAGCCGATCCCGAACAGGACGAACCACACGACGATGACGAGTGGGTCGGGCTCGCCCGGCCCGTAGAACGTCACTGTTGACAGCGCCAGCGCCGCGCCACCCACGATTGCTCCCGAGACGGGGACCGTCCGGGTGGCCGCGACCGAGTATGCGAAGAATGGGATCGCAAGCGGGGCGTTGCTGTCCCCCTGGGTCGCGCTGGCCGCGAGGTACAGCGCCGTGGCCGCCACCAGTGCGACGACGGGCATCAGGCGTCGGACGAGGAGGAGCGCGTTCGGCGCGAGCGCCAGAATCCAGCCCAAACCCTCGACCTGCCCGTACTGATCCACGTACGCCGGGCTCTGCAGGGAAACGACCGTGATCCAGGTGAACAGCGCAGCAAGCGCCGCGTCCGTGATCAACCACCAGGGTTTGCGCTGGTGGCCTGCGGCGTCCTGTGGCCGGCTGGGCACGTCTTCACCGTACCGCCGTCCCGGTGGCCGTTCGTCCTCCCGCGGAGGGATTGTGAATCCCTCCACAGGACGACCGCGTGGATCTCCTGGGGTGACGACGCGGACGGTTGGGAGCGCGATCGTGGAAGTGGACGTTGAGGAGGCGCTATGAGCATCTTGCAGAATCTCGAGGGACACCCGACCACAACACCCGACGACACGTCGGGAAAGGTGCGGAACCTGGCGGTAGCGGGACTTCTTGTGGCCGCCACGTGGGCGGGCATCGCCGCATGGTGGATGCCCCGCGGCCCGATGACGACGAGCCAGGCGATCTGGTCGATCGCGATCAGCCTCATCGTCGGCGCGGTCGCGGGAGTCCTGTTGCGTAGCCGTTGGGCGATCGTCCTGACTCCTGCTGTGTTCGCCGTCGTGTTCGAGGTGTTGCGCATCGGTCTGGACGGGCCGATGGTCGACGGTATCCACGCGAGCATGTACGGGATCATCGCGCTGGTGACCGGCCGTGGCTTCCACGCAGTGTTGGCACTGCTTCCTTTGGCGCTCGGGTCCGCAGTAGGAGTGGGTCTGGTCGCGGGGCCCACCTCCCGCTGGTCGTCGCTGATCATGAGGACCGGTGTGGCAATCGCCGCGCTCGCGGTCCTCGTCGTGAGCGTGGGCCTGCTGCGGCCGGCGACGACGGCTCCGATCGTGGGGCCCGACGGGCGGCAACTCACCGGCTCTGTCGCCGAGTTGACGGGAGTCGACATCGGGACCCATCAGGCCAAGCTGATGATCCGCGGCCACAGCACGGACAATCCGGTCCTGCTCTTCCTCGCGGGAGGACCGGGTGGATCCGAGTACGGCGCGATGCGCCGGCATCTGGCCGAACTCGAACGGCACTTCACCGTGGTGACATGGGATCAGCGAGGCGCAGGTACGGCGTATTCGGAGTTGGATCCCACTGGCACTGTGAGCCCGGAAGGCGCAGTTTCCGACACGATCGCCGTCACCGAGTACCTGCGTGACCGGTTCGGACAGCAGACCATCTACCTGCTCGGGCAGTCCTGGGGTTCGACGTTGGGGGTGCTTGCCGTCCAGCAGCGGCCTGACCTGTACGCCGCTTTCATCGGGACGGGTCAAATGGTCAGCCAGTCGGCCACGGATCGGATCTTCTACCGGGACACGTTGGCATGGGCGCAACGGACGGGCAACGACGAGCTGGCCTCCGAGCTCCTGGCTTCGGGTCCACCACCCTACGAGGACATGCTGCGCTACGAAGCAGCGCTGTCGCACGAACAGGATGTCTACCCCTACGACCACAGTGCGAACTCTGAGGGATCAGGTCAGATGTCTGAGAACCTGCTCGTGGAGGAGTATGCCCTGATCGACCAGATCCATGTCCTGGGTGCGTTCATGGATACGTTCGCCGCCCTGTACCCGCAGCTGCAGGAGATCGACTTCCGGCGGACGGCAACTGACTTCTCCGTTCCCGTGTTCTTCGTCCAGGGCGCTCATGAGGCCGACGGCCGTGCCTTGCCATTCAATGAGTGGTATCCGATGATCGATGCGCCCATCAAGGACCGGGTTGTTCTTGAGACCTCCGGGCACCGCCCGCTGTGGGAGCAGCCGGACGCCTTCGTGGACTACATGGTGAACACGGTGCTCGGACGGACGTCCACCATGGGTTGAAGCACACGCTGGCTAGTGGCCGCCTGTGTGGCCCAGCGTCGGCAACACGGTGGGTGGTGCGCTCCCCGGGCACACCACCCACCGTGCGGCGGTCAGTTCGTCGGGCGTTCCGAGCGCAGCATGGTGATTCCGATCCAGACGTACCAGACGATGATTCCGAGCCCGAACAACGCGGTGAGGACGTCGGGCAGCAGCAAGGTGGTCGTCAGGATGCCCGCCGCGCCCACCACCAGACCCAGGTAGTTCAGGTTCTTCGGCAGAGACCGCGACCGCAGAGCCGCCACACTCATCAGCGTGATCCACAAGCCCCCCACCAGTTCGATACCCCCACCCAAACCCTGGATGAGCATCTGGATGGTCGCCCACATGGATGCGGCCAGGGCGCTGTCCTGCGCGGCCACGTCGAGCACCATGTCGCTGCCGATCATGGCGGTCATCCCGACGGCGAACATCAGCGTGGCCCATATCAATCCGAAGGCCGTACCCACCCGGGCCATGAACGACGCTCCCACCCGTGACAGCAGGGCGAGCGACTGGACCACCAGGAATGCGCCGAAGGCCAGGTAGATGGCGGCGTACCAGACGTTCAGCAGCAGGGTGTTGTCCGCAAGGAACCGCAGGTGCTCGCCGACATCGGTGTCCAGTGCGCCGTAGTCGGCGGAGGCGACGACAGTCGCGAACAGGATCATGCCGATGATGAACGTGGCAGCCTGCCCCAGAGCGGCCCAGCCGCCGGCGCGACGGCCGATCGCGTCGTCGGTCCGGCTCACCTCGCGTGTGAGAGTGGTACTCATGATCGTTCTCCTTGTCCGCGCCCGGTGGCGCGATCGATGAGGTCCTGACTGCTTGCGTCATCCATGCTTCTCGCCGTGCCCGGTGGCGTCGAGGTCCGACGATTGACGATTCGCGCCACCGGCTGGCTGGCCGGAAACGTCAGGACCAAGTCATTGACGCCACCTCTGCTACATGCTGGCCTTGGATCATGAGAACTCGCAACGTCGTCCTTGTGACCTTCGACGGTGTGCAGGGCCTCGACATCTTCGGCCCGCTCGACGTGTTCTACTTCGTCAACTACTTGGTGGACCGCGATGGTGGATCCAGCCCTGCGTATGTGGTGGAACTGGCCGCTGCACGTCCGGGGCCGGTTGCGACTGCCGCAGGCCCCGCAGTTCACGCCACAGCAGGCGTGGGTGACCCCGAACTCGCGCCGGATCTGTTACTGGTGCCTGGCGGCCTGTCGGTGGCCGAGGTCGCCACCAATGCGGAGTTCATCGATGCTCTACGAGGGTTGGCTGAACGCAGCGAGGAGGTCGGCTCTGTGTGTACGGGCGCGCTTCTGCTCGCCCAAGCGGGCCTGCTCGAGGGGAGGCGGGCGACCACGCACTGGGCACTGGCGGATCAACTCACCCGCACCCATCCGGAGATCGACGTGGACTCCGACCGGATCTTCATCCACGACGGTGTGTGGAGTTCGGCAGGGGTGACCGCCGGCATCGATTTGGCGCTTGAGATCGTGCGCCGCCACCATGGGAGTGCGCTATCGGCTGAGGTCGCACGCAATCTCGTGGTGTACATGCACCGGTCCGGGGGCCAGCGTCAGTTCAGCACCCACCTCGCTGTGGAGCAGGCGTCGGATCAGACGATCAACGACCTGCTGGCCTACATCGCCGATCATCCGGACGGTGACCTAAGCGTGGCGGCCCTCGCAGAACGTGCTGGTCTGGCGCACCGCAGTTTCCAGCGCTTGTTCACCCGTGAGGTGGGTGTGAGTCCCGGCAGCTATGTCGAACGTGTGCGTATGGACACCGCCCGGCGGATGCTCGAGCGGACCGACGACGGCATGGCCCGGGTCTCGCGACGTTGCGGTTACGCCAATGTGGAGACGTTCCATCGGTCCTTCCAACGCGTGATGGGTGTCACGCCGGGGGAGTACCGCAGCCGCTTTCGGGAAGTCGTCGAGTAGCCGCTGGCGCTCGCTGCCGATCACGAAGACGCCCGGGTGGGTGGCTCCGACTTCGTTGCCAAGACGTGTGACGTGACAGCAGGCCACGGGTGGCACCGTCTGGTTCACTGGAGGCCGAGGAGGCGGTGATGGACGAGAAGAACTGGCCTGAGCAGCAGCAGGTCGCGGCCGATCAAGCGCAGGAGATCGACCCCGAGGCGGCAGTTGCGAAGGAACCCGCCAGCGACTGGAGCGAGAAGCAGTCGCAGGAGATCGAGGAAGCCGCGGACGCGGCGTTCGGTGCCGGGCAACTCCCGAAGTAGGGCGTCTCGGCAAGCGGAGATCTATCTGCGGGGCCGCCACGCCCGGAGGTCGGCCATAGGCATTTGAGTACCCATTACTCATCCCGCCGTCACGCCGCCCCGCTTGACTGCGAGGCATGAAGACACCACACATCATTCTGGCAATGGCGCTCATCGCGCTGGCTTCCACACCGGCAGTCGCCGTCCTCGCTCCGGAGCCCGAATCGACACTGTCCATGCCAGACCGAAAGACCACGACCTTCACAAGTGCCACGAGCGCAGACACCTCACGCGCCGTCGCTGTGTGGCGACAGTTCGACGGTGCACACGAGCGGATCCAGGCCCGTTCCCTGGAAATCGGTCAATGGGGACCCACGGCCGTTCTGTCCTCCTCAAACGGCGACGCCGGCAGCCCCCAAGTGGCCGTCTCACCATCAGGAGAGAATGCGGTCGCCGTGTGGGTGCTGGAGGACGGCAACGAATCGATCGTGCAGTCCCGGTGGTTCAGCAACGGCACGTGGGGTGTCCTCAAGCAGGTTGGCACCGACACAGAGGCAGCGGTTCCGCAGGTGGACATCACGAGCGACGGTGGAACCGCACTCGTGATGTGGCGTGAGGGGAGTGGCGCCGACCGGACTATCCGAGTCGCCTGGGGGCACGATGGACAGTGGGACGCCCCTGACGATCTCACCGCTCCAGGCACAGACTCCGTGACGCCGACGATGGATCTGAGTGACGACGGTACGCGGGCGATCGCGCTGTGGCGCAGGTACGCAGGTGGTTACTACAACGTCGAATCCACGGAATGGGCGGGGTCGACCTGGTCGCCTCCCCAGTGGCTGTCGGCATCGGCGCAGACCACGAGCCCCGACGTGGCGCTGGTGGATGGCGGTGCCGTCGCAACATGGGTCGAGGTCCGTGACGCCACCCTGCGCGTGCTCAGTGCTCGACGCGCGGCCGGTCAGTGGGGTGAGGAGGACGTGTTGTCCGCTCAGGGCAGCAACGCCTATACGCCGGTCCTGGACACCGCCGGATCCACGGCTGCAGTGGCTTGGCGGCGCGACGACTCCGGCACCGGGGTGGTAGAGGCAGTGGTCGACGCGGGGACTGGCTGGGGTGCCACGCAGACCCTGTCGCGGCCCGGGGAGTCCTCGTTCGATCCGCACGTTTCGCTGTCCAAGGACGGTGCGTCCGCGATGGCTGTGTGGACCCAAGCCGTCGGACAGTTGCGCAAGGTGACCGGCGCTCACTACGACGACGGATCCTGGGACATGCCGGTGGATGTCTCATCGGTCAGCGCTCTGGCCGGGTCACCGACAGTCCTCGTGGATGAGAGCGCGAACTCGGGTGTGGCCTTCTGGCGAGGTCACAGCGGGACGTTCGGTGTTCTGCGGACGAGTCGTGTGCGCAACATCGACGATGCCATCACCCCGCCGGCTACAGGAAGGAGTACACCGGCCGCTGTCACAGGTCTGAGGGTCAAGGTGCGCAAGCGGTATGCCCGTGTGTCATGGCAGCGCGGTGAGGCGGCCAACAGCTACCGGGTCGTTGTCAAGAAGCGTGGGTCGAAGAAGGTGCGGATTCGGACGGTTTCGGCTCCGCGGACCCGCTTCGCGGTGACCAAGGGTCGTTACCGCGTCAAGGTGAGTGGTATCAACGCAGTTGGGCAGGGTCCGTCCGACGCCAAGAGGTTCAAGGTCCCGCCCAAGCGATGAGCATGAAGGAAGGGGCCGGGTCGGATGTTCTCGACCCGGCCCCTTCGCGTGCCGTCAGCTGAGTTTGGCGACGAACCCCGCGCTCTGAGTGCAGTAGCTCGCCTTACCGGTGATCGTGCCCGCGATGCGCTTGGCCGACACGAACCGGCCCGTGATCTCCAACGTCGCCGCTCGGTAGGTGAAGGTCCGCTTCTTCCCGCGAACCTTTGCAGCAGTGCGAGCGGTCACCCGCATCGCTTGGTACGTCAACGGGATCACCGGCTCGCCGTCGCAGCGAAGTTCACCGGAGACGGTGTACCGCGACAGATACACACCGATGCCCTTCTCGTGGGCGAAGGTGAGTCTCAGGCCTCCGTTGAGGCCATGCTCTCCACGAAAGGTGCCGGGGGTGGGCTTGTCGGCTGCGTGCGCGGTCTGCGCCACCGGTAGTAGTGCGGTCACGATCAACAGGACAGGTATTGCTCGATATTTGGACATGGGCACAGTCAAGATCGAACGGCAGGTGCTGGCGTGAGTAGCCGGTACTCAAGTCCCCCGTAGGTACTGTTCGAGTTCGGCGCGGTTGGTGACCCCGAGTTTGGTGTACACGCGCTGCAGGTGGTTCTCCACCGTTCGACGCGACAGGACGAGGCGTTCGGCGATGCTCGCCGCAGTGAGGTTCTGGATCGCCAGATCGGCGATCTCGCGTTCTCGTCGTGTGAGCGCGGTGGCCTGTTCGGATGGCCGAAGGAGGCCGGGTGTCCGAGCTGCCTGGCATTTGCCGCGCAGTTCATCGAAGCGGGTCAGCAGTGCCGACGCTCGACGACTCTGTCCCGCCTTGTGCTGCAAGTCCACTGCAGCCGCGAGTGCTTCCGCGGCCTCGATGACGAAACCTAGTTCTGCCCACCGCAGTGCGACACGTTCGAGTTCGATCGGATCCCGTTCAGCCACCGCCCGCGCGTGCTCCCCGGCCGCCACGGCCCAGCGTGTTCCTCCGGCGGAGAGCAGATCCGCGCTCGGTGGTGCGCCTAGTCGGAGAAGATCGTGCTCGAGTTGCCAGCCGGACACGATCTGACCGAGGGCGCGGGCGGTGGTTGCCGCTTCTGTCAGAATTTCCTTCGCGCGCACGGGCTGACCACACGCCACGGCCGCCCATGCCAAGCCACGCTGGACCAGATCGGGTTCGAACAGCCCGGCCGGTTCGACAGTGTCCAACCGGATCCGCTCGGCGGCTTCGCTGGCGGCCTCGGCATCACCGGTGAGCCCTGCCGCCAGCGCCACTGCCCCGAGTGACCATCGGATGCCGATCTGATCATCGAGACCTTCGTTGATCGCTAGGGCTCGCTCGAACAGTCGACGTGCCCTGAGTACATCTCCGGAGGCGATCGCCACGCGACCCCGAAGTAACGCCCCCGTGGCCTCACCCTCGAGGTCCCCGAGGCGAACCATGCCTGTCTGCAGAGCATCGGCATCCGACCCGGCAGCCGCCAGTTCACCCGCGAGCAGGTGGGCAAGGGTGCTGCCGATCAGTGCCTGCTCCTCAGGGATGGGGATGTCGGTCTCCCGGCGCAACCAGTCCGCGAACTCCCGGCAGACCCGCAGCGCGTCGGCGCTACGGCCGATCAGCGGCAGCGCCAGCCCCGCGACGTAGTCTGCTCGCATCCGCGACCGCGTGCTCATGGTCGCCTGCCCGCCATGGCGCAGTTGATCCACCGCGGCGAGTGCCTCGCGGGGCCTGCCTGCGTTCTGGATCATCAGCACTGCCGTACGGCCGGCGATCTGCTCCGCAGACTCCGGCGACACCTTCTGGCGAGCAGCCTCGAGTACCTCGAACGCTTCGGCCGAGCGACCCGCCAGACACAGAACGTGCGCCCGCGTGTCAGCGATCCCCGCAACCTCGTCGTCGGATGTCGCCGCATCTGCGGCCTGGGCCAGCACCTTGAGAGCACTTGTGACGTCACCGTTGCGGAAGTCGGCCTCGGCGAGCGCCACGGCGGCCTGCGTGCCACCACCTGCCGCCATCGCCTGCTGGGCCAGATCAATCGCGAGCGGAAGGTCGAACAGGGCCTGGGCGCGTTTGCTGGCGGCGACCAACTGCTCTGCGGAGGCCACCTGATCGGTGTCGCGCAGCCAGGTCACCAAGTGCAGGACGTCATCACGTCGCCTTGCACCGCATCCTTCGATGTGGGCGGCCAGCTGGCTCTTGAGGCGTCGTTCCCGGGTCCTCGGCATGTCCGCACGAAGGATCTCTGCGAACACGGGGTGGCTCAGTCGCACCTGCGAACGGTGGCCGTCACGTGCCAGAATGATCAGCCCCCGGTCCTCGAGATCCTCCAATGGCGGGTCGGGCAATACCGTGTTCAGGTCGGACTCGGACAGCACCTCTGCTACGGCCAGGAGTTCGAGGGCCTCCATCGCACTCTTCTCGAGACTTCCGATCCGACGTCGGACGACGTCGGACAATCGCGAAGAACGCGTGTCCGTGCGGTGCAGTTCCCAGATCCCGGAGTCCTTCGTGAGGCTCTCGTCGACCAACGCCGCGCGGACCATTTCACGGACGTAGAGCGGATTGCCCTCCGTTCGGCGGAAGAGTCGCTCAGTGGTCGTCATCGAAACCGGCGGGCCGAGTATCTGCTCCAGCAGTCGGTGCAGGTCCTCGGGTGTGAGCGGGTCCACATCGATGATCTCGAGGTCTCCAGAGCGCCACAGCGCATCGATGGCGTCGGGCAGGGGGTTGTCGGAGCGAATGGTCGCGAGCAGTCGGCACACGCCTGCGCTGCGCAGTTGCTGCACCAGGGCGGCCGAACCTGGATCCAGCAGGTGGCAGTCGTCGATGAACAACACCAGGGGCGTTGTGCCGTGCTCAGCCTTCCATGCCGCAGTCACCTGCTGGAACAGCGCAGTCGCATCGCGCTGGTCGCCCAGCGGTGGCAGCAGAGGAGCCAGTGCGGCGAACGGGAAGCGGGCCGTGGTCTCTCCGCCGACCGCGCGTAGGACAACGAATCCACGTTGTTCGGCCTCAGTGGCGAGGTCTGTGGCCAAGTGGGTCTTCCCGATGCCCGCCGGTCCGACCAGGGCAACGGATCCGTCCGTCTGGGACAACACCGACGTACGTAGGGCGCGCAGGCTGTCGCGACGCCCCACCGTCGGCCATCGCTCCACGCGGTGCAGTATGCCACTGCGCGGGGTACGAACCGGTCAGACGCCGAGGTCACGCAGGATGAGGCGCAGCGCTCGACTGCGCACGGTGTCAGGCGTGGAGTCGTCACCCACCACATCGCACAGCAGGATGGCGATGCGCCGTCTTCGCGCCGTCGCCAAGACTTCGCGGACTTCAGCGCTGTGGACGTCGAAGCCGTCCACACTGACCGCTTCAAGGAGTTTCATCGATGTGCTCATGTCGTCGATGACATCGTCGATGCGGCGTCGGTTCGTGAGTAGCCGCTACTCATCTTCAGGTGAGGTTCTCAGGGCGAACTCACCGTCGCTCGCGCACCCGCGCCGCGGCGGCCCGTCCCTGCTCAAGGATCTCCTCCTCGCCGGGCACATGACGGCCGGACATGAGAACGCGACCGTCGCAGATCACGGTGTCGATGACCGATGAGTCCGCGGCGTAGACCAAGTTCGACTCCAGGTTGTGGTCGGCGATCAAGTTCGGCTGATCCAAGTCGATCAGCAGAGCGTCTGCGAGCCCTCCCTCCGCGATCACGCCGGCGTCGATCCCGAAGGCCAGCGCGCCAGCAACGGTGGCCATCTCGTACACCTCGTGGTCGCGGGCAGCGGTCGGTGAGCCGGACCGGATCTTGGCCGACAGCGAAGCCAGCTTCATCTCGGTCAGCATTGACAGGCAGTTGTTGCTGGAGGCGCCGTCCGTGCCGAGCGTCAGGTGCAACCCGGCTGCGCGTGCTGCGGTGTGATCGAACTGGCCGCTGCACAACTTCATGTTCGAGGCGGGTAGATGAGCGATGACGGCATCGTGTTCTGCCAGGATGCCCCGGTCCTCGTCCGACAGGTGAACGCAGTGCGCCAGGATGCTGTTCGGTCCGATGACGCCGAGGTCGTTGAGGTACGCCACAGGTGTGCGCCCGGTCTGCGCCAGGCAGTCGGCGTTCTCCTTGCGCGTTTCGCTGACGTGGATGTGCAGCAATCGGCCGGCTTCTGCGGCGGACTCGGCCGCAGCGCGCAGGCTCGCCTCCGGCACCGTGTACACCGAGTGGGGAGCCTCGGTGATCTGGATGCGGTCGGGCAGGTCTGCGGCCATCTCCAGCAGTTCGGCGTTGCTGCGCTCGCTGCGTGGGTTCGTGCGCCCGTCCGGTCCAGACAGGTAGAGCAGTCCGATGGCAGCGCGCACCCCCATTTCTTCGGCGGCCCGCACCGTGGCCGACTGGTCCCAGTACATGTCGTTGAAGAAGACCGTGCCCGACTTGATCATCTCGAGGATCGCGATCCGGCTGCCGGCATAGATGTCCTCGTCGGTGAGTTGGGCCTCGGCGGGCCAGATGTGGTCGGTTAGCCACTCGGCGAGTTCCACGTCGTCGGCGTACCCGCGTAGCAGGGTCATCGCCGCGTGGGTGTGCGCGTTGTAGAACGGCGGGACGATGACCATCCGGGCGTTGCAGGTAATGACCTCGTCTACGACGGCGTCAGGCTGCGGGCCGATCGATTCGAAGCGATTGCCTGCGATGAGCACGTCGGTCCGTTGGCCGTGCAGAACCACGTCGCTGATGAGTAGCCGTGTCACAGCATGTCCTCCTCGATCGCGGACAGTTCGATCGTCCCGCGGCGCCGGACGATTCCGAGGATGTCATCCTCCACCGCACGCGGGGGGCGGTTGATCCCGGGATGGTAGGCGCCAGAGCGCAGTTCCACGGCACCGGCGTTGTGCAGGGCCATCGTCGCGTCGATGTAGCGCAGGTGGGTGGGTTCGTCCAAGGCGAAGTTCACGGGCGCTTTGTCGTTGAGGACACGGTGTTCGGGCATGTCCGGGCCGAATTCGTCCTCGGCGCCGAGGTTGGCCACGACGAGGTCGGATCCCGCGAGGTACTCGGCCCACGGACCGAGGGCACCCGCGATCCCGGTGGCCGAAGCGACGCCCCAGGCGCGGTCCAACGCAGCCCGCACTGCCGACGTGTCCGCGGCGTCGATCAGCGAGCAAACGGCCGGTGGCCGCACATCGGGATCCGGATCGACAAGTGTCACAGAAGCACCGGCCGCGAGTGCGGCCAGCGCCGCCCCCCGCCCCACCTTCCCGCACCCGAACACCACGATCGCCCGCCCGTTCAGATCCGGATGGCCGAAGTGGGCCAAACCCCGGACGAAGCCGTCCCCGGTGCCCAGGACGGTCTCGATGAGTTTGATGCGGCTGTCGTCGGCGAGGAAGACCGGTGCCGTACTCGACTCGTACACGTGCTGGCCCGACTTGGTGAGTTCGACGTAGCCCAGTCGGGCCGGTGTCTCGGCGAGGATGCCGGCGCAGTCCAGGGCCACGTCGCAACCGGCCGGGGATCGGGTGGTCACCGGGACGCCGACCTCATGCAGCAGTGTGACTGTGTCCGGATCGTGAGGCAGCAAGGGGGACAGGACGACGGTCAGGTCGGCTCCGCCAGCCAGCAGCGGGACGTATTTGGCCAAGGTGTTGTGGAACACGGGGGTGGCGTCCGCGATGCGGGCACCGTCCAAGGGCCGCTCCACGTGCCACTGCTCGGTCTGCCAGATCAGGGCCGGATGGTCCGAGGGGGAGTAGGCCTGATCCAGGATTGCGCGCAGGGCTTCGGCGCGATCATCAGGCACACGGCGATCGTAGGACATGGTGCGGCCCACGGGCGTCCGTCGAGTCGGGCCGGGCCCGCCTTGACCCCATTGAGCGCAGTTCCGCAATGATGGGCAGATGACCGCGACCACGCGTGCACCGCTGCCCCGCACCCTGCCCGAGGCGCGCAGGCAGTTCGTCAAGCACCGTTCGCCACGGATCCTGATGGCCTGCTTGGCGCTTGCCGTGCTCGTGCGCGTGTTCGTCGGCGATTTCACGTGGTGGAACGTGGTGCCTTTCGTCGCGGTCGTCGCGGTGCAGCCGTTCCTGGAGTGGACCCTGCATGTCTTCGTCCTGCATGCCCGGCCGAAGACGATCGCAGGGCACACGTTCGACACGGTCGTCGCGCGTGACCACCGCCTGCACCATGCGGACCCGCGTGACATCCCGCTGATCTTCATCCCTGCGCGGTGGCTGATCTACCTGATCGCGAGTGTCCTTCTGGTCGGGCTACTCTTCCCGACGTGGCCGATGCGCACGTCCTTCTACGTCGCCGGATTCGCCATGGCCTTGCTGTACGAGTGGTCGCATTTCCTCATCCACACCGACTACAAGCCCAAGACAAGGCCCTACCGCCACCTCTACGACAACCATCGCTGGCATCACTACCGCAACGAGCACTACTGGTTCGGCATCACCTCGACCATCGGGGATCAGGTGCTACGGACCGCGCCGGGCCGCGACGAGGTCCCTGTGTCGGCGACGGCCAAGAGTCTGCCCGGGCTCTGAGGTGGTTCACCCCGCCGCGTTGGGTGGGGTTCGGGTAGGCCGGTGGGGTTCGGGTAGATAGAAGAGCCTGCCGGGTCTCTGATGCGGTTCGCCCCGCCGCGTTGGGTGGGGTTCGGGTAGATAGAAGAGCCTGCCGGGTCTCTGATGCGGTTCGCCCCGCCGCGTTGGGTGGGGTTCGGGTAGATAGACGGGGTTCGGGTAGTTGGGTGGGGCTCGTCGGCCGCTGAACCCCATCGGACGGCACGAACCCCATCGGACGGCACGAACCCCATCGGACGGACGCCATCGCACTGCTCATGGCCGTCTGGGCTCTGGCACCCGGCGTCCGACGGAAGCGATCACTAGCGTGTCCGTGTGGACATCGCGTCGGCTGTGAGGGACCCGCGCTACCTGCGGCTCCTGATCCTCACAGCTCTGACGGGCATCCCCATCTCCCTGGCCGCGCTTGCGTTCGAGGTGGCCTTCGAGACCGGTATCCAAGTGATCTGGTACGACCTGCCCACGGCGATGGGGATGGACGAGCCGCCATGGTGGGTGTTGCTCTGCGTTCCCACGGTGGGCGGGTTCCTGGTCGCTCTCGCCCGCCGCTTGCCCGGCGATGGCGGACACAACCCGCTCTTGGGATTCGCCGGCGGGGTGCTCGGGCCCAAAGCACTGGCGTCCGTCGTCCTGGCTGGTCTGGTCACGCTGTCATGCGGTGCGGTGCTGGGGCACGAGGCGCCGCTGATGGCCATCGGTACCGGCGTGGCCCTGTTCATCGGCGCGAAGTCGGCCGCATCCGACTCGTCGATCGCGGCCATGTTCGCGGTTGCCGGGGGCGCAGCAGCCGTGAGTGCGCTGTTCGGCAATCCCCTGGTCGCAGCGGTCCTGATCATGGAGGGCATGAACTTGGGCACCACGGACCGTCGGCCACTGGTGCTGCCGGCACTGTTATCGGCCGGTGTCGGATACTTGGTCTTCACCGGGGTCGGGAACCTGTCCGGCTTCACCTCTCCTAACCTCGCGGTGCCCACGAATCCGCCAGGGCAGGGAATCACCTGGTACGACCTCGGCTGGACCTTCGTGATGGCACCGCTGGCAGCGCTGCTGATCATGGCGATCCGCGCTGCTGCCACCCGGCTCGACGCCATGCAGACGAAGGCTCGGCTCATCTGGTTCATCCCGCTGGCGGGACTGGTCGTGGGTGCGGCAGCGCTGGGCTATTCCGTGGTGACCGGGGACGACCCGCGGAACGTCCTGTTCTCCGGCCAATCCCAAGTGGGGCCACTCGCCGACACCGGCTACGAGACCGCGACTCTGGCGCTGCTGGCATTGCTGGTCTTCAAGGGCGTTGCCTACGTGGCGAGTCTGGCCGGTGGATTCCGCGGCGGTCCGGTTTTCCCGTCGATCTTCTTCGGTGCTCTGGTGGGCACGGCTTTCGGCACAGTGCTGCCCGGGGTGTCGCCACTGGCCGCCTTCTACGTGTCGATGGCCGCAGCCACGGCGACCAACCTGCGGATCCCGGTCGGGTCGATCTTGTTGGTCGCGCTGGTCGGTGGGGTCGCGAGCCTGCAGTTGCTGCCACTCATCATCATCGCCGCCGTCGTAGGGATCGTGATCCGGGCGTGGTTCGACGGGGGAGTCCGGGACACGTCGCCGGCCCCGGCATTGTGAGCCCCGAGTTGTCGTGTGGGCACCCAGTCGGCGGGGGTCGGGGGTTTGGGTGCCGGACGGGCAACTGGGTTGTCGTGTGGGCACCCAGTCGGCGCGGGCTGGGGGTTTGGGTGCCTGAGGGGCAACTGGGTTGTCGTGTGGGCACCCAGTCGGCGCGGGCTGGGGGTTTGGGTGCCGGACGGGCAACGTGGGACCTCCCGCAGTTAGCGTCGGGGGCATGGCCAGCGACTCACAGATCGTGACGTGCCCCTCCTGTGGCACCAAGAACCGCGTCCCGGTGGCTGCGTCCGGCAAGCCGTCTTGTGCCTCATGCAAGGCGCCGCTGCCCTGGCTGACGATCGCCGATGACCGAAGTTTCGCCAAGGTGGTCCTCGAGTCCAAGGTGCCTGTGTTGGTGGATCTGTGGGCGCCCTGGTGCGGTCCATGTCGCATGGTGTCGCCGATCGTCGAACGCATGGCTGCTCAGTACGCGGGTCGGCTCAAAGTCACCAAAGTGAACGTGGACGAATCCCCGGCAGTGGCTCGCGACTACGACGCCATGAGCATCCCGACCCTGCTACTCGTCAAAGGCGGCAAGGTTGTGGACAGGATGGTCGGCGCCGTGCCCGAGACGCAGTTGACGCAGTTCGTGAGCAGGTCAGTGACCTAGTGGCGTAATGGAGGCATCCGGACCTCCGGTTCTGCTTGCATGAGGCGCGTGGACCCGCAGCTGTGGCCGAGTCGGCGACGGATGGCCGCAGCGCAATTGAGGCGCGGCGCCCTGGACGCACCATGGCCGCAGGCTTCCTGGTTCTCAGTGGCTCGACGAAGCCTTGTGGTCACCGGCTTCCTGGTGTTCGCGTTGGCCACGGGTCGGCTTGAGAGCGCTGTTTTCGCCGCCTTCGGGGCTCTGCAGATCGGCCTGGGTGAGGCGGTGCTACCTCTACGCGCCCTGCTGCGGCAGTCTGTGCTCTCCGTACTGGGTCTGATCGTGGTCGCGTACGCAGCTATGACCCTGAGTGGTACGTGGTGGACCGTGCCGCTTCTCGCGGTGGTGGCATTCGTGCAGGGGGCGTCGTCCACCGTCGGCCCCATACCGCGCTCCGTGGGCATCGGTGCGCTGGCGATGGGTGTGATCTTCGCGGGGATCCGCGCCGATCCGGCCATCGCAGTGACGTGGCTGGCGATCGGTGCCGCCACTCAGTCGTGCTTCGCGATTCTGTTCTGGCGCACGGAGCGCAGGCGCGCTGTCCACGTACTGCTCGCCAACTCCGTGCGAAGCGCCGAACGGATCTCGTCGGCCGGCCATATCTCGGGCCGGAACAGTAACGCCGCTTCGGCAGAGATCGACCAGGCCATGCACACGATCGATTCCTCCGGGGTTCCCAACCGCCAGGCTGCTGTGGCGGTGGCTGAGGCGGTGAACCAGGTTCGGCGCAACCTTGTGGCATGGCGGGAGATCGAACGGCCGGGCCTGGCCGAACGGCTGCGGATCTCGGGTCAATTGCGGCACTGCATCAGAGCCTTGTCCGGGCGCCAGGATGCCGGGGATGCGTCAGCCCCGGGCGAGACCTGGCCCGTTGGCAGTTACTTGGCCACGACCATCGGGAACCTCCGGGATGCCATCGCTCATCTCCCGGACGCAGACGATCGGCCGAGGCCTGTGCCGGAGACCTCGAACTGGGGGGATTGGCATGGGTTCAGGGTCGGAACATCCGAGTTCCGGCACGGTATGCGGATGGCCTTCGCGTTGGCTCTGGCTCAATCCCTGGCACTCGTGCTGCCGCTGGATCACTCGTTCTGGATTCCACTGACGTGTGTGTTCGTGGTCAAGCCGGACTGGGCGTTCACCATCATCCGGTCGCTGGCCCGCGTCGGAGGAAATCTCCTCGCGGTGCTTCTCGTGCCCGCCATCACTTATGCAGCCGGCGACAGTGTCTGGGGGATCTCCGTCGCGGTCCTCATAGTCTCCGCAGTGGCCTTCCGGTACTTCACGGGCACCTACATCCTCGGGTCGTTCGGCATCGCCGGAACGATCCTGATCCTCGACTTCTTACTCGCGGATGATGCGAATCTGTACGTGTCACGAATCATTGCCACACTCGTCGGGGCCGCGGTGGGAATCGTCACTGTCGCGATCCTTCCGGCATGGCGCAGTGGGCAGGCGATCCGACTGGTGGACGATACCGTGCGGGGCTTGGCTGATTGGGCCCGCGCGGTGACCTACGCCGTGCTGTACCCGGCGGCGGTCCCAGAGGTCCAGGTGCGTGCGCTCGCCGAAGCGGAGCGTGCGAACCTGATCCGACTGCGCCCAGCAGTGGATGCGGCGATCGTGGAGCCGTGGCCGGCTGCTGATCCACGCTGTCTGGCGGTGATCGTCGACGCTGCCTCGCGTGCCCACCTGTGCCTGTTGGCGTTGATGTTCGAGGCCGACCGACGACGTGCATTGGGAGAGCCGGGCCTGGACGTGGGGATCGCTGCCCGCAGCGCGGATACGTCGTTCCAAGAGGCCGTAGTGCTCGTCGGGGGTGAACCACGTGGGTATCCGCTCGGTGTGGGTCCGTCCCCCGAGTCACCTCGTTCCGAGCCGGAGATCGCCGTCACCGTCGAGGTGGTTCGTCTGCAGCAGGCTGCCACTGACCTCGCGGCGGCAGTTGCATTGGTGAAACGGGTGACCTGAGAGCGGACCCATCGCGAGTGGATCTCTGAGCGCTCCATCCTCAACCGAGGCATCCCCAGAGTGTGGACCTATCGAATCGACCACGTGCGTAGACTTGAGATGTCGGCCCAGGCGAGGGCGGTGAAGGCTCATGGGGGCGCACACAGGCAGCGGGGCAGATGCGTTCTGGGTCCTGAACCTGGCCAGCCACTCGCCGGCTCCGTTGTGGGTCGCGGTGTCGCTGGGGGTTCTGGCGGCGCTCGCCACGATGATCGGCTGGGCCCTAGCGGCAGCGCGTCGGACATGGCCGGCATCCGTCCAGGCATCAGGACTGGTGCTGGCGGCGGTGGCCATGATCGGACTGTCCTTGCTGGAAATGGTCCCCGATGCCCGCGAATCGGGGCTTCCGAACCCGCAGGTGGCGTGGCTGTTCGTGCTCGGCTGCGGCATCGCGGTCGGGACGGTGCTGGTGGCCCGGATCATCTTCTCCTCCCACACGAGACTGGCACGCACGGCATTGGTGGTGGCTCTGGTCATCGGACTGCACAACATCCCGGAGGGCAGCATCGTCGTGGGCGTGGCGATGCTCTCACTGGATGCCGCCGTGCTGAGCATGGTGGTGATAGCTCTGCAGAACATCCCCGAAGGACTGGCCGTCGCCACCCCGGTGATCGCGTCAGGTGGCAGTCGGACGCGCGCCTTCGTCTACACCGCCATCGCAACCGGCGGGGAGATCCTGGGTGTTCTGCTGGCTGCCCGCTATGCCGCCGTGATGTCGCCGGAGCGGGTGGGCACGCTGCTGGCTGTGGTGGCCGGGGTGATGTTCACCATCAGCATCGTCGAACTGGTTCCGGCCGCATGGCGGATCCTGCGGGGCTCCCGTCGCGTCGCCCGACTCGAGAACAGAGACGGCCCGCGTGTGGCCGGCGATCCGCTCGTCTCAGGGCGAGGCGGCAGGTGACTACACAGTGTGAACACGGATCCTTCGAACGGGCCGCGAACGGCGGCGACTCGTAGGTCGCTCCGACGGACGGTGTGTTCGTTCGACCGGAGTCCGTCAGTGGGCTCCCTCGCGAACGAGAGCCCGAGGAGCGCGATCTCGACGTGGGGGGGCGCTGGGAAACCTGCCACCGATCGGCGCAGCCGGCAGGCCCGGAACCGGTGAGTCGTCCCACCTCTGACCAGAAGGCCACGGCAGGGATGGGAGGTGAGGCATTGATCGGCCCCATGGAGCCGGACCCATGATCAACATGATTCGGCAGGAGGCGACTTGTGATACTTCGCCTGGGCAGCAGGTAGGAGAACTGGAGAGGCATGGCGCGCGACCAGGTGTTCCAGGACAACGAGCTCGCGCGCCTGTACGCCGAGTACTCCACCGACTTCGTGTGTCTCGTGGACACCCGCGGTGTCGTCGCCTGGGTCGCGGGATCCATCGCAAGCAGCCTCGGCTGGAAGCCGGATCAGTTGGTGGGTCACCCGCTGCTCGATTTCGTCGATCCGGAAGACCGCGGGCTGCTCCTGGATCTGGCAGAGGGTCTGCAGGCGGGACGCGCGGTCGGGACGGAGCCCCGGGAACGACTGGCCGCCCGCCTGCGTACTCCTGCGGGCGCGATCCGGTGGCTGAGTGGGACCGGGATCCCGCGGCAGGACTCCGACGGACGGGTCCGCGAGATCCTGGTGATCCTCCGGGACGTGACGGAACTATTGCAGGCGCGACTACAGGCAGAAACCAACGCCAACCAATGGCGGGCAACGGTCGACAGCATGATCGATCCGTTCGTCGTCATGACGCCCGTTCGAGACGAAGACGGCGAGATCCGCGACTTCGTGTTCTCGCAAGCCAACTCGGCTGCGGCGTCGGAGCTTCTGGTGGAAATCGATGACTTGATCGGAAGCCACTTCCTCACGATGTTCCCGCACTTGGAGGATCAGGGTGTGCTCCACGCCTACGCCACCGTGATGGCCACCGGAGACCCCTTGGTGGTCGACGACGCCAAACTGTTCAACGACGTTCTTGGCGAGCCGCGGCGGTACGACCTACGGGCTGCCAAGGCGGGCGACGAACTCGTGCTCACGTGGCGGGATGTCACCGAACGTCACGACATGCTGCAGGAGCTGGCCCACCGTGAGGCCGTCTACCGGATGGCCACGGAAAGTGAGTACGACGCCGTCGTCCAGGTGGATGCGCGCGGGGACGTCATGTGGGCATCGCATTCGTTCGAACGGATAAGCGGGTACTTCTCTGAGGATCTGGTGGGGAGTTCGGCCTTCGTGCTGGTGGCAGATGAGGACAGGGCTGATATCGAGGCGAGTCTCGCAGCCGCACTCTCGGGGCGGTTGACGGACTCAGCCGAGGTCCGGATGGTGCGGGCAGATGGAACCCGGAGATGGGTGAGTCTGCGCAGCATGCTCGTGGAGAATCCAATGCCGGATGCGCCTCCGTGCTTGATGAGCCTGGTGCGGGACATCGACTCCGAGGTGAATGCCCGGCAGGCTGTGGAGAGAAGCCTGCAGCAGGATGCGCTCACCGGCGTCGCGACCTGGAGCGTCCTGCGTCCGGCCCTGGACAACGACCGTCCCAGCGCCGTCCTCTGCATCAGCGTCGACCGGCTGCGCGCCATCAACGAGGCTGTGTCGTACGCGGGTGGAGACGAACTGCTCGTCGAGGTCGCGCGTCGTATCAGCGCTGCGATCCCGCCATCGGCCACGGTTGGCCGCATCGCCGGCAGCGAGTTCCTCGTTGCTTTACCGGAGGCCGAGGATCGAACCCTGCTCGGCATCGTGGCCGAACGGATATCCGCGGAGGTGTCCACGCCGGTGAGTGTGGCCGGCCAGGACGTGCTGCCGACGGTGAGCATCGGCATCGCCCACGCGGATGCGCGGCCCGACGAGCTTCTGCGCAGGGCCAGTCTCGCGATGCGGACGGCCAAGAACGAGGGGGGCGATCGCTGGCTGTTCGACGACCCAGTGGTCGCTGCCGAGGCCGAGCGTCGCCTGTGGGTCGAATCCCGGGTACGCAAAGCCGTCTCGGACAGGGCGATCGTGCCGTGGTTCCAGCCCGTGGTGCGGCTCAGGGACGGCGTTGTGATCGGACATGAGGCACTGGCCCGATGGCCGCAGGCCGACGGCGGAGTCCAACTTCCAGGTCAGTTCCTGAATGTGGCGGAAACAAGTGGCTTGGTCGTGGCTGTGGACTTCGCCATCCTCGAGCAGTCGCTCGCGGCCTTCGCTCAGTTCGACCCGCTCACGGTGTCGGTCAACGTCTCAGCGCGCACACTGGCAACCGCGGACTACGCCGAACGGGTAGCCGCGGTGCTCGATGAGACCGCCTTCGAGCCGGCCAGACTGCGACTCGAAGTGACGGAGACGGCGCTTCTGTACGACGCGGATGCTGCCGACCGTGCCACGAACGCACTTGCCCTGCGCGGGGTCAAGTGGTGGCTGGACGACTTCGGCACCGGCTACTCCACGTTGACCCACCTCCGGGACTTCCCGATCAGTGGGATCAAGTTGGATCGCTCCTTCACAGTCGGAGTGGGCGATGAGGACCTGGCCTCGACCCGCCTCGCCAAGGCCCTGATCGGCATGGCGCACGGGCTGGGCCTCGAGACAGTGGCCGAGGGCGTTGAGAACACCACCCAGGCGCGGCTACTGCGTGAGCAGGGATGGCAGAACGCGCAGGGTTGGCTGTACGGCAAGGCCGCCCCGCTGCCGAAGTGAATGCCGGATTCACTGATGCCGAAGGCTGTGAATAGGCGACACTTCGCCGCGCGACATGTGTTGACGGCGGGGGCTGGCACAGTAGAGACGTGACCTATGACATCGCCGTCGAGACGCTATCGGCACAGCCGGCCGCTGTGATCAGTGCCCGCCTGGGCCGCGACGAGATCCCCGCGTTCCTCACTGGCGCGTTCCCGGAGATCTTCGGGCATCTTCAGCAGCGGGATGTCTCGATCGCAGGGCCGCCCTTCGCCCGTTACGGCATTGGAGAGCATGAGTTCGATGTGACTGCGGGCTTCCCAGTGGCAGGTGAACTGCAGCCGTCCGGGCGGGTGAAGGCCGATTCCCTGCCGGGCGGGGATGTCGCCACGACGATCCACACCGGTTCGTACGAGGGGTTGCCGGGCGCGTTTCATGCGGTGACGGAGTGGATCAGGGCCAACGGCCGCGAGATCGCGGGGGATCCGTGGGAGAGCTACCTCGACGGCCCCGAGGTCGCGGAACCGCGGACCAAGGTGTGCTTTCCACTGGTGGCCCGATGAGTGCCTTCCTCCAGCCCGGCGAGGTGCTGCTGCACATCGGCCCGCCCAAGACCGGCACGACCGCACTACAGCATTCGATGGCACAGGCACGGCCCCGTATGAAGGCCCAGGGTGTGCTGTATCCGGGCAAGAAGTTCTCCCACTGGACCCCATCGTGTTCCGCGCTCGGTATCGCGACCACCGCCCACCCGGCCGATCCGCCGGTGCCGCCGGAGGTCTGGGACAGGTTCGCGGCACGGGTGTCCCGGCGCAAGGACCGCGCGGTGGTGTCCAGCGAACAGTTCGCGGACGCGGATCCGGTATTGGCCGCGAAGGTCGTGGAGGACCTCGGCGGCGTGGATCGCGTGAGGCTGCTCATGACTCTGCGGCCGCTGGCCCTCATCCTGCCGAGTTCGTGGCAGCAGTCCTTGAAATCCGGCGCCCCGAAGCCGTTGCCAGGTCCGCTGCGGCATGCGAAATCCCGCGTGGTCAAGCCGTACGACCAGTGGTTGCAGGAGACCTTGCGAGGCAAGAACGCCACGTTCTGGGGCCGGTTCGACTACAGCGGTCTTCTGCAGCGGTGGGCGAGCATCCTCGGTGCTGATCGAGTCGCCGTGATCGTGGTGGACTCGGGCGATCCGCTGCGGATCCTGCGTGACGCCGAGCGGGTGATCGGTCTCGAACCGGACACTCTCGATCGCGTGACGACGAAGACGAACAGGTCGCTGAGCTACGAAGAAGCCGCCTTGGTGCGCCGGTGGCTCGTCGAGTTGGAACGTGGGGCGCCGATGGACGCCCAGCGCTACCACCAGTGGATCCGCCGGGGTGCTTTGTGGGGATTGGTCGACGGTCGTCAGCCAGGGCCCGACGAGCACGCCATCCGCACCCCGCAGTGGGCCATGGATGACGTCGATGAGCGCACCAGAACGATGATCGACGCCATAGCGTCCTCCGGGGCAGCTGTGTATGGCGAGCTCGACGATCTCATCGTGCCCGCCGCACCGGGAGGCCAGGGGGAGATCAGCGAAGTGCCGGTGGACGTCGCCATCCAGATGCTGATGGGGCTGGCCACGATGGCGGCCAAGGACGCCAAGGGCTAGGGTCGCCCCTGCCTTTGTGACGAAGGTGTCCTGCCTGGTCCGCGGTTGTCGCGAAGGTGAGGGGTTGGGTGGCGGTGAGTTCTAGGGGTCAGTGCAACAGTCCAGCATCGAGAGTGGGTGTGTTGCGTGGGACGTTCACGGACTCCGCGGAGTGTGGAAGACCTGTTTTGGGCAGTGTGGGCGCAAGGGGTGGGG
>Ga0116151_10001321_pt1 | contig 23124 bp, 11 predicted proteins | sample AD_UKC117_MetaG_FD_89893 | JGI IMG/M metagenome (GOLD analysis project Ga0116151, IMG submission 89893) | Active sludge microbial communities of municipal wastewater-treating anaerobic digesters from Hong Kong - AD_UKC117_MetaG | ecosystem: Engineered > Bioreactor > Anaerobic > Digestate... | reverse complement strand
TCGGAGATGATGAGGCCGTCGAAGCCCCATTCGCCGCGCAGCACGTCTTGCAGCAGCCACTTGTTTTTGTGCACGGGGATGCCGTTGATTTCGTTGTAGGAGGCCATGATGGTGGCGGCGCGGGCGGTTTGCACGGCCGTTTGGAACGGCCGTAAGAACACTTCCCGGATCTCGCGCTCGGCGTAGTTGGTTGGACCGCAGTTTGTACCGCCCTCCGGCTGGCCGTGCACGGCGAAATGTTTGGCTGTCGCCAACACCCGGTCGCCGGCAATGGCCGAGTCGCGGCCTTGCAGGCCAAAAATGGCCGCCGCACCCATCGTGGACACCAGATGTGGGTCTTCGCCGTAGGTTTCCTCGGTGCGGCCCCAGCGGGGGTCGCGGGCCAGGTCCAGCACAGGCGTCAGCGCCCAATGGCTGCCGCGGGCGCGCATTTCGGCGGCGGCGGCGGTGAAGGCCTGCTCCACCAGGGCCGGGTCCCAGGTGGCGGCCAGGCCGATGGCCTGCGGGAAGCTGGTGGCGTGCCAGCCCATCAGCCCGTGCAGCGCCTCGTCGATGATGAGAATGGGGATGCCCAGCCGGGTTTCGTGGCGGGCGTAGTGCTGGATGGCGTTGGCGGCGACGGCCGTTGCCCGGCTGCCGCGATACAACCCCACCCGGCCGATACCGCCCACGTTGTGCGGCCAATTCTGGCGCAGCAGATCCAGGTCAACCGGCCCTTCTTCATCCGCGCGGGGATGGTCGCCGGGGAAGCTGAAGATGGTCATCTGGGCCAGTTTTTCGTCTAGCGTCATACGGGCCAGCAGGTCGGCGACGCGGTCGGACGTGGGGAGATTAGGGTTTTGATAGGGAAGGGAGTTGGCGTTCATGATCTGTTCCTTGATTGAGATGTTGGTTTAGAAAAGCGAGGGTGGGTTGTGGCTCTACTCGCTGTTATCCAGGACTTCGCGAATTTTGGCGGCTAAATCGTTACGGGTAAATGGTTTGGGCAGAAATGCCACCTCGGCTTTCAGCAGACCATGCCGAATGACGGCGTCATCGGTGTGGCCGGACATGTAAAGGACTTTTATATCGGGGCGCTGGGCCGTAAGCTCTTGGGCCAGCTTGCGGCCGCTCTGCTGGGGCATGACGACGTCGGTAAGCAGCAGGTTGATCTGGTCCTGGGGATTGTCGGCTAAGGCCAGCGCTTCGCTGCCGCTGGCAGCTTCCAGGACGGTGTAGCCGAGTTCTTCCAGGGTGACACGGACCAACTGGCGCAGCGCGTCTTCATCTTCTACGAGAAGAATCGTTTCGTCGCCGTGCTGGGTGATGAGGGGCGGGTGCGGCACGACGGGCTGCAAGATGGCGTTTTGCTCGGCGGGTAGGTAAATTTTGAAGGTGGTGCCTGCCCCTAACTCGCTGTAAACGTGGATGGCGCCGCCGCTTTGCTTGACGATGCCATGGACGGTAGCCAGGCCCAGACCGGTGCCTTTGCCGGGCTTTTTGGTGGTGAAAAATGGTTCAAAGATGTGTGCCTGGGTGGTTTTGTCCATGCCGGTGCCGGTATCGGATACGGACAGCAGCACGTAGGGGCCGGGCGGCAGGTCCAGGTAGTGGGCGGCGATGGCGTTGTCGAATAGGACGTTGTTGGTTTCGATGCTGACGATGCCGCCGGTGGGCATGGCGTCGCGGGCGTTGACGACCAGATTCATGATTACCTGCTCCAGCTGTACCGGATCGACGGTGATAGGCCAAAGGTCTGGTGTGAGAGCGGTGGAGAAGATGGTGTCTTCACCGATGAGGCGCGACAGCATGGTTTGCAGGTTGCGGATGAGATCGTTGAGGTTGAGGATGACGGGCTGGAGCATTTGTTTGCGGCTCAAGGCCAGCAGCTGCCGGGTGAGGTTGGCGGCCTGTTCACTGGCCTGGAGGATTTGCTCCAGTTTGGGCAAGAGGGGATCGTCGTCGGTCATGGCGGCTTGCAGGAGTTCGCCGTAAATCTGGATGACGGTGAGCTGGTTGTTGAAGTCGTGGGCGACGCCGCCGGCCAGCCGGCCGATGCTTTCTAAACGCTGGGCTTGTTGGAGTTGTTCTTCCAGCCGGGCCTGTTCGGCGGCGGCGCGTTTGCGTTCGGTGATGTCTTTGACGACGACGACGGTGCCGACGATCTGGTCGTTTTCTCGAATGGGGGTGGAGGTGTATTCGATGGGGAAGGCGGTATTGTCTTTGCGCCAGTAGAGGTCGTCGTCTACCTGACACATCTCGCCGGTTTTTTTGCTGATCTGGATGGGGCATTCGGCGGCGGGGAAGGGACGGCCGTCGGGGTAGGTGTGGTGGAATACATCGTGGGCCAACAGGCCGAGCAGCTCTTCCTGTTCCCAACCGGTCATGTTGGCCATAGCCGGGTTGACAAAGGTGATACGGCCGTCTAAATCCAGCCCATAAATGCCTTCACCGGCCGATTGCAGGATAAGCTCCACGCGCCGGTTGAGCCCGACAATGGTCGCGGCCGCTTCTATGCTTTCGGTAATGTCCTGGACGATGCCCACGACCTTTAGCGGTCGCTGGGTGCGTTCGTCGATGACCACTTTGGCCCGGTCATGGAGGGTGCGTACACGGCCGTTCGGCCGGATCAGCCGATACTCGTAAGAAGTTTCCTGGCCGGTCTGCACAGCCTGGCGCAGCGCTTGCTGGGCCCTTTCCCTGTCCTCTGGGTGAATATGTTCGTAGAAAAATTGACTGGTGATTTCTTGTGAGCCGGGTTCGAGGCCAAAAATCCGATAGCACTCGTCGGACCACATTTGCGGTTCCACAAACATCAGGTCTGGGGTCAGGCGGATTTCCCAACTGCCGGAATGGGTCATTTGCTGCGCTGCGGCCATGTTTTCGGCCATTTCCTTCAGGGCGCTTTCGGTTTGTTTGCGCTGGGTGATGTCTTGCACGTAGCCGACCAGGGCCTGGGGACGGCCGTCTTGGGCGTACATAAACCGGCCTTCAGCCCAAACGGTTCGCTGCGTTCCGTCGGGCAAAACAATGCGGTATTCCAGCGGAATGGGTTTGTGATCTTGCAGGACAGACAGGTTGGATTGGTTGACGGCTTCAACGTCGTCGGGGTGGATGCAGTCGCTGATAACCTGCGCAAGATCGCCGTCAAAATTTTCCCGGTCCACGCCGAACAGTGTGAACATTTCATCGGACCAGGTCACTTTTTGTGTGTCCAGGTCCCAGCGCCAACTGCCAATTTTGGCCACCGACTCGGCCGCCGCCAGAATATTTTGCGATTCTTGCAGCGCTCTTTCGGTTGCTTTTCGCTCTGAGATGTCTTCGGAAAAAATGACGATCCCGCCGATGGCGCCGGTAGCCGTGTACCACGGCCGTACTTCCCAACGCTGCCATTGCACAAAATTTTCTGCCCGGACAAACACATCTTCTTCCGAGCGAATCACTTCGCCGGCCAATCCCCGGCGGTGAACGGCTTTCCACCGTTCCGGAATCTCCGGGAACACGTCGTAATGCGATTGGCCCAGAATATCTTGATCGCCCAGGTGGTAATCCTTCAGCCACCGGCGGCTGACGGCCAGATAGCGCATGTCCTGATCGAGCATGGCCAGAGCAGCCGGGGCGTGTTCGATGAAGAGGCGCAGTTTTTCTTCGCTCTCGCGTAAGCCTTCTTCTGTCTTGATACGCTTAATGGTGATGGCTGCCTGGTTAACAATGGTTTCGATGGTCTCTTTGTATGGTCTGATGTCGTGCTTGGCCAGGATGATGATGCCGCCTAAGTGGACGTTGTGCCAGACAAAACCCATGGTGTAGATGGCCTGAATCTTGAGGTAGCGTTCGGCCGCCTGGCAAATTGGCCGGGGAATTTTCCCGGTTGCCAGGGCATACAGGCCGTCTTCAAATTTTTCCAGCCGACCGCTCCGATAAATGGCTAGTTCCTCGGGCGTCATATCGGCCAGGGAATAGGTCAGGCGGGTGGGGTCTACTTTGAATTTCTGCACCAACCGTTCGTAGGTAGGGCCGAAACCGAACAGCCCGGCGATTTTCATGGCTTGCAGGTCATCGTCTATGGCGCTGACGAGGGTGTAGCCATCCCCGATCAATTCCTGGACCTTGCTGCCAACCAGGTCATAAACCGCAGCCAGATCGTCGATGAGGGAAATTTGCCGCTGCGTTTCCGCCAGCAGGTAAACGGCTTGCTCGGCGCGCTTGCGTTCGGTGACGTCTTGTATAAATCCATGCCAGAGGATGCTGCCATCGGGCTGGCGCTGAGGCATGGAGCGGCCTTCAATCCATTTTTCGCCTTTGCGGGGGTGCAGAATCCGGTATTCGGCGTGCCACTGGGTCATGGTGCGGGCGGAGAAAGCGATGCTGTCGCGGACGTGTGATACGTCTTGGGGATGGATGATGGCAAAGAGCGGGGCGGCGTCTTGGGCGAGTTCTTCTGCCTGCAGGCCGTAGATTTCGTCCAGGGCGGCGCTGGCGTAGGGCATGCAGGTGGTGCCATCCGGGTTCATCTGAAAGGCGCAGATCATGCCGGGTACGGTGGCGGCGATCTGGCTGAGTTGGGTTTGCAGGGCGATTTGTTCCCTGAGGGCGTTTTCTACTCTTTTGTGCTCGGTGATGTCTCGGGCGATGCCCAAGACGCCTACGAGCTGACCGGCGTCGGTGTAGGCGGGGGTTGTGACGGTTTCTAGCAGTATGGCACGGCCGTCTGTGGCATGGCTTACCCACTCTTCATGGGTGGTTGGTTTGCCGGCCTGGATGGCTTGCCGATCGCGCCGATAGAATTCGTCTGCCTGTTCGCGGGTGAAGAAGTCGTAGTCGGTCTTGCCGATAAATTCCATTTCTTGGCAGCCAATAAAGCGCTCAAACGTCGGGTTTCCGGCCAGGTAAACGCCGTTGGTGTCTTTGAGCCAGACGATGTCGGGGATGGTGTTTAAGAGGTAACGGAGGTAGGCGTTTGTGGCGAGGGCGGCGCGCTGGCCGTTGGCGGCGGGCCGGGCAAGGAGGAGGAAACGGCCGTTGGCCAACGGATGGGCGGCGACGAGAACGGGGTGGAAACGGCCGTTTGCGTCTTGCAGCCGGCATTCAACATCAGCGGTTGGCGGCTGCACCTGGGGCAAGCCATCGGGAAATAAATCAGCCAGGCTAAGGGTCAGCAAACCGGCGCGCTCCCAGCCGGTTAGCGCGCAGGCCGCAGTGTTCACGTCCAGCAATTTTCCGACCGCATCAACAATAAAAACACCCTCCTGGGCAGATGCGGCCAGAGCGCCAAAGGCTTCCTGATACATTTCGCCTGGCATAGAGTCGGATGGTTTGGGGTGTTCTTTGTGCTTCATTGGACCGTCTCCCGGAGGATTGCTCTCAGGCAAATCTTAACCGTTGCGTTGATGTTGGCTCTTAAAGAAAATGATTGGGTGGGAAACAAGCCGTCGGATGTTCATCTTGGTTCCCGGATTTATAACCAGGAGGATTTTCATTATAGGATAATCCCCTGGCAAACTCAACAGGAGTTTGATCTGCCGCCGGCCTCAGTTGCCTCATTGCCAGACATGATTAAAATGGAACCGGCAATTGGTTTCCTGGCGGGGAGTCTGGCCACTTTGCTGTACCGGAAATGGGAGTGAAATTGGAAAGGATCAGCCGATGAAGATTAATTTTTTTGCTACTCTGCGCCAGATTACCGGACAAAAGACGGTGGAATTTGAGATTCCGGCGGGAACGGCCGTGATGGACCTGGTAGAAATTGTGGTGACGCGGTTCCCGCCCATGCGCGCCGAACTGCTGGATGAAAACGGCAATTTGTACCGGCATGTGCACGTGTTTGTAAACGGCCGTGACGCGCCTTACCTGGAAAACGGGTTGGCAACCATTATCAATCAGACCGACGTGGTCAATATTTTCCCGGCTGTAGGGGGCGGTTGATCGTGGCGGCCATCCAACGCGTCATTCGCGGGATTCCCGCCTGGTTGATGGGCGAATATTTGCAGGAAATGGGCGGCGTGGCGGTGGGAAACGGCCGTTACACCCACCCCCAATGGTCCGCCGCCGTGAAACAAATCGAAGATTACCACCTTGGCTCCCTGCGTATCGGCCAGATCCAGTTCGACGTCGACATCGCCGACGAAGCGCTCGAAGACTTTCAACATCGACTTCACCTGAAACTCCTGCGCGGCGGCGGCTGAACCAGAAAAGGCCGACCGCGCCATCAACCCATAAAAAACAAGGACTGGAAAAACGTCTGTTTCCAGTCCTTGTCTTTTAATCAATAGTCGGTAACGCTGCGTTTACAGGATAGCCAGTTCCTTCAGCTTGGTTTCTGGCACCACGCCATTCTGCCAACCGCGCGCCGTGTAATACTCATCCAGCATCAAGTCCAATTCGCAGACATGCCCCTCCGAACCCGGCATCGTCGAAGGTTCTTCGGTGAAACGCTTCGGCAGATAGTCGCTGCCTTCCGCGTGCCCCGCCAGGTTGTTGAAGTAGCGCTCCAGGTTGTAAATGCGCTCGCCGGTGGTCAGCACGTCGTCTACCGTGTACGAATCCAGGCCGACGATGGCCGCGTATTGCGCCGCGTACTCTTCCGCGCCTTCGGCGAACGCGCTGAATTTGCACAGGTCCAGGCTGTCGGAGAAGGCGTGCAGGTCTTGCAGCAGCTTGGTCAGCTCGCCCTTGCCTTTCCATTCCAGCGGATCGGCCGTCAGGGAGATCAGGCTCAATTCCACCGCCGGGGTGTAGGCGCGCAGGTGGCAGGCGCCGCGGTTGCTGGTGGCGTAGGCGATGCCCATGCCCTTCAGGCCGCGCGGATCGTAGGCCGGGATGCCCTGGCCTTTCACCGTCATGGCGATTTCCGGATGGCCGAACTTCTCGGCGACAGCGTTGCAGCCGTCGGCCAGCAGGTCGCCGATGCCCTGGCGGAAAGCGATTTTTTCCATCATGGCGATCATGGCGCGATAGTCGCCTTCTGGCAGGCCGCCATCGCCGTTGGTGTAGCCTTTGGTGGAGGCTTCGATGTAGGTAGCCAGCACGTCGCCCACCTCGATGGCGTCGACGCCGTAATCGTTGGCCATGTCAATCATCTTGGCCACGGATTCGATGTTGTCGTTGCCGCAGTTGGCGCCCAGCGCCCAGGCCGGTTCGTATTCCACGCTTTCCATGCGCAGCCCGGCAAATTCGCCTTCGGTGATTTCTACTTCTTTCTTGCAGGCGACGGGGCAGGCGTGGCAGGTGGGGTCGTTGACCAGGATGTTTTCTTTGACGTATTCGCCGCTGAGCAGTTCGGCGCGCTCACCAAAGGAGGTGACACGGCCGTTTAACGTCGGCAGTGCGCCCATGTTGCTGGTAATGTTCATCAACACGTTCGTGCCATACACCGACAACCCACCTTTGCGCGGGCTGGTGATGTTTTTCTCGTCCATAATCGTGGCCAGGGCGCGACTGTGGGCCGGTTTCCAGGCGTCTTTGTCGGCCGGTTTGGGGAAGTTCTTCTTGGCCTTTACCACCACGGCTTTCAACATTTTGCTGCCGCCGACGCAGCCGGTGCCGCCGCGGCCGCTGGCGCGGTCATTTTCGTTTACCCAGCAGCCATAACGCACCAGGTTTTCGCCGGCCTGGCCGATGGCGATCACGGTCAAATCTTTCTCGCCGTATTTTTTCTGGAAATGTTTGATGGTGTCGTGAATGCCTTTGCCCCAAACTTCCGAAGCGTCGCGCAGTTCCACAGTTTCATCTTCGACGTAGGCGTATACCGGTTTATCGGCTTTGCCCTTGAAGATCAGGCCGTCGAAGCCGGCCCAGCGCAGGCGAGCCGCCGACCAGCCGCCCTGATGGCTGTCCGTGACGGTGCCGGTAAGCGGGGATTTGGTGACGATGGCCATACGGCCGCTCATGTTAGCGGCCGTGCCGGTGAGGGGGCCGTTCATGAAGCATAAAAGATTGTCCGGGGAAAGGGGGTCCACTTCGGGGCCGTTTTCCAACATGTAGCGCACACCTAAACCGCGTGCGCCAATGTACTTGAGGGCCCAATCCTGGGGGATTTCCCGGTATTCGACAGTTCCAGATGTCAAATCCACATGGGCCATCCGATTTGCATAACCACCTAATTTCATTTGATTACCTCCTCAGGCTTCAACAAAAGATAGAACGTTACCGGGCGACATTGCTGAAAATCATCATAGACATACTGCGCTCTCTCTGCCTTGTGAGCCTGGGGTTCCCATGAAATGACGCAAGGCTCGTGGGCGGCATGGGGAGTGCCGTGAGCAGAAGATGATAGGGGCTTGCAGGGATGTCGCCAATTGTTAATGGACACGCCTCAAAGTATACCTCACTGTCGGAATTGCTCGCAACCGATGTCAGGGGCTGTCCGATCGCACCTGGCAATATAACTTTGGTTAGAGGACGGCCGTTATCATATCTCGTTATACTGGTTGACGATGACAGGGTTGCCGGGCTTGATCGTCCGGCGTAGGCGGCTATGGCGATAGTTTGTGAAATATCCCCTTACACGGCCGTGCGGTCTGTTATACTGTGTTATAAGGTAATGACGTATATTTGTGCAGGCAGCGCTTACGTGGGCCTGTGTGAAGGAGGAAACGGAAGTGAAGAATAGTCGTGGTAATCTGATCTGGGGCCTGGTGCTCATTGTGCTGGGCACGATTTTTTTGCTGCAGACGCTGGGCGTGGTTTCAGCCTTTTCGCCGACAGTCTGGGCTTTGATCTTTGCCGGGGCCAGCCTTATTTTTCTGGTGGTTTACCTGTTAAGTGGTTGGCGGGAGTGGGGCTGGCTGTTTCCCACTAGCATTTTTGCCGGCCTGACGGCCGTTATCTTTCTGGCCGATTCGGGGGTAGAAGGAACCTGGGTGGGCGCGCTGTTTATGGTGGCCCTGGCGCTGCCGTTTTGGGTGGCTTTCCTGGCCGACCGCCAGGCGAACTGGTGGGCGTTGATTCCGGGCTGGATTTTTACGGCGTTAACGGCCGTTATCCTCCTCAGCAACACCATTTCCGGCGAAGTGCTGGGCTCGCTGGTGATGTTTGCCATCGGGCTGCCCTTTGTGGTCGTCTATTTCGCCAACCGCGCGAACTGGTGGGCGCTTATCCCCGCCGGCGTGTTGTGCGGCATCGGCCTGATCCTGCTGTTTGTCAATCAAAGCTCCGGTCTGTGGATTGGCGCGTTGATGCTGTTGATCCTCAGCCTGCCGTTCTTGTTTGTGTACGTGCGGCTGCCACAGCAGTGGTGGGCCATCATCCCCGGCGGCATTTTGTTGGTTCTGGCGGTGATCACCTTGTTGGTAGGGGTGTTGACGCCCGAGGGTTGGTGGGCGCGTTTCATGACCACGCTGACGCTGTGGGGTATTGCCGCTCCGTTCATTTTCCTCTATCTACAGCGTGACCGTCACCCAACGGAGTGGGCGAAATACCCGGCGGCTGTTTTGCTGCTGACGGGGGTTGTTTCACCCTTCTTGCAGGATGCGCCGGAAAACACCTTCGCCATCGTGCTTATTCTCATAGGCGGCTGGCTGCTGCTCAATGCTGCCCGCCGGCCCAAAAACCTGAAGGGATGACCAAAACCTGAACGCATGAAAACAAAACGCCCGCACAACGTTGTGCGGGCGTTTTTGTTTGGCCTTGAAAAGGGTTAACGCCAGTTGTTGGCCGGTCGCCTAATTGCTTTTCGGCTCGTCGATGTCGATCGTTTCCCCGTAGCCCCATCCCTGGGGATGGTTGATTTGCAGCCGTTCAGGCTGAATTTCTACCAGAACACAGCCGGCGGCTTCGGCGGAATGCGGCAAGGCCAGATTAGCGGGTGATTGGGCCGGGGTTAGGATGTAACCACGGCCGTGAAGCTGCCAATCTGGGGTACTGACAACGGCCGTAGGCGCATGTTCCAGGTTAAACAGATCATCAGACGTGCTCGGCACAAGCAGATACAGGCGCATACCCAATGCTTCACAAGGCAAGACTCTGGCCTGAATACCGGCCGGGCCAGACGTGGCTAAATTGGCTTGTTTTACGGGCGCTAAAACCTCTACGATTCGTTGGCGTAAATGCTCTAACATCACTCACCTCATGCTTTGTACAGTGAGCATACAGGTAAACCGGTGTCCTTGTCCTCTAACTTTGGTTAGGCTTTGGGTAAGTCCCGGGCGGTGCGGCGTGGGAAACGGCCGTTACCCGGATTTTCTCTTTCTGGATATACTCCTCTGGAAAATTAGTCACAACTTGCGATAAGCTAATCACTCGCATCTTTGTTTTACATCAAAAATTGCCGTTATAAGTCAACTGCGTTTGTTGCCCAATCTGGAGAAGATCTAAGCGGAGGAGATCAGGAATGAAAAAATGGGGTGTTCTCATTTTAATGGCCTTGTCCATGTTCATCATCGTTATTGACACGACTATCATGAACGTATCCATCTCGGCCCTTGTCGCTGACCTGAATACGACAGTAGGGGGGATTCAATCAGCCATTGCCTTGTATGCTTTGGTGATGGCCTCTTTCATGCTCATCGGCGGCAAGCTGGCAGACATCGTCGGCAAAAAGCGCATGTTTGTGCTGGGGCTGATCATCTTTGGCATCGGCACGTCCTCGGCCTCCTTCAGCCAAAGCCTGACCTTGCTCGTCGTCGGCTGGTCGATCCTGGAGGGCATTGGCTCGGCGCTGATGATGCCTAATATCCAAACAATTTTGCGCAGCGAGTACGATGGTCCGGCGCGGGCCACGGCCTATGGCGCCGTGAGCGCAGTTGCTGCCGCCGGCGCGGCCATCGGCCCCATTGTCGGCGGCTTTCTGACTACTTATGCCAGTTGGCGCTGGGCCTTCCGTCTGGAGGTTCTCATTGTTCTGGTTGTGCTGGCGCTGAGCCGCTGGATCCAAACAGACGTTTTGGCCGAGAAACGGCCCAAATTCGATTTTTTAGGCGCAGGGCTGTCGATTGTTGGCTGGGCCAGCATCGTGTTAGGCATTTTAGCCGGGCAGGCCTATGGCTTCTGGCTGGCCAAAATGCCGTTCGAACTGGCCGGCCGACAAATAGCCCCCTTCGGTCTGTCCATTTCGCCTTTTCTGATCGGCTTTGGGCTGTTGACTATCCTGCTGCTGTTCCGCTGGGAAAGCCGGCAGGAACAGAAAGGCGCTGATGGGTTGTTCCGGCCGTCGCTGCTGCGCTTGCAGGGGTTAACGGCGGGGTTTGCTGTGCGCTTTGTCCATATGGCCATCATGGCTGCGTTTCTCTTTCTGGTGCCGCTGCTGCTGCAATTGACTTTTGAATTTACGGCGATGCAAACTGGCCTGGCGCTCATTCCCTATTCGCTGGGTGTGCTGATTTTTGCCCTGGTCGGGGCGCGCCTGTCGGCTCGATTTAGGGCCAAACGATTAATTCAGGCAGGGTATGGCCTGGGCATCGCCGGCCTGTTTATCCTGGCGACGACCATTCAGACCGGGGCCAGCCCGTCAGACCTGGCGACGGGGGCGTTGTTTGGCGTGGGCATGGGGTTGGTGGCTTCGCAAATTTTGAATCTCATCCTATCTTCAGGGACGGCTAAAGACACAGCCGAAATCGCCGGGCTGAATGGGACGTTTGAACAGTTGGGCAATTCGATTGGCGTCGCCCTGGCGGGCACGATCATGTTGGTGACGCTGACGGCGGGCGTACAGCAGTCTATTGCGGCCAGCAGCGCCTTAGGACCGGCGGAGAAAACGGCCGTGCAGACGGCCGTCGAACAAAGCATCGAGTTAGTCTCCGATTCGCAGTTGGAAAGTGCCCTGACAGCGCTATCTGTTGACGCGGCAACCCAACAGGCACTCGGCGACATGTACGCCGCGGCGCGCACTGAGGCATTTCAGGTAGGCGTTATATTCCTGGTCTTTGTGGCCCTGGGCGGCCTCATTATGACGTCTGGCCTGGCGAACCGTAAACTGGTGGAGAACGGAGGAGAGCCGCCGCAGGCATCTCCAGAGTGATGGGTGGCTTCTGCGGCGCGCCCAATTCAAAACCATTGCCATGAAGGAAGTAAACCGATGAGCATCACAGGCTTAAGCAGCAGTCAGGTGGCTGAGCGGCGGCAAAATGGTCAGGGCAACGACGTTAAACTGGCCACCAGCCGCACCTACCGCGACATCATCCGCACCAACATTTTCAACCCGGTCAACATTGTGCTCTATGCCATTGGCTTCGGCATGTTGCTGGTTGGCGATTATCGCAGCGCGCTGACGACGGTGGGTCTGGTGGTGTTTAACGCCATCGTGGGCATCATCCAGGAGGTGCGCGCCAAGCGCAAACTGGATGAAATCGCTCTGCTGGCGCGGGCCAAAGTGGCCGTTTTGCGCGACGCCGCCGAGCAGCAAGTCGATCCATCCGAATTGGTGCTGGGCGACGTCCTGGTCATTCGCGCCGGCGACCAGATTTCGGTGGATGGTGTGATCGTTGGCGACGGCCGTATCGAAGTAGACGAATCGGCGCTCACCGGCGAATCCGACCTGGTCCCCAAAGCGCCGGGCGACGAGGTGCTGTCCGGCAGCTTTTGCGTCACCGGCGCAACCCAGGTAGAGGCCACCCGCGTCGGCGAAAACAGCTTCGCCAACAAGCTCACCAAAAACGCGCGGGAGTACAAAACGGAGTTCACGCCCTTGCAGCGCGAGGTCAACCGCCTGCTGCGCTTGCTGTTGTTGATCGTGCTCTTTTTCAGCATTCTGGCCGTGTTGGGCCTGTTTGTGCTGGATTTACCCTTTGGCGCCTGGCTGCAAATCATGGCCGTCATCACCGGCTCGGTCTCGGCCGGGCTGCTGACGCTGATCACCCTGAATTATTCCTGGGGCGCGGTGCGCATCGGGCAAAAAGGCGGCCTGGTGCAGCAGTTGAACGCCATCGAAGCCCTGAGCAACGTAACGGTGCTGTGTACCGACAAAACCGGCACGCTGACGGCTAACAAAATCCGCTACGAGGATGTGTATCCGGTAGATCGGGACAAAGCGCAGGTCGAACGGCTGCTGGCCAATTTTGCGGCCAGCGCCACGGCCGTTAACAAAACCAGCCAGGCCATTATCGACAAACTGCCGGGCGAAAAGCTGGCCCTGGCCGACGAAGTGCCATTTTCCTCGGCGCGTAAATGGTCGGCCCTGGCCCTGGCCGGCGGCGGGGTGTACGTGCTGGGCGCGCTGGAAATGCTGGAGGCCCATTTTGCCGTGCCCGCTGCGGCCCGCCAGCAGTTGGCCGATTGGTCCGACCAGGGATTGCGGGTGCTGGTCTTTGCCGGGAACGAAACGGCCGTCTCCCTCCACGACGCCGCCGGGGAACCAACCTTGCCGCCGCTGACGCTGCTAGGCGTCATCTGCTTTAGCGATGAACTGCGCCCCCACCTGCAAGAAACCATCAGCGCTTTCACCGACAACGCCGTGCGGCTCAAGGTCATCTCCGGCGACAATCCGCAGACGGTGGCCGCACTGGCGCGGCAAGCCGGCCTGCCCGGCGATCTGAAAGCGGTGTCTGGTCCGGAACTGGCGGCGATGAGCGAGGGAGAATTTCGGCAAACGGCCGTAGACGCCACCGTGTTCGGCCGCATCACCCCCCAGCAAAAAGAGGCGCTCGTGGCCGCCTTGCGCGCTTCCGGCGAGTACGTCGCTATGATTGGCGACGGCGTCAACGACGTGCTGTCGTTGAAAAAGGCCAACATGGGCATCGCCATGGAAAGCGGCAGCAGCGCCACGCGCAACGTTGCGGCGATGGTCCTGCTGGGCGATTCGTTCGAGGCCATGCCGCCGGCTTTGCTTGAAGGCACGCGCATCATCAACAGCATTCAGAACATCCTGAAGCTGTTTATGGTGACGGTGTTTGCCCTGCTGCTGCTGATCATCGGCATTACGATGCTGGGGTTAGGGTTTCCGTTTACGGCGTTGCAAAACACGCTGTTGTCGTTTTTTGCCCGGGGCGCGCCGCCGTTTGTGCTGGCGGTAACGGCCGTTACCGTCCGCCAGCGCACCAGCCTCGGCCAGAGCATCTTCCAATTTACGTTGCCGGCCAGTTTCACCATCTTTTTGTTTGGCCTGTTCATCTACATAGGCGCTTTTTTCCTGGTGGATCACGGCCTGGCGCAAATTGTCGTGACCCCGGAAATGGTTACCACGCTGGAGCGCACCATAGGCGCGGCCGCCGGCAGTATGTCGCCGGAACAGTTTAACCAGACGGCCGTTTTGCTTTCCGCACAATCGGCCCTGACCTCCTTCTTCGTTTTCGCCGGAATTATCCTCATGATTTTTGCCGAGCCGCCGTTTGCCTGGTTTGCCGGCGGCGCGCCTTTTCGCGGCCGGAATTGGCTGCCGATTGCCGCGGCTGCGGCGCTCTTTGCCGGGTATCTGGTCATATTGGCGGTGCCGCGTTTGCGCGGTTTCTTTATGCTGGTGCCTTTGCCCACGGTGTTTTACGCGGCCATTGCCGCCCTGACGATGCTGTGGGTGCTGGTGCAGCGCTTTGTCTGGCGCGCAGGCTGGCTGGCCCGTTTTCTCGACCTGGCAGATGGGGCGCAGCCAGTACAAAAATAACGCATACTGGCCGGCGTTTCGGGGATTCTGGCTGAAAAACGAGGTCTGAACGGCCGTGCCGTCTGATCAACTCCTGAGAAGACGGTAAATGCTATTTCCGATTTTCCAGGGAAAGATATGATCGCTATTTGCCGCCAACCTGCGCTTTTGTGTGCCGCACGGCGGCGCAAAACCAAAGTTTCTGCTGCCTGAGAGCGCAGAAAGGAGAGATTGATGAAAAAAATAATCCTGATTTTTACCCTGGCGCTTTTACTGGCGCTGGTGGCTTGTGGTGGGCAAGAGCCAACGCCAACTCCTGTGCCGCCGACCGAAGCGTTGCCCACACAGGCGCCGCCAACTGAAGTTCCGCCAACCGAGGTTCCTCCGACCGAACCGCCACCAACCGCTACGCCCACAGTCGAGCCGACGCCGGCATCCCCGCTGGCGGCCATGGAGCACACGGCCGATCCGCAGCTCATCGACATTACCTGGGAATGGGAACGGCGCGATCCCAACGGCGGCCAGACAGAGGCCATCGTCGTGCCCAATCCTGAAAATTACACTCTGCTGTTCAACGCCGACGGCACCTTTAGCGCCCAGGTAGACTGCAACAGCGCCGCCGGTCAATACGCCACTTCGGCGCCGGGCATGATCTATCTGGAACTGGGCCCGATGACGCTGGCGGCCTGCCCGCCCGATTCATTGGCCGACCAGATGATGCTGCTGTTTGGTCCGGCGCAAAGCTATCAGTTTGAGGAAGACGGCAACGTGCTGGCGCTTTCCTGGGTAGATGGCGGCCCCGTGGATTATTTCCGCAATGCGGCCGTGCCTGCGCCGGGCGAGGCGGAAATTAAGGCCATTCCGGCGGACGCCATTCAGTTGAATTTGCAGGGTCTGGCCGATTCGTTTAGTTGGGTGGTACAGTCTGGCACGCCGGTCACCGAAGGGCCGGGTATCCAGGGCATGCCGCCCCATATCTTGCTGACGTTTGATGGGGAAACGCCGGAAGACGCCGTGGCCAATAACGGCCGTCGCCTCTACATCTTCCCCACGCAAGCCTACGTCAACCTCTTTAACGACGCCGGCCAGACCATCGTCGCCGACCAGGTGACTCGTTTGCAAGACCTGATCGCCCAGGCGGAAGGCCGCGCCGAACCTCCGACGGAAAATATGCCTATTTTGCCGCCGCCGACCAGCTTTATGGACCGCTGGGTGCAGTTCAGCGACTTGAACTTTGGCGTGGGCAGCGGCGTGCGCTACGTCACTGATTCCCCCTACCGGCTGGATGCCAGCCCATGGACCAACGAGTCGATGAGCTACGTTTACCAGGGATTGTCCGATAATGGGCTGTTTTACGTGTCGCTGATCTGGCCGGTGGCCACCGAAAGCCTGCCGAACACCATGGCCGACGTGCCCGAAGACGTCGCCGCGCAGGCGGCCAACGCCGACACCTATGCGGCCTACGTGCAAGAAACCACTGCCACGCTAAACGCCCTGGCGGCCGGCGATTGGACGCCGGACCTGACGGCCCTGGATGCCCTGGTGCAGTCGCTCAGCTTCCCCACGACGCTGACGCCCACCCTCACTGGCACAACCTGGCAGTGGGTCTCGTTGACGACGCCGGTGGAACAAACGGCCGTTTCTGATCCCACCCGCTACACCATCACCTTCAACGCCGATGGCACGGCAGCCATTAAAGCCGACTGCAACAACGTCGTCGCCAGCTACACGACCGACGGTAGCAGCCTGAGCATCATCCCCGGCCCGACGACGCTGGCCGCTTGCCCCGAAGATTCGTTGGGCGACCAGTTTGTGGCTAACCTGAGCAACGTGGCCCTGTACTTCTTCCAGGATGGCGACCTGTTCATGGACATGAAGTTCGACAGTGGTACGCTGCGCTTTGCGGCGCAGATGGCCGTTGACCTGCCGGCCCCCACCGATGGCGCCGCCACTGCCACAGTCATCGCCCCGGATGGCATTTTCCTGCGCACCGGCCCAGGGACCGACTATCCCTACGTGGGTACCGCCCCCTTCGGCGACAGCGGCGCGATTATCGGCCGCAGCGCCGATGGCCAGTGGTGGGTGATCGACGCGCCCAATTTGCCCGATGGGCAGGTATGGGTCTCGGCGACTTTTGTGGAGGCGGTGAACGCCGATAACGTGCCGGTGGTGGAAGCGCCACCGCTGGAACCAACGTTGACGGGCGCAACCTGGCAGTGGGTCTCCATCAACACGGGCGTCGGTCAGACAGACGTCAATGATCCGACTCGCTATACCATCACCTTCAACGCCGACGGCACGGCAGCCATCAAAGCCGACTGCAACAACGTCGTTGCTAGCTATACTACCGACGGCAGCGCTCTGACCATCGTGCCCGGCCCGACGACGCTGGCCGCCTGCCCTGAAGATTCGCTGGGCGACCGGTTTGTGACCAATCTGAGCGGCGTGGCCATCTACTTCTTCCAGGATGGCGACTTGTTTATGGACATGAAGTTCGACAGCGGTACGCTGCGCTTTACGGCGCAGACGGCCGATTCTGGCGGAGTCGCGGAGCCGGCGGCGCCGCAGCTGCCGGTGTCCAGCGCCACGGGCATCGAATTCCAGGTTGTGTCTTTTGGCCCGGTGGGCGCGGAGCAGCCCGTGCTGGAGGGCACGACCATTACCGCGCTTTTCAGCGAAACGGAAGTGTCCGGCTCGGCGGGCTGCAACACCTACGTGGGCACGATGACGCCGGTGAATGATTTCTTCACCGTCGGCCCGATTGTGACCACGCGCATGGCCTGCGATGAAGCCACCATGCAGCAGGAGAAGGCTTTTCTGGCTGCGCTGGAAGGCACGGCCGGTTATCAGTGGGGGTCGGAATTGGTAAACGGCACCACGGTGGTAACCGCCGGCCAGCTTTTTTACACGCTGGCGGATGGCACGAACGGAGTGATTAACCTGCTGGTTCCATAATTCGCCTTTTGCAGCGCATAGATTGCTTAACTTGATGGTCTGGAGGGGAAACGGCCGTTTCCCCTCCAGACCGCCTACTCTGGAAAAAATCTCATGACAATCAAAACCCGCCCGCAACAGATGCTCGTCACCGGCCTGGCCTATGGCTTTGGTCTGCTTCTCGGCAATATCGTGAGCTACCTCCTCTTTAAGCTCGTGCCTGCCGACTGGTTTTTACTGGGTGACAGCCAGGCAGCGCGCCTGGTCATGGGCGTTTTCCTGGCCTTTTTCATCTCTGGGCTGGGCGGACTGCTGGGCGGCGGCATCGGCGGGTGGACATTGCCGGCCATCGGTGCGGGCAAGGGCCGCCTGGGCTATGTCTGGCGCAGCGGCCTGACCTTTGGCGTGGGGTACGGTCTGCTTTTGTTTCCGGTCACCCTCATCGTCTCACTGCTTTCTTTTTACGACATTAACGAGACCCCGGTTTACGTGTTTAGCGTGCTCTTCGGCATCGTGGGGGCCATTTTTGGCATCATCATGGGCGTGTCGCTGGGTCTGTGGACAGCCGGTAAACGCTTCCCGCCTATTTCTCGCTGGAGCACGGCCGGCTTTGCCCTGGGCGGCCTGGCTTTGGGCAGCACCATCTGGCAGTTTGTTTTTAACATTTTCAATGGCGACCCGGCTTCTGGGCCCTATGAGTGGCTGTTGTTGGGCCTCTTTTTATTTGGCGGGCTGGGCGGGGCGGCCCTGGGTTTTGCCTACCACCGGCTGGCGGAAGGCGCCGAAGGGCCAATTTTGCCGATTCGCTCGTTGACCTGGAAGAAATGGCAGGTGCGGGTGGGGATCATTGCCGTTGTCCTGCTGGTCATTGCGCTGCTCTTTCGCCCGGTGCTGGCCGCCGTGGGCGATCTGCTGACGCCGGTCGATTCCGCGATTTCCCCGGTGCTGGACTTGCCCACGACAGGGATGCACTGGTCAGACGCCTACGACATGACGGCCGTGCCCATCACCGCCAATCCGGCCATCGCCACTAACGCTGCCGGTGGCCTGGCCCTGGCCTGGGCGCAAGACGGCGCGTTGTGGCTGCAAGACGGCGTCTGGCAAGCCGCCGGGCGGCAAACTGTCTGGCAGACGCCGGTGATGGTGGCCGCCGGTTCTCCGGCTGACCCGGCCGTGGCCCTGGGCGACGACGGCCGTATCTACCTGGCCTGGGCCGCCGACAACGCCATCCTGGTCAGCCAATGTGAGGCGGGCGCGTGCCTGACGCCGGTGGCCATTCCGCCGGCTAATGTGTGCGCCGCGCGCCCCGGCCTGGCCGATGGCCAGCCGACACTGGCGATTCACAACGACATGGTTTTGCTGGTGTGGGCCAACGAGGCCGGGATTTTGCCCTACGTCGCCTGGTCGGTGACGGGTGCGCCGCAGCGCACGGCCGCCGGCTGCGTGCCGAATGCCGCCGCCGCGCCGCAGCTCGACGACAGCTTCCACCTGGTTTTTGAATCGGGCAGCGGTACGATTGGGCTGGCGCAGTTTGACGGGACGAACTGGACGGAATTAGGAACGGCGGGCAACGGCCGTTTGCCGGCCATAACCCATGACGGCGCGCAGTCCCACCTCGTTTTCTGTAACGAATCGGGCATCGTTTACCAGCAAAACGGGCAGAACGAGGTGGTCAGCAGCCAGCCGTGCAACGGCCGTCCGGCGCTGGCCGTGGACAATCTGGGCCAGGCTCACGTTGTCTGGTATGGCAGTTCCGTGCAGAACGCCACTAGCGTGACCAATCCCGGCAGCCTGCTGTACGAAAGTGTCCGGTTGGCCGATGGCTGGACGTCGCCGGCCATTGTGGGCGGCAGCCAGCCGGCTGCTGCGCCGGCGCTGGTCGCCGCCGCCGACGGCAGCCTACACCTGGCCTGGGCGGGATCAACCGATTTGCAAACGGCCGTGCAGGTGCAATATACCTGCGACACCGCTGAGTTGTCATCCTACGGCCAGATTTTGTACGATGTAGCCCGCCGCGAAGAGTACACCCCGCCGGGCACGGTCATCCCGTTTTGCCAGAACCAGTATGATCGCCTGATCTTCACGCCCAATCCCTTGCCGGCGTATGACGATCCCTTCCCGCCGACTCCCAACGGCGCCTTTGACGTTATGGCCGACCTGATTCGCGGCGCGCAGTACGAGGTGTTGTTCTCTACGATGTGGTACGACGCGCCTGTTAACAACGACAGCCCCGGCAGCGTCATCGCCGCAGCGGTGGCCGACCTGTATCGCAATTTGCAGGCGCATCCCGAGCAGTATCCGCGCGGCCTGACAGTGCGCCTGATGCTGGGCAACCCGCCGGAGCTGGCCCTAGGCGAGACGACTGGCCAGCTTTGGGTGCTTTTGGAGGATTTGCGACAGGCGGGTATCGACAAGATGGTGGACGAGGAACTGGGCTGGCGGCTGGAGGTGGCCGATTATGAGGGCAACATGCCGCACAGCCACGTCAAGTCGCTGATTGTGGATGGGAAAACGGCCGTCGCCGCCGGCTTCAACATGACCTATGACCACCTCCCGGCCGACCATCCATCGGGCGAGGGCGGTGGGCGGTTCGATCTGGGTCTGCAAATGACCGGGCCGGTTTCGCAGGCTGCCCAGCGCATGTTCGACGACATGTGGGCAGGCGCCGACGAGCGATACTGCCTGGATCTGAATCCGCCGGCCGGTATTCCGTGGCAAATCACCTGTTTCGACCGCAGCGCCACCGCCGACCATGTGCCGGAAGTGCAGAAATTTTACCTGGATAACGGCCGTGACACGGCTTTTTCCCTCTATCGTTCCCGCGTCCACGATCAGGCCGACCGGCAAACCGAGGCGGTCATTGCCGCGGCGCAGGAGACGGTAGACTTTATCCACGTGCAGTTTGCGCTGGATATGATTTGTAACCTGAACATTTTGTTTAACGTCTGCACCCTGGACGTTTCCCCGGACTACACGGCCGCTCTGGTGGCCGCGGCGCAAAATGGGGCGCACATCCGGGGGCTGGTAAAGCCGGGACCGTTTGAAGGGATTGAAAACAACGTGGCGCTGACGGCGCTGGAGGAACAGCTGACCGAGCTTGGCCTGCGCGATCAATTGGAAGTGCGCTACTTTAGGGGCCCTATGCATTCAAAGTCTGTCCTGGTTGATGGGCAGGTGTTGATAGTTGGCAGCCAGAATTTTCATTACAGCGCCTATGGTCCTGGTGGTGGGCTCAGCGAGTTCAGCTTTGCGGTGGAAGATCCGCGGGCCGCTGAGGAATACCAGCGGATATTTAATTATGAGTGGGCGGTGGCGGAACGGCCGTAAGCCTGCCGGCGGGCCGCATCTGCCAGCCATTTTCAGATGCGAGCGCACCTGATACTTACCGGGTTTGGAGGAGAAAATGGCCTATAAGAATCCGCGTATCAAACGTCCGCTTGTGCGGATAGTTGTCATCTGGCTAATCGAAGCGTTGGCCCTCGTTTTGTTGGCCTATACGGCTTCGGGCGTGCGGGTGGACAGCTTCCAAACGGCCCTGATAGCCGCGGCGGCGATTGGCCTGTTGAATGCCCTGCTCTGGCCGCTGCTAAGTTACCTGATTTTGCCCTTTGCCGTGCTGACGTTGGGTCTGGCGGCGCTGGCCTTGAATGGGGCGATTATCCTGCTGGCGGCCAATCTGGTGCCCGGCTTCACCGTGGACGGCTTGTGGTGGTCGATATGGGCGGCACTGTGGTTAACGGCCGTCAACACCATCGCCAGTTCCCTGCTCACCATCGACGACGACAGCTCCTGGTATCGCAACGTCGTCCGGCGGCGCGCCAACCGGCTGGCCCGCCCCGAAAAAACCGACGTACCCGGCTTCATCTTCCTGGAAATCGATGGGTTGGCCGAGCCTGTGCTGGAACAGGCGATGCGCGACGGTTACGCCCCAACCATGAAACGCTGGCTCGAAGAAGGCAGCCATCGACTGGCTGAATGGGAAACCGACCTTTCCTCGCAAACCTCGGCCAGCCAGGCCGGCATTTTGCACGGCAACAACGACAACATCCCCGCCTTCCGCTGGTATGATCGCCAGCGCAAAGATGTGATCTCGTCCAGCAACCCAGACGAAGTGGCCGCGATGGAAAAACGGCATTCCGACGGCAACGGGCTGTTGGTAGACAACGGCGCCAGCCGGGGCAATTTGCTGTCTGGCGACGCGCCCATCGTCAGCATGACCGCCAGCACCATGAAAGACCTTTCGCGCCTGCATCTGACCGATTTTTACGCCTACTTCGTCGATCCTTACAACCTGACGCGCACCATCTTGCTGATGGTGTGGGATTTTATTCTGGAAAAATGGCAGTTCCGCCGGGCACGGAAGAACAAGGTCAGCCCTATCTTGGACAAGCGTCACCGCGGCGGTAAGTATCCGCTGCTGCGCGTGTTTACCACGGTCATCATGCGCGAGCTGAATATCTACACCCTGATTGGCGACATGTACAGCGGGGTGTCCTCGGCTTACGCTACGTTTGTGGGGTATGATGAAGTGGCCCACCACTCCGGCGTGTTATCAGAGGACGCTCTGGATATTTTGCGCAAGCTGGATGAGCAGTTCGCCCGGCTGGAGAGCGCCGCCAGGGATGCGCCACGGCCGTATCACCTGGTTGTCCTCTCCGACCACGGCCAGAGCGGCGGGCCAACGTTTAAGCAGCGCTACGGCATTGGGCTGCAGGAATTGGTGCAGCAGGTCGCGCAGACCTACCGGGTGCAGGGCATCATGGAAACCAATGAATCCTGGGGCCACGTCAACGTGCTGGTCAACGACGCCATGCAAAACGACAAACGCACCGGCAAAGCCCTGCGGCGCGTAACCCGCAATCAGACCAAGAACGGCGAGGTGCAATTTGGCCCGGAGGAAGAAGCGCAGGAATTGGAGGCGGAAACACAAATTTTGGTGTTGGCCTCCGGCAATTTGGGGCTGGTTTACGGCACGAGCCGGGCGGAGCGGGCCACGCTGGAGCAGATCGAGTCCGTTTATCCCGGCCTTTTGGCCGGGTTAGCCGCCCACGAGGGTATTGGCTGGCTGATGGTGCAGTCGGCGGAAGGACCGGTGGTGATTGGGGCGAACGGCCGTTACTACCTCACGCCCGACCGCATCGAAGGCGAGAATCCACTGGCCGGTTTTGGCCCAAAAGCCCGCCAGCATCTGCTGCGTTACAACGAATTCCCCGATGCGCCTGATATTTATGTCAACAGCTTCTACGACGCCGAGACCAATGAGGTGGCCGCGTTTGAGGAACTGATCGGCTGTCATGGCGGGCTGGGAGGGTACCAGACACGGCCGTTTATCCTCTACCCATCTGAACTGGCCCTTACCGAACCGCATCTGGTGGGCGCGCCGGCCGTTTACCGGCAGTTGAAGAGCTGGCTCCGGCAGGCTGCACCGGTGGGGGCGGGTGGCTAAAACAGCCGGCCTTGCTGATACGGCCGTATCTCGGCGGCCTCAATGCCGGCAATGTGCTTGAATTTGTTCGCCGTCGCCGGGGAGTAGCCGGCGTAATCGTTGTTGAAATAGGCGTAAACTGTGCGCGCGGCCCCTTGATGCGCTTGCAACTGGGCGTGCCAATCCTGCAAAACGGCCGTCTTATCCACCAATTCCCGATCCTTGCTGGGAAACTGCCCATGCGGACCGATAAAGCGCAAATAGAAAAAGTCGGTGG
>Ga0116151_10001320_pt1 | contig 23127 bp, 27 predicted proteins | sample AD_UKC117_MetaG_FD_89893 | JGI IMG/M metagenome (GOLD analysis project Ga0116151, IMG submission 89893) | Active sludge microbial communities of municipal wastewater-treating anaerobic digesters from Hong Kong - AD_UKC117_MetaG | ecosystem: Engineered > Bioreactor > Anaerobic > Digestate... | reverse complement strand
GCCAGTACGGGTCGCCTGCCGACGACTGAGCCGGCGTCCATATTCCACTGTGATCGCAATCCCAGCGTGGTTGCGATTGAACCACGTGGTCATCGTCCCGTGACAAACCCCAGTGCAGTTGAACGACCGAAGCCGCAACTTCAAACCCTTGGCCAGAGCCTTCTGGAAGCCTGGCGGTTTCTGATCGGCAACGCCAACACCGCGCAATGGCTGGTGGAAGCTGATCAGATATTGGGGATTGAATTCATCGAGGAAGGCCATGAGCGCTTGGGTTTCTGGCTCTGAGGCTGGGCTCGGCCCCGAATAGGTCTGTCCGTAGGAACGGCCCCAGTCGGTTGGGAAATTCCTGTTCAGGTCGACGCCCCTGCCATTGCGTCTGGTCCGTGCCCTCAGGCCATCTGGATTGACCACCGGGATCACCCACAGGTCAACACCTCTGATGGGTGCACCGTGGATCAAGTTGTTGGTGATCCGGATCGGGCCGCGTTCATCTCCATGGATCGCAGACATCACGACTGCCTTCACCGATGCTTGTGGATCTCCGACCCGAAAGGCCAAGATGGGTAGGTCGAGGTTGGTCCGGCCAATCTCCTTAACCTCATTGACAGCACCAACCCGAGTGGGCGCGACCGGACTTGCAGCTGGCGTCAGCCACAACGACAGGGTCATCAGGAGTGCTGTCGCGAAGGCAATCAGCAGACGTAAGGGAGGCCGCGCCACGATGTCAGGGGCCTTCAGGAGTCTTGTCACCGGAACTCTGCGAATCAGCCAATTGGCTGACCAGTCGAGTCAACAACGCATCGACCTCGTCCATGCGATAGCCACGCAGACCCGTATTGAACTCGATGGTCTCCAAGTCGTGCGCGGACACCGGCCCATCAGGCAGGCTCACCGTACGCCGATCGGACTGCGCGGCGCGCATCGATTCGCCGTACCCTGCTGCCACGAGGGCAACGCCGCCCAGCAGCAGGATCGTAAACATGACCAAGATCCAGATCATTGCGCAGCACCTCCATTTGTGTGGGCATCAACCATCATCTCCACCGCCACTGCCGGATCGTCGGTGACCTGGATCAAGTCGAGATCCTTAACAGAGATCATGCCTTCAGCCAATACCGTTGACTTCATCCAGTCCAACAAGCCAGTCCAGTGCTCCACACCTAATAGGACGATCGGAAACTTCGTGACCTTGTGTGTCTGCACGAGCGTCAATGCCTCGAAGACCTCATCCAGGGTGCCCATCCCCCCTGGCAAGGCGATCAATCCGTAGCTGTATTTCAAGAACATCGTCTTGCGGGCGAAAAAATAGCGGAAATTTACTGCTAGGTCGACGTAGTCGTTGATGCCTTGTTCAAAGGGCAACTCGATCCCAAGACCAATGCTGAGTCCTCCAGCCAACTTGGCCCCTTTGTTGGCCGCCTCCATGGTGCCCGGACCACCGCCGGTGATCACGCCATAGCCTGCTTCGGCGAGTGCTCTGCCCAGTTGCTCGCCAAGGCGGTAGACGGGGTCGCCTGGTTTGCTACGGGCCGAGCCAAAGACACCAATCGCCTTGCCGACTGAGGCCAGGCTGCTGAAGCCTTCGACGAACTCCGCCTGGATCCGCAGTACCCGCCAAGGGTCGGCATGGAGCCAATCTGTGCGATCACGATGATCCAGCAGCCTCTGGTCGGCAGTGCTTGGGTCAACCTGGCTCCCCCGAAAGACCGTGGATCCGCTCAACTTGCCGACCTCGCCTGGAGGATTCATCACTCACCTACCAACCAGCCACGAAGGGCCATTTCGCATCTATGTAGATCCGCGATCGGCACAAATTCATCTTGTTTGTGCGCATAGTTGGGGTCACCGGGTCCGAAGTTGACGGCCGGCACCCCCATCGCAGAGAACCTCGCCACATCGGTCCAGCCGAACTTCGGCGCGGGCACGCTCCCAGTCGCCTTCACGAACTCCTGCGCGGCGGGCAGGTCCATGCCAGGAAGCGCGCCAGACGCAGAGTCGGTCACTTCAAGGTCGAAGCCAGCAAAGACCTCGCGTACGTGATCGAGAGCCTCGGCCTCACTCTTGTCAGGTGCGAAGCGGTAGTTGATCGTGACCACACAATCATCGGGGATCACGTTGGTGGCCACCCCCCCTGCGATCATCACGGCGTTTAGCCCCTCGCGATATTCAAGACCAGAAATCACCACCCGCCTGGCCTCATATGAACGAAGCCGATCGAGGATTTCTGCGGCCTTGTGAATGGCATTGTCACCTCGCCAACCCCTAGCCGAATGGGCGCGTTCGCCCCGCGCTCGCAACTCCACCCGCAAGGTGCCTTGACAGCCGGCCTCGATGCCCGCGTTGGAAGGCTCGAGCAGGATCGCGAAATCAGCCTGGAGTAGATCGGGACGCTCCCGCGCCAGCCGACCCAAGCCATTGAACTCATCAGCTACTTCCTCGGCCTCATAGGCGATGAAGGTCAGGTCTCGGTTTGGGGCATCTAGGTCATGAGCCAACTTCAACATGCAGGCCACCCCACCCTTCATGTCACAGGTGCCGAGGCCGTGGATGTTGGTGCCGTCGTTGCGCACGGGCAGGTTGTCATTTAGCGGAACCGTGTCTAGGTGTCCGGCGAGTACGACGCGCTCCGCGCGGCCCAAATTGGTGCGGGCGACCAGGTTGTTAGCGATCCGGACCACATCCAGATGGTCGAGTTTGCGCAACTCGGCTTCAATCGCATCACAGATCTCGGCCTCATGGTGACTCACGGAATCGATATTGCACAACGCCTCGGTCAGGGCTACGACATCTTCGCGGAGGTCCAACACAGCCATAGCGCCATCTTGTCAGCATTCCACCAATCAGTCCCATGCCTGCCCACCTTGGTCACGCAGGTAGCCTTCTGGCCATGCCTGAATCGACTGCTTGGGGCCACGGACTGGCCACCATTTCGGTGTCACCCATTGGAGAGGAGACCGTGCTCGACGCCTGGTTTCCCAGGCCTTGCCTAGGCGCCTATGACGGCTCAGACACACCCGAAGAGCTAACTGCCCTCGAGGGCACCGACATCGAGCGCGGCACCCGTACCGAGGTCGTCCGAGTCGAGATCGACCTGAGTGCGCCTCCGGCTGATGCTGCCGATGCCTATTTGCGGCTACATCTGCTCTCCCACCGGTTGATCCGGCCGCACGGAGCCAATCTCGAAGGCATTTTCGCCAAGCTCGCAAATGTCGTGTGGACCAACTATGGACCCTGCTCAACCCTCGACTTCGAAGCCACCCGGCTCCGCCTTCGCAGTCGCGGCCCAGTGCAGGTCTTCGGGATCGACAAATTCCCCCGGATGACCGACTACGTCGTGCCGACCGGCGTACGCATCGCCGACGCCGATCGGGTGCGTCTAGGTGCCCACTTGGCCGAGGGAACCACCGTGATGCACGAAGGTTTCTGCAATTTCAACGCCGGCACCTTGGGCGCATCCATGGTCGAAGGGCGAATCAGCGCCGGAGTGGTCGTGGCAGATGGCTCCGATCTCGGAGGTGGCGCCTCGATCATGGGCACCTTGTCAGGGGGCGGCAAGGAAGTGATCAGCATCGGTGAGCGCTGCCTAGTCGGCGCCAATGCCGGTGTCGGGATCTCACTGGGCAACGACTGCGTCGTTGAGGCTGGACTCTATGTGACCGCCGGCACCAAGGTGGCCTTGGTCGGTCAGGATCAAACCGTGAAGGCTGCTCAACTGTCCGGCGTTGACAACTTGCTCTTCCGCCGCAACTCCCAGACCGGAAGCGTGGAAGCCGTAGCCACCGCCAAACAGGGCATCGAACTCAACGCGGCCCTGCACGCAAACTAGGCGTCTGTGCGCGCTCGACTGGTCTTCGTGGTCGCGGCCCTCGCGATCATCCTCGGGGTGGGCTGGGCCTTCTTGAAAGGGACCGGCCCACTGCCGGATCCAGAAGGCTGCACCGCACGAACTGCTGGCCGCACCGTCTTCTTGAGCCTGGACCAGGCCGAGAATGCCACCTTGATCAGCGCGATCGGCGTACAACGCGGATTGCCCGCGCGAGCAGTGTCGATCGCCCTGGCAACTGCCTATCAGGAGAGCAAGATCCGCAATCTCAATCACGGCGACCGGGACTCCTTGGGTATCTTCCAGCAGCGACCGTCCCAAGGCTGGGGCACGCCCGCACAGGTCCGTGACCCTGTCTATGCGATCAACAAGTTCTACGACGCTCTGGAGAAGGTGCCCAACTACGAGTCGATGCGGATCACTGTGGCCGCCCAGGAAGTGCAACGCTCCGGCTTCCCAGAAGCCTACGAAGATCACGCCCCCGACGCACGTGCTCTGGCCAGCGCTCTCACCGGCTACAGCAGTGGCGGGCAGTTCTCCTGCATCGTCCGCGAAGCCAGCTATGACACCCGGATCAGCCGCACCATTGCGCTGCTGGATGACGCCTACGGCGAGAGCATCCGGGTGACCCGCATCTCCGAGAAGCGCGAGATTTATGTGACCGCTGTCGGCGAGGACGGTGAAGGCCGAGTCGGCTGGTCCGTCGCCCAGTTCCTGATCGCGCACGCCCAGACCCAAAACATCAAGACCGTCAGCTACAGCGGGCTCACCTGGCGCTCGGGCAACAAATCCGAAGATGGATGGGTCGGCACACCAGCGCCCGACCCGAAGGTGAGTGTCGAGTTCGGTTAGGCCGACTCTGCGGCCAACCGAGCCGCACCGGCCGCAACCCGCTCGTCTGTGGCAGTGAAGGCCACGCGCACGTGCTGGGCCCCAGCGGCACCGTAGAAGGTGCCCGGAGCCACCAAGATGCCGCGCTCGGCCAGCCAAGCAACCGTGTCTTGGGCAGGCTCGTCGCGGGTCGCCCACAGATAGAGCGAAGCCTCCGAATGATCGATCCGGAAGCCAGAGCCCTCCAAGGCCGTCTTGAGCTGGGCTCTTCGCGCCGCATACAGGGCGTGTTGGGCAGCGACATGGTCGTCATCATTGAGAGCAGCCACCATCGCGTGCTGCATGGGGGTCGGCATCATCAGCCCGAGATTCTTTCGTACGGCGAGCAACTCACCGACCACTGCTGGGTCACCTGCCACGAAGGCACAGCGGTAGCCCGCGAGATTGGAGCGTTTTGACAACGAGTGCACCGACAGAAGCCCGTCAATGGAGCCCCCGTTGATCTCCGGATGCAGGATCGAGATCGGCTCTGCCTCCCAGGCGCATTCCAAATAGCACTCGTCACTGACCAGCAAGACACCACGCTCACGACACCAGTCCACGACCTTGCGCAGGTGCTCGGCAGGCAGCACCTTGCCCGTCGGATTGGATGGGCTGTTGAGCCAAAGGAGCTTCGGAGTCCGGGGCCCGATTGCGGTCAGAGAGTCCGTAGCCATGATCTCGGCACCCACCAGCGCGGCACCCACCTCATAGGTGGGATATGCCAAGGCAGGCTGCACAATGAGGTCACCGGGCCCGAGGCCCAAGAACGTAGGCAGGCCAGCAATCAACTCCTTGGAGCCGACGGTCGGAAGGACCCCGTCAGGGGCGAGGCCGGTCACCCCGAAGCGGCGCGCCAGCCAGTCGACGCATGCTTGACGAGTGCTTTCCAACCCGACGGTCATGGGATAGCCAGGTGCGTCGCTGGCGGCAATCAATGCCTGTTGTACGACCGCAGGCGTGGGGTCCACCGGGGTACCGACGGACAAATCAACGATGCCCTCAGGATGAGATCGGGCTTTGGCCGCGAATGGGGCCAACGAGTCCCAAGGGAAGTCGGGCAGTCGGCGTGAAACCGGGATGGAGCTGGGGATCAGGCGTCCTGGTTTTGAGGCGGCAACGCCGCAACCATGGGGTGATCGCTGTCGATCTCACCCAACTTGGCCGCACCACCGGGGCTGCCGAGCTCGTCGAAGAAGTGCACGTTTGCGTCGTAGTACTCCTTCCACTCCTCAGGGGTGTCATCTTCGTAGTAGATGGCTTCTACCGGGCAAACCGGCTCACAGGCACCACAGTCAACACACTCATCGGGGTGGATGTAGAGCATCCGCTTGCCTTCGTAGATGCAGTCGACGGGGCACTCATCGACACATGCACGATCTTTGACATCCACACACGGTTGGGCGATGACGTAGGTCACCTGGGCCTCCTGGCAATAGGTCCATTGAAGGGAACGACGCCACTCTAATACCCAACGTGGTCATAATCACCACCCCTCCCCAACATCTGGTCTCAGACACGGAGATCTAACATGCCCACATGGAAGCGCGACCGGGCCAACATCAGCTTGGACCCCATGTCGTCGACCAACGCGTGGTGATCCGCTACCTGCTCGAGGGCCAGGCCGGCCCGACCGGAGGCCCAGCGATGACCGACGTGCTTGGCGTGTGTGAATCCTGGGTCGACGGCGTTGCTGGAGTACGCCGCAGCGACGGCGCTCTGGTCAGGATCCCCACTTATTTGATCGTCTCTGGCAAGCCTGTGCCACCACGCCCGTCTGTGCGCTTGCGCACCGACCCTGGCGTGGCCGAGAGATTGGCCATCGATGTCTTCAAACCGCTCACCGAAGACTTGGGGCAATGGGTGCTGCGTGCCCAGCGAACCACCCGGCCGCGGCTCTTCAGGCGAGCAAACTCTGCCCTGGCATTCGGTGATCCGGGCGTGCCCTTGGCCCACGCCCTCGATCGAGTTTGCGAGTTCTACGCCGCCCACGATCGAGCGCCACTACTGCAGGTCGAGCGCGACGGGCAATGGGAACAACCCGTCCTCGACCTCGGCTGGCAAGACGACGGGGGCAACGAAATGTGGGTCGTGGGGATCAGTCAGGCCCTCCGTAGGATCGCGTCGGGGCAACGCGTCGTAATCAGCACAGATGACGACGAGGCAGTGGCTTGGAAGCAAGACCAGGCCGAAGGCCGCGCGCTGGTCAGTGGCGATTGGCTGTGCATCCACGATGTCTTCGTGGAGCCTGAGTATCGCGGGCAATATCTGGCCACAGCGATCGTTTCAGAACTGCTCGAGTGGGGCGCCGAACGCGGCGCCCGCACCGCGTGGATGCATGTGGAGAGCAGCAATATGCCCGCGATCAGCCTCTACGACAGCTTGGGATTCATGCCTCACCACGCAAGTCGCTATCTGCGACCAGCCAGTTGAGCAGCACAGCCCCCTAGGCTTCAGATCAACCGCGGGGGCTTTGAGTCAGCAGTCGAGCCCGGCAAAGAGGTCGTCTTCCAAGTCGCTGCCCGAGGCTGGGCAGGCAACCCCCTTGGCGATCCGGAAGAACTCCTCACCCCATATCTCATTGCCAAGGTTGTTTGACAACGCAAAGAAGGGGCCGTCAACGGTGATCTGGGTGGCATGAGCCTTCATTGCTGCCATCTTTTGCTCGGCATGAGCTCGCGCATCGACCCGGGCCGTCAACGCATCGTCCTCCACGACGAAAGGCGGCAGGGATGACTCGTCAAATCCTTCGAAACCAGTAGCTTCTCCAGACTCTCGCAGATGCTTGATGCCGGCACGCATCTTGCTGGCTGACATCGCACCCCAATAGATCTTGGCGATGTCATGGGGTTGACCTAGGTCTGGCTTGTAGCTGGGTACGGCGGCAAGTTGAGCGGCGTACATCGCCACCCGGTGGGCCTGAATGTGATCTGGATGGCCGTAGCCACCGAACTCGTCATAGGTCACCATCACCTGTGGGCGCACTTCACGGATGACTTGCACCAGATGGTCGGCGGCCTCAGTCAAGTCTGCATGCCAGAAGGCATTCTCGTGCACATCATCTGCCGCGATCGCATGCCCGTCGGCATGCCATTTCATCCCCGAATCACGGTAGGTCTGGAAGCCACCTAGGTAGCGATGATCTGTGACCCCCAAGACCTCCATCGCATTGCTCAACTCGACCTGGCGTTGCTCGGCGAGGGTGTCGTCTTGGTCGGCAGCCATGTGCGCAAACTCAGGAACCAAGATCTCGCCCATCTCACCGCCGGTGCAGGTCACCAAGGTCACCCCAACACCCTCAGCTACATATTTCGCCATGGTCGCGCCTTGCCCGATGCTCTCGTCATCGGGATGAGCATGCACAAGCAGGAGCCTCTTGGAAGGGGTAGCCATGCCACAACCCTAATGCCCATCACATCGGGGTTCAGATGGCCACCGATGCGGTGGAATCACAACGTGGTGGCGCCGCTGGCCCAGCCTGCCGTGCGGGGCGAATGATCGATTATCTCGGGGCAATAGGTGCCGCTGAAATTAGTCGGCATGCAACGATTGCAATGGATGCACAGTGACGGCGTAGTGGCATCGGCAGCAATCCGGTTGACGAGGTCAGGCTCGCGCAGCAATGACCGCCCCATGGCCACGAAGTCGAATCCCGCGTCCAGGGCCCGGTCAATGGATGGGCGATCCACGATGCCACCCAGTGCGATCAGCGGCGACTTGATCTCCGCACGCACCTTGAGCGCCTTGTCGAGCAGATAGTTGTCTTCATAGGGATAGGTCTTCAAGAAGGACTTGCCTGCCACCTTCATGACACTCTTCATCGGCTGCTCCATGGCATCAACGAACTCGCCGACAGGCACATCGCCACGGAAGAGATACATCGGATTGAGCAGCGAACTGCCAGCAGTCATCTCCATGGCATCTACAGACCCGTCGGACTCCAGCCACTTGGCAGTCTGGATGCTCTCCTCGATCGTGATCCCGCCACGCACACCATCGGTCATGTTTAGTTTTGCGATGATCGCGATCCGATCACCAATTGCGTCGCGGACAGCCTGCCCAATCCGTCGAGCCACCTTGGCCCGGTTTTCCAAGGAGCCACCGTATTCGTCTTTGCGGTGGTTGACCTTCGGGCTCAGGAATGCGCTGGCGAAATAGCTGTGACCGAAGTGCACTTCAACGGCGTCGAAGCCAGCCTCGACTGCTCGCTTGGCAGCATTGCCGTGGGCTTGGATGACCCGCTCAATGTCCGCTGGCTTGGCCTTACGCGTGACTCGCCCGGCTAGGTTTGGGAAAGCCCTGCTGGGCCCGATGGCTGGCATCTTGTTGCCCCGCGGATCAGCTACTGGGCCTCCGTGGCCTATCTGAGCAGAAGCCGCAGCGCCGTGGGCATGGATCGCGTCGGTGAAGGCACGCAATCCGGGCATCGCCTCACTCGTCCACTGGAGTTGGTCACCGTCAGTGCGTCCATCTGGCGCCACTGCACAATAGGCGAGGGTGGTCATGCCAACCCCACCCTCGGCATAGGCAATGTGGAAGTCAATCAGCTCCTGTGTCATCCGGGATTTGTAGGCCAAGCCCTCATTGGTGGCCGCCTTGATCACCCGATTCCGCAGGGTGATCGGACCCAACTTGGCAGGGGCGAAGGGGTCAGTCACGATGCCATTCCTCTCGAAGCAGTGAATACATCACCATGTCATTGAACCTACCCGAACGAAACTGCGACCCACGCATAATGCCTTCGCGGGTGAAACCGAGCCGCTCCAAGACCTTCTGCTCGGGCAGATTGGTCACATCGGTCGAGGCCTCGACTCGGTTGACCAAGGTATGGCGAAAAAGCAGATCGGTGGCCAACTTCTGGGCCTGAAAGCCATATCCCTTGCCGCGGTGGGGGCCAGCAATGTAGACGCCAAGCATGGGGCATCTGGACGGATCGTTGGGCCCATAAGCGACCCAACGCCAACCCACCGTGCCGATCAAATCCCCATCGACCTCAATGCCCAGATGCCCGTCGCGGTCCAACCGCGCAGACGGCACTTCGACCCGGGGCACTGGTGGTCCGTAGTCCTCGTATTCGGTGTCATCTGACCAAAGCGGCAGGTCATCGGGCAACACGGCCCGGAGTCTCAAAGACATAAAGCCAGCCAATCACACAGGCGGATCATCTGGGCCCGCTCACTCAGAAGCGATTGCGTCGAGCACCTTCATCCGCGAGGCCCGGATGGCCGGAATGACCGCTGCGATGAGTCCGACCAAGACCGCAATCCCCAAGAAGACCACCAGTTGCGAGAGCGGGAGAGCCAACGATCTCAACTGGTCACGCATCGCATAACGCAACAACGCACCAAAGATCAGACCCAAGCCCAAGCCAAGCGCTGCCCCGAGCACTGCGATAGTGACCGACTCCAAGGCCACCATCAGCCGCAATCGAGCTCGGGACAGGCCCACGGCGCGCAATAGACCAATCTCGCGAGTCCGCTCCAAGACCGACAACCCGAGAGTATTGATGATGCCGATCACCGCAATCACAATCGCCAGAGCCAAGAGCCCATAGATGATGTAAAGCAACTGGTCGACCTGCCCGCGAATGCTCTTGGAGAACTCCGCACGGTCTTGCAGTGGCACGATCGGGATCGGTTTGAGGATCTTCTCCAGTTGGCTCCGCACATCAGCCTTGTTGACCCCATCGGCCAAGTTGATATTCAAAGCGGTGTCCTGGCGCGAGATCCCGGCAGCAGCAAACACGTCGAAAGGCACCGTCACACTGCTGGTGACAGCGGTTTGCTCATCGAAAATGCCGGCGACCGTCGCCTGAAGCGGCGCCCTCGAGTCGAACTTCAAGGTGACTTCGTCACCGACCCCCACTCCAAGATCCTTGGCCTGCCCGTTACCTAGGAGCACTTGCTTGCCCGACAGGTTGTCAGTGCCTGCGATCATGTCCAGCTTGTTTATCTTGTAGAAGTTCTCGTCATTGGCCGAGGCATAGGCTCGCTTGCCGTTGATCTTGACCGGCACACTCTGCTGTTGTGACAAGACCGCGACTCCCGGCTCCTTGCGCATCATGTCTGCAAGAGCAACTGGGAAGGACGAAAAGCTGGGGCTCTGCACGATGAAATCGGCCTGGAAGGTCTTGTCGACGACGTCTTCGATCGACTTGTTCATCGAGGCTGCCATGACTCCGATGGTGGAGACCAAGGCCAGTCCGATCATCAGCGCTGATGCGGTGGCGCCTGTGCGCCGTGGGTCGCGCAGCGCGTTGTTGCCAGCCAATCGACCCGGCATTCCAAACAGGACCGCAAAAATCCCCCTGCAGGCCAACAGGACTGGTTTGCCAATCACCGGGGAGATCACCGCGACAGTGATGATCCAGATGAAGGCGCCGGCACCGATCCAGGCAGCGTCATTGCCCGGGGCGCCGACCACGCCGTACGCCGCGACAGCTGCGCCGACCACCAAGAAGAAGGCTCCGTAAAGGGTACGGCGGCCTAGGGTGACCGGCCGCCCCGGCGCATCACCCTGCATCGCTGCGACCGGAGGCACCCTGGAAGCCCGACGAGCCGGCACAAAGGCCGCGAGCACGGTCACGACAACGCCAACGCCCATGGAGATGGCGATGCTTTGGCCGGTGATCGCCAGCGAATCGGTTGCGATGGTCAGGCCAAATGAGGTGAATGCCTTTGCCAAGCCGATGGCCAGCACCCAGCCCAAGGCAATCCCCATGCCAGAGGCCAGCACGGACATCACGAAGGCCTCGATCAGCACCATCCGGGTCACTTGTGAGCGACGGGCACCCAAGGCACGCAGGAGCGCCAGCTCGCGCACTCTTTGGGCCACCAGGATTGAGAAGGTGTTGACGATGATGAAACCACCGACCAGCACTGCGATCAGCGCGAAGACAAGCAAGAAGGTGGAGATGATGCCAAGGAATTGATTGACCTGGGACTGCGACTCCTTCACGAGTTTGTCTGCAGTTGCTGCCTCGAAGCCCGCGGGCAGCACGGGTTTGGCGATTGCAGCCAACTCCTTTTGGGAGACACCAGGCTTGCCATTGAGCGCGATCTGGGTGAAGACATCGCGACCACCCAGGAATATCTCCTGGGCCTGCTTGGTGTCGAAGAAGAGCAGAGTCGCTCCTGCAGTGCCGCCACCAGAGAAGGTGGCCACTCCGACCAGCTTTGCCTCACGATGCATCTCGCCATAGGGCGAGACCATCGACACCTTGTCGCCGACCTCGTAGCCAGCCCGCTTGGCTGAACTCGCGTCGATCAGCACCTCACCCATCCGTTTGGGATAGGTGCCTTCAGTGATCTCCAGGGTCTGGGTGCCGAGCATGTTGCGAGTGTCGGTGTAGTTGAAGGCCAGGGTCGGGGCTCCCTGCCCGCCAAGGACTCGGCCCTTCTTGGTGAGCAGGGCCATCCCGATGCCGTTGACCACGCCGTGGGCTTGGTCGACCTGGGGCAAGGCAGCCAACTTGTCGAGCGAGTCGCGGCCGATCGTGGCATTGCTGACCGAGAAGCCGGTGTTGGCGGACGAGCCGACCGGGCGGATCGTCACCTCCGGCGTCGATCCCTTGATGATGTTGTCAAAGGTGGATTGCAGGCCGTGACTGAAGACCAGCACGCCCGACAAGAAGCCGACTCCGAGCACAATCGCCAAGGTGCTCATCACGAGCCGCAACTTGTGCTGCAGCAAGTTGCGCAAGGTCACGCGAAGCATCAGGCTCCTGCCTGACCAACAGCAGGAGCGTTCATGGCAGCCTCTTGCAACTCAGACATGTGCTGCAGCACCGACTCCCTGGTTGGGTTGACCGTTTCATCGACCAGTCGGCCGTCTGCCATGAACACCACTCGGTCGCAGTACGACGCAGCAACCGCATCGTGGGTGACCATCACGACGGTCTGCCCGAACTCATCCACGGACCGGCGCAGAAAGCCCAGGACCTCTGCCCCTGAAGTGCTGTCGAGATTGCCAGTGGGCTCATCGGCGAAGACGATCGCTGGCTTGCTCATCAATGCTCGGGCACAGGCCACGCGCTGTTGTTGGCCGCCAGAGAGTTGGCTGGGCCTGTGTTTGAGCCGATCTCGCAGGCCGACTGAGTCGATCACTTGGTCAAACCATTGCGGGTCGGGCTTCTTTCCTGACAACGACAACGGCAGACAGATGTTTTCTTCCGCGGTCAGGCTCGGCACGAGATTGAAGGCCTGGAAGACGAAGCCCACCTGTTCGCGACGCAGTTGAGTGAGCGCATTGTCGCGCAGACTGGCCAACTCCGTGTCATTGATCAGGGCATGACCGCTGGTCGGCTTGTCAAGGGCGGCCATGCAATGCATCAGCGTCGACTTGCCCGAGCCCGACGGCCCCATGACCGCGGTGAACTGGCCGGCGTACAAGTCGATGGTGACGCCATCAAGGGCGCGTACGGCGGACTCACCGCTGCCGTAGACCTTGGTCAGCTCCACGGCCTGGGCGGCGATCTGTCGGGCTCGGGAGCCGCGAGTCTCTGCAGTCATGGCAATAGTGTGCCGGGTCGCCGGTCAGTCTTGCTCCATCGCCTTGTCGAGTCTTTGTTTGGCGTCGTCAAGAGCGGCCTGACAGATATTGGCCAACTCCTCACCCTTCTCCCACAAGGCCAACGACTCGGCCAGACCAATGCCACCCTGCTCAAGGGTGCGGACAACCTCGACGAGTTGGTCGCGGGCTTGCTCATAACTTGGCTTCTCACTCACGTGGGGAGTCCTTTCGTGGGTCGATCGGGTCGTCGGCATCTGGATCAAGCAAGGGCACGAGCTCAACGCGTTTGGTGGTCGCCTGGATGCGCCCCTGGGCCAACCGGATGGTCAAATCCGCACCAGACTCGAGGGCGTCGAGCTCGGACAGTGCTGCGCCATCAGGGCCGGAGACGACTGCATATCCTCGCCGCAGCGTGGCCAAGGGTGAGAGCGAGCGCACTCGGGCCAAGTGATGGGTCAGGTCGGACTGCTCGCTGGCGACCACTTGACCCAAGTTGCGACGCGCCCGATCACGCAGATCATCGATCTCACGCGCCCGCTCAGCAAGCCCATTGCGCGGGTCGGCCAGGCTGGGGCGAGAGCGCAGCGACTGCAACGCTTGAGTCTCGCGTTGCACCAGCCCGAGCAGTGCTTGGCGAGCACGGTGTCGCGCTTGGGCGATCTGTTGCAACTCAGTGTCGATGTCGGGCACCACCCGCTTGGCTGCGTCGGTGGGGGTGGCCGCCCGCACGTCGGCCACGAGATCGAGGATCGGACTGTCCGGCTCGTGCCCGATGGCGCTGATCACCGGGGTCTTCATCGCGTGTACGGCACGGATCAGCGCCTCATCGGAGAAGGGCAGTAGGTCTTCGGTCGAGCCGCCACCACGGGCCACGATGATCACGTCAACCTCAGGATTGGCCTCCAACCGCTCCAGAGCCACCAACACCTCAGGCACCGACTTGACGCCCTGCATGGAGGCATAGGCAAGCTCGAAGACGACCCCGGGCATCCTGCGCCGAGCCACTTCGACCACATCACGCTCCGCGGCCGAACCTTGAGCCGTCACCAGACCGACTCGATGTGGCATGAACGGGATCGGTCGCTTCAGCTCAGGCGCAAACAGGCCCTCGGCGGCCAGCAACTGGCGCCGCCGCTCAAGCAAGGCCAACAGCTCGCCCTCGCCAACCAGCCGCAACTCGCGCACCCGCAACGACAGGCTCGCCCGAGCCGTATAGAAGTTGGGTTTGGCATGGACCACGATCTGGGCGCCTTCAACCAGCGCCGTTGGCAAGGCGTCGATGATCAGCCGGTCACAGGTCACCTCGATGGACATGTCGGCGAGCTCATCTCGCAGGGTCATGAAGACGATATTGCGGCCCGAGCGCCGACTCACCTGGGTCAACTGTCCCTTGACCCAGACCACACCCAAACGATCGATCCAACCCCCGATCGCCTGGACCACTGCTCGCACGGAGGCAGGATTGTCTGCGGAAGTATCCATGCCCATGAGCAGAACCCTATGCGAGGCGTCCGACATCGGCAGCCAACCAAGCTCGGCCTAACATGGGAGTCATGACTGACTTGGGCACCCCGGCGGTTTTGTCGCCGCAAGAAGCCGAACGAGCCGTCAGCTTGGCTGCTCCCCGCGGCTACTGCGCTGGCGTCGATCGAGCCGTGATCACCGTCGAGAAGGCCCTCGACCTGTACGGCGCCCCGGTCTACGTGCGCAAGCAGATCGTGCACAACAAGCATGTGGTCGCCGACTTGGAGTCCCGCGGCGCAATTTTCGTCGAAGAGCTTGATGAGGTGCCCGAAGGCTCGACCGTGGTTTTCTCGGCCCACGGCGTGAGCCCCGCCGTACATCATGAGGCCGCGGAGCGTGGCCTGAAAACCATCGATGCCACCTGCCCGTTGGTGACCAAGGTGCACCACGAGGCCAAGCGTTTTGCCTCCGATGACTACGACATCTTGCTGATCGGCCACGAGGGGCACGAAGAGGTCGAAGGCACCGCAGGCGAGGCCCCTGAGCACATCCAACTCGTGCAGGGCCCAGACGACGTGGCCAATATTGTCGTGCGTGACCCAGACAAGGTCGCTTGGCTTTCACAAACCACTTTGTCTGTCGATGAGACCATGCAGACGGTCGAGGCGATCCGCAAGCGTTTCCCGAATCTGCTGGATCCGCCCAGTGATGACATCTGCTATGCCACCCAAAACCGCCAGATGGCGATCAAGGAGATCAGCAAGGACGCCGATCTCGTGATCGTGGTCGGCTCGGCCAACTCTTCAAACTCGGTACGCTTGGCCGAGGTCGCCCTCGAAGCTGGAGCCAAGTCAGCCCACCGCATCGACGATGCCAGCGAGATCGACCCAGGTTGGCTCGAAGGGGTCACCAAGGTCAGCGTCACCTCTGGGGCCTCGGTGCCTGAAGATCTCGTGCAGGGCGTGTTGAGATTCCTCAGTGACCACGGCTATCCCGACGCGCAGGCAGTGCACAGCGCCGAGGAGTCGTTGATCTTTGCGCTCCCCCCTGAGCTACGTCGCGACATGCGCAAGCTCGGCAAGGGCTGAGTCGTGGCGCGCTATCTCGACGTACACCCCATTGACCCTCAGAGTCGGTTGATCGACCAGGCTGTCAATCTGCTCCATGACAACGGATTGCTCGCTTATCCCACCGACTCGGGATATGCCTTGGGGATCGCATTGGGCAATCGTGACGGACTCGACCGGATCAAGAAGCTCCGCGAGCTCGACGACAAACATCACTTCACGTTGGTCTGCAAGGACTTTGCCCAACTCGGGCAACTCGTGCACTTGAGCAATAGCGCTTTTCGGGCGATCAAGGCGGCGACTCCCGGCCCGTACACCTTCATCCTGCCCGCCACCGCAGAAGTGCCCAAGCGTCTGATGCATCCCAAGAAGCGCACCGTTGGGGTCAGGATCCCCGAGCACCGTGTCGTCTCGGCACTCCTGGAGGCAATGGGCGAGCCGATCTTGTCGAGCACGCTGATCCTGCCCGGGGAGTCCGCACCAATGACTGATGGCTGGACGGTCAAGGAGACCCTCGACAACTTGGTCGATGTCGTCATCGAAGCTGGTGAAGTCGGCACCGACCCCACGACAGTCGTCGACTATTCCTTGGATGCGCCAGCGGTTGTCAGGGTCGGCGCTGGTGATCCTTCGCGCTTCGAGTGACTTGCACGATCGGCTCTAGCCCGTTTGGTGAGCACTTGATGTCTGATTGCCAGGATCAACAGACAAAGCCCGTATCCAATCACGAGGGCGGCCGAGCGATGGGTCAGACCAGAGACGAATGCCTGAGCGCGACTGTCGGTCAGTGACGTCAACATGTCGCGAGCGAAAACAGAAATGATCAGCAAGATGCCCGCCATCAACAATGGTGGGAGTACGCCGATCACGAAGAAGTCACTCTTGCGGACCCCCAGCGCTGCCGCGATGCAGATCATCACGAAACCAATGTCGAAGACCAAACCCAGGCTGGGTGAGATGAGTAGGTCAAAGGCAGCCAAAAGCACCCCAGAGGTGATGGCCAACCTGACCACACGACGCCCCGAGGAGTTCCCTTCTTCCCACAGCGTGGGTGCGCTCATGCCCCCAAACTAGGGCAATCCGCGTCAGAGTCTGGAAGCCGCGCCGGAGCGTCTTCAAGATCCAACTCCCCACGCTGGGGAGTCAAGGAGGTCAACAACTCCGGAGCAGACAACGAACGGACCGGCTCGGTGACCGCGTTTGGGCTCGGCAGTGCGGCGGTGGTCACCTGCAAGTCCTCGAACTGACGGGCACTGACCAAGACCCGACTCTCCAACGAGCCGATCGCCTTGTTGTAAGCCGTCGCAGCCCCGGTCAGGCTCTTCCCGAGAGCTTCCAGATGACCTCCCATCGTGGCCAGGCGCTCATGCAATTGCCGACCCAACTCGTGGATCTCGCGGGTGTTCTCGGCCAAAGCTGCGGTCGTCCAGCCATGGGCAATCGTGCGCAACAGGCCGATCAAGGTGATTGGGGAAGCCAAGATGACATTGGCGGCCGCTGCATGATCGAGGAGCTGACTGTCATGCTCCAAGGCAGTCGCCAAGGCAGACTCCGTGCCCACGAAGAGCACCACAAATTCAGGGGTGGAGTCCATCAACGACCAGTATCGCTTGGAAGACAGGTCGGCAATGTGCTTGCGCACCTGCCTGACATGGCGGGTGAAGTGATCGGCCTGTTCGTCTGGATCCTCGGTGCTCACCGCGTCGAGATAGGCATCAAGGGGCACCTTTGCATCAACCACTATTTGGCGCCCGCCGGCCAGGTGCACCACCAGGTCAGGCCGCAACGGGCCCTCAGGGGTCGCGATGGTCTGCTGCTCCACGAAGTCGCAGTGATTGGCCATGCCGGCCAGCTCGACAGTACGCCGTAGGTGCTGCTCGCCCCAGCGACCCCGGCTCGCGGGTTTTCGCAGCGCAGTGGACAAGGCCCCCGTCTCGCGACGCAAGTCGGCATTGGCATTGCGCATCTCGTCGACCTGCTGATTGAACTGCCCCTGCCACGACGCCTGCTGTCGATCAGCGTCACGCAACTGCTCATGCAGCCGATCAATGCTGGCTCGGATGACCGCCTGGTCGTCGGCTCGTGCCTTCAAGTGAGCGGCCAACTCACCTGTTGCCGACCGAGATCTCGCATGGACGAGAGCCATCAGCCCAAGCCCTCCCATGAAGGCGATGACGATGGCCAGCAGCGCTACCCAAATCTCCATGCATCCATGATCAGCTGCCGCACCGACAATTCGAGGTCATCGGCGCGACTGGCCGCTTAGGGCCGCGGATCGGCGTACTCAGTCAGCCAGGTCGACGATCACCGGCGCATGATCGCTGGCGCCTTTGCCGGCTCGCTCGTCTTTGTCGACCCAGGCATTGGTGACCCTTGCCGCTGCCACCGCATCAGCAAGCACGAAGTCGATCCGCATGCCTCTGTTGCGCTCGAATCGCTGATGGAAGTAGTCCCAGTAGGTGTAGCCATCGGTGCCTGGCGCATGCGGTCGCACGACATCGGCGTACCCGCTGTCCAAGAAGCGTTGGAAGCGCTCGCGCTCCTGCGGAGTAACGTGTGTGGAGCCGCGGAAAGCCGAGATGTCGTAGACGTCTTCATCTTGCGGGGCGACATTCCAGTCGCCCACCAGAACGGTCTGTCGATCGGGGTTTTGCACCACCGAATGCAGCTGGTCGAGCCAGTCGAGTTTGTAATCAAAGTGCGGGTCATCTGGTTTGCGTCCATTGGGCACATACAAAGACCACACCCGGACTCCCCCGCAAGTCGCCGAGATGGCTCGGGCCTCCGGGTCGCCCTGCCACTCAGGCATCCCGTCAAACCCGATCTGCACATCATCAAGGCCCACCCGCGAGAAGATCGCGACGCCATTCCATTGGTTGTAACCCACCGCGCCCGCCTCGTAGCCCATCGAGGCCAGACCCATCAGGGGCAACTGCTCATCACGAGCCTTGGTCTCCTGCACGGCGAGTACGTCGATCTCGTGACGTTGCACGAAGGCCTCGACCCGATCGATCCGTGAGCGCAGCGAGTTGACATTCCAGGTGGCGAGTCGCATGGATCGATCCAAGCAGCACGATTAGTTGCCCGGCGTACCACTCCCCTAGAATCACCCCACGTGGCACTCACAATCGGCATCGTCGGACTTCCCAATGCAGGCAAGTCGACGCTCTTCAACGCCCTGACCCAAAACGACGTACTCGCGGCGAACTATCCATTTGCCACGATCGAGCCCAATGTCGGCGTGGTCGCCGTGCCCGACGACCGGCTCAACACGCTGGCCAAGATCTTCGGGTCGGCAAAGATCTTGCCCGCCACCGTCGAGTTCGTAGACATCGCCGGCATCGTGCGCGGTGCCTCCGAGGGCGAAGGATTGGGCAACAAGTTTCTCTCCCACATCCGCGAAGCTGCAGCGATCTGCCAGGTCACCCGGGTCTTCCGCGACGAAGACGTCACCCATGTCGACGGCAAAGTCGACCCCGCCTCAGACATCACCACCATCCAGACCGAGATGATCTTGGCTGACCTGCAGACTGTCGAAAAGGCGATCCCAAGGCTGGAAAAAGAAGCCAAGGGCAACAAGGAGATCCTGGCCAATGTCGCTGCGGCCAAAGAAGCTCTCGAGGCACTTGAGGCAGGTACGCCGATCATCGCCACCGCCATCGACCGCACGCTGATCCGCGAGCTTTCACTGCTCACCGCAAAGCCCTATATCTATGTCTTCAACTGTGATGCAGACGAGCTCGGCGACGAAGATCTCAAGACGCAGATGCGCGAACTCGTCGCCCCTGCCGAAGCCATCTTCCTCGACGCCAAATTCGAAGCCGAGCTCGTCGAACTCGGTGACGAGGACGAGGCCCGCGAGATGCTGCACGAGATGGGAGTCGACGAGCCGGGGCTCGACGTACTCGCCCGGGTCGGCTTCGACACCCTCGGGCTGCAGACCTATCTGACCGCCGGCCCAAAGGAAGCACGGGCCTGGACCATCAAGAAGGGTGCCACAGCACCCGAAGCCGCCGGCGTGATCCACACCGACTTCCAGAAGGGCTTCATCAAGGCCGAGGTGGTGCACTTCGCAGACCTGGTCGAAGCCGGCTCAATGAATGACGCGAAAGCTGCTGGCAAGGTGCGCATGGAAGGCAAGGACTACGTCATGGCCGATGGTGACGTGGTGGAGTTCAGATTCTCAAACTGACATCTGGCGGCGAGATGAACGTGGATTGCTCTGCCTAACGAGCATTTAAATCGTGGCGAGATCCGAGTACGCCCGAAGCCCCGGAAGGGAATTGCCAGCTTCGCCTACACGGAAGTTCTCCGTGTTCTCCTCAGTCCGCAGAGTCATAGTCAGGATGACTCGACGACTCTCCAGCGGAAGTCGACGAAGGGTGGGACGTACTGGCCACCACTCGTGTCCTCGCGCTGCACGTCAAGAATGTCGATGACCGCGAGTCGCCCGTGAACATTCATGAGTACGACGCTCTGGCCGACCTGCGGAGTGACATTTCGTCCAGGCGTGAGGTGCTGTGCTAGGTCGGCGTCGTTGACGTCTTCGCCTCGGATCAGACCAACGGCCTTGATGGGATCCTTGTAGACGTACACCGAGTTGTTAGAGCATCCGCTGACCTGGAGCGCGAACTCGAATGCGCCGACGCCCCAGAAGAAGGTCTTCTGCGGTGCATCGTCATACACGAAGTGCGCCTTGCCGACGAGGTACGGACTTCTCCACTGCGATGGGGCGCTGCGCAGATCGTATTGCTCGAGCCGGGTGGCACGCTCTCGCAGAGTCGCGATCGATGTTGCGCTGTCACGATTTGCGGGGAGGTGGGCGATCCAGCGCCACAAGTCCACGATCTGCTCAGCCCCGGGGAACTCCTGCAGGCTGCCTTGAGTGTGGTTGAAGTCGAAACCCTTGGGCACCCTGTCTCCGAGCCACGCTGGCAAGGCGCGGTAGGGGTTGTCGACGAAGAGGACTGAAAGCCACTCGGCCTCTTGGTCTGCGTAGACATCGGCGATCCAGAGGTTCTCCTTGCCGACGCCCGACTCCGGCTTGGTGTCCGCTCTCTCGACATAGTTCTGGTCGACGACCAGTAACACCCGCTTGGAGTCGACCACCCTACGCATGAACCCATTGAGGTCTTCGCCATAGTCCACGTCGGCATCGATGAGGACGTAGAACCCAAGTTCCTTGAGGAACGCTGCGAGCAGGCGTACCCACTCCCGATGCTTCTTAGACGTCCATGCGTATGAAATGAACAGATCTGCGCCCACGAGATTCCTTACATTCATTCGCTGAGTGCTGCCCACACGGAGCAACTGTCGTCACGAGACTACGGGCGGGCGCGGGCATACTGAGACCGACATGAGTGAAGCCGGACGGCATCCGCAATTCATTAGGGGCAGCTGCATGGACGGGTGACATCTGTTCTGGGCGCACTACTCCTCAAGATCGCTCACGTTGCTCACTGACCTTCACAACACGCGGAACGTGGTGGAGTTCCGCTTGAACGTTTAGCCTGTCATGATTCGCGCTAGAATCATGTACATGACAACGTTGCCCATTGCGGATGTGCGCGCCAACCTGTCAAAGCTGGTCGAGGAAGCAGAGCGCACCCACCAGCGGGTCGAGGTGACCAAGAACGGGCGTCGCGCAGCGGTCCTGATGAGCGCTGACGACTACGACTCCCTGATGGAGACCCTCGACATCTTGGGTGATGCCGCGACGATGACCGACCTCCGCGAGGCCGCGTCCCTGACAGATGAGCAGTGGATCCCCGGGGATGTCGTCAGGGCCGAGCTTCGCGCGGCAGGCCGCTTGTCTTCGTGACCTACGCGATCTACCTGTCGCCGCGATCGCGGCGAGCCTTGGAAGTTGACCTTCCGGAAGCGGTGGCGGCGGCTTGTATCGAGTTCATCTTCGGGCCACTGGCCGAGAACCCACATCGTGTGGGCAAGTCGCTCCGAGATGAGTTGGCTGGCTTCTACGCCGCACGGCGAGGGGAGTTCCGTGTCATCTACACGATCCACGAGGACCGCGTCGCAGTCCGAGTGATCAGCATCCGTCATCGGCGTGACGTCTATTCGTGACGGATCCCGGTTGAGTTTCGCTACAACGTGTGATCGGGCCGCATCGATCCCGATATCATAAGTGATAGCAGAGGAGGAGGTGGTTGCCGATGTCTTCCATCATTGTTCGCGGTTTAGATGACGCCGTGAAGCAGCAACTCGCCACGCAGGCGAAAGAAAACGGCCGGTCCATGGAGGCCGAGGTCCGCGACATCCTCACCAGGGCAACTCGACGGCCACACATCGGTATGGCCTTGCTTGCGGCCGCTCAAGAGGTTGGCGGTGTCGAAGAACTGCCCGTCCCAGCGCGTGATGACGTCGCACGGTCGGCGGACTTCGGGTGATCGTCCTCGACACGAGCGTCATCTCAGAGATCTTTCGGCCCTCACCGGAAACTCGCGTCGTCGACTGGCTCGCGTCGCTGACGGGGGACGTTGCGATCACGTCAGTGACGCTCGCCGAACTGCTCGCCGGCATGCGGAGGCTGCCAGACGGTCGCCGCAAGACTGAACTTACGAAGCACATCGAAGCAGCGCTCGGGCCTTACCGAGGGAGTCGTTCGATGATGCCTTTCGACGAAGCTGCGGCGGAGTGCTACGCGGACGTGCTTGTCGCTCGCGAGGCAGTCGGAGCGCCAATCAGCACAGCCGATGCGCAGATTGCTGCGATCTGCCTCGCGCACAAAGCGACTTGCGCGACGCGGAACACCAAGGACTTCATGCACACCGGCATCGACCTGATCAACCCGTGGAGAACTGACGGATAAAGCGGTCCGTACTCGACGTCATCACCCGTGAGATCGATCGGGCGTGATGGCAACTTGTCGTGCACGAGCCTCTCCGAGGAGGAGCTACAGGTTAGGCTTCATCCATGGCTGAACGACGGATGAGCGATCGGATCAAGACCGTCCTCGACATCGACGAAACCATCCAGGGCCTCGACACGACGATGAAGCGAATGAACACCACTCTCGATGACTTCGACACAGTCATGCGGACCTTCACCGACGCTTTGAAAGATTTCGACGAAGCCATCAATGCGCTCAAGACCTCGGCTTCTGGCATCGACGGCGTAGTCGATCGCACCAACCACATCCTGAGCCGGGTAGAAGGCGTACTCGCCCCATTGGGGATCCCCGAGTTCGTGTCGTCAATGGCTGCGCACGCCGCCGCAAACATGCGCAAGGCTGCGACCATGGGGCTGCCGCGCAAGCGCTGATCGTCGTACGACGAACAAGGCCGCCGTACCCCCCAAAACCGGGGCCACGTTCAACGGGAAACTGTCACGTTCAATGGGTTGCAACCCATTGAACGTGCAGGTTTACCAAGCGCG
>Ga0116151_10001317_pt1 | contig 23148 bp, 27 predicted proteins | sample AD_UKC117_MetaG_FD_89893 | JGI IMG/M metagenome (GOLD analysis project Ga0116151, IMG submission 89893) | Active sludge microbial communities of municipal wastewater-treating anaerobic digesters from Hong Kong - AD_UKC117_MetaG | ecosystem: Engineered > Bioreactor > Anaerobic > Digestate... | reverse complement strand
CCCGCTACTTTCAACGGTTCGTTGCGGACCGAACGCGTACCCAACGCGTTGTCGATCCGTACCCAATCGTCGCATTTCTCGACCATTTCTCGACCCTCACGGTCGCCGTTTCTCGATTCGGCCACGGCTACCCAACGCATACTCGCCTGACCGGCGACGCCTACCCATCGCTTACTCGTCGCGTCTGGGCGCCCGGCGGCATTTCTCGACCTTTTCTCGACGAACGGCATCACAGGTGGCTCACGGGCAACACTTTGCGGTCATGGTGTGACCCGTCGTCCTCGTGGTTCACTGCTCCCCGCAGGTCGGCTGCGCTCCCATGCTGGGGCTGGACAAACCCGATCCATCGACGACCAGGGCCTGCCGGTCTCGTCGCTCTAGTCGGCGGTGAGGCCCGACGCGGGTGGCTACAGTCATACCCTTGGGCGCCTTCCGCACCCGATTCGGGAGCCCAGCTTCAGACTGATAGGGGTTCCGCCGCGCTCACGGCTGGACCGGCCCACTCCTCTGTCCGCGCGGTTGCCTCGTGGCCGCCCTATCCGAGCAAGACGGCGATCGCCGGCGCGCCACCGCTCCTTTCGGTCCGTTTGCCTTTCCCCTCTTGCCATCACCTGCAGGCCGACAACTCGCATACCCCGATGGCGCGTGGCCCACCGGCTTTGGTCCTGGCACCCAGCAATCAGGTCTGGAACCGCCTGCGTCGGCCCTCCGTAGAACTTTCGGGACTCCTCGAACTACGAACGGAGAGGACCGCCGATAAGGGGCCCCGCAAGCGAAGACGCAGTCGAGAACGGAGCACACCATGGCTGCAGTACTGGTCCCAATGCCGAATGTGAGGACGCCTGACGGGCTGCTCGATCCAACGGTCGAGCTCACCTTTTCGCAGATTCGGGAGATGATCGGAGTCGCCCGCACGACATTGCAGCGGCGCCTGGACGGGGGGCTATTCCCCAATGCCCGGCGTAGGCCCGGTGACTCCAACCGAAAGTGGGTCGTGCCAATCGCAGACCTGATCACCGCCGGCTTGGTGGATGCCACCGAGGTGGCAGATCCAGATGAAATGGCGCACCGAGCTGATGTCGAGGATCAGCGAGCGGAGATCGCTCGGCTGCGTGCCGAGGTGGATGGGCTGAAGGCTACGCTTCAGGCTCGCGAGGATGAACTGGAGGCCCGCCGCCAAGAGGTGGACTTCCTGCACGACTTCTTCGGCCGGGGTAGGGCAGCCTGATGGCCGGACGTCCACGACAGAAAGCGGTTCGCCGGACGAAGTCCGGCAGGTTTCAGGTGGAGGTGCCGGTTCGTGTGGGCGCCAAGAAGCGGATGCGTCGCACCTTCGACACGTGGCAAGACGCACACGCGTGGCTCGAGGTGGCGGACACCGCGCTTGCCGCAGGAACCGACGTGCCGGAACCAGGCTACGCTCCGCCGGGTAAGGAGCTGACCAGCCAAGAGAATGCGCAGGCGCAAACTGCGGGGAACGCGTCGGCGCCGACTCCGGGCCGTGACGTGTCGATGTCCGGAGACGGAGAGGGGGCTGAGCCTTCCATAGGGCGGGTTATGCCTCCCCGGGATTCACCTGGCCCTGAGGGGGTTCTGGCGACACATCCAGACGGGGACGGTCAGCGCAGGCTTGCTGGGTATGAGCCTGCCGCTGCGGAGTCTGCTGGACGGGCGTCGTTCGAGGAGCTAGCGCTCAACTGGGCGGACGAGCGCTACATCACTCTGGGACGGGCGCAACCGGAACGGTTCACGGATGTGCGCGCCACAATCGTCAATCACCTGATGCCTCGTATGGAGGCGATCGGCTGGCCGGATGGGTCTGCGTTGACTCGGGATGCTTACGTGTCCATCTTGGTGCAGCTTCAGCAGCCGCAGATGACCACGACTCACGCGACCGATGGCTCGGTGCAGTCGACTGACTCGAGCGGGGAGCGCCTCCTGACTATGGCGGAGGCTGTTGACGTCTCGGGAGTCTCACTCTCCACTTTGAAGCGCAGGATCAGGGCCGGGGAGTTTCCGGGCAGTCGGCTCGTGGGTGGCCGCCGAATGATCCCGATGAGCGACCTTTCGTCGGCGAATCTCGTGGATGGGGGAGTCCGGCGGGGTCCACGATCCAACGGATTGAGCGTGAGCACCTCGCAGGATGCCCGGTGGGTGTTGGACGAGGTGTTGAAGTACGGGGCTGACGTTGCGGGGTGGCGCATCGGGTTCGACCCATCGACCGTGCCGCACCCGCACGTGGGTCGAGAGTCATCGCCGAAACGCCGCCAGTTGACGCTCGCGGAGTGCGCCCGACTCGCCGTCCACCTGCATGCGGTGCATCAGTTCGCCATGTGGCTGATGCGGCTGATGGGCCTGCGCATCGGAGAGGCCTTCGGAATCCACGTGGACGACGTGACTGAACTGCCAGACGGTCGCGGTGTCGTCCACATCTTTCGACAGGGTGGGCGTCCGTTCAGGGTCCGCGACGCTGATGGTGACGTGGCAATGATATGGGAGAAAGAGAGACTCAAGACCGCCCAGAGTGTGCGATCGCTGCTCCTTCCAGTCCCAGTGATGAGACTCGTGTCCATAGTGATCGATGTCTTCCACACTGATCGCGATGGTTCGGTCCGTACCGAGGACAGGCTGATACCAGGGCTTACCCAGCCCGGCCGCGCTGGACCGGCTGGCTTCGGCAGTGCGCTGGCACGTGCGGCCGATCTGGCCGGAATCGAGGTCCAATCCATGATTTCCGCGTCTGCGAAGACGTCGATAGCGGAGGCGCTTCTTCCAACCCCCAAAGACCTTCGTGCCGGTCTGGTGACGGACTTGACCTGGAAAGAAGTCCCGGAGCCAGTCCGGAAACGATTCGCCGGACACACGGTCGGCGACGACGTGCACTCGCGGCACTACGTGATGGATGACCCCTCACTGAAAGCACTGCTGTCAGCCGTCGAGGCCCTGGAAGAGCTGATCGAGCAGGAGGTGCCGTCGGGCATCCCCGTCCCCACGACGGTGCGGTGCACGACGCCGCTGCAACCCGCACTGGCCGGGCGCGCCGAACGCATCGACGCCGACCTGTTGGCAAGCGGATGGCTCTTGCCACCCGTCGACAGCAGCGGTGGCCACCTGATGCCTTCGGCGGAAGCAGCCAAAGTCCTGGGGATTCACCCCAGCAAGGTGCGGAAGATGGCAAGCGAGGGCGAATTCGGCTCCGATGTCGTCGTGGATCGCCTCAAGGGCTACCTGCTGCCAGCGGAAGCCGTGGTGCACCTCAAACGGCGGCGCGAGGCGCTCCGCTGCCTCAACGACGTGGCGGCTGATCTGGGCATCAAGTACTCGCTCATCCACTACTGGGCACGCCGGGAGCATCTCCCCCTTGTGAAGCAGGAGGGTTCCGGCCGACTGGTTGTGTCACCGGAGGCGGAGGAGCAACTGCGTATCCTTGCTGAGCGATTCACGGCGTTGGAGGCGCGGGCGATGAGCATCCCGGACACGGCAGCTGCGCTTGGCTTCGGGGTGATGACGGTCGAGGCCCTGGTCCAGAACGGTGACCTCGAAGTGGACGACGAGCGGGGACCCCGCAACGCCCGTTGGGTGACTCGAGCCAGCGTGAGCGCTTTCTTGCAGAACGACGGGCCGTCGCGGGCGGCGTGATAGCGGTTCGTCCCGTTACCTTTCTGATGGCCCCGATACTGGGGTTGCGGTCGCTGGGCCGGGTATGACTGGCTTCCCCTGTCGTGAATGATCCGGGGGGTGTTGTCGCCTGGTTCAGTGATGCTGGCAGATCGCTGATAGAGACATGGCCAAGAACAAGGGGTTTCGAGGTCTCTTCGTAGCGTGGATGCCGGGTGCTGGCATCTGATCGGCGGCCGCTCAATGATGATTGAGAGGATTGATGCCGATGAGTCAGGACTATGCCGTGTTCTGCGGCCTGGACGTGGGCAAGGAGGCCCAACACGCCACCGCCCTCACCCCGGACGGTGAGCGGGTCTTCGACGCGCCAATGCCGCAAGGAGAGGCCGAGTTGCGGGAACTGTTCACGGACCTGTCTGAGCACGGATCGGTGTTGGTGATCGTGGACCAGCCCAACACCATCGGCGCCTTGCCGGTAGCGGTAGCGCGCGAGACCGGCTGTGAGGTCGCGTATCTGCCGGGGTTGGCGATGCGGCGCATGGCCAACCTGCACCCAGGCACGGCCAAGACTGATGCCCGCGATGCTTACGTGATCGCCGATGCTGGCCGGGTGATGCCGCACGCGCTTCGTCCGGTCGACGTCGGTGAGGAAGCCCTCGCCGAGCTGACGGTGCTGGTGGGCTTCGATGATGACCTCGCCGCGGAGGCGACCAGGCTCACCAACCGGATCAGGGGCCTGCTCACCCAGGTCCATCCCGCGTTGGAGCGAGTACTGGGCCCAAAGGTCGGGCAGAAAGCCACGCTCGCACTACTGGCCAAGTTCGGCGGCCCCGAGGGCTTCAAACAGGCCGGGAAGCGTCGCCTGCTCACCGTGGCGAGGAAAGCGAACCCTCGCGGAGCCGAAGAACTGGTGGAGGCGATCTGGATCGCGCTCGGTGAGCAGACCGTCGTCGTGCCGGGCATGAAAGCAGCCGACCAGGTGCTGCCGAAGCTCGCAGCGTCGCTCACGGACACCTTGGATCAACGCGCCCAGATCGCCGCCCAGGTCGAGGAGGTCCTCGATGCGCACCTTCCCCATTCCCTCTCGACGGGGACACCCCTACTTGCCGGGGTCCTGACCTCTATGCCCGGGGTTGGGGTCAGGAGCGCAGCCAGAATCCTGCTCGAAGTCGGCGACGGCTCCACCTTCCCCACCAGTGGCCACCTGGCCGCCTACGCCGGCCTGGCACCGGTCACCAGACGGTCCGGGACCAGCATCAAGGGCGAATTCCCAGCACGCTCAGGCAACAAGCACCTGAAACGAGCGTTCTTCCTGTCCGCATTCGCCGCACTACGGGCTGACCCGATCAGCCGGGCCTACTACGACAAGAAACGAGCACAAGGCAAGAAACACAACGCTGCCCTCATCTGCCTGGCCCGCCGCCGCTGCGACGTCCTACACGCCATGCTCAGAAATGGCGCCTACTACGATCCACCAGCTCAGGCCGCCTGAGAACCACCACCGATAGTCTGGGACACGTGAGCAGCGTCCAGACAGCGGCAGGGTCGGTCCAGTGGCGGACGCAAGTCTTGCGCCTTGCTGAGCAAATCGCCACCCAGGAGATGCTCGGACCTGACTGGCAGTCCGTGGACTTCACCTACGCAGATGCCGAGATTCTCGCCATCGCTTTCACCAGCACCAGTGACGAACAGTTGGGACTCATCCAGTCCATACACCCCTACACGCCGGGTGGTGATGACTGGAGCGACGGCCTCAGCGAGCCTCGAAACGCAGCAACAGAACTCGTAGCCTTCTGGGACGGCAGCCACATCGGCAAGACCGACTTCTACACCCACGCGACTGCCGACGGCCGCTGGTGGAACATCGCCAATGACCCCTCACTCACCAACGTCTTGGAGACCCGTGTTTACCCCGCTCGAGAATCTTGATCCCAGACCCGCATGCTGCGCAACGGCAGCTTCTACGAGCCACGCCAGCCCCAGTCGAAGGCCGCATAGAATCCAGGAGTGCCGTATCAACGACCGAAGATCACGATCAAGGAGTACCGCGACCCCGACGGTCGCATCATCCCCTACGGGCACCGCTGGGACGACGACGATGACAACCCTGACTCCCCGCCAGAATGGGCCTACAGCAAGCCCGGACACGACGAACGTTTCGATGTGGTCGTGGAAGTCGGCCAAGCCCTGATCAAGTACTTGGCAGCCCACTACGAAGTCACCGTCACCGTCACCGTCACCGGCAACGACACCCAGGCCACCCTCACCCCCGATAACCCCGACCAGGCACCCATCACCATCAAGGCCGACTTCGACAGTCACGGGGTGGTCCTCAAAGCCGGTTTCAGCATGGACGAACGATTCCCCGTCTGCAGCTGCCAAGCCTGCGACGACGACGTCCTTGACCTGATCGAGGACCTCGAAGACGAAACGTTTGCGGTCGTCAACGGTGGCCTCGTCGAGGAGCTCGGCGGCCGCCACATCGGTTGGGAAGTCAATTGTGCAGACGGGAGCAGCTACGGCAGTAGCTACAGGGCCGATCGTGCCACCCGCAACGCCGTCAAAGCGCAGTTCAAGAAGCACCAAGGACGCTGGAAACTGCAACACCGTCGATCCTGGCAGCCATGGACAGCCAGGATCGACGAATCGGCTTGACTTCAGTCATAGAGACCCCCCACAGCCTCTGTCCGCAGGGTGTCCATGCTGAGCACGTGCTATCGTCTTGCACCGTCCCCGGACGGCGTCCGTGCTGCGTGAGGCACCGCCAAGATGGCCATGGCCCCCCGAAGGCGATGATTCAGCCGCCGTTGTTCTACGGCAACGTCGATCAGTTCGTCCGCGAAGTGGTCGTGACCACGTTCCGTCGACGTGTGGGCCCGCAGGCCAAGCACCGTTGGGCCGCTGACTGGTACCGAAACGCTGAGGCGGTGATGCGTCTGGACGCGATGTGGCGAGCCTGGGAACACGCCCGCCACGAGGCGGCCGGGATGGCTGAATGGCTGCACGACGTCGCTGACCCGCAAATGACGATTCTGCTTGATCCAGAAGGACCGTTCCGCTCGGCTCAGGACTCCAACGGCCCCGATGAGCCACTACCGTATGAGCAACCGTCCGCCCACTTGTTCCCCGACGAGCGGACCGGCAACCAGTAGGGAGGCCAGTCGCATGCCTGACTCGCTTCCCGCGCTCGAGGTCCGCCGGATGATCCTGCCGGCCTTGTACCGAGCCCTACGGCAGTGGCCGGCCATCACCGCCACTGCAGGCACTCTGCTGGCCGGGCTGGTAGCTGCGGCGTGGCTACTGAACGGCTCCGATCCGTCGTTGGCTGGCACCCTGTTCGGGGTCGCGCTACTGGTGGGCATGTTCGCTGCCGCTGGGATCATCGTCGCTGCCACGATCAGCCTCGCCCGTTCCACGCCAGCCGACATCCTGCCAATCCCCGACCCACCGAGCGTCTTTCGAGCGGTCGCGGTCATGGCCCTGGCCACCACACCGCTGGCCTTCCTGTCATCAGAGCTCCACGTCACCGCATTGGCGATGGCTGAAACCATCATGCTGGCTCTGTTCGCGGCCACGGCGGCAGCGGCGTTCCTTCGACCCCGAGGGGCTCTCGACCTGGCAAATCGACCGGCAGGACACGATTCGTGAAGACGCGAACCCTGCTTTGGATAGCTCTCCTGGTTGTGCTGGTCTTGGCTGGATTCGTTGTGGCGTTCTACGTCTTCCCGGACACTCACCCACTCTTCAAGTCACCCACCTTTGCTGGACTGTTCGTGCTTGGCGCAGCAGTGATCGGCGCGTCTACCGCGATGCATCAAAGCAATACCAACCGCGAGAACGTGAAGCGCCAGATTCAGGCCGACAAGGAGAACCGCGAGAACCAGATTCGTGCAGACAAGCTGACGGCAGCAACTCAAATCTGGTGGGATCGGTTCGAGTGGGTTGCTGAACGGTCGGTAGGTGATCGTGCTGAGGGGTTTCCCACTGACATTCGTTACGCTCTGACCCTCTCGCTTCTCAACAGCGCCAAGAAGTCCGGCGACGACATGCAGGCGAAGGCTTGCGGTGCCTTGTTCGACAGCATCTCCGCGGTCGAGGAGACGGCAGCCCAAGATGATCCCAGCCGGGCACAAGCACTGCGTACCCCAGAGGCTCAGGGGTTCATGCAACAGTTCGTCCAGTCGAGCAAAGGGACAGTCGTAGACTCCGACTCAACGGCCAAACGCTTGCGGGGCTTCGAGTACGAACGGGAAGTGATGACCCAGCTCCAACAAATCGGAACAGACCTCGGCGTCGAAGTGATGAGCCAACCAATCCGATACATCGCCGGGGAGCGCTGCTACCTGGACGCGATGCTAGTCGACGCACAGGACCGCCGAGTCGTGGTGGAAACCAAGTTCACCACGAACGGCGGAACCACCGGGCATCCCGCCCGGTTGGACTCCGAGCATCGCATCGCTCCTGTCAACTCACTCCTGAATGCGATCCGCAAGGAACGAAAGGAGGAGCAAATCACTCTGCTGGTCGTCACCAATGATCCGGAGCCGTCTTCATTTGCTCAACTCGTGGCGCCTGTGGGTGGCCGAACCGTTACGTATCGCGGCGCCGACGACGTTGGGGCTCTTCGCCAGGCAGTCGTTGAGGCTCTCCAAGAACTCGGCAACCGCGACATCGGTAGATAGGCTAAGGACTCGACACAGCCTGACGACACGCAGCTCCGTTGCTGCGTCCCCGAGGACCGGTTTGCCACCGCCGGTTCAGTATGAAGGAGCGGGGCCACATCGTCGGAGTTACCCCCTTCTTGCTGTGGGCTAGGCGGCCGTTCACTTGATCAACTCATACACCGTGGACCGGTGGACGCCGAAGGCTCTGGCCAGCGCAGCCTTGGACTCACCGGCAGCTGCGCGTTCGCGGAGGTCGAGGACTTGGGCCTGGGTGAGCTTCTTGGGACGGTTGTCGTAGGCCCCACGCTTCTTGGCCAGCGCGATCCCTTCCCGTTGCCGTTCCCGGATCAGTTCACGCTCGAACTCAGCGAAGGCTCCCATGACGCTCAGCAGGAGTCGGCTCATGGCCGAGTCGTCACCAGAGAAGACGAGCCCTTCCTTGACGAACTCGACCCGGACTCCCTGATCCGTCAGGCGCCGCACGATCTGGCGGAGGTCATCGAGGTTGCGAGCCAGCCGGTCCAACGAGTGGACCACGACGGTATCGCCGTCTCGTACGAAGTCGATCATCTCTTGTAGCTCGGGGCGGTTCTGGTCTTTGCCGGACAGCTTGTCGCAGTAGGTCTTGTCGAGGGTGATGCCGTCCAGTTGCCGGTCCTCGGACTGCGCCAGCGACGACACTCGTTGATATCCGACCCGCATGGTTGCCTCCTGTCCACCCGCAGATTCGGGTGTCGGATCAACTCTAAGGGGTGCCTCCGACGAGTGTCGGATCATTGAGAAGGGACTTGACCCGACGCGAGGATGTGTCGGGTGATTGGAGTGTCGGGTGGGCTGTACAGCTTCCTACACGAGCTCCACGAGATTCTGCTTGCCTGCAGTGGAAGCCCGCCGCATCGATGATCTCAGCAACGCACGGCCTGCACACGAAGCCACCCAACCACGCACCACTAGCCGTAGACACTCCGCGCGCTACACATGCAGCCGTGACCGCGACAGCGAACGCTAGGGTGCCGTCGGCTACTGTGCGGGGGAGGGGAACCGTCTGTTTGATGACTACCTCGTTCCTTCCGGACACTGGTGCCCACACCATCTCCTACGCCAAGCGTGTGTAGGAGACAGGCCAACCGGGGCTCTGTGCCGCTACACTGCCGAGGCGAACGGGGGTTTGAAAGGAAAGGCAGGATGATGTCGAAACGACGACTCATTGTGATGGTAGTCGGAGGCGCGACAGCCGCTGCGGTTGCAATTGGTGCAGCAGGAGCTTCGCAAGCCACTGACTCACGAGCGGTCCCCCTCCAACCGATCAGTTCGACATCGGTACCAGACCATGTCCCAGGCCATCCGGAACATGAGAACTTGCTTGGCCTGAAGCAGAAGCAGGCCAAGAAGCTACAGTCGCGGGTAGAGGCGTACATTGCCAAGACTGGCGGAGTGCAGGTCAGCCAATACGAGGTCCACTTTGCCGGTGGCGACGTGAGTATGAGCTTTCCAGCGAAGAAGCATGGCCAAACGCCAGCGATGTCAAGAGCCGCGGCAGTAGCAGCCGGTTTGCCAGCCGACAGTCTCGATGCCTTCCCTCAAGGTGTCGGCAGCGTCTCAATCGGGGACCTGGGCGGATCAACCTTGTCCTGCCCGTACAGCAAGCCATTCCCCGTCACGAAGTACTACTGCTTCTATCAGGACATTAACTTCGACGGACGAATGCTGAAGTTCAAGGACAAGAACTGCCCCTACGTGAATTTTGCAACCTACGGATTCCGCAATGAAACGAGCAGCTGGGTCAACCACAGCACCTACACGATCAAGGTGTTCAATTCCGTTCCGCCCAAGCAGGGGAAGCGGCTGTGGGTAGAGAAGCCGACGACCGACAATGCCTGGGTTGGCACCGCGAAGAGTGACAAGGCAGACACGTTCAAGCCGGCTCAGTGCCCATCGGCCTAGCTATTCGAATTCACTCCGGGCCATTCGTAGAGTTCATAGCCCATGACCGTGCCGACGGGGAGGTCGAGTTCCGGGTTGGTTCTCAAGAGGATTTCCTCTGACGCGATGAGGTATCCGTTCTGTGGATCGAAGATCAGCGCTTCACTGGTGGTCCTGTTCGCGCTGTTGGCGAGCACTACCAAGCCAGGACGGCCGAGTCGGTCTTCGGTCCGGCTAACCTTCAAGCCGGAAGCCTCGTCGGCCAGAATGCGAAGCAGACTGGCGCGAACCTGCGGAGAAGGGGCGTGCTCCAGGTAGAGATCGTTGATCGCGACGAGCAGCTCCTTATTGCCCTGCTCGTCGATGGGGTGGGCTTCTTTAAGTTGGGAAAGCAGCTCGTCTTGGTCCTCGGCCAACTCCTGGTCGTAGATCATGGGATGCCGGCCGAGTCCAAGGGGATGAGTGATGGTGTCAGCTGGAGGCGATTGTGGTTCGACCTTGCCATTAGCGCCTTCAATCAGGTGGACGTACCAGGCTGTCTTCTTCATCTCCTCGGGAGCGGCCTCGGGTGTTGCAGACGCGACCGTGTCGGCGAGCCGAGTCAACGCCTGCTGTCCCCCCTCTTTGCCCAGCGGCTGGTATGTCAATGGGGCCGGCATGCTGGCCGTAGCCATAGGGGCCCCGAAGGGCGAGATGAACTGCGTCCCCAGGACGAGTCCGAGCACCGCAACGATCGCAGCTGCGACCGCCATACGGGGCAGCGTCAGGACTCGCCGCCTATGAGCTTCCTGCTGGGGTGAGCGCATGATCTGCTCCAGCCGAAGTTGATCCTCAGTCGTGAAAGGACGATTGGTCGGCTGAGGGTTACTCGCTCGGATCAGCTCGGTGACTGGGTCATTCATGATGGTTCCCCTATTAGTGCGGCGGTGCTGGGCTGGAAGGACTCGTAGAGCGACTTGAATCGCTGTCTGGCTCGATGGAGCCGAGTACGTGCGGCGCCGGGCTTGATGTCGAGCACAGCGGCTGCCTCTGACGGGTTGAGCCCTTCCCAGCACGTCAACAGCAGCAGTTCTCGATCGTCGGTTGACAGTTCGGCCAAAGCGGCGGCAACCAGTGGTTCGACCGGCTCGGTGTCATCGTCAACGACGCCCAGATGCCTATCCCGGCCCCTCGCGATCCTCTCGACCAAGCTGTGCCGACGACGTTCAGCGCGCAGCCAATTGCGGATCATGTTGCCGGCTGTGGAGTAGAGCCACGGAAGTTCTCGGTCCAGTGGGAGCTGCATCCTCCTACGCCACAGCGCAGTGAAAGTCTCGGTCACGATATCCCCGCACGCCTGACTTCCCACTCGACGTCGCGCGTATCCAGCGACAGACCCCGCCCGGCGCCGATACACGTCCTCGAACCAGATTTCGTACTCATGCGAATCCGTATTTCTCACCGACGACTCCTATCAGGAGCAGCAGCCTTCACTCCCTGGCTCAGTGTCACACAACAAGGGTCCACACTCTGTATATGTCCACCTCGCACATCAGCGTTACACGACGAACTCGCCTACCTCCAATCTCCATTGGTCATGTCCGTGGCTGGCCTCCCAGTCCGTGTTGGATGCAGGTTGGGCGCTCGCGACGCGCGCTAGTTGACAACACCACATCATGTGAGCAGGGGTGGTGAAGATGACGATGGACGAATACCCCGAAAACTGGCTCGACAGAGGCTTGTCACATGCTGATCGGATCCATGCAGCTGATCCGCAGCTGGCCCGATTGGTTGATCGAAGTGTCTACGCGGTGGGCAACTTCTTCACGCTGTCGGGTACAGGCACGGATGCTATCTCGGAAGTTGATCGCGTGATCAATACTCAAGCCTGCAATGACTACCTCGACCTTTTGGCGAGGATTCAATCAGGACGGGGGCGCGAGGCCATTCGTGCGAGCCGATCGCTCTTCGAGCTGGCGGTGAACCGACGTTTCATCAACGCTCACCCGTCACGAGCGAATCGTTACCTCGACTACGAGCCAGTCGGGTTTCCCTCGGACGAATCGTCGACTCAGCGTCTCCTGGGCGTGAACAGACTCTCAGGAAGCGAAAGAAAGTCCGCCCAATATCAAGCTCACAAGCTTGCATCACAGTCATCGATCCAGATGGCCAGGAATGAGCAGCAATACTCCAGTGTCAGCCGAGGCGGCCTGACCGGCGTCGATCTTGGCCTGCTTCTTCCAGCGGAACAGCGTGGCCTCGGTGACTCCGGTCTCTTCGCTCAGCTTGGCCACGGGTTCGCCGTCGAGCATTCGCTCGCACAGCCAGCGGCGGTCATGAGAAGGGTGAAGCGCTCGAAGCCTCACCTCCTGTCATGACCGCCGAGACAGCCGAACTTGTCTTTGGGTGGACTTCAACCCTTGCCGAGGATCCTGAAACGACGTCCTCCGCGCTGGATCAGATTCACGCTGCCATCGATGATTCCCTCCAACGGGCTCTGATAAGAATTGGTCAGGATTCCTAGAGCCGCTAGCGCGTGTCCCAAGCGTGATGGACCTAGCGCAGGTGCCAACCTCCCTCAGCCTCCGCAGATGTGAAGAGCCTGATCGATCCCCGGCTACCTTCCAAAGGCGTGTTGATCTGCAGCCTGCCCGCCACTGGCGGCCCATTGGGCGATGTCAGCTGCGCGACGCTCTGCTTAAGGGGACGGCGGCCGGTGATGACTGAGGCGCTGTGATGATGGGGGTCAGCACGTCCGCCAGCGGTCGATGATCGGTCGTGTGCAGCTGGTAGCTGCGCGCATCAACGCAGACCCCGTCCACGCGGAAGCATTGGACGGGTCACAAAGGATCGAGCCGAGTCCGTGGGGCTCCGCGACGGCCGTCGGCCCAGGCGGCCGGTCCCCAACCCACACGGGTAAGCCCAGGTCCCGGCCGGCGTCTCAGCTGAGTTTGGGTGAAGAACACTCAGGGCAGCGGGACTGTGGGTGCCGCCGCAATGGTGTTGCCGATGAAGACGTGCTCCATGGCTGAGCGACGCAGGTCCGGGTGAATGAAGATCTCCAGCCCGGCGACTCCAAGTGCGCACCCTTGGCCGGGTTGGGCGAGGTTGACGCCCCGCCTGATCGAGATCACAGACTGTGTATGGCTGAATCTGTTATCGGACAGGGTCGCTTCTCTTCCCAATGGACTTCGGACCTCTACTTCTCCCATCTTGTGCCGCACCGGCTCGGGGAAGTCCTGGCTGGGATGTCGTATGAGCATACGGTCTCCCTCCGGCGTATACAGATCCATCCGTTCGACGGTGACGACGTTCTTCGAGGAACGTGTGACGTGGAACAGTACCCGGTCGTCCTTGAACAAGCTGAGTCCTTCAGGATGGGTCGTCACCTCGTAGCCGTCCCTGTTGAAATTCCATGCACCCCGACGAAGTTTCGCTACATACTCGCCGGATTCGTTGTAGACGTTGACCATGACGAACAGCTGGTTTCCTCGAACCTCAACCTTGGCCAACAGGGCCGAGTCCGACCTGATGATTGTCTGGCCGTCATAAGAATCAATCGTGTTGTTTCCCAGTATGGTCTGCCACTGTCTCTGCATGTCCCCCTCCAAGCTGTACCGCGAACAACAAGCCAGAATATCACCTACAGGCCGACTGCTGAACGAAGCCTGTTTCGGACACTGGCCTCACACGCGTGGACAACCGGGTGCGCCAGAACCCTCCCACTTGCGCCACTTTCGGCCGCTTGAGCATCACCTTCGTCCTCATGGACCAGCCAGGGAAGGCTCCCTGGTACAAGGTGGCGCGGCCCTTGGCCACCTTGCGACCCCACTTCTTCCACTTGGCCTTCCTGAAGGACGGCTAAGTGGTATCGGGGGTCGAGGAAGAACCGCGTCGCAGTTGGCGCTTAGCCCCAGTCCGAGCGGTCCATGAGAAGTCATGAGGACGGGGTTGGTTGTGGGGTGTTGATTATGGGGTGCGATTTGTGAGGCTGAGTCTCGCCACAACGGGCTTGGGCCAGCCACAGGGCTCAGGGTTCTATCGAAGAACCACTGTTGCCCCTCGGCACCTACCGTTGATCTCACACCACAGCCCCCACAGGTGGGGACATGAGCCTAGGCAGCTTCAACGGCGGCATCCCGGCCTGACCGAACGGCGCAGCACCGGCCGGGTCGCAGGGCAACGATGCCAAGAGTGGCGGTGCCCCCCGCAAGCTACAGTGCAATGGTGAAGTCTCGTCGCCTTGCCGGGTTCGCCGCGGCCGTCCTCACCGCCACGAGCATGGGCGCGCCCCTGACCGCAGCCAATGCCACCCCCTCACCCACCGACCAACAACTCCAAGAGGCCCTCCCCAGCACCGCCGACTACCTCCGCGCCGGCTTCCCCACACCGACCAAGGTGGAACAACTAGAGCCTCCCCCATCGCGGTCGAGCCACGTGTCGATCTGTGACAAGCACGGGCGGAGGATCCTCGATCTCCAGATACCCAAATCGGTCCGTGTCCGGCTCCCGATCGATGCGGGCCAAGCTGCGACGCTCAGCTCGAAGCGTGGCGGCACCAGACTCAGCGTGACCTGGCTGACCCGATACTCCACCACCGTCAACGCTCGCCGCAGCGTGAGGACCATTCGCCACCGAGCGCTGCAATGCTCGCCAGTCATCAACTCGCTCAACAAGGACGGGCCGACCATTCACAAACGTCAACGCGTGCAGCGACTGCCACGCGGCGGCACAGCAATCACCACCCGCTACGATGCCTCGTCGCCTGTCTTGACCTACCTTGCTTTCCGTCGCACCAACAACGTCATCGCCACGACCTACTACGTCGACTTCTTGCCCAGGAATCGACAACCAGCCTCCATCAAACCCGCGCGGAAGCTCTCCAAGATCACCGCCAAGAACCTCGCCCACATCACCACCCCCTAGTCCGGGTCACCGCATCACACAGCCACAGTCGGCACCTGTTGAGGGGGTGTCAGTCTCGTACGCCCACGATCTCGTCGGCTGCGAGCCGGTGAGCTCGCAGCTCCACCGCCCCGCCGACGGGGGAGTCGTTGGTGATGAGTAGGACATCATGCGGGCCGACATCGACGTGGCCACTGCCTGGATCGCCGCAACCGACCCCTTCCTGAAATGGAGCCTCCAGTTGGAGCCGCACCGCATGATCCTTCGCCTCGGCGCGGATCACCGACACCACCGCTGCCCACTCCCCACCGAGGCGCACCTGGTGGACATGGGGCCGCAGTTCGTCGGCTCGCAGCAAGGTCATACGGCCAGACGTACCCAGCCCACACCCGGCTACACTCCGGCTCAATGGAATACCTCGCCACCGCCCAGTGACGTTGCCAACACCCCTTATGGAACAGCGATGCGCGGGCACACTGTCGAGCTGTACGGCAGTCTTCGGCTAAATCCGAGGACGCAGCTTTGCCCCTCGAAGGGTCCACCGAGCTTGAGCTTGAATCGGCCCTTGGCCCGTTTCCCGAGCTTTGGGTGGTGGACGCTCAGCCGAGTGAACACCCTGACTGGCTGGTCTTGCTGCATCCTGCGGGGGCGGGTGAAGGTGAACCGGACGCCTTTGGCCTTCTTGTAGGTGATCTCGCCTGGGATGGCGTTCTTCGGGTTGTTGAACCAGCGGACGCTACCCTTGGCGACGGCCTTCTTGGCTCGGTACGTCTTCCACGTGGAAATCTTGGCCTGCCAACGGATCTGGCAGTCGTAGGTGAACCTGGTGGGTTTCACTGTGGCAAGGGGCTGATACGGCCACCAGGTTTTGTAGAAGGCGTTGTAGTACGGGCCGCAGTCGGTGACGGCTGTCTTGGCCGAAGCGGTGGCTGGCAGCAGGACAGCCGCAGCCAAGGCGAGGACCACAGCGCATGCGGCAGCGAGGCGGGGGCGGGTGGTCACTGGACGTCCCACCATTTCAGATCGCCGGCACGCATCGCCGCGTGGCGGCGTGCGCGGCGATTGGGGGCGTCGTCGTGCCGGCGTTGTTCCACGCCGGTTTGGGTCTTGGGCTCACGAGGGACTCCGTTCGGTGAGGTCGGTGGATACCAATGCGTGTTCCAGGTGTGTCTGTCTATCGTCTAACATCACTGGGACGGTCTCGTGTTGCGGGTGCGGCCCTGGCGTTGGGCGCGAGCAGCTCAGAAAGTGCGCAGATGAGGCGGCCATTCAGGCGGTGGTATTCCCTTGGCCAGTGGCCCGTTGTTGATGTCGAAGTCCGTGCCGGCCACCAGGGCCTCAAATTTTCCCCTCGTAGGAGGTTCGAGGTGGATGTCTTGTGCTTCAGTCCATGGCAGCAGACGTTCGCGTAGCTGCATTCTTTCTCGCCACGTTGCCTCAGTGATCACGGGCGACTGTGTCAAGGCTCCAAGACCCAAACGAATTTGTCCGTTCCCGACAGTCCACGCCTTGGTGCCCTTCGGCCAGGTGGGCGGTGCCACTCGTACCCACGGGCGGGCGCTCCTCACGACCACGCTGGGGTTGAGCGCGATCCATGACGGGGCTGGGTCCGTAGGCGCTTCGAACTCGTTGTCGTAACGAAGCAAGTCGATGGGGCGTCCCGCGAGCTTCTCGGCAGCTGCTGCGATGATCTGCCCAGCGTGATCGGCACGGTGATTGGTGGCACTGTACTGTTGCGCCTGACGCCGTAACGCTAGACCTTCCGGGTCACCATTCTGAGCACCGCCTGCTTCGGCTAGCGCGTTGAGCAGTGCCACGACGTTCGAAGGGCCAGAGTCCTTGATTTCTAGTGCTGTAGCTCCCTGCTTGATGGTGGCAGAAGTGAACCAGCCGCCCACCATCATGCGTTCGATGCTGTCTGTGGTGAATCGTGCGATAGCGGCGGGTTGACTACCAAGGTGGGTAAGCGGCGGCCACGCCTCCTCGGCCGGGTCGTCAAGGACATACCGCGCGGGCTGAGACTTGCTTGCGGGGATCGGCCGGGGCAGTCTCAGGTGCCACACTTTCGTGGGCTCATCAACGGAGAATGTCTGTGGCACTGCCATCAGCGACTCACGCCGGCGTTGCGGCTTCGGGTGCGTGTGGGGCGGCGACTGGTGGTGCGGTTCTTGGGGGTGCGGCGTGGCCGGGTGGCTTCGGTGGCGGGGCGGGCGTTGCTGAGGTCGGCGGTTCTGCGTGCTTGGACGGCGGCGGCGTCTCCGCTCTTGGCCCATTCGGCTGCGTCGGCGTCGCGGCGTTCGGCGGAATCGTAGGCGTTGCCGGCAGCACGGTTGTTGTCTTGGGCTCGGTTCTGGTGGTCCTGGGCGGCTTCGGGGTTGCCGTCGTGGCGGGCTTGTTCGGCGAGGCGGTCTTCGGCGTCAGCGTCGATCAGTAGCGCGGCTTCCTCGGCTCGGTCGGCTGAGGATTGGTCGTGTTGGCGATCAGCGGTGTTGTAGAACTGCTCGGCGTCGCTCATGGCGGCCCGGGCTGCGCCTGGATCGTTGGGCAGGTCCACGTCGTAGCGTTGCTTGACCTGCTCGCGGGTGGTCGTGATCGCGGCTTCGGCTTGCGGGTCGTGGTCTTTCCAGGCGTGGGCGGTTTCGTAGGCGTTCACGATGTCGTTGTGTTCGGCTCGATCCCACCAGGCGGGGTTGGCGACCTGACTGTAGACGCTGCGGGCTTCGGCTTGCTGGGCTTGCAGGCGCCGCCCGTATTCGGCTGCTTCTTGTTTGCTGGCCGCTTCGGCTCGCCGGGCGGAGGCTTCACGCAGCCGGGACAACTGTTCGCCGGTGCGCGCGGCTCCCATGAGTGCTGCGCGTAGGGCTTGCTCGATCGCTTCGTCGATGCCGTCTGAGTCGTTCACTGGGCCTACCTCTCGAATCCTCGGTCGTTGCGTTTGTCTGTACCGCGGCTGCGGCGCCGGCCTTTGCGGACCCACCGATCTTTCACCGGCCCGATCGTGCCGTTGCTGGGCTGTTGGCCCAGCCGCGCGACTCGGATCGCTTCTTCAGCTTGCGGGTCGGAGCCTTCCCCGCCGCGGTCGGGGTCGGGGTCGAGTGTGCCGGGCACGGGTGAGGGCAACGCCTTGGCGTCCTGGCGTGCCGCGGGATCGTTGACCGGCGCGGGTTGGTGTGGCTGGTCGGGGTCGGGTAGGCCGGCAGCGACCGTCGCGAGTTCGTTCCTGGCCACACCGGCGAGTTCGGCTGCGCGGGCGGCGTCGCCTTCGGCTTGGTGCATGTCGTGGACGGCTTTCATCAGGTTCATCAACTGCCGCAAGATCATGGCCTGCTGCATCAACGTGTTGCCGCGTCCGGAGGCCACCGCCAGCAGCATCGCCGCACCGTAAGCACCGACCTGGCCCGCCGGGCGGGGCTGTTCCACCTGGCTGCGGACCTCGGCCGAGCGGGCCAGCGCATCAGCGGCCGCCGCCAGTGGGCCTGGGGTGTGCTCGACCTGCTGAGACCAGGCAGCGAACGCGCCGGAGGCATCACGAGCCACCCTCGCCCACTGTGCACGATCCTCGATGGGAGTGTCCCGCAACGCTTGACGCCAGCTGGCAAGGTCGGCTTCGCAGCGGCTCCACAGATCCGGGTCCACGCTGAGGCTTTCCGGGCCAGGTGCCACGACTGGTTGACCACGCCACGCGGCCCGCCATTCCGCGACTGCTTCACTGGCGGCCTCAGGAGTGTCGGGCCACTGCTGACGCAGCCGGGGCAGGCTGAGGTCACGGGCCAGATGCCCACCGCCGTACCAGATCGGCGCCTGGCCAGCCTCAGGGCGAAACGCTACTGAGTAGCCGGCCACCACATCCTGACGGCCGGCCGCGAACCGTGGGCGAGCCAACAAGCCAGCTCCGCGAAGGCGCCGCACAAACTCCGCTTCGCTGCTGCTGGTCGCAGCAACCCCACGGACCTGACGGCCCAACTGTTGACGTGGTGGGCGTACCTTCTGTCTGGCCTGCTCGACTCGCTGCTCACGGTCGGCCGCCGGCAGCGCCGCCCACGGCCTCTGGTGGCCCTGGGCGGCGTAGGTGTCGAAGGCTTGGCGGCGTGCCGCGGCTTGCATCTCGGCGTACGTGTAGGCCCGAGAACCCCGCCCGGCGTGCCGGCCCATGACCGGTTGCAGGCCGTACTTGGCTTCCAGTTCCCGGCAGGCGTTGGCGGCCCGAAAGTAGTCGTTGGCGATGCTGGCTTTGGTGCCGTCCTCACGGACCAGGTTCACCACCACGTGCACGTGATCATTGCCGTTCTTCGACAGGCCATGGCGGACCGCAGCCCAGCGGGTCGGTGCTTTCACCCCGTCGTCGCCGAAGTCCATCCGGGACACGAAATCCTCCGCGATCCCACGCCACTGCTGGTCGGTCAGCTGCCCCTCCTCGGCCCGCAACGACAACGAGCAATGCCACACATGCCCGCCCTTCACATTCGTGTCATACGCCTTGGCCGGCGCGTCCAGATGCTTAGCCAGCGCCAACGCAGCATCACGGTTCAACTCGTCATCGTTGTGCCAGGCCAACACTGCCCCATCACCGGCGACCAGGTGCGGTTCGGTGTGCTCATTGGCGCGGCCCGGGCCAGCCAAGTACACCAGCAACCCCGACATCCGATCCCCACGACTGACCTTGCCGATCACCGCAACGCCAGCCCGTCAATCGCAGCGTCGATCCGCTCAGCTGTGTCGCGGACCTTCGCCAACGTCCACCGCATGTCCTCTTGCACTTCACCGCTGGCGTTCGTGGCCCGCGCGATCTGGTTGACGTTGTTCGACACCGCCGCCAACAACCGGTGCAACGCGAACAACTCCCCCAGCGCATTCCGGCGCTCCGTCGGCGTCTCCCCCGCATGCTCACTGGCAATCGCCGACTCCACCAACAGCCGCGGAATCGACACCCGTTGCGCTGCGGCCAGCCGCGCAAGAATGCCCTCCTCCTCCGGGCTCACCTTCACCAAATGGGCGTGCTGCCGCCCACCATCCACATTCGCCCGCCGACGCCGCTCGGAGAACCGTCGCTCCTCACTCACGACCGCCTCCCTCCATGCCCAGCGCAGCGACCCCAACCCTTGCGGTGGGGACCACACCCACACCGGGTGTGCCGCTGCCCCTCACGGGCAGCCTACCACTTAGATATTCTAAGTATATAACTTGCTCCGTCTGGGACACGATTTCGGCGGGGTTACGGCCCCACGGGGTCGGGAATGTCCGATGAGTGCTGCTGCCCGCGTTGCGTGCAGGCCGTTTCGGGTGGGGTTCGGCCGGCGAATAGGATCGGTGGCATGGCAAAGTCTCCGAGTCCAGAGCAGGCAGTGGAAGCGGCACGCCGGTTGCAAGATGACCGGTTGGGTGCGGTTCGGTCGTTGGCTGAGGCCCAGCAGCGAATAGAAGATGTCCAGGAGCAAACCGAGGCAGCGATCGCGCAGGCGCAGCGTTCCGCAGCTGAGCAACGGGCAGCTGCTTCGCGCACGCTCACGCAGACGTATCAGGCAGCGCTCAAGGCCGGTTGGAGTGCAGCAGAGCTACGCAGCATCGGCTACCCAGACCCCGGCAAAGCGAAACGTCGCAGCCCAGCCAAAGCCCGCTGACCCGTGCCCCGGCAGCTGAGCCGCCGCGCGGTCGCCACCACCGGGATCATCGCCGTGTTGTGGTGGGTCGCCGCGATCATCTGGGGACTACTGGACTCCCACCGAGTCGGCAGTGAATGGGGCTGGACCTCCTACACCCCGATCGCCGCATCCGAAGCGAACGACCTGATCGGCTGGGTGCTCTGGACCGGCGCCACCGTCACGATCGGGGCCGGGGTGATCCTGCTCGTCATGCTGGTACGCACACGCCGACAGATTGGCAGCTGGGTAGTCCCGGTCGGCCTGCTGGTCGTGGCTGGGCTGACGAGCATCCAGGCGTACAACTCGACCCTGATCGAACGGATCTATTCAGGACCGGGCTCCCCCGATGAGGCGGTCCTGATCGACGTGGAAGACACGATCACCGGACCGGTCACCGAACTGCTGTACGGCCTGGCCGTCATGCTCACCATCACCGCGATCGTGCTGGCCATCACCGCATGGACCGCTCCCCGAAACGGCCCCACAGCTGACAGTCGCGACGCCGACGAACCACCCGTCATCTGACACCGGCAACTGTGGCGGGCGGGCAGGCCGTAGGCGTGGCTGGGCGTGGCTCGATGCCACGACCGGGCACTCCCCCGCTGGCCTGCCAGGTCAGGCAGCCCGACCCGTACTCACCGGTGTGAGGGTGAACGCTCCGGCATCAGTCAGGCTCACAGCCAGGCGACGCTGTTCCTGCCACAGTCGCGCGCCGTACATCTCGGCGTGGGTGGGCCAGGCCAGGCTGGCCTGGCTGACCTCGTAGACGGCCATGATCTGCTCGGCCGCGGTTTGGATCGCTTCAGGTGTCCATGGCGGCGGGTCGAACGGGTCATAGCCTCCGACCAGCGCGTGACTGTCATGCCACAGTGCGGCCGCGAGGTAGCCGGTGACGGCCCGGCGAACAGGGTCGGGGATGGTGCTGGTCATGGCCGGCTCCTGGGGGTGTGGGTCCTGCCCGGTGGCTGGTCATGGGTCGCCACCGGGCAGGTGGCGGCTAGGTGTCTGGGTGGGTCGTGATGCCGTGACGTTCGATGCTGTCGGTGTCGGCGGCGATGTCTTCCAAGGCCAGCGCTATCCGGGTCAGCATGATCGTTTGCACCATGGTCGTGGTGTCGGCTCCCCCACCGGCACCGGCGATGCCTGGTCGTGTGCGGGTTCGTTCCACCACGGCGATGGCTTCGCTGAGACGATCGCGGGCCGGTGGCGGGGTGTGCATACTCATTCGGGTTCCTTTGTCTGTTGGTTGATGATGGGTGCTGTCTATTGTGTGGGTTCGGGAGGCGGGCGGCTGCGTGGGCCGGGCCTGCTCGATGCAGGCCCGGGGCCACTCCCCCGCCGGGCTAGTAGCGTTCCAGGTCGGCGCCGCCGCTGACCTCGAAGGTGTGATTGCAGCCGCGGCACCACAGGTAGGCGGGCGCGTCGGTGTCCTCGCCGTCGTAGGTCTTCACGTGCCGTTCGTGGGTGGTGAGCTTGCCGTCGATGACGGTGGCGGTGGTGCTGCGCACGGTTTCGGTGACGGTGCAGTACTCCATCGCGGCGTCGCAGAGGGGGCAGGCGGGTTGGTGGTCGCTGGTGACATGGCTGCGCAGGTCGTCGCTCCATTGCGCGTCATGTTGGCCGCTGACACTTGGGGGCAGGCTTTGCAGGGTCGCGTACTTCTCGTACTGCATCCGGGTTTCCCCGGGTGGTAGCTGCAAGCTGGTGATTGGTGGGGTGGTCATGGTCGTGGTTCCTTTCACTTGGTGTGGTTGCTGCTAGTTGTTGGTGACGCTGATCTGGTCGTAGACGCCTTGGGCGTAGTAGTGGCAAAAGTTCGCCTGCCAGGTGCGGAACAAGCCCTTGCCGTGCTCGGCGATCGTGTAGCGCAACTGCCCCATGAAGCCCTGCCCGAAGGCGTAGCCGCTGAAATCGAAGTCCAGTTGCTTGCCCAGGTAGGCGTACTCGTCGCAGCCGTCAAACATGAATTCGGTGATGTAGTCCAGGGACCCGTCGGCATGTAGGCGGACCTCGACGGGCTGGTATCCGCCGGTGGCGGGGTTGTAGCCGCTGCTGGCGAAGTTGAGGGTGACGGGTTCGCCGGGGGTGAGGTCGTGGGCGGCGAGGGTGTCGGTGAGGATGCGGGTCAGCTTCTTGGTGACCCGGTAGCTGCCCAGGGGCGGGGTGGTGATCGTGATCATGGCTCTGGCCTCCTTCTCAGGCGTAGGTGCTGAATCGTGCGGGCGTGTGGTCCCACAACCTGGCGCTGGTGGCGTCGCGGTCGGGTTCAATGAACGGGGTAGGACTGGTGGGGTGGCGGTGAACTTTGCGGCGGATCGGTTCACCGATGCTGGCGGCAGGGTTGGGGATGGTGAGCCCGGTCATGGTCTGCGGGCCGTCGCTGACCTCCACCTGGTCGATCTGCTGCACGGTGACGGTGG
>Ga0116151_10001316_pt1 | contig 23158 bp, 19 predicted proteins | sample AD_UKC117_MetaG_FD_89893 | JGI IMG/M metagenome (GOLD analysis project Ga0116151, IMG submission 89893) | Active sludge microbial communities of municipal wastewater-treating anaerobic digesters from Hong Kong - AD_UKC117_MetaG | ecosystem: Engineered > Bioreactor > Anaerobic > Digestate... | reverse complement strand
TCGGTGAGCTCGAGGAGGCAATCGGAGGCGGGGTCAGGCACGGTCCCGCCCCCGTGCCAGGGGGTGGAAGCAGGCCGCCCGGTGCGCCGGTGCTTCGAGGGGGGCGAGGACCGGCCGGACCGAATGGCAGAGGGCGTCGGCGCGGTGGCAGCGCGGCGCGAAGCTGCAGGCCTGCGCGGCACCGCCGGGCTCCGGCACCTGCCCGGGAATGGCCGCGAGCCGGCCCCGCCCGGCCTCGCCGAGCGCTGTTGGCAGGGCATCGAAGAGACCGCGCAGATAGGGGTGGGCGAGTTCGTCGAAGACCAGGTCGGTCGGGCCGGTCTCGACGATCTGCCCGGCATACATGACGTGCACGGCCTCGGCGATGGCCGCCACCACGCCGAGGTCGTGGGTGATGAAGAGGAGCGCCATGCCGGTCTCGTCGGCGATCTCGGCGATGAGCTTCAGGATCTCCGCCTGCACGGTGACGTCGAGGGCCGTGGTCGGCTCGTCGGCGATGAGCAGCTTGGGGCGGCGGGCCAGCACCATGGCGATCATCGCCCGCTGGCGCTGCCCGCCCGAGAGCTGGTGCGGGTAGAGCTTGGGCGAGAACTGTTCCGGGTCGAGCCCGACCCGGCGCATGGCGTCGCGCGTGCGCGCCGCGATGTCGGCCCGGCCGAGCCGGCCGTCGAGGCGAAGGCCCTCGGCGATCTGCCAGCCGATGGTGCGGACCGGGTTGAGGGCGGTCATCGGCTCCTGGAAGATCATGCCGATCTCGGCACCGCGCAGCCGGCCGAGCGCCGGCTCGTCGAGCCCGAGGAGATCCCGGCCGTCGAAGACGAGGCGGCCGCCGAGCCGGGTGCGGTCCGGCTGGAGGCGCATGATCGAGAGGGCGGTCAGCGACTTGCCGCAGCCGCTCTCGCCGACGATGCCGTGCCAGTCGCCCGCGTTCAGGGCGAGGTCGATGCCGTCGAGCAGGCGGAGCGTGCCCGCCGGCGTCGGCAGGTCGAGGGTCAGGCCTTCGATCTCGAGCAGCGTCACTGGCGCAGCCGCCGGAGCCTGGGGTCGAGGAGGTCGCGCAGGCCGTCGCCGAGGAGGTTGAGGCCGAGCACCGAAAGCGCGATGCAGAGACCCGGCAGGATGGCGAGCTGCGGGGCGATGAAGAGGAAGGTCTGCGCCTCGTTCAGCATCCGGCCCCAGGAGGGGTCTGGCGGCTGGGCGCCGAATCCCAGATAGGAGAGCCCGGCCTCGGCGAGGATGGCGAGGGCGAACTGCACCGTCACCTGGACGATGACGAGGCTCGAGAGGTTCGGGATGATGTGCGAGGTGGCGATGGCGAGCTCGCCGCGGCCGGCGAGGCGGGCGGCGGCGACGAAGTCGCGACGCCAGAGGCCGAGGGCGGCGCCTCGGGTCAGCCGGGCGAAGACCGGCACGTTGAAGATGCCGATGGCGAGGATGGCGTTGACGGCACCCGGGCCCCAGATCGCGGTGATCATCACGGCCGTTAGCAGGGCAGGGAAGGCGAAGGCGAAGTCGGAGAGGCGCATGACCAGCTCGTCCAGCCAGCCGCCGGCGGCGCTCGCCAGCGCGCCGAGCGGCACGCCGAGGCCGACGCCGATCGTGACCGCCACCACGGCGACGAGGATGGAGTTTCGGGCGCCGGCGAGGAGCAGCGAGAGGATGTCGCGGCCATAGGGATCGGTGCCGAGCCAGTGGTCCGGCGAGGCGCCGGCGAGGCGGTTGGCGACGTCGATCACGTCGACCGGGTAGGGGGTCCAGACGAGCGACAAGAGGGCGGCGGCGAGGAGCAGGAGGGAGAGCGCGCCGCCGATCCAGAGGTGATGGTGCCTAGTCATGGCGGAGCCGCGGATCGATCAGCACGTAGAGGACGTCGACCACGAAGTTGACGAGGATGACAACGGCGGCGAGCACGACGACGAGGTCGCGGACGGTGGTGAGGTCGCGCTGGGCGATCGCCTGGAAGGTCAGTCGGCCGATGCCCGGGAGGTAGAAGACGTTCTCGATGATGATGGTGCCGGCGAGCAGGAAGGAGAACTGCAGGCCCATGATGGTGACGACCGGGATGAGCGCGTTGGGCACCGCATGCTGCCAGATCGCCCGGCCGCGGCTCAGGCCCTTGGCCCGGGCGGTCCGGACGTAGTCCTCGGCCAGCGCGTCCAGCACGGCCGAGCGGGTGAGGCGGGCGAGGATCGCCGCCTGCGGCAGGGCGAGGGCCAGGGCCGGCATGAGCAGCGAGGGCATCGCCTGCCAGAAGCCCGCCTCCCAGCCCGGGAAGCCGCCGGCCGGCAGCCAGCCGAGGCCGACGGCGAAGAGCAGGATGAGCAGGATGGCGAACCAGAAATTGGGAATGGCGACGCCGAGCTGGGTGACGCTCATGAGCAGCGTGTCGGCGAGGCGGCCGCGCCGGCTCGCGGCATGCACGCCCACGGGGATGGCGATGGCGGTCGAGAGCAGGATCGAGGCGAGGGCGAGCGGCACGCTGACGGTGGCCCGCTCGGCGATCAGCTCGGCCACCGGCACGCCGTAGGTGTAGCTCTGGCCGAGCCGGCCCTGGACGAGCCCGCCGAGCCAGGCGAGGTAGCGCTCCAACGGAGGACGATCGAGCCCGAGCTGGGCGCGGAGTGCCGCCAGCGTGTCCTCGCGCGCGCCGGTGCCGAGGATGACGGCGGCCGGGTCGCCCGGCAGCAGCTCCAGCACGACGAAAACCACCACCGTCGCCGCGAGGAGGGTCAGCAGCAGCGTCAGGAGGCGGCGGAGGATCCAGGGCGCCAAGGGCGCATCCCGTCGAAGGTCCTCATGACGTCGGTGGCGGCGTGAGGTCGAGCCGGCGGCGCGCCTTGAGCTCGTTCTGGACGAAGCCCCGGACCTCCACTCTCTCCGCCGGCCACGCCTTCGGCACCGCGGTGCCGGCCGGCCCGCCGCCCTCGACGTCGAGCGAGGCCAGCGGCCGGTCGTCGACGTAGATGTCGACGCGGTCGAGGCCGGTCGCCGTGACCCTGACGGCGCGCCCGTTCTTGTCGGTCACGAGCTCGGCCTCGAGCCAGCGGGCGGGCTGGTCGGCGATCAGCGCGATGGCGGCGGCCTTGAGGTCGCGGTTGTCCTCCAGCACGTCGGCCTCGGTGATCCGGTGCAGCTCGTCGGCACGAACACCGAGCTCCTCGATGGGCAGGCCCTCGAAGCTCCCCGTGCGGACGCAGCGGCGCGCGGCGACGCGCAGCTTGGCACCGCCGGGCAGGGGCTTGATCTCCGGCACGTCGGGCAGGATCCGCACGAGGAAGTCGTGCGGCCAGACATTGGCACCGCCACCGCCGGTCTGGCCGTTCGTGCCGAGCACCGGGCCGATGGCGTGGTCCTGGAAACCGGCGGCGAAGATGTCGCCGGCGCTGTAGGTGACCGCATCGACGACCAGCACGACCGGGCCGAAATAGGTCTGGCCGATTTCATTGGCTTCCATGGCGGAGGTCAGCGCGGCACCGCCCGAGTAGGAGGCCCCGGTCTCGCGCGCGACCTGGATGCCGGAGCCCCACTGGCTCCTGATCGTCAGGCGCTCGAGGGCGGCACCGAACGGCAGCTCGTTCATGGGTGGCGGGTGGCTGATCCTGGCGATCAGCTCGGAGCCGAGGAACTGGAAGGGCAAAGGCGTGATCCGCCGGTGCGTCAGGAACTGCAGGATGCCTTCGGCGCAATCGACGATGCCGCCGGGATTGCCGCGGATGTCGATCACCAGCCCGCGCCTGGGCAGGAGCCCGAGCAGGCGGCGGAACTCGTCCTTGAACTCGGCCACGTCGTCATGCTCGAAGGCGCGCAGCCGCAGATAGCCGTAAGGCTCGCCGCCCTTGGGATCGGCCAGGCGCTCGGCGGTCATCAGGTCGGGCAGGTGCGAGGCGAGGTCGTCCGGGGCTCGCCGCCTCGCCGGCGCCTTCTTCTGCTCACCGGCGAAGAGGTGCCGGCGCGTCACCTGCTCGACCTGGGTGCGGATGTTCGTGGCGTGGTTGAGCGAGTGCGGCGGCTGCGGCTCGCCGTCGCTCGTGTCCTTCTCGAACAGCCAGACCGTCTGGATGGCGAAGCGCAGGCCCGGGTCGTTGAGCTCGAGCATCGACCAGGGGAGGCGGATCTCGGCCTCGCCGGACGGATGGCGATAGCCGAGGATCACCCAGTCCTCGTCGGGCACGAGGCAGGCGCCGAGCCAGCGCACGGTCATGAAGAGGCAACCCAGGGCGGCCTGCGATTCCGGGTTGGAGCCCTCCTCGCGGGCGGCGTTGATGGCGATCGCCCGGGCGATCGGGGCGCCGTGCCAGTGGGTGATCTCGACGCCCGGCCGGAACGTCGGATGGTCGAAGTGGGCGAGGACGCGGGTGACGAGGTAGCGGGTGGTGCCGTGGGCGTCCGTGCAGGGCTCGAGGAGGAAGGGCAGGAAGGCGGTCTGCTCGGCGAAGGGTGGCGGGGCGGTGTAGGCCGTGTGGATGTCGCGCAGGCTCTTGAAGATGCGCAGCATCTCGCTGTGGAACCGCAGATCGCCGAGCCCGGCCGCCTGGTCGCGCAGCACGCGGAGCGCCTGCGCCGGATCGATGGCATGGCGCACCCGCTTCATGTGCAGGTGGGTGTAGAGCTGCTCGATGATGATCAGCGCCTGGTCGACGATCAGCACCCGGTCGGCGCCGGTGAGCTTCTGCCGCATGGAGGCGAGCTCGCCGACCGGCCTGACCTTGCCGAGCTTCCCGAACGCCTTGCCGAGCGCCTCGATTGTGGCCGGGTCGGCGCCGACGGGCGTCACCGTGGTCATGCGGCCCGCCGCTCGTCGGTGCGGGGCGGATGGGCGATGCAGTCGAGCCCGTCGAGGCTCCAGGCCAGCATCTGCGCCGTGTGGGTGGCGCTGGTGCCGATCAGCCCGGCGAGCGCTGGCGTCAGCGGCAGCGCGTCGATGACCCGGTAGAGCTCGTCGCGATGGTGCGGATCGAGCCGTCCGTGCATGCGGTAGGTGCGAAAGGCCGCCACGGGCAGGCCGGTCTGGGCCTGCAGCCGGTCGATATGCGCCTGGTTCGGCGGGTTGCCCTCGAGGATGGCGATGTAGCCGAGCAGGGCTGCCGGATGATGATGCAGGATCCAGTAGTATTGCGAGCCGACCATGGCGGCGAGCGAGGGCGGCGGCGTCTGGGCGAGCACCGCCTCGCCGTCGAAGCCGGCGGCCACCAGGTCCTCGAGCGTCCAGACGTCGTGATTTCGCTCCTCGTCGATGTGGTGGGCGAAGTAGGCGGCAAGCCCTTCGGCCGAGGGGTCGCTGCCGCGGCGTTCCAGGGCGGCGTCCCTGGCGAGCTCCATCAGCGGCACGCTGGCCCGCATGATCTGGTGGAGGAGGACGAGAAAGCGCGGGAAGCGGTCGGGCAGCTCGGGGTGCGACCAGAGATCGTCGAGCGCGCAGCCGAGGCTGCCGCAGGTGAGCTCGATCTTGGCGAGGAGCACCCTGCTGTTGCTCGACCGAACCGTGTCCATGCCGCCTTCTCCCCAGCTCGTGCGTTCTTGTCCGGGCATTGCCAGGCCCGCGAATCAGAGCACGGCGGCCGGTCGCGCGCAACCTGCAGCACACTGGTCAGAGCGCTCGCCGCGCAATCGACCATGGCCTCGACCAACGCGGGAGTGTATAACTGCGCGCGCTTGCGGTGACATCGACTTGCAGGCGAAACCAAGAGGGAACGCGACCAGATGACCAAGAAGTCGAACCTCGAGCAGTTGGTGGAAGCGGGTGTGCTCGACCCGGCCAACATGGGTGACGAAGCCAAGAAGATCGTGAACAACGAGATGACCGCCGAGGAGGTGAAGCATCTCATTGCCGCGCACAAGCGCTTCCCGAACAACCCGCCCTACAAGCCGGACGCCCGCGGCGCCGGATTCTGATGCGCCAGCCGGAAATTCGACTCCGGCGACGCGCAAGCACGACGGCCTCACCCCGCGGGTCCGGCCTCCCGCCTGGACGGAGGGGCGGCTGCGCGCCCTGATGGGTGCCGTGCCGATCACCCGGCTCGCCGACCTGACCCCACTCGACCGGCTGGGCCTGCCGGTCTGGTCGGCGACAACGCCCCTGGCGCGCGACCTGACGACCCACCTGGGCAAGGGGACCGATGCGGTCGCCGCCCGGGTGAGCGCGTTGATGGAGGCGGTCGAGCGGGCCTCCGCGGAGCGCGTCTCCTTGCCCCTGCTGCGGGCTAGCTGGCGCGAGCTCGACGGATCGGGCGTCGCGGCCCTCGACCCGCGGCTCTGCGACCTGCCGCCCGACAGCGCCTTTGCGCCCGATGCGGTGCTCGGCTGGATCGAAGCCGACTGCCTCGTCGGCAACCGGAAGCTCCAGTTGCCGCTCGATCTCGCGGTCTCGCCGCCCGGCGAGGGCGTTCTCCGGCACGTCGACACCAACGGCCTCGCCGCCGGCAACAGCCGGCTGGAGGCGATCGTGCATGCGCTGGCGGAGGTGATCGAGCGCGATGCGGTGAGCCAGCATCTCTTCGCCGAGCTCTATCTCGATGCGTCGGACAGCCTGCCGCAGCGGCTGCGCCTCGACCCCCGGACCCTGCCGGCGCCGGCCGGTGCGATCGTCGAGACGGCGCGCGAGGCGGGCATCGACGTCGTGGTCGACTGGCTGGTGACCGACATCGCCGTCGCCACCTTCAGGGCACTCATGATCGACCACGCCTATCCGACGCCGCACGGGCCCGCCACGCGCTGCTTCGTCGGCCACGGCACGGCGCCGGACGCCATGCTGGCGGTGATGCGGGCGCTGACCGAGGCGGTCCAGTCGCGGCTCGCCGTCATCCAGGGCGCCCGCGACGCCTTCAACCGGGCGCCCGCGGCGGACCATGCCGCCCGACCCTTCGCCTGGCTCGCGGATTTCACCGCCCAGCAGCTCCTGCCGTTCGACGCTGTCCCCACCTTCGAGTCGACCGATCTCGCGGCCGATCTCGATTTCCTGCTGCGGCAGCTCGCCCGGGTCGGGCTCGATCGCGTGATCGTCGCCGATCTCACCCGCCCCGATCTCGACATTCCGGTGGTGCGGGTGCGCGTTCCCGGCCTCGCCTGCTTCGCCGTCAACCAGCAGCGCGTCGGCTGGCGCTGCCGGCGGCTCCTGCTTTGAGGCGCTGATGCAGCGCATCGCCCCCGCCGTCGTCTATCTGGGCCCGACCCTGCCGCGCGAGGTGGTGGCCGCGGCGTTGCCCGGTGCCGACATCCGCCCGCCGGTGCGGCGCGGCGACCTGCACCGCGACCGGATGCTCCGCTACTCGCTCTTCATCCTGATCGACGGGGTTTTTTTCCAGGACGAGGCCGTGTCGCTGCGCGAGGTCGTCGACATCCTCGAGGATGGCGCCGTCGTGCTGGGTGCCTCGAGCATGGGTGCGCTTCGGGCGGCCGAGCTCTGGCCCGCCGGCATGCAGGGGGTGGGCAGCATCTACCGCCTCTACCGCCGGAGTGCCCTGGTGGCCGATGACGAGGTCGCCGTCGTCTTCGATCCGGAACGGCCGCATCCGCCCATGACCGTGGCCCTGGTCGACGTGCGCTGGGCGCTCCGGCGGGCGGTGCGCCGCGGCCGGCTCGAGCTTCATGCGGCCGAGGCACTCGTCGCCCGGGCCGAGCGCCTGCCCTATGCAGAACGTACCTGGGTGGCGATCGCCAATGGCGGGCTGCCGCCGGGCCTGCTCGGCGAGATCGCCGGCGACAGCCTCAAGTCGCGCGATGCGCTGGCGCTCGCGGGCCGGGTGCGCGACCTCGTGCAACGGGACCCGACGGTCCTCCGGCGGCCGCGGCGCAACACGATACCGTTCGAAAGTATGGACGCGAGGCGCGAAGCGTTGCACGATCCGGCGGCGTGGCTCGATCAGGGCAATCGAACGCATCGGTTTCGCCGCTGGCTCCTGGCGTCGGGCCGTGCGGGCGCTCGGGCCGAGCCGCCAATAAGAACGGAAAAGCCCGATGACCCCCTTGGCGAGAATGCGGAACCGGTGGCCACGCCGGAGCGCCCGAGCACCGGCGATCGGCTGGGTGCGACAGTCGTGCGGTTCGCGGCGCTCAGCGACGCCATAGACGTCGCCCGCGCCATGAACCTGAAGCCCGAGGCCCGGCACTTCCTTCTGGCGGAGGCCGAGCTCGTCCGCGCGCATGGTGCTACCGACTGGTGGTCGCTGCTCGCGGCGCCGCCGGTCGAGACCGACCTGCTCCTCGAGCATCGAGCGGAGCTGGCGCTCGCCAAGTCCTGGCGCGAGCGCCTGTTTCGCTCGTCATCGGCAGTCGGGCCCGGCCCGGGCTCGGGCGACGCGCCATGATCGCCCTGCCGATCATCCTGCCGGATGGCGTCGTGACCATGCTGTTCGCCGACATCGAGGGGTCGACCCTGCTCCTCCAGGAGCTGGGCGACGCCTATGCCGGCGTGCTCGGGCTCTATCGCTCGATCCTGCGCGACGCCGTCGACCGGCACGGCGGGGTCGAGGTCGACACGTCCGGCGACGGCTACTTCGCCTCCTTCCCGGATGCCGGCAACGCCCTCGAGGCGGCGTTCGATATCCAGGCCGCCCTCGCCGAGGGTGCGTGGCCGACGGGGGTGGCCGTGCGCGCCCGGATCGGCCTCCACACCGGCAGTGTGCGGGTCATCGACCGGACCTATCTCGGCCTCGACGTCCATCGCGCGGCGCGGATCGCCGCCGCCGGGCATGGCGGCCAGATCGTGCTGTCGAAGGAAACGCTCGATGCCTGCGGCCCCGAGCGGTTCACGGGACGCTTCGAATTCCGCGACCTCGGTGCCCACAGGCTCAAGGATCTCCGCTATCCAGAGCTGCTGCTCGACGCGGTGAGGGCCGGCAGCAACCCGCGCTTCGCGCCCCTGCGCACCATCGACAGCCGGCCGACCAACCTGCCGCAGCCGGCCACGGCGCTCATCGGCCGGACCGACGAGCTCGACGAGATCATCGACCTGCTCGGTCGCGGCAGCGTGCGCCTCCTGACGCTCACCGGCCCCGGTGGCACCGGCAAGACGCGGCTGGCGCTGGAGGCGGCGGGTGCCTTGATCGACCGGTTCCCGGCGGGCGTGCTGCACGTGCCGCTCGCCGGCATCGAGGATGCGGAGCTGGTCGTCCCGGCCATCGCCCAGACCCTGAACATTCGCGAGCAGGGCGAGACCGATCTCCTGGTGGCGATCGTCAACCGTCTGCATCGCGCCAGAATGCTGTTGTTCCTCGATAACTTCGAGCAGGTCATGGGTGCCGCCGGGGCCATCGTCCGGCTTCTCGAGAGCTGTCCGGAGCTGCAGCTCCTGGTGACCAGCCGCGAGACCCTGGGCTCGTCGTTCGAGCGGGTCTATCCGATCGAGCCCTTGCCGCTGCCGACCGGGCGGCGGGCCAACTCGTTCATCATGCTGGCCGAGAGCCCGGCCGTGCGGCTCTTCGTCGAGCGGGTCCAGGACCACGATCCGGGCTTCGAGCTCGATGCGACGAACGTGGCGGAGATCGGCGAGATCTGTCGCCGGCTCGACGGGCTGCCGCTGGCGATCGAACTCGCGGCGTCGCGGCTCAGGCTCTTGTCGCCGAGCATGCTGCTCGGCCGGCTGTCGCAGCGCCTCGACATCCTCAAGGGTGGCCGGGACAAGAACGCCCGGCACCGGACGCTGCGGGCGACCATCGACTGGAGCTATCGCCTGCTCGACGAGAACGAGCAGCGGCTGCTGCAGGCGGTGGCGGTATGCGCCGGGGGCTTCTCCTTCCAGACGGCCGAGGCCATCTGCCAGGATCTCGACTGGATCGATGTCGACATCCTCGATGGCATCACCTCGCTCGTCGGCAAGAGCCTCGTCGCCCTTTCCATGGTGAGCGGCGAGCGTCGCCTGCGCCTCCTCGACACGATCCGCGAGTTCGCGTTCGAGAAGCTGGGCGAGAGCGGGCGTGTCGTCGAGATGCAGGATCGGCATGCGCGGCACTTCGTCGATCTGGCGGAGGCCGTGGCCCCCTCGCTCCTCAGCGCCGACCAGCGCGCCCGGGTCGGCCAGTTGCTCGACGAGCAGGACAACCTGCGCGCGGCGCTCGCCTGGGCGCTGCAGCGGCCGGATGCGGAGCTGAGCAGCCGCGGCATCACCGCGCTCTTGTGGTTCTGGATCTCGCGCGGCCTCTTCACCGAAGGCGGAAGCTGGGTGGCGAAGGCCCTGGAGCACGCCGAGAAGGCTGGCGCGCCGCACCACAGGGCGGCAATCGTCGACGCCGCCGGTTGGCTGCGCATGTTTTCCGGCGACTATGCCGGGGCGCTCGGGCACTGCCGGGTCGCGCATGAGCTCTTTGCCGAGCACGGCACGCCGACCGACGTCGCCCGCACCAAGATGACGCTCGGCATCACGCTCGCCGTCACCGGCGACGAGGCGAACGGGCCGCCCTTGATCGTCGAGGCGCTGGAGATGTTCCGCGCCCAGGGCGACGATCATGGCACGGTGCTGGCGCTGATCGCGCTCGGCGAGGGCCTGCGTGCCGGCGGCGACAACGAGACCGCGGAGCATCTCTACAACGAGGCGCTCGAGAAGCTGCAGGCACAGGGCAATGTCTACTGGCCGGGCCAGCTCCTGCAGAATCTCGGGCACATGCGGCTCGCGGCAGGCGATCCGGCGGCGGCGCATGCGTTCTTCGCCCGAGCCCTGGAATACGGTCAGGCCTACGACTACCCGATCGTCACGAGCCTCTGCCTCGCCGGGTTCGGTGGCGTGGCGCTGGCGCGTGGCGAGCCCGGGATCGCGGCCAGGCTGCTCGGCAAGGCGCAGCACCGGCTCGACGAGATGGGCGCGCATTTCGAGCCCATGGACCAGGCCGCCTTCGAGCGCTACCTGGCCGATGCCAGGGAAAGGCTCGGCGAGGCGGCCTGCGCCGCCGCCGCGCTCGAGGGTCGCAAGTGGACGCTGGAGGAGGCGTTCGATGCCGGCCGGTCCCTCGGCGACCAGGATCGAGACGCATAACGTTCGACGCCGCTCTTGCGCGAAGCCCTCGCTCATGGAACGCTGCCCGGCGAGCAACGATGGGGAGCGCCGCCATGGCCAAGGAAATCTTCTGCGCCTTCAGCATTCATTGTGACGCCGTCGCCGGCTGGCTCGGCTCGTACAAGGGGGAGGACAGCCCGGGCGACATCTCGCGCGGCGTCTTCGCCGCCGAGGTCGGCATGCCGCGCATCCTCGATCTCTTCGCGCATTTCGACCTGAAGCAGTCCTGGTTCATCCCCGGCCACACGATCGAATCCTTCCCCGACGAGTGCGCCATGGTGGCGAAGGCGGGGCACGAGATCGGCCTGCACGGCTACAGCCACGAGAATCCGCTGGCCATGAGCTACGAGCAGGAATCGGCCGTCTTCGACCGCTCCATCGCGCTCATCGAAGAGCTCACCGGCAAGCGGCCGACGGGCTATGTCGCACCCTGGTGGGAGGTCTCGACCAACTCGGTCGATATCCTCCTGAAGAACGGCATCAAGTACGACCACAGCCTGATGCACCGGGACTTCGAGCCGTACTACGTGCGGGTCGGCGACGAGTGGACCAAGATCGACTACGCGAAGCCCGCCGAGACCTGGATGAAGCCGTTCACCCGCGGCAAGGCGACGAAGCTCGTCGAGATCCCGGCCTCCTGGTATCTCGACGACCTGCCGCCGATGATGTTCATCAAGGGCTTTCCCAACAGCCACGGCTATGTCAGCCCGCGCCATCTGGGCGAGACCTGGCAGGAGACGTTCGACTGGGTCTACAGGAAGCACGACTACGCCGTCTTCGCGATGACCATCCACCCCGACGTCTCCGGCCGGCCGCAGGTCCTGAACATGCTGGAGGACCTGATCGCCCACATGCTGAAGCATCCGGGCGTGCGCTTCACGACGCTCGACACGGTCGCCGACGACTTCATGCGAAGGACGCCGCCGCCCAAGGGGTGAGGGGGCCGCCGGGCCGTCGCGTCGCCCGTCGTGCATGGGCGGCCTAGGAACGGCCGAGGCGTGGGCAGTGGCCCGGCGGGTCGCCGCAACGCACTGCATTGACAACAGGAATCAGGTTCGTATGCAATCCGGTGGCTCTTCTCCATGCCACCGACCCGAAGGCCACAGAGATGACTGGCTCGGACGCGAACACCACCACCGCCTCCGTCATCAACCTCTCGGAGCGCGGCTGGCCGAGGATCGGTCCCAATTTTCCGCAGCCGGACAATCAGATACCGGTCTCGCTGGCCGGCAACGACAACCAGCCGTACAATATCGACATCAAAGCCGGCTACGGCATAGAGGTCTTCACCGTCTACTACTATATCTGGGACGGTTCGAACGCCGGGCAGAACGACACGCTGTACACGCAGCCGACGGGCGCCTTCCAGATGGGGGCGGGCGACGACACGGTCACGAGTGATGCCGACGGAGTCGGCGAGTTCCCCAATCCTTATTTTCTCCTGGGCGAAGGCAACGATCACTTCGACGGTTCGCCGGGTCATCTGGGATCCAGCACCTATGGCGGCGGGGGTGACGACGTCATCATCGGCGGCCAGAACGACGACAGCCTCTGGGGCGACGAGGCCGATAGCTTCCTGGTCGATTTCAGCTACCAGCCACCCTATCCCTCGCCTTATCAGTTTCAGCTCGAGCCTTATGACACCGCCAATGACGGCGACGACACGATCAGCGGTGGCGCCGGCAACGACACCATCGTGGGCGGCAACGGCAACAACAAGCTGGACGGCGGCGACGGCGCCGACACGCTCACCGCGGGCAGCGGCTCGGACTACCTATATGGCGGCCCGCGCGGCGACGGTTTTCTCGACATCCTGACCGGCGGCGGCGGCAGCGACACCTTCATCCTCAGCTACGGCAGCGACGCCACCGGCTCAAGCGGCGACTTCTGGTCGGGCTTCTTCGACGCGCAGACCTCGGCCATCGGCGGCAACGTCGTCAGCAACCTGCTGGCCAGCGCGTTCGCGAAAGGCGTGGGCGACATCGCCGGCGCGATCGCCGGGCCGATCGGCGGCGCCGTCCTCTCCGACTTCGTCGATTTCCTCTTCGGGCTCGATTCGACGCCACCGCCGAAGCCGCAGACCACGGACGTCATGATGGTCACCGACTTCGACCCGAGCATGGACGTCCTGATCCTGCCGCTGATCACCAACGACCAGGACGGCAAGGACCTGACCATCGAGGCCGACTTCTTCGCCGAGTTCACGGACGGCAGCACCAATGCCTGGGGCCTGAAGTTCAGCGAGGACAGCACGGAGTTCGCCGAGATCCGCCTCGCGGACGACTATGTCGCCGCACTCGGCTATGCGCCTACCGACAGCGAGGCGCCGCTCCAGGACATCCTGGACGCGCTCAAGGTCTCCGCAGCGCTCATCGAGCCCGACGGAACGTTCTCGACGCTGGCGAGCGCCGAAGTTCTGGCCCTGCTGCCGTCGGGCGGCTTCACGCCACCGGCGAATGCCGGCATCCCGAGCGGTGCCACCGTCGACGTCTTCGGCGCGATCGGCGGCCAGCTCACCGCGACCGGCGGAGTCTACACGACGATTGCCGGCACGCAGTACTCGGACGCACTGACGGTCAACGCGGCCATCGTCGATCCGGCGACGATCAGGGTGAGCGATCTGGCCAGCCAGAATTCCACCGTGTTCGGCCTCGGCGGCGGCGACGTGCTCTATGGCGGGGGTGCTTCCGACACGCTCGTCGGCGGGGACGGCGACGACACGCTCTACAGCTTTCTCGACGCGCTGGGTTCCGGCGAGAGCCTGTCTGGCGGTGACGGCGACGACATGCTCTACGGCGGTGCTTCGGGCGGGGTGTTCGATGGTGGCGCCGGCACCGACACCTTCGGTGTCGTCTACGGCAACCTCCTAAAGAACGCTCTCGACCAGGGTCCCGACGGCATGCAGCTCGTGGTCGATCTGACCCAGGGCTACGCCGCCGAGCGACCGGCGAGCGACGATCCCGATCCGGGCACCGCCCCGGTCGGCGCCACCCCGCCCTTCGACGACAGCGTGCCGAACGCCTACAAGCTCGTGGACATCGAGAACGTCATCGGCGGCCCGCTCAACGACTGGATCAGGGCGGCCCAGGGCTCGGTGATCGAGGGCGGCGCCGGGCCGGACTATCTCGACTTCGGTGCGGGCAATGTCGTTCTGTCCTATGCGTCGTCGAACGCAGGGGTGAACGTCAACACCAGCGTGCAGAGCCCGTACGCTCAAGGCGGCGACGCCGCGGGCGACTACTATGCCAATCTCGGCAGCACGACCCAGTCGTCGCTGTCGGCGTTGATCGGCTCGGCGAACGCCGATTCCCTCTACGTCCTGGCATCCGTCGTGAACGAGGCCGAGGCTCTCTGGATCAATGTCACCGGCCTCGGCGGGGCCGATGTGTTCGGCGCCTTCAGCAACGCCAATCCCGACAACAGCGAGGTCACCATCACCGATTTCTCGCTGGCCGATGGCGACAGGATCGATCTGCGGCCGCAGGGCGTCACCTCGTTCTCCGAGGGCGTCACCATTGCTTATGCGGCTGATACCGTCATCGATATCAACGAGGCTTCCTCGTCGGGACTCCAGATCGTCCTGCAGGGCTTCGACAGCACGCTATCCGCAGGCGATTTCATCTTCTCGCAGGCGGTCAGCGGCACGGCCATCGGCAATCACACGGACGAAGGCTTCGCCGGCGGCCCGGGTGACGACGTGATCGAGGGGCGGGGCGGGAATGACATCCTCTATGGCAATGGCGGCGACGACACCCTGAAGGGGCAGGCCGGGCAGGACTGGTTGTATGGCGGCGACGGCCACGACCGGCTTTTCGGTGGGGCGGGCAACGATGCGATCGACGGCGGCAGCGGCGACGACCTCGTCCGTGGCGGCGCCGGGGACGACCACATCGCCGGCGGCGCTGGCGACGACACGATCCGCGGCGACGCCGGGGCGGACACGATCGACGCCGGGGAGGGCGACGATTTCGTGCTCGGCGGGCTGGGCGACGACATCCTCGTGGGCGGGCTCGGCGACGACGTGATCCTGGGCGGCGCCGGCGTGGACACGGCCGTCTTCACGGGCGCTTTTTCCGACCACCTGGTCACCGGTTTCGGCAGCCTCGCCCGGACCGTCGAGGACCTGGCCGGCGGCGGTAGCCGCGATCGCCTCGCCGATGTCGAGCTGCTGCAGTTCGACGACGGCATCCTCGATCTGCGCAGCGGCGCGTTCGACGCGGGCGGCGTCTCCTCACCCGCCGTCGAGGCCCCGGTCGCCGGCCCCGGCTTCGCTGCCGATCTCGAGCCACTGCTGACGCCGGTGGTGTAGCGGGCGCGCCATGACCAACGGGCGGTCGCCCTCGAAGGCGCGCCGGCGATTCCAGGGGGGCGGGAGATGATCAGGCAAGCCATCGATGCAGATGAATCGGCCATCCGCGCCTGCGCCGAGTGCGCCTACGCCCGCTATGTCGCCGCGATCGGCCGCAAGCCGGCCCCCATGGTCGCCGATTTCGCCGCGCAGATCAGGGCCGGCCAGGTCCATGTGGCGGTGGACGACGCGGGGCTTGCGCAGGGATTCATCGTGTTCTTCCCGAAGGACGGGCAGATGTTCCTCGAGAACGTCGCTGTGCGGCCGGAAGCGGCAGGGCAGGGGACAGGCGGGGCGCTGATCCGGTTCTGCGAGGACGAGGCGCGGCGCGCGGGCCTCGCAGCCGTGCGCCTCTACACGAACGCGAGGATGACGGAGAACCTCTCGCTCTATCCGCACCTTGGCTATGTCGAGGTGGAGCGGCGGGAGGAGGACGGCTTCGATCGGGTGTTCTTCGAGAAGGGGCTCGGGTGAGCCGAGGATCTCAGTGCTCGCTCGGGGCCTTCGCGAGCACGGACAGCGGAATGAAGAAGCGGTTGTCGGTGTCGGCGATGTGGCGCATGCCGTGGTGCTGGTAGAAGCGGGCGGCGTCTTCGTCGAGCGCGTCGACGATCAGGAAGTGAGCGCCGATGTCGGAGCGGATGGCGCGGCTCGCGGCGTCCGTCAGGAGCGCGCCGCCGAGCCCCTGGCCCTGGAAGCGCCGGTCGACGGCGAGGCCGCCGACGAGGACGGCGGGCAGGGTCGGGTAGCGCGGCAGGCTGCGGCGCCAGTCCTCGTCGAGATCGGTGAAGGGCACCTGTGCTGCCGAGAGCGTGTAGAAGCCCGCAACCGTGGCGGTTGGCTTGTGTAGCACGATGAACGCCGTGGCGATCCGCCGGCGGACATCCTGGCCGATCCGGGTGCGGAAGTAGTGATCGAGGCTGTCCCTGCCGCAGGTGAAGGACGTGCGGTCTTCCTTCTCGAGGGGCTTTACGGCGAAGGGCCGCGAGGTCATTCCGTGGCGATCAGGCGCCGATGGCTGGCGATGGCCCGCTCCATGGCCGGGGCGATCCCGGGCGGGTCGAGCAGCGCCGCGGCGAGTGCTTGCTGCCCCTGCCGGCTGAGCCGGATCACCTCGACCTGCTCGATCGTCTGCCGTGCCGCGGCGCTGGCGGCGGCGACGACGAAATCCGTCATCGAGCGCCCCTCGATCTCGGCGGCGCGCTTGAGCAGGGCGTGCACCTCGGGCGTGACCCGCGCTTCGAGGCGTGCGTCCTTCTGCATGGTGGGCTCCGCGGTTCTCCTCATTCGAGCATGATACGGCTCTCTGCCGTACAATTCAAGATGGCATCCACCCCTCCCTGCGGCGCTTGGACAGGTCCGGGTCCCAGTCGGGGGCCTCGAGGTTGCAGGGGTAGCCGAGGGCGTGGTCGCGGGGCGGGTCGATGACGTATTTGCGGTCGAAGGGGGTCCAGTCGTAGGGCTCGCCGGAGCGGATGATGTGGGGCCAGTCGGGGTGGGCGAAGATCGGGCGGCCGATGGCGCAGAGGTCGCCGGCGCCGCTGGTCAGCACCTCCTCGGCGTCGCTGCCCTCGGCGATGCCGCCATTGACGATCACGGGCTTGCCGGAGGCTTCCCTGAGCGCTCGGGGCATGGGCGTGGGGTCGCTCGGGTCGCGGTTGTCGGACCAGGCGAAGGACGACCAGTGCAGCGCGTCGGCGGCGCAGTCGGCGAGGGCGGCACCCACTTCCCGGGCATAGGCGACGCCGCCCTGCCAGGCGCCGGTGAAATCGTCGACGCCGTCCTGGCTGAGGCGGAGCGTGATCAGCTTGTCGGGGCCGATGGCGGCGCGGGTCCGCTCGCAGGCGAGCTTCGCGAGGCGCACGTTGTTCTCGGCCGAGCCGCCCCAGGCGTCGGTGCGCCGGTTCAGCTTCGGGTCGATGAACTGGTAGAGCAGGTAGCCGTTGGCACCATGGAGCTCGACGCCGTCGAAGCCGGCCTCGACGCCGCGTGCCGCCCCTTCGGCGAAGCCGTCGGCGATCCGCTCCATCTCGGCTTCGGTCAGGGCGCGGGCCGGGGGGAAGCCGACCTTCGGCCAGGCGCCCTCGATCAGCCGGTCGTGCTTCTCCTGGTCGGTGTCGGTGTAGAGCACCCAGCCCGGGCTCCGTGCGGCGCTGGCGCTGACGGGTTGCTCGCCCTCGTGCAGGCAGCGCGGGTCGGAGACCCGGCCGCCATGCATGAGCTGCAGGACGATGGGGATGCCGTGCGCGTGCACGGCGTCGGTCACGCGCCGCCAGCCCTCGATGTGGCGCTTCGTCAGGCAGCCGGGCTGGCCCAGATAGGCGACGCAGCCGAGCTCGTCGTTCTGCCAGGTGCCCTCGGTGATGATCATGGAAACGCCGCCTCTCGCCCGGCGGGCGTAGTAGGCGGCCATCTCGGCCGTGGGCGTGCCGTCAGGCTCGGCGCATTGCCGGGTCAGCGGCGCCATGACGACGCGGTTCTTCAAGCGCTGCGTGCCGAGGGTGAAGGCGGAGAATGTCGTTTCGAGCATGCGGCCGTTTCCTTGTCTTGTTGCTTGGCTGTGGTTCAGGCCCAGGCGACCTCGCCCCGCGTGGCGTAGCCGCCGTCGGCGCGCCGCACCCAGGCGGCACCCCCGCGGTCGGCCATGACGGTGAAGGGCTCGTTCGCGAAGACGGGGGCGGTGGCGCGAAAGGCGAAGCTGGCGAGCGGCCGGTCGGGGTGGAGCGCCTGGGCGTTGGCGGCCATCAGCGTGGCGAGGAGGGGCCCGTGGACGACGAGGCCGGGATAGCCCTCCTCGCGCGTGGCATAGGGGTGGTCGTAGTGGATGCGGTGGCCGTTATAGGTGAGGGCCGAGTACCGGAAAAGCAGGCTGGAGTCGGCCTGCCAGGTCTCGGCGCGGTCGGCGGTGGCCGGGGCCGGCTCCGGCGCGCGGGGCGGCGTGCCGTCCGGCGGCGGGCGGTAGACGATGTGGTGGCGGTCGGTGAGGGCAGGGCCGTCTTCGTCGCCGATCTCGTGCGCCACCTCGATGAAGACGAGCCGGCCGCCGCGCCCGGTCTTCTCGGTGACGGTCGCGACCGTCGAGCAACGGGTCACGGCGGCACCGATGGCGAGCGGGCGGTGGAAGGTGACGCTGCTGCCGGCCCACATGCGGCGACCCTCGGGCAGGTCGGGGACAATGCCGCCCCGCGCCGGATGGCCGTCGGGGCCGAGGTCCGAGCGGCGGGGCAGCGCCCAGAAATAGAGCCAGTGCCAGAGCGGCGGCAGCGCCTCGCCCGCGCCGGGCGGCGGCCCGCCCCTGTCGAGGGCGGCCCAGAGGGCGGCCACCCGCTCGGCGTGCAGCACGTCCTGCGCCTCCGCCTTCCGGCCGATCCACTGCGTCGTGTCGGTCGCCATCTTGGACCTCAATAGCTGCGGGGCAGGCCCAGCACGTTCTGGGCGATGAAGGCGAGGATCATGTTCGTCGAGATGGGGGCGGTCTGGAACAGGCGGCATTCCCGCCACTTGCGCTCGATGTCGTACTCGCGGGCGAAGGCGAAGCCGCCGAAGGTGGCGAAGCAGGCCTCGCCGGCGGCCCAGGCGGCCTCGCTGGTGAGCAGCTTCGCCATGTTGGCCTCGGGGCCGCAGGGCAGCCCGGCATCGAAGAGGGCGGCCGCCTTCCTCGCCATGAGCTCGGCCGCCTCGAGCTGGGCGTGGGCGCGGGCGATGGGGAACTGCACGCCCTGGTTCTGGCCGATGGGGCGGCCGAAGACCCGGCGCTCGTTCGCATAGGCGGTGGCCCGTTCGATGAACCAGCGCCCGTCGCCGATGGCCTCGCCGGAGAGCAGGATGCGCTCGGCGTTCATGCCGTCGAGGATGTAGCGAAAGCCCTCACCCTCGACGCCGATGAGGTTCGCAGCCGGCACTTCGAGGTCGGCGATGAAGACCTCGGTGGTGTTGTGGTTGATCATCGTGTCGATCGGCCGGATGTCGAGGCCCTGGCCCCTGGCCTCGCGGAGATCGACCAGCAGGACCGAGAGGCCCTGGCTGCGCTTCGTGCATTCCTCGATCGGGGTGGTGCGGACGAGCAGCAGCATGAGGTCGGAATGGAGGGCGCGGCTGGTCCAGATCTTCTGGCCGTTGACGATCCACTTGTCGCCCCGCCGCTCGGCCCGGGTCTTCAGCATGGGCGTGTCCGAGCCGCTCGTCGGCTCGGTCACGCCGAACGCCTGGAGGCGGAGCCCGCCGGCCGCGATCTCGGGCAGGTAGCGCGCCTTCTGCTCGGCCGAGCCGTGCCTGAGCAGCGTGCCCATGGTGTACATCTGGGCATGGCAGGCGGCAGCGCTGGCGCCGCGCTCGTGGATGGTCTCGAGGATCACCGCGGCGGCGCGCAAGGGAAGCCCGGCCCCGCCATGCTCCTCGGGGATGAGGGCCCCGAGATAGCCCGACTTCGAGAGCGCCTGGACGAAGCCCGTGGGATAGGCGCCCTGGGCGTCGAGTTCCCGCCAATAGGTGCTCGGAAATTCGGCGCAGATCCGCGCGACGGCCTCGCGGATCTCCGGATAGTCGGCGTCAAGGTCCATCGAAGTCACTGGTCGGAAGCTCCGGTGCGGCGCGCAGCGCTGTCTCGACGAAGGGGCCGACGGCCGGGTTCAGCGTGTCGCGCCGCCAGACGACGTGGGTCAAAAGGTGGGGATGGCGGTCGGTGAGGATCGGCTTCGGCAGGAACTGCGCCCGGTCGTACTGCCGCGGGAAGCCGGCGAAGAGGATGATGCCGAGGCCGCTCGCCACGAGGCCGAAGAGGGCGGTGATGCTGGTCGCTTCCAGCGCCACGTGCGGCACGACGCCGGCCGCCTCGAAGACCTCGGTGACGAGGCGGCGAAAGGCGCCCCAGTCGTCGCGTGGGCCGAGGATCAGGGGTTCGCCCACGAGATCGGCCGGGGTGAGGGCGGCCCGGTCGGCGAGCCGGTGGCCGGCCGGCATGATGGCGACGAGGCGGTGCCGGCTGACCAGCCGCCCGTCGATTTCGGGCGAATGGAAGGGGCCGACCACGAAGCCGACATCGATGGCACCGCGCATCACCGCGTCGCGCTGCTGCTCGGAGCCCATGTAGGTCAGGTTGAGGGCGACGTCGGGATGGTGCCGCCGATAGGCCTGGACGACGTGCGGCACGACGGTGTGCGCGGCGATCGACATGTAGGCGACGGCGAGCCGGCCGAAGGCGCCCGAAGCGAGGCCGCGGCTGACCGCCGTCGTGCGCTCGACGCGCGCCAGGATCTGCCTCGCCTCGTCGAGGAAATAGCGGCCGGGCTCGGTCAGCGCCACGGAGCGCGTGGTCCGCCGCAGCAGCGGCACGGCGAGCCTCGTCTCGAGCTCGGCGATCAGCCGGCTGACGGCGGGCTGGGCGACACCGAGCCTGAGCGCTGCCCGCCGGAAGCTCAGCTCCTCGGCGACCGCGACGAACACCGAGATGTGGCGAAGCTCGAAGGTCAATTGATCTTCCTTCGGCATCAATTTTGCACAAATCAGTATTTCCCAGACGGCGTTCGGTTGTCTAGCCTTGCTCGCAGGCGTTCTTGTCATGCGGGAGTATCATACCAATGGCGGATCAATCCAGCGCCGTCGTGTCCGATGCCGAGCTCCGTGAGGCGCTCGAGGTGGTGTTCCGGGCCAATTCGGCGCTCTACAAGGAGCGCGGCTTCCAGCGTCGCCTCGGCTTCGGCAAGCGGCCGGCGCTCATCGTCATCGACCTCGCCAAGGCCTGGACCCTGCCGGGCCACGCCTTCTCCTGCGCCGACATGGACACGATCATCCCGGCGAACCAGAAGCTGCTCGAGGCGTTCAGGGCACGCGGTTTTCCCGTGGTCTTCACCACCACGGCCTATGACATCACCGACGGCCCGAACTCCGACATGGGGCTCTGGGGGCAGAAGATCCCGCTCGAGACCCTCTCGGCCGATTCCGAGTGGGTGGCGATCGACGACCGGATCGCACCGCAGCCGGGCGAGCTCGTCATCGTCAAGAAGAAGGCCAGCGCCTTCCACGGCACGCATCTCGCGAGCTACCTCACCGCCAATCGGGTCGACACGGTGATCGTCACCGGGGTCACCGCCTGCGCCTGCGTGCGGCATACCATCGAGGACGCGATCGCCGACGGGTTCAGGCCGATCGCCGTTCGCGAGGGGATCGGCGACCGGATCGCCGGAGCGGTGGAGTGGAACCTTTTCGACATCGATGCGAAGTTCGGGGATGTCGAGCCGCTCGAGCGTGTGCTCCAATACCTCCAGTCCAACGAGATCGGCTGAGCCGGCCGCCCGGCAGCCTCCACAAGGGAAAAGCCTCATGATCAGAGTGGGCGTGGATGTCGGCGGGACGTTCACGGATATCGTGCTCGAGCGCACCCGGGCGGCCGGCGAGGACCAGCAGATCGTCGTCCACAAGGTGCCCTCGACGCCGCAGGACCAGTCCGAGGGCGTCGTCAAAGGGGTCGTCGAGATCTGCCAGATGGCCGGCATCGCGCCCGGCGAGATCGACATGGTCTTCCACGGCACGACGGTCGCCACCAACATGGTGATCGAGCGCAAGGGTGCCGAGGTGGGCATGATCACCACCCGCGGCTTTCGCGACATCCTGCACATGGCCCGCCACAAGCGGCCGCACAATTTCTCGCTGCAGTTCGACGTTCCCTGGCAGTCGAAGCCGCTGGTCAAGCGGCGCAACCGCCTGCCGGTGACCGAGCGGATCATGCCGCCGGACGGCCGGGTGGAGGTGCCGCTCGACACGGACGAGGTGAAGGCGGCGGCCGAGCTCTTCGCCAAGCGCGGCCTCGACGCGGTGATCGTGGCCTTCCTCTTCGCCTTCCTCAACGACGAGCACGAGCAAAAGGCGAAGGCGATCGTCGAGGCGGCCATGCCGGACGCCTATGTCTGCTGCTCGTCGGAGATCGTGAACGTGATCCGCGAGTACGAGCGGTTCTCGACCTGTGCCATGAACGCCTATATCGGGCCGATGACCGCGCGCTACATGCGCCAGCTCGAGGGCCGGCTGCGCGCGGCCGGGGTCCGGGCCGCGGTCCGCATCATGCAGTCGAATGGCGGCATCTCGACCGTCGAGAACGCCATCCAGCGGCCGGTCGGCCTCTTGCTCTCCGGCCCGGCCGGCGGCGTCATCGGCGGCCGCTGGACCGGCGAGCATGCCGGCACGCAGAACGTCATCACCATCGACATCGGCGGCACCTCGGCCGACATCAGCGTCATCCAGGGCGGCGAGCTCCGGATCAAGAACCCGCGCGACACCGAGGTCGCCAGCCTGCCGGTGCTCGTGCCGATGATCGACGTCGACGCGATCGGCGCCGGCGGCGGCTCGATCGCCTATCTCGATCCGGGCGGCGCCTTCCGCGTCGGCCCGCGCTCGGCCGGCGCCGACCCCGGCCCCGCCTGCTATGACAAGGGCGGCGACGAGCCGACCGTCACCGACGCCCAGGTGGTGCTCGGCCGGCTCGACCCCGAGCAGTTCCTCGGTGGCGACCTCGCCATCGAGCCGTCGCTGTCGGAGCGTGCGATAGCCAAGCACATCGCCGGGCCGATGGGGCTTTCGGTCACCGAGGCGGCGCTCGGCATCCTGCGCATCATCAACAACAACATGGCGCTCGCCATCCACAACGCCTCGGTCGCCAAGGGCATCGATCCCCGCAACTTCACGCTGATGGGCTTCGGCGGCGCCGGCCCGCTGCACGCCACGGCCCTGGCCGAGCTGATCTCGGCCCGGGACGTGATCTCGCCGTTGCAGCCCGGCATCACGGCGGCCATGGGGCTGCTCGTGACCGACCTGCAGTACGAGTACACGCATTC